>Ga0136639_10000493_pt1 | contig 13146 bp, 14 predicted proteins | sample AntDrymUQ8592106_2_FD_113739 | JGI IMG/M metagenome (GOLD analysis project Ga0136639, IMG submission 113739) | Polar desert sand microbial communities from Dry Valleys, Antarctica - metaG UQ859 (21.06) | ecosystem: Environmental > Terrestrial > Soil > Desert | place: Antarctica: Dry Valley...
AGGCGCTCGATATCGCCCGCGTCGCGCGCGACATGCATGGCGGCAACGGCATTTCGGCCGATTTCCACGTAATGCGCCACGCGATCAACCTGGAGACGGTCAACACTTATGAGGGGACGCACGACGTCCACGGGCTGATCCAGGGCCGCGCGATCACCGGCATCGCCGCGTTCTGATCGAGCCCGGCAGTTCCCTCCCGGATCGCCAGCCGACGTTGCTCGGCGAGCGCGTGCTGCTGCGGCCGAGCACGGCGGGCGACTGGGATGCTTCGTTCGCGGTCGCATCCGACCCGTTGCTGTGGGCGGTCCACCCGGCGCATGATCGCTGGCAGGAAAGCGTGTTCCGCGCCTATTTCGACGGCGGCATCGCCAGCGGCGGGGCGCTGACGATCGTCGACCGCGACAGCGGCGCGGTGATCGGATCGAGCCGCTACGATCATTGGAAGCGCGACCGCGACGAGATCGAGATCGGCTGGACCTATCTCGCGCGCAGCCATTGGGGCGGGGCGTACAACCGCGAGATCAAGACGCTGATGCTCGGCCATATTCACCGGTTCGTGGCGACCGTCGTCTTCACCGTGGGCGAGGACAATATCCGTTCGCGCCGGGCGATGGAAAAGATCGGCGGCATGTTGCGCCCTGAGATCGAGGAGCGGCTGATGGCCGGCGCGATGAAACGCCACGTGATCTACGAGATTCGTCGCCTTTAGCCTTGCAGGCGAGCGATCAGCGCCTGCGCGGCGGCGGGGTTGCGGACTTTCGCGCCGCTGATCATGAAAACGAACGTCTCGCGCGGCGTCGGCGAGGGCGCTGCGGCGGTGACATAGGGCAGCTGCTCGGGCCGTCCGCCCGCCGCCCAGGTCCTCGCCGCCGCCGCCCAGCGATCGAGCTCGGCCGAGGTGTAGCCCGTGGGCTCGTCCTCGCCCGCGGTCTCCAGCCGCGCATAGACGAAGTCGCCGGTGATGTCGGCGATCGCCGGATGCTCGGCCGAGTGCGCGAAGACGATGGCGACCCCGGCGGCGCGGCACAGCGCGACGAACTCGGGGACCGCGAAGCTGGGATGGCGGGCGTGGATCGCGTGGCGCAGCGCGACCCCGTCGTGCGTGTCCGGCAATAATTTCAGGAACGCGCCGAAATCGGCCGCGTCGAACCTCTTGGTGGCCATGAACTGCCACAGGATCGGCCCGAGCTTGTCGCCGAGCTCGACGATCCCCTGGCCGACGAAGCGCGCGACCGATTCGCCGGCCTCGGCGAGTATCTTGCGATTGGTGCAGTAGCGCGAGGCCTTCAGCGTAAAGACGAAGCCATCAGGCACGGTGTCGCGCCAGGCGGCGAAGGTCGCCGGCTTGAACCCCGAATAATAGGTGCCGTTGACTTCGATCGCGGTGAGCTGGCGGCTGGCATATTCGAGCTCGCGCTTGATCGGCCATTTTTCGGGATAGAAGGCCCCGCCGCGCCACGGCTCGAACGTCCAGCCGCCGATGCCGACTCTTATGGGGGATAGGGTCATGCGGCGAGCATAGCGCGTCGCGAGGCCGCGGGCGATGCGGCTGGCTGAGCGCTGTCGCGCGCCCGCAGCATCGGCCCCCAGCATCGGGCGGAGCCGCCCTTCGATGCTCGGGAGTGGTGCGGCCGAGAAGACTCGAACTTCCACGGGCTTTCGCCCACAACGACCTCAACGTTGCGCGTCTACCAGTTCCGCCACGGCCGCACGTGAATCCGCCGGACGAAGCGCCGACGGCTGGTGAGGCGGGGCCACTAGCAAAGCGCAATCGGGCTGGCAATGGCGCTTCGTCGGCCGAGCCGCTAACCGCCCGGGATGCCTGGCACCCCACCCGCCCGCACCAGCGCCGCGCAGGAGGCGCGGATCCTGCTCGCGCTTGCCTGGCCGGTGGTGCTGACCGGCCTCAACTGGACGATCCTCCACGTTACCGACGTCGTCGTTGTCGGGCTGGTCTCGACCGAGGAAGTCGCGGCGCTCTCGGCCAGCCGCGCGCTGACGTTCATCGGCATCGTCATGATGCTCGGCGCGCTCTCGGGCATCCTGGTGTTCGTGTCGCGAGCCGACGGTGCGGGCGATGTGAAGGCGACCGGGCAAGCCTTTCGCGAAGGACTGGTGCTGGCGCTGCTGCTCGGGCTGGCGAGCGGGGGTCTGCTGTTCGGCGTCGCCGAGCCGGCGTCGCTCGCGATCGGCGTCGCGCCGGGCATCGCCCCGGCCGCCGCCGACGTCGTCCGGATGATGGCGCTCGCCTATCCGTTCCAGCTCGTCCTGATCGCGGCGAGCTTCTTTCTCGAGGGGATCAGCGCGCCGCGACGGGTGATGGTGGTCAATCTCGCGACCCTGCCGCTCAACGCCCTGCTCGCCTGGGCATTGTCGGGTGGGCATCTCGGCCTGCCGATGATGGGCGCGGTCGGCGCCGCGCTGGCCACCGTCATCGCCTCGGTCGCCGGGGCGGTGCTGATGGTCGCCGCCGCGGTGACCCTCCCTGGCGCCGCCGCGCGCGGGGTGAGCGACTGGAGCCGGCTGTTCACCGCGACGACGCTGCGCGGGGCGCGCAAGCTGGTCGGCTTCGGCGTGGTCCCCGCGATCGCCTCGGGCCTCGAGCTCGCCGGCTTCTCGATCCTCATCGCACTCTCGACGCAATTGGGCGACGTCGCCACCCACGCCTTCCAGATCGTGTTCTCGATCCACAATGTCACCTTCGCGGTGGCACTGGGGCTGGGATCGGCGGCCGGGGTGCGCGCCGGCAATGCCGTGGGCGAAGGCAATGCCCGCGACGCCGGACGCCGCGCGGGAGTCGCGGCGGGGCTGGCGGCGCTGGCGACAGGCCTCCTCGCGCTGCTGCTGATCCTGTTCGGCCGCCAGATCACCGGCGCGTTCCCGGCGAGCGACGATGCGCATCTGCTCGCGGGGGCGATGCTGCTGGTGTGGGCGCCGTTCATCCTGTTCGACGGGATGCAAGTGGTGTTCGTTTACGCGCTACGCTCGGTCGGCGATCAGGTCGCCGCCGGGGTCAACGGCATCATCGCCTTTTTCCTGGTCACCGGCGGGCTCGGCTGGTGGCTGGTCGGGCACGGGCTGGGGCCGATCGCCTTAGTGTGGGCATCGGGCCTGGGCATGGTCGTGGCGGCGGTGCTGGGTGGCGCGAGATTGTGGTGGGTGACGCGGCGGCTGTAGAACCGGCCTTAGCCCTCGATCCCCTTGGCGAAGCTCAGCACCAGCACCTTCGAGCTCGCCGGGACGTCGACTCGGCCGCTGTTGAACTCGATCACGGCGTTGGGGCCAAGCGAGCGAGCGCGCGGCGTGATCATCCAATTATAGACGACGCGATCCTGCGCATCGCGCAATTCCACGCGGATGTCGGGGATTCGCTGGATGCTGCCGGTCGGGTTGACGACCTTGCCGCTGACCGCGAACAATTCGCTGCCGGTGCCCATGTCGCGCCGATCGATCGCCTTGTCGGTGAAGCGCAGCGGCGTGTCGGCTTCGCCGATCGGCAGGCCGAGCTGGGCGGCGATGCCCGGCGCGCCCGAATAGAGGATCGCGCCGGCGCCGAGCAGCATCGACACCCCCGCGACCAGCGCGGCGGCGGTCCAGCGCCTGGCCGGGTTGCGCCGCGGCTTGAACATCGGGCGGTGCGCGAAGGGATCATAATCGGGCTGGATCACGGTTTCGTCGACGAAGCTGCGCACTTCGGCCGGTCGCGGCCGATCGGCCGCCGGCGTCGCTATCCGTGCCACCGCCGGTTTCGCGACAGGCGCGGCAGCGGGCTCGATCGTTGGCGTCGGCGTTGGCGTCGGCGTCGGCGGCGCCACTCGATCACGCGCGGAAAGGTCGAGCAGCGCCGGCGGCTGGAACCAGCTGTGCCGGCAATTGGCGCAGCGCACGGTGCGGCCATCGGCACCGATCGAGCTGTCGGGGACCAGATAGCGCGTCGCGCACTGGGTACATTCGAGGATCATCGCGCCTGTCGAGCCTTCCCTAGCAAAACGGCCGGATTAACTGCCTTGAATCTAAGCACGACCGACGAGTCGCGCGCAAGAGTCTTAACGCCGCCATTAGCTTCGCTTGAGCGTCACCGGCGGCTGTGCGATGGCTGGCGCCTCTCTCGCTCGTACATGGGGCTCACCGGCGCCGGCATGGCGAACATCGTCCAGTTCGAAAACGTCGGCCTGCGCTACGGCACCGGCCCCGAGACTCTGAGCGACGTCAGCTTCACGCTGGCGACGGGGGCATTTTATTTCCTCACCGGCGCGAGCGGCGCGGGCAAGACCTCGCTGCTCAAATTGCTCTATCTCGCGCAGCGCCCGACGCGGGGGATCATTCGATTGTTCGGCGAGGACGCCGTGACGCTGCCGCGCGCGCGACTACCCGGATTTCGCCGCCGCATCGGTGTCGTCTTCCAGGATTTCCGACTGATCCCGCATTTGTCGGCGGCGGACAATATCGCGCTGCCGCTGCGCGTCTCGGGGGTGTCGGAGGACGACGCCGAGGCGCCGGTCCGAGAGATGCTCGCCTGGGTCGGGCTGTCCGATCGCGCCAACGCGAAGCCGCCGACCTTGTCGGGCGGCGAACAGCAACGCATCGCCATCGCCCGCGCGGTCATCGGGCGCCCCGAAATGCTGGTCGCCGACGAGCCCACCGGCAACGTCGATCCCGACATGGCCGAGCGGCTGCTGCACCTGTTCGAAAGCCTCAATCGCCTCGGCACCACCGTCGTCGTCGCGACGCATGATTTCCAGCTGCTCAACCGCATTTCCAACGCGCATATGATGCGGATCGAGGGCGGGCGACTGTCCGATCCCACCGGATCGCTGCGCCATCCGCCGCCATCGCCATGACTCGGGTCAGCTCCGGAACCGCTGGCCGACGTCTGCTCGACGATGGGCGACGCGCGCGCGCGATGAGCTGGGTGATGGCGGTGATGCTGTTCCTGACGGTGCTTGCCGCGGCGCTCGGGCTCGGGACGATCAGCGCCGCCGCCGGGCTCGATCGCCAGCTCGCCGGGCGGCTGACGGTGCAATTGCTCGATGCCGACGATGCCGCGGTCGCGCGGCTCGTCGATCGCCTGCGCGCCAGTCCCGGAGTGAGCGCCGCCGCCGCGGTCCCGCGCGAGGAGATGGCCGAGCTGTTGCGGCCGTGGCTCGGCGACGCCGGGCTCGACGCCGATCTGCCGATGCCGGTGATGATCGACGTCGATCTTGCCTCGGGCAGCGATGCCGTCGCGAGCGACGTGACATCGCGTATCCGCTCGCTCGCACCGGCGGCGCGGGTCGATCGCAACGCGCGCTGGCTGGCGCCGGTGCGCAGCTTCATCGTCTCGCTCGCCTGGCTCGCGGGCGGGATCGTGCTGCTGATGGCGCTGGCGACGTCGGCGATCGTGCTGCTCGCCGCGCGCGCCGGGCTCGACACGCACCGCGACACGATCGACGTGCTCCACATGCTGGGATCGACCGACGTCCAGGTCTCGCGGCTGTTCCAGCGCCGCATCGCGCTCGACACGCTCATCGGCGGCGCGATCGGCACCGTCTTTGCGCTGGCGACGGTCGCGCTGATCGGGTCGCGGGTCGCCACGCTCGATTCGGCGCTGGTCGGCGGTTTCGGGCTCGATGTCGGCGACTGGACGATCCTCGCCGCGCTGCCGATTGCCTTCGCGCTGCTGGCGACGCTGGCGGCGCGGATCGCCGTCGTCGGCGCGCTACGGCGAGTGCTGTGAGGATCGCGCGCCTTGTCGCGCTGATCGCGCTGGCCTATCTGCTGGGGTTCGCGGGCTTCATGCTGTCGCTGCCCCAGGCGGCGGTCGAGGGTCGGACCACCGACGCCATCGTCGTGCTGACCGGGGGCGCCGGCCGCATCCCGCGCGGGCTGGCGTTGATGGAGGCGAAGGCCGCCAAGCGGATGCTGATCTCGGGCGCCGATCCCAGCGTCCGCCCGCGCGAGCTGGCCGCCGAACACAAGGTATCGCGCGGCTTGTTCGCCTGCTGCATCGATCTTGGCCACGAAGCGGTCGACACTCGCTCCAATGCCGACGAAACCGCGAGCTGGGTGCGAGAGCGGGGGTATAAGTCGGTCCGCCTCGTCACCGCCGAATGGCATATGCCGCGCGCTCGGCTCGAACTCGCCAACGCCCTGGGCGACGATGTCACGGTGATTGGCGACGCGGTACCGAGCAACCCGGCCTTCGGGATGCTGGTGCGCGAATATAACAAATATCTCGTCCGCCGCGCCGCCTTGCTGGTCGGCTACCAATGATCGCGACGATCCGCAGCTGGTTGTTCAACGTCGCCTTCTTCGGCGGATCGGTGCCGATCGTGCTGTTCACGCCGGTGATGGCGCTGGTCGGCACCGATGCGCTGCGCTGGTGGGTGGTGTTCTGGACGCGCTACCACGGTTTTTGCGCACGCTGGGTGCTCGGCATCCGCGTCGTCTGCTCGGGGACGATCCCGACCACTCCAGCGCTCTACGCCGGCAAGCACCAGGCGATGTTCGAGACGTTCGAGATGGTGGCGTTGCTCGACGCGCCGGTCGTGGTGCTCAAGAAGGAGCTGGCGGCGATCCCGGTGTGGGGATGGGCGGCGCAACGCTATGGCATGATCGTCGTCGATCGCGAGGGTTCGTCGGCGGCGCTGCGCCAGATGATGCGCGATGCCGAGGCGGCGGCGGCGACCGGGCGGTCGGTGGTGATCTTTCCCGAAGGCACGCGCGTGCTGCCTGGCGAGACGCCGCCGCTGAAACCCGGCTTCGTCGCACTATACCGCGCGCTCGGACTGCCGCTGGTGCCGGTCGCGATCGACAGCGGCCGCATCTATCCCAAGCAAGGCGCCAAGCGCTCGGGCGTGATACGCTTCGCTTTCCAGCCAGCGATCGCGCCGGGGCTGCACCGCCGCGAGGTCGAGCCGCTCGTCCACACCGCGATCAATGTGCTCGAAACGCCCCCGCCTCAGTGATCGGAGCGGCCGAAGTCGGGCCGCGCATCATCCTGGCCCTGTTCGATGATCGAGCGGCGGATCGCGCGCGTCTTGGTGAACGTGTCGAACAGGGCATCGCCCTTGCCCCAGCGGATCGCGCGCTGGAGCTCGCTCAGATCCTCGGAAAAGCGCTGGAGCATGTCGAGCACCGCCTCGCGGTTCGCCAGGAACACGTCGCGCCACATCGTCGGGTCCGACGCGGCGATGCGGGTGAAGTCGCGGAACCCGCCCGCCGAATATTTGATGACTTCGGACGCGGTGACTTCCTCGAGGTCGGAGGCGGTGCCGACGATCGTATAGGCGATCAGATGCGGCAGATGGCTGGTCACCGCGAGCACGCGATCATGATGCTCGGGCGCCATGATCTCGATGTCGGCGCCCAGCCGCCGCCAGAATTCGCTCACCCGCTCGACCGCGATCTCGGGCGTCCCCTCGGGCGGCGTCAGGATGCACCAGCGCTTGTGGAACAGCGCGGCAAAGCCCGCCGCAGGCCCGCTGCGCTCGGTTCCCGCCACCGGGTGCGCGGGGACGATCGTCACGCCGGGCAACGCGCCCCGCAACGCCTCGACCACGCTCGCCTTGCACGATCCGACGTCGCTGACGATCGCTTCTGCGGGCAGGTCGGCGGCGATTTCGGCGGCGACCGCGCCCATCGCGCCGACCGGCACGCACAGGATGACGAGATCGGCGTCGATCACCGCCGCGCCCGGCGTATCGGCGATGTCGTCGCACAGGTTCAGCGCGCGCGCAGTCTCGCGGACCTCGGCGTCGGCATCATGGCCTGTGATCGCGACGCTGGGCATGGTCCCGCGCAAACCGCGCGCGATCGACGAGCCGATCAGGCCGAGACCGATGATCGACACGCGGGCAAAGGGCAGCATCAGGCGCCCGCCAGGTCCCTGAGCGCCGCGATCACCCCGCGGGTCTCGTCCTCGGTGCCGATGGTGATCCGCAGCCCGTGCGGCAGTCCCTGCCCGGGTAGCCAGCGGACGATGTAGCCGGCGTCCATCAGCCCTTTATACGCGGCCTCGGCGGTCAGCGCGCCCTCGAACACCACCAGCACGAAATTGGCCTGGCTTGGGATCGCGCGCAGCCCGGCGTTGCCCAGCTTGCCGATCTCGTCCGAAAACCACGCGCGCCACTGCGCATTGTGGGCGCGCGCATGATCGACGAAGCCCTGGTCGCCAAGCGCCGCGATCGCCGCGGCGGTGCCGGCGATGGTGATCGAGAAGGGCAGGCGGATGCGGTGCAGCGCCTGGATGATCGCTTCGGACGCATAGCCCCAGCCGATGCGTTCGGCGGCGAGCCCGTACATTTTCGAGAACGTCCGCGTGACGAGCACGTTTGGCGCGTTCGCCGCGAGCGCCATTCCGCCGTCTTCGGCGTCGCCGTCGATATATTCGGCATAAGCGTGGTCGAGGACGAGCAGGACATGCTCGGGCAACCCGGCGTGGAGCCGCGCGATCTCCGCCCCCGAATTATACGTCCCTGTCGGGTTGTTGGGATTGGCGACGAACACCATCCGCGTGCGATCGGTGACGCACGCCAGGACGGAATCGACGTCGGTCGCATAGTCCTTGTCGGGCGCGATCACCGGGGTCGCGCCGACTCGCCGCGTGGCGATCTCGTACACCGCGAAGCCGTATTTGACATGGATCACTTCGTCGCCCGGACCGGCGAACGCGCCCGCGGCGAGGTGCAGCACTTCGTCCGAGCCATTGCCGTAGATGATCCGCGCCGGATCGAGGCCGTGCCGCGCCGCCAGCGCCTCGCGCAGCTCGGTGGCGCCGGCGTCGGGATAGCGCTCGAGCCGTCCGGCGGCGGCGGCGAAGGCCTCGCGCGCGGCTGGCGAGGTCCCGAGCGGGTTCTCGTTCGACGAGAGTTTGGCGACGACGCGGCCGTCGTCGGTGGTGCTGCGGCCGGGGATATAGGGCGCGATCGCCATGATCCAGGGTTTCGGTGCGGGAGCGGTCATAGCGGCGAGGCTATGCGCGGACGGCTGTCGCCTTGGCAAGCGCGGCCCGCTATGGCGTCGGGCGTAGGGGGACAGAATGCGGGGACCGACGGCTTTCTGGCAGGCGCTCGAGCGCGCGCGGCACGATTATCTGCGCGCCGCTGGCCTGCCCGCGCCCGCGGCCGGGCCCGACGGCCTGTCGCGCCGCCAGCTGCTGGCCGCGCTCGCCGCCGTCACCGCGACCACCGCGCTGCCGCGTCCGGCGCGTGCCGCTGCCAGCGGCCCGATCGCGATCATCGGCGGCGGCATCGCCGGGTTGTCGGCGCTGTGGCACCTCACCCAGGCCGGCATCGACGCTCGCCTGTTCGAGGCGCGCACGCGCACCGGCGGCCGGATGTTCACTGCCCGGGCAAAGGGCGTCGTGCCGATCGAGATGGGCGGTCAGCTGATCAATTCCGAACACGCCGACATCCACGCGCTGTGCAAGGCGTTCGGCGTCGCGCTGGTCGACCGCAAGGCCTCAGCGCACCGCACGCTGATCCTCGACGGCGGCAGCGAGATCCTGCCCGCGCGCCTCGTCGCGGGCCTGCGCGGGATCGCCGCGCAGATCGACGCCGACGCCGTCCGCCTCGACAAGGATTATCCCCGCGTCGCCGCCGAGCTCGACCGGATGTCGTTCACCGGTTACCTCGACAAGCACGCCAGGCTGATCCCCGATCGCTGGGTCCGCGACTTGATGGAGGCGACCGCGCGCACCGAATATGGCGTCGAGCCCGGCCAGGCCTCGGCGCTCGGGCTGGTCTTCAACCTCCCCGCGGTCGACGGTCGCCGCATCGACGTGCTGAGCCACAGCGACGAACGCTTCCTGATCGCCGGCGGCAGCAGCACGCTGGTCGAGCGCATGACCGCGCGGCTAGCGCGCCGCATCACCCCCTACCGCCGCCTCGTCCGCGTCGATCCGCGCGCGGCCGGCGTGCGGCTCACCTTCTCGAATGACGAGGTGTTCGATGCCGGCGCCGTCATCGTCACCACCCCGGCGTCGATCATGAGCCGCGTCGCTTACGGCGTTCCCCTTCCGGCGCTATGGCGTCAGTTCATCGCCGAGGTCGGCATGGGGCTGAACGGCAAGGTCCAGGCGGTGACGACGAGCCGCCCCTGGGAAAAGCCTATCGGCCGCGGTGGCGAGATCTGGCAAGTCGATCGCGACGCTGGCAGCTCGCTCGGCTGGGACGGCGGCGTGCGCCCGTCGCCGGGACCGGGCAGCGTCTGGACCTGGTTCACCGGCGGCGACGAAGTCCGCGCCGCCGACACGGGCGTGGCGCGCGTCAGGGCGCTCGAATTCGCGCGGCTGGCGGAGGGCGGCGTCAAGGGCATGACCGCCGCCACCGGCGCGGTCGTGCGCCGCACCAACTGGCACGACGAACCCTTCACGAAGGGCAGCTATGTCAACTTCCGCCCCGGCCAGCTCACCAAATTCGCCGATTTGATCTGGACCGAAACCAACGGCATCCCCTCGACCCCGCTGTCGGCCGGCCCGGTCATCTTCGCCGGCGAGCATCTGTCCGACGCCTACCCCGGCTACATGAACGGCGGCGCGCAAACCGGGCGGCTGGCGGCACAATCGGTGATCGCGGCAAGGGCGCCCGCGCGAAGGGTGGGGTAAAGTAGCATTGTCGAAAGCTATCGAGAACTTAGGGAATCCGGCGTCCGAAAGTGGCCGGAAGCGAACCGGCACTCTCGAGTTGCGACCTTCCAAGTTGGAGATGCTGGCGTCAGAGTGCCGCACCGCTATAGGTGAGGCACCGAAAGTTCAGCCAATCAGATCGAAGCATGGCCCGCAAGCATTCAAAACATGATCCCTATGGAGACTTGCATCGCGAGGCGGAGGCTCCGGCGGCGGCAACAGTCTGCTGGCTGTGTGGCCGGCTCACGGGCAAGACCATAATCTGGCACCATCCTGTACCCAAAAGCCGGGGCGGGCGGGATGTCGTGCCCATGCACTCGATCTGCCAGCAGACTTTGATCGCCAATTTCAGCAATTCTGAACTGCAGCGCCATGGGACGGATGTGGAGGGCCTGTTGGCTAACCCCAATGTCCGCAAATTTGTCGATTGGGTGGCGAAAAAGGATCCGGACTTCACCGCGACGATCACCAAGAAGCAACGCTGATCAGCATGACGGGCGATGTTTCAAAGGCATGGGACGGCGCACTGGTTCGCAAATGGCTGGATAGCCGTTTCGAGGCCGCGAGGCTCGATCAGGCGGCGGCCGACAAGCGAGGCTATGACGCTCAGGACGATTATGACAAAGCAGCCGCCGAGGAATGGGTCTGCCGCTCCCTCAAGACTGCCGAATGCGTGGATGATCGGGCCGCTTTTGCCGCGCGCCTCAAGGAACTGCTCGGCCAGGATGCGTATCCGGTAACGGGCATATATGACGATCGGCGCTTCGAGAGAGAAGTCCGGGCGAGCCTCAGAAAACTCGCCAAGATGACCAGGGACAATCGCGGTTTCGAGAACCGGTTGCGCTATCAATAGGCGCCGCCGGGTATTTTGCTCGACTGCCTTATCGGCGGCGCTTCGGGTAAACCGGGACGACCACATCCTCTGCCGCGAGCTGGCGCCAGCGATTGAAACGTTCGGATGTCAACCTGCCCTCCGCGATCGCTGCTTGAACGGCGCAGCCGGGTTCGCCGCCGTGCGCGCAATTCGAGAAGCGGCAGTCCTGAGCCGCGAGGATAAAGTCGTCGAATATTTCGGCTATGCCGTCGCCAGCGTCGGACAGTTGCAGTTCGCGCATGCCAGGCGTGTCGAGCAGCCAGCCGCCATGATCGAGCCGGTGCATTTCGCGCACCGTGGTGGTGTGGCGGCCCGTATCGTCGCTTGCGCGGATCGCCTGAGTGGCGATGCTGTCCGAACCGCGCAACGTGTTGACCAGCGTCGATTTGCCGACCCCCGAGGAGCCCAGAAGCGCGACTGTTTTGCCTTTGCCACAATATGCAGCAAGGCGCGCTGCGCTGGCGGGATCGCGGCCGTTGATGGTTTCGACCCGCAATCCGGGCTCGATCGCGCGCGCCGCATCCGCGAATCCCTCCGGGGTATCCGTCAGGTCGGTTTTGGTCAGCACCACGACCGGGTTCACCCCCACCTCGCGCGCCAGCACCAGATAGCGCTCCAGCCGCGCGACGCTGAAATCCTGATTGCACGAGGCGACGATGAACAGCGTGTCGATATTGGCGGCGATCATCTGCTCCTTGCGGGGATCGCCCGGCGCGCGCCGTTTGAACAGGTTGATCCGCCGGAGGACGCGGGTCGGCATCGCCGTGGCGTCGGAGACCAGCAGCCAGTCGCCGACCGTCGGATGATCGTCCGAGGGCGAGGCACCGGGAATATAGGGTGAAATCGAAAGCTTCGCCCTCGCGCCCGCGACCGCGATCTCGCCGCGATGCACGGACATTACCCGGACCGGATGGCATTGCTGCGCTTCCTCAACCGAGACCTGCTCGCTGAAAAAACTATTCCAGCCAAGCTCCTCCAAAGTCTCGTCAGTCGATTTCATATCGCTTCGGCAGCGTCTTTCTCTCTGGATCGACAAGCGGTTTCCCACATCGGGCAAGTGCCGGGCTCCGCTAACATGGTCCCTCACGAGATCCTACCAAGCTGTGTCCGGTTCTGATACGATAGCGGCTGGTCCGCCTTCATCGGCGCGGTTCAGTGGTGAAGGGCCGGAACTGGCGCATAGCTGCCGAGCGACCGCTATCTGTCGACCTGACCATCATATCGCGTCACTGGCCAAACGCCTCTCAATCCCCGCTGTCCTACAAACCCCCGCTCGTGCCATAGCACCGGCAATGCGCAGCCTGTCTCTTCCTCCTGCTACTACCTCGCGCCGTCACCCCGCTGCTCCCCGTTTTTTGCTTTGCTTGGTGTCAACCGTGTCAACCGCCCGGGGTCATTCCGGTCAGGCCACCGCCCGATGATCGACCCCCGCTTCGGCCCGAACCGCACCGCCACGCTCGGCAAACTCTCCCTCGACGGCGGCGGCGCGCTCGCGTCGGTCGATGTCGCCTATGAAACCTATGGCGCGCTCGCCCCCGACGCCGCCAACGCGATCCTCGTCTGCCATGCGCTGACCGGCGACCAGCATGTCGCCTCCGCCCACCCGCGCACCGGCAAGCCCGGCTGGTGGGCGCGAATGATCGGATCCGGCAAGCCGATCGACACC
>Ga0136639_10000494_pt1 | contig 13145 bp, 10 predicted proteins | sample AntDrymUQ8592106_2_FD_113739 | JGI IMG/M metagenome (GOLD analysis project Ga0136639, IMG submission 113739) | Polar desert sand microbial communities from Dry Valleys, Antarctica - metaG UQ859 (21.06) | ecosystem: Environmental > Terrestrial > Soil > Desert | place: Antarctica: Dry Valley...
GGGGCCTGATCTGCCGACGGGCGGCACGATCATCGGTCTCGACGGCATCAAAGACGCATACGCGACCGGCCGTGGGTCGTTCAAGACGCGCGCCAAGGTCTCGATCGAGCCGATCACGGCCCGCAAGACCGGCATCGTCGTTACCGAGCTTCCCTACCTCGTCGGTCCAGAGAAAGTGATCGAGAAGATCAAGGACGGTGTCGGGTCGAAGAAGCTCAGCGGAATTTCCGACGTCACCGACCTCACCGACCGCCGGCACGGCCTGCGCCTCGTCATCGGGATCAAGACGGGGTTCAGCCCGGAAGCCGTTCTCGAACAGCTCTACCGGTATACGCCTCTCGAGGACCAGTTCAACATCAACGCCGTCGCGCTCGTCAACGGCGGTCCCCGCACCCTCGGACTACGCGAGCTTCTGCAGGTCTACCTCGAGCACCGAATCTCCGTGGTCACCCGTCGCAGCCAATATCGGCTCGCGCGCCGCCTGGAGCGTCTGCATCTCGTGGAGGGACTGCTGATCGCTATCGTCGACATCGACGAGGTGATCCAGGTTATCCGCGCGAGCGATGACAGTGAGCAGGCCCGCGCGAAGCTCATGGAGGTGTTCGACCTCAGCACCCTCCAGGCCGAGTACATCCTCGAGCTGCGGCTGCGGCGCCTCACCCGGTTCTCCCGCATCGAGCTCGAGGCCGAACGGGACCAGTTGCGCGCGGAGATCGCCGAGCTGCAGGAGCTCCTTGCGAGTCCGGTCCGGATCCGCGCGCTCGTGTCGAGCGAGCTTGACGCGGTCGCCGAGAAGTTCGGCACCCCGAGGCGCACCCTGCTCACCGAGGCGAAGCCAAGCATCGCGACGGCGTCATCGCGGAGGGCGGGCCCGGTGCTCGAGGTGGCGGATGTGCCCTGCCGGGTGCTCCTGTCGACGACCGGCCGCATCCTTCGTGTCGATCTGGCCGAGTCCAGCTCCGACGGCGTGCCGCGCGCCGCGCGGCGCACCCGCCACGACGCCATCCGCTCCGACATCCGCACCACAAGCCGCACCGAGATCGGCGCGATCACCAATCTCGGGCGCCTCGTCCGGTTCTCCCCCGTCGATCTGCCCGTCGCGCCGGAAAACTCTGTCCAGTTGGGCGCCGGCCGCAAGGTCGACGAGTACATCGCGCTCGCGAACCGCAAGGAGCGGGTGTTGGCCCTTGTGACGCTCGACTCGCCCGACTCGATCGCGATCGGCACGCGGCTGGGCATCGTCAAACGGCTCGCTGTCGCTACCTGGCCGAACCGCCCCGACTTCGAGGTCATCAGCCTCAAACCGGGTGATGAGGTCATTGGCGCGGCGCAAGGTCCGGACAGCCACGAGCTGGTCTTCGTGAGCTCCCTCGCCCAGCTGCTGCACTTCCCGGCGGCGCTCGTGCGGCCGCAGGGCACCGCGGCCGGCGGCGTCGCCGGCATGAACCTCGGGGCCAAGGATGCGGCGATCTTCTTCACGTCGCTTGATCCCGAGACATCCGTCGTGGCTACCGTCGCGACGAACTCGACAACGCTCGCCGGAACAGACGCCGGTCGCGCGAAGGTCTCGGACTTCTCCGAGTTCCCCGGCAAGGGCCGCGCGACCGGTGGGGTCAGGGCGCACGCATTCCTCAAGGGCGAGGACTCCCTCGCCCTTGCCTGGGCAGGTCCCTCGCCCGCCCTCGCGGTCGCGCAGGACGGTGGGGCCAGGCAGCTGCCGGAGTCGGGGATGAAACGCGGCGGCTCCGGGCTGCCGCTCGACTCCCCGATCACGTCGATCGGCCGGGCGATTCAGCCGGCCTGACCCGCAGCTCTGGCCACCCGCACCCTCTCCCGTGCGTCGCGCTGGCGCTGTTCGCCCCCGCGGCTGTAATCGCACGCACGCGAATGAATACCGCCCGCGCGAGCCGACGGGAGACCGGCCGCGCAGAACCGCGCTACGGGCGGGGCTTCAGCGGCGGCAGCACCGGCAGGGTCGAGAGGTTCTCGCCCTCGCGCAGGTAGGGCTCGATGAAGACCCGCTCATCGTGCTCGGCCGGCTGCCACCAGCGGGCAGCGATCACGGAGTCGTGGACCAGTGGAACAGTCGCGGCAGGCTGGGGTGACTGAAGCCAGGCTCCCGCGACCTCGAGGGGGATGTTGTACCCGATCGAGGCCAGATGGAGCCCCAGCGCCTCGGCGGCGGCATGCTGCCGAGAGGCCGCCTCGGCTGCCCGGCGCCGACGTTGGCGGGTGACAAGCTGCAGCGGGAACACCACGAACAGGGCGCACAGCACCCCGGTTCCCGCGATGCCCACGGCGACGACGGCGGCGAGTGACTCGCCGCGGAGCGCGGCACCCTGGCCGAGAAACACGAGTGCGGCCACGAGCGCGGCAGTCGCGATGACGAACGCGGTCACGCCGACGGGAACGACCCGGCTCGAGTTCGCGGCGGACTCCAGCGCCCGACGGTATTCGGTGATCTCGAACGCGGCAGGCGGGAGATCCCGGTCAGACATCGATGCGATCGCGGCTCAGGCCGGCCCCGTCGATGATGAACTCCTTGCGCGGGGCGACGTCGTTGCCCATGAGCAGCTCAAACACGCCGGCCGCCATCGCGGCATCGGAGACGTTCACCCGGCGCAGGGTGCGGTGACGCCGGTCCATCGTCGTCGACGCGAGCTGGTCGGCATCCATCTCCCCGAGTCCCTTGTACCGCTGGATCGGATCCTGGTAGCGCTTGTTCGACTTCTTCAGCGCCGTGAGCACGCCGTTCAGCTCGGTTTCGGAGTAGGTGTAGATCGTCTCGTTCGGCTTGCTGCCGGGGTTCATGACGATGACCCGGTGCAGTGGGGGCACGGCGGCATAGACGCGGCCGTCGAGGATCATGTCGGGCATGTAGCGGAAGAACAGGGTGAGGAGGAGGGTGCGGATGTGCGCGCCGTCGACGTCGGCGTCGCTCATGATGATCACTTTGCCGTAGCGCGCGACCGAGAGGTCGAAGCTGCGCCCGGAGCCCGCGCCGATCACCTGAATGATCGATGCGCACTCGGTGTTCGACAGCATGTCCGACACCGACGCCTTCTGCACGTTGAGGATCTTTCCCCGGATCGGGAGCAGCGCCTGATACTCGCTGTCCCTGGCGAGCTTCGCCGTGCCGAGCGCGGAGTCGCCCTCGACGATGAACAGCTCGCTATTGCCGACGTCGCTCGAGCGGCAGTCGACGAGCTTCGCCGGCAGCGAGGAGCTCTCGAGGGCATTCTTGCGACGCTGGGTGTCCTTGTGGGCGCGGGCGGAGATGCGCGACTTCATCTCTGCGACGATCTTGTCGAGCACGAGGGCGCTCTGCGCCTTGTCGTCGCGCTTCGGCGACGCGAACCGCTCGGACAGCGTCGTCGCCACGACCGACGCGACGATCGCGCGAACGGCCGGGGTGCCGAGGACCTCCTTGGTCTGGCCCTCGAACTGCGGCTCTGGCAGCCGCACCGTGAGCACGGCGGTGAGGCCGGCGAGGATGTCGTCCTTCTCGAGCTTGTCGCTGCCGACCTTGAGTCGGCGGGCGTTCTGCTCGACCTGGGAACGGAGGAACTTCATCAGGCCCGCTTCGAAGCCGGCTTGGTGGGTTCCGCCCTTCGGCGTCGCGATGATGTTGACGAAGGTCTTGAAGACGGTGTCATAGCCGGTCCCCCAGCGCAGGGCGATGTCGACAGCGCACTCACGTTCGAGTTCGGTGGCCACCATCGCGCCGGAGTCCTGCAGCACCGGCACGGTCTCGGAGAAGGTACCGCTGCCCTGCAGGCGCCAGGTCTGCGTGACCGGGTCGTCCACCGACAGGTGATCGACGAATTCGGAGATTCCGCCGTCGAATTGGAAGGTCTCCCGGGTGGGCTCGTTGCCGCGCTCGTCGGCGATGTCGATGCCGAGTCCGGGCACGAGGAACGCGGTCTGGCGCGCGCGGGACAGGAGCTCGTCCGTTTGGAACGCGGATCCCTTCGTGAAGATCTGGCGGTCGGCCCAGTAGCGGATCCGGGTTCCGGTGACTCCGCGGGCGACCTTGCCGACGACCTTGAGCTCGCTGCCGGAGACGAACGGCGAGAACGGCGCGTCCGGGGTCTTCTCCCCGGAATCGGCGAAGACGCCCGGCTCGCCCCGGTGGAACGACATCGCCCAGGTCTTGCCGTTGCGGTCGACCTCCACGTCCAGGCGCTCTGAGAGCGCATTGACGACGGATGCGCCGACGCCGTGCAGCCCGCCGGATGCCGCGTACGAGCCACTACCGAACTTGCCGCCGGCGTGGAGCTTCGTGAATACGACCTCGACGCCACTGAGGCCCGTCTTCGGCTCGATGTCGACAGGAATTCCGCGGGCGCTGTCGCGAACCTCGACGCTGTCGTCGGCGTGCAGGATCACCTCGATGGACGAGCCGTGCCCGCCGAGCGCCTCGTCGACGGAGTTGTCGATAATCTCCCACAGGCAGTGCATGAGGCCCCGGGAGTCGGTCGAACCGATGTACATACCCGGGCGCTTGCGCACTGCCTCGAGCCCCTCGAGTACCGAGAGGTGTCTCGCGGAATAGTTCGAATCGGGCACGGGTTCTCCTTCTCATGCTGCCGCCGCGCCGGGAGCCCCGGCCGACCGGCCGCGTTCAAGACTAATGACTCGGGGCGTGCCGATCCTGCATCAACACCCGGCCCGGACCCGCTACGCGTTGAGCGAAATAGGCGCCGAATGAGACCTCGTTGTCACCCGGACGTGTTTCTATAGTCATGCACCACATCTCGTGTCGAGTTTGGAGGAACCCGAAATGTCACAAAATGCCCCTCGTTCCACAGTAGAGCTCGAGCCGCGCCACGAACTCACCTCGCACGACAGGTGTGACAGTTGCGGTGCCCAGGCCTATGTTCGCGTCACCATGGCCTCCGGTCAGCTCCTGTTCTGCGGCCACCACGGCGCGAAGTTCAAGGAGAAGCTGTCGGCTAGTGCACTTGAATGGCACGACGAATCGTCTCGGCTGATCGAGAACGATCGCGCCTGACCCGCGCTCCCATCCGCATCGACGTCAACAACGCCCGAGACCTGCTGGTCCGGGCGTTGTGTCGTTAAGCGCCCGATCGGCCGCGCCAACAGGTCTGCTGCACGGCCAGTTCGCCCATTAGTCGATACGGATTCGCGATATCAGGCTTGACAGTCGGGTGACGACTTCTTCGCCGATGGTCCCCATCCCGTCAGCCCAATCCTTCAGGGTCGGCTCTCCCGCGGAGCCGTCCCCGAAGAGCGTCACGGTGTCGCCCACTGTGGCATCGGCGCCGGTGACATCAACCAGGAGGAAGGTTGGTTCGACGGCGACGACAAGATAGCGCCTGCCCGCGAGAGCCACAGAGACGGTGCCTACAGCATCTGCCAGAATGCCGGATGCCCCGCCAATGCCCACTGCTGCCAGCATCCGCTCGCCCGCCTGCCGAATCTGACGAATAGGCGCGCGCAGGGTCATCACGGGACGCAGCCCAAGGTCTTCCGGACCGATTCCGCCGCCGGGGGCGATTCCGTAGAGGAACGCGCCGACCCGCACCATATCAAATCGGGCATCCTCACGGTCATAGGAGGCGGCACTCGCCGCTATATGGCGCGTCGCCGTGCGAAGGCCGTGCGCTTCAGCGACCGCAAGGCCTTCCCTGTACTCGGCGATGGAACGGCTGTCGTCGTCGTGTGACTCTTCCGCGAGATGGGTCCAGAGCCCGGAGACGATCACCAGTCCTGAGCGCTGCAGTTCGGCAGCGAGGTTGACGAAGTGTTCCCAGTCGCCGGCGAGCACTCCCGCACGGTGCAGTCCGGTGTCCAGCTTCAGGTGGATGCGCGCCGGGGGTGTTCCCGCGACCGCGGCCGCGGCGGCGACCCTTTCGAGCACTGGCACATCGGTGACCCCGATATCGATCTGCTGACGTAACGCCTCGCTCAGGTCGTCGCCACGGTCGAATACCCAGGCGAACACTCTCGAGCCCGGTACCTGCCGTCTCACCCTCAGCGCGCCCGGGAGGTCGAGCGCACCGAAGCGGGTCACACCCTCATCCACCAGCACAGGCAGAACGCTCTCGAGCCCGTGGCCGTAGGCGTCGTCCTTGACGACCGCCATGAGTTCAGCCGGTGCTACCCGATCTCGCACTAGCCGCACATTGTGGCGAAGGGCAGCGGTTGAGATGAGCACGGTCGCGTCGACGCTATTCACCCGCTGCCTCCGTGGTCAGACGACGGGCAAGGCAGGCGAGAACACTGAACGGATGCTCATCAATTGATCGGCACCACTCCTCCAGCGAAAGCTCCCCGGTCCGAGGATCTCCGAAAATCACGACAGTATCCCCCGGCGTGACCGGAGCGTCGCCGGCGTCGACCACGAGCACATCCATGGCCACACGCCCGACGATCGGCATCTGCACAGCGTGGTCACCCCAGCTGACGGATGCGCGGTTCCCGGCTTTGCGCGGTAACCCGTGGCCGTAGCCAATTGCAACCAGCAGGAGAGTGGTCGCCGACGCCGTTCGGAAGGTGTGGCCGTACGACACGCCAGCGCCGGCCCCCACCTGCTTGATCGCCAGAACCTCGGCAGTCAGCCGTGGCGGATTCGCTGTCATCGACTGCAGCACATGCTCAACCCCGAGGTCGTCGGTAGGCGGTCTGAGCAGCTCAACCTGGCGCGCCGACAGCTGGAGCGAGCGGGCGGCAACGCTCATAGTCACCCCATCCCGCCTGTTGTGCATAGTGCGCTTATTCTACCGCCCACGTGATCGTTCTCGACGAAGCACGCCTGTGGCGGCTATCGGCGGCTGGCCACGATCGCGGGCTGGTGGCGGGATCTGCTTCCCGTGCGGATGCCGGTGGCGCTCACCCGGGTCTCGTAGAGTCCGGGAGTCCAATTCCCCTCAATCAGGACGGGGCCGTTCGGCCCGACCGCGACGTCCCATCCGACATAGGGCACCGTGGGGACGACTCGCGCTGCTTCGTCGACGAGCGCCAGGACCTCATCCCACAGCGGTACCCGAAACTCGGTGATCGATGCACCCGAGTCGGGATGCGTTTCGTAGCGACTCTTGTGCTTGCCGGTATGGCCGGGGCCCACCGACCGCCCTTCATCGTCGAGCATCGTGAAGAACCCTCCCCAGGTGAACTGGTCGCTCACCGCGCCCCTGCCGAACTTTTGGGCGGCCATGAGCACGTGCACACGCTCGCCGTCGAAGAAGGTGGAGACGCGGGTTGTGTTGACCGTGCCAGCGCAGTATTCGGAAAGATAGGGATGCTGAGCGATCGGCTCTTCGATCAACCGCTGACCACGCTTCAGGAGGTCGGCACGGAACTGCACCCAGTCATCGACATCCGCCGTGACGTAGCGGAAGACGCCCTTGCCCTCACGCCCGACGGGGACTTTCGCGATGATCGCCGGATAACGCTCCGCGAACGCCCGCAACCCGTCGGCATCCACCTCTTCCAGATCGATCCACTCGCGCTTCAGGTACAGCGCGAACAGACGGTTGAAGGCGATCTTGTTCTCGAACAGGAGCACGTCCTGAGGGTCGTTGAGCGCATCCGCGAGGTGGTGCTGCAGCAGTCCGGTCATGAAGGTCTTGCGTTCCTTACGGCTGAGGAGCGCGAAGTCCGACTCGTAATAGTCGATGTACCCGGTGTCGTGGAAGGCCGCCCAAACCAGCATGTCCACGAACGTCCGCGGCGCCCACTTGCCCTGCTCCTTGGCGATCTGCGTCGCGAAGGACCAGACGCGGCTCGGGTCGAACGCAGTTGCGCGCTCCAGGAAATACTTCAAACGCGCCTTGGGCGCGGCGTCACTGGGCAACGGGAAAACCTTCCATCGGGTCGCGTACAAATGCAACGAGGACGACGTGCCTCAGAACCCTCTCATCTTAGACTTTGATACACCAATGGCCGCCGCCGCCGCTGTCCATGCAACCGCCGGCTGGCCTTCGATCGGCGCGAGGCGCGCCATGTTAGCGTTAGCTGGTGAATCAACAACGGCTGCGCATTCGGTATCTGATCGAGCGCGCACGACGGGTGAATCCCTCCCAGCTCTTCGAGCTGGCGGGCCAGGTGAAGAGGGTATCCAAGGCCCCGAAGCTGGTGATCATCGCCGACATGCTCTGGTGCTCGGTCCGCTACGAGATGGGCTTCCGCGACTACGTCGTCTGGGATATTCGTCTGCTCACCACGCAGGAACGCGCGACATGGATGACTCACCCCAAAGCGTTTCGACTGAACAGCACGCTCAACGGGCCCGACTCGCGAGCGATTTTGGGTGACAAGATTCGGTTCCACCACGACTTCGCGGATTTCACCCATCGCGAGTGGATTGACGCGTCCCAGGCGACGGCTGCTGAGCTGGCGGAGTTCGCGGCACGCCACCCGCGCATGATCGCCAAGCCCGCGAATGGCGAGGGCGGAGCTGGAATTTCCATTTATGCGGCGGCAGAGATCCGGGATTTCACACAATGGCGCGCCGCCCTGATCACGCGCGACCAAACACTGCTTGAGCAGGTGATCGAACAGCACGAGTCTCTCGCCAAGCTCTACCCGGGCAGCGTGAACACCGTTCGCATGATCACCTACCTCGACAAGAACGACAAGCTGCACGTCATCGCGTCGGTCCTTCGCATTGGCAATGGAGATGTCATCGACAACTTCGCGAGCGGCGGGATGTACGCCATGCTCGACGATGATGGGGTGGCCCAGTATCCCGGTGTGGATAAGCAGTCGAACGTCTACGAAACGCATCCGGCAACCGGCGTGCGAATCGCGGGTTTCACAGTGCCGAGGTACCACGAAATCGTCGATATGGTCGCCGAAGCAGCGCGACGACTGCCGACGGTGCCGTATGTCGGATGGGATGTCGCGGTGACGGCCGACGGACCCGCCCTGATCGAGGCGAACCACAATTCGAGCGTGTTCCAGCTCAAGCCCTCGGTGACCGGGGTGCGCACGGGCCTTCTCGAGCGGTATCGCGCAGCGATCGGCCCCGGCGTTCTCGACCGTCGGTGAGGCTGCTGGGGCCCTCGACGCACTAACAGCCGCCCTGCGTCAGGGCTTTCGCCGGCGCAGCATGTCGCGGGCGATCTGGAGTTCCGGTGCTCGGAAGAGCGCGAGCAGCAGCAGATAGACGGTCGCGCACGTCGCAGCGATCACCAACGAGCCCAGCGCACCCCAGATTTTGTCCTGCATCATCCAGCCGGATGTGCCTCCGAGTAGGAAGAACAGCCAGACTCCGGCGGCCCCGGCTGGAATTGCCATGAGTGCGAAGCGACCGAGCGCGAGCCACGTCGGTCCCAACTCAAGAGGGCCCAGTTTCCGCTGAAGCAGGAGGGTAGCGACAATCACCTGAACTATCCCCCCCAACGACTGCGCAAGGGCCACCGCTGCCGTGAGCTGCTCGACGGGAACCGTGTAGCGCACCAGAAGGGTGAGCGCGACGATGATGACGGCTTGGATCGCGGTGAAGAGAAACGGTGTTCGCGCATCTCCGTAGGCGTAGAACGCGCGTTGGATGATGAACAGCACAGCCATCGGGAGCAGGCTGAACAGGTACGCGATCAGCACCGGGGCTACCGCGACCGCATCCGCAGTGTTGTTCGAGAAGATGCGGGATGCCGGGAGGGCCGCCGCAGCCACGGCCGCCAACGCGACGAAAACGAACAGCCCAAGGATGCGAATGGACTGGGCGATGTCCCGCTTCACCTCGGCGTCTTTCCCCGCGGCGGCGTGCTCGCTGAGACGGGTGAAATAGGGCGTTCCGATTGCGAGGACGATCACCGAATACGGAACCATATACACGAGCCAGGCGTTCTGCCACACGAACACCGATGCGCCGGTTCCCGATGCATCGGAGATGGTCCGCTGCTGCAGAATCCCGACCAACTGGCCGATAAGCGTGATGAGGAATGTCCAGAGTGCGAGTTTCTGCATCTGTCGGAGCCCCATCCCCCGCCAGCGGAAATCGAACCGCAGGGGAATGCCCGCGCGACGCCACAACAGCAGCAGGACGCCCGTTTGCGCGATGATGCCGAGTGTCGCTGTGCCAGCGAGGACTGCGACCATCACAGGTGTCCATTGCTCGACGTCGTTGACATCCGCACCGAACAGCCGGATAAACACCAGGAAGCCGATGATCGACACCACGTTGTTCACGATGGGTGCCCACGCATAGGGAGCGAAGATGCGCCTCGCGTTGAGAATCTCGCCGATCAACGCGAACATTCCGTAGAAGAACAGCTGTGGAATACACCAGTACGCGAAGAACGTCGCGAGTTCGTGTTGGTCGGGCGTGTACCTGGGGGCGAAAAGGCGGATGAGTGCGGGCGCGGATACGACGGCAATCACCGTGGCGGCTGCCATCAGCACCGTTCCCAGGGTGAGAAGCTTCGCGAGGAAGTCGTGCCCCCCGTCGCGCCGGGCGCTCACCCTGACAACCTGTGGGACGATCACGCCGGTCAGCACGCCCGCTGAGATCAGCGCATAGATGCTGTTCGGAAGCTGATTAGCCGTGGCGAACGCGTCACTCGCCCGGCCGATGGCCCCGATCGCAGCGACGAGGACGATCGTGCGAAGCAAACCAGTGATGCGGGAGGCGAGCGTTCCTGCCGCGATCACCGCACTCGCTCTGCCGAGACTCACCGCTTCCCCTGTCGCCGAGCTTCGACCGAGGGGAATCGGCTCGATCTGCGGGCTTGCCGCCTCACGGCTCGCGGATGATGCCCATGGGGGTCGACTGGTGTCCCTGACCGAGCGGGTTGTCGAGCAGCACCCTCTCCATGGTGCGCGTGCGAGCCTTGCTCATGGTCGACCCCAGCACGTTGCCACCGAGGTCATTGATGTCGGTAATGAGCACCCCGATGTCCATGCCCAGCGCTGCGTGAAGCTCGCGCGCGACGTCGTGGGGACGCTCGGGGGCGAGCACGACATGAGAGTTGTACGGAGGAATGGTTCCGCTGGTCGGGCCGTCGATACCGCGTGCCTTCGGTCCCGCCACCCGGTAGAAGTCACCCTTTCGTCCGAACAGCTTCGTCACGGCTGCCACCCCTGCAGCGAGCAGGATGCGGGGGGTTCCGCACTCGCGCAACGCCATCTCCATGGTCTGCGGAAGGCCGAGTCCGATACCATTCGGCGTCTTGATCACGTGGTTCGACAGCCAAGTGGCAAGCTTGCGCGGCGCGATCGACTCCGTCGGATACGAACGCCCCTGCGTGATGGCGACGATCTTCTCTGTCACGAAGAGCACATCACCATCGTGCAGGCGGTCCGCGGCGAATGTTGTCACAACATCGGTGATGTCATCGTCACTCATGACCAGTTTCGTCTTGATCGGGATGCGCAGGTAGCGCACACCATCAATCACCGTCTCCAGCTGCTTGCCCTCGTTCGCCTCACCGGACATAGAGACGCACCCCTCTCGCGACCGTTCGCATTCGTTCCGCCTACTCCAGGTAGTCGCGGAGCGACTGCGAGCGGGACGGGTGGCGCAGCTTGGCCATCGTCTTCGACTCGATCTGGCGGATGCGCTCGCGCGTTACCCCGAACGTGTCGCCGATCTGGTCGAGGGTCTTCGGCATTCCGTCGCCGAGCCCGAAGCGCATCCGGATCACGCCGGCCTCACGCTCGGAAAGCGAATCGAGCAGCGACTCCAGCTGCTTTTGCAGCATCGTAAAGCCGACGGCGTCAGCGGGGACGACCGCCTCGGTGTCCTCGATGAGGTCACCGAACTCGCTGTCGCCGTCTTCACCGAGCGGCGTGTGCAGCGAGATCGGCTCGCGACCGTATTTCTGCACCTCGATGACCTTCTCCGGGGTCATATCGAGCTCGCGGCTCAGCTCCTCCGGGGTGGGCTCGCGCCCGAGGTCCTGAAGCATCTGGCGCTGCACGCGGGCGAGCTTGTTGATGACTTCGACCATGTGCACCGGGATCCGGATGGTCCGCGCCTGGTCGGCCATGGCGCGCGTGATCGCCTGGCGGATCCACCACGTCGCGTAGGTCGAGAACTTGAAACCCTTGGTGTAATCGAACTTCTCGACGGCGCGGATGAGCCCGAGGTTGCCCTCCTGGATCAGGTCGAGGAACTGCATGCCGCGGCCCGTGTAGCGCTTCGCGAGGGAGACCACGAGTCGCAGGTTCGCACCCAGAAGATGGCTCTTGGCGCGCTGGCCGTCGCGAGCGACCCAGTGCAGCTCACGGCCCTTGGCCGAACGCTGCTCTGCCTCGCTCATCTGGGACAGCTTGTCCTCGGCGAACAGGCCGGCTTCGATGCGCATGGCGAGCTCGACCTCTTCGGCCGCGTTGAGCAGGGCGACCTTGCCGATCTGCTTCAGGTAGTCCTTGACGGGGTCGGCCGTGGCGCCCGTGATGGCGGACGAGTACACCGGAACCTCGTCGTCGTCGTCGACGAGCGACAGCACGAGGGCGCCGGCGGGCAGGTCCTCGGCGAGGTCGCCGGCCTTCGTCTTCTTCTCGTCGTCGTCGCCATCGTCCGAGGCGTCGGCGGGGGCGTCCTCGGTCGACTCCTCAGCAGATCCCTTGGCCTTCGGGCCGCGCTTGGCGGGCACCTTGGCAGGAGCTTTGTCAGCAGGAGCTTTGTCAGCTGCGGCCTTCTCGGCTGCCGCCTTCGCAGCCGGCGTCTTCGCCGGTGCCTTCGCGGCCCTCTTCGCGGGGGTCTTGGCAGGGGCCTTCGCGGCCGTCTTGGGAGCCGCGCTCTCGGCCTCGACGTCGTCTGGTGCGGCCGCTTCCGCGGCAGTTGTCTTCTTGGCGGCGGTGGGTTCCGCGGTCTTGGTTCGGGCAGCCATTCGGATACCTTTCAGTTTGATTCGTAGCTCTCGAGGTTCGGCGTCTGGCGGGGCATTGACGGGGCCCGCCACACGGGCTTGGCCGAATTTCGGGCAGTACTAAGACCCATGTCAAGTCTGAGCGTGACGCGAAGCACTGCCTGCGCGACATCGGTTCAGAATGACCGGGTCTTAGAGCTAATTATTGCACGCTTTGGTGTGAGCTCTTGACAATTGCGGCTCTTGTCTAGTCTGTTTTGCGGCGCCATGCTCTGGCAATGACAACCCAGAGCGGGGCCACCTGTATTCCCTCGTCCTCGTCGAGCTTCCTGCGGGTGCGGCGCCGGGCCTGCAGCAGGAAGA
>Ga0136639_10000495_pt1 | contig 13139 bp, 9 predicted proteins | sample AntDrymUQ8592106_2_FD_113739 | JGI IMG/M metagenome (GOLD analysis project Ga0136639, IMG submission 113739) | Polar desert sand microbial communities from Dry Valleys, Antarctica - metaG UQ859 (21.06) | ecosystem: Environmental > Terrestrial > Soil > Desert | place: Antarctica: Dry Valley...
CTGCATCCCATCGAGTCGGCGGAGCGGCGTGGGCCGCGCAGGAAGGGGCCTGCGTGTCGACGCAGCTCGGGCAGACGACGAGCTGCTCCCGGCAGGAGGCATCCCGGCAGTTGAGCATGTTCTTGGTGGGCTCGCCGCAGCCCGTGCAGCGTCCGATCACCGCCGTGTGGTCGCTGAAGTCCACAGACATCCGCTGGTCGAAGACGTAGAGCGAACCATCCCAGAGGCCGTCGTCGCCGAAGGCCTCGCCGTAGCGCACGACGCCGCCGTCAAGCTGATAGACCTCGCCGAAGCCGCGCTCCTTCATCAGGGAGCTGAGTACCTCGCAGCGGATGCCGCCGGTGCAGTAGGTGACGACCGGCTTGTCCTTGAGGTGGTCGTACTTGCCGCTCTCCAGCTCGGCGACGAATTCGCGGGTGTTGGCGACATCCGGCACGATCGCGTTCTGGAAGCGGCCGATCTCAGCCTCGAACGCGTTGCGGCCGTCGAAGAACACAACGTCGTCGCCGCGCTCGCCGACGAGGGCGTGCAGCGCGGCCGGGGAGAGCTTGGCCCCACCGCCGACGACCCCGCCGGCGTCGACCCGCAGCTCGCCGGGCGCGCCGAAGCTCACGATCTCGTCCCGCACCTTCACGACCAGTCGGGGGAAGTCGAGGCTCAAGCCCTGCTCGTCGAGCCCGGTGCCCTCGCTCCACTTGACGTCGAGATGCTTGAACGGGGCGTAGTCCCGGGTCTTACGCAGGTAGCGCTTGATTGCGGGAAGGTCGCCGCCGACGGTGCCGTTGAGGCCATCTGCCGAGATCAGGATGCGCCCGCGCAGGCCCAGCGATTCGCAGAGGTCCCGCTGCCACAAGCGCACGGCCTCGGGGTCAGCCAGCGGGGTGAAGACGTAGTAGAGCAGGATCTTCGGAATGGCCACCGCCTCATTTTACCGAGGTTCCCGCACGGTCCCCGGCCGGGGGCAGAGTGGCTAAGCTTTTGGGAACCGATGGGAGGCCACGTGGCCCAGAACGATCCCCTCGCCCGGTTCGGCACAGTCCCGCTGTTCACTCTGACGAGCACCGACATGACCGACGGGGCACCGCTCTCCGCCGCGCAGTATGAGCTCGAGGCCGGTGGCCGAAACTGCTCCCCGCAGCTCTCCTGGTCGGGATTCCCGCCGGGCACGAAGAGTTTCGCCGTGACCGTGTACGACCCGGATGCACCGACCGGTTCCGGTTTCTGGCATTGGGCGGTCTTCAATCTGCCGGCGACCTGCACGTCCCTCCCGGCCGGGGCCGGCGCGCCGGGTGGGCGGCTCATACCGAGGGGCGCCGTCACCCTGCCCAACGAGGAGCGCCAGCTCGCCTTCGTGGGCGCGGGCCCGCCGGCCGCAACCGGAACGCACCGCTACCAGTTCATCGTGCACGCTGTTGATGTGCTCCAGCTCGACATCGACCCGGACTCCACTCCGGCCGTGCTGGGGTTCAACCTGCACTTTCACACGGTGGCCCGCGCGGTGCTCGAGGCCAGCGGTGTGCACGGGGGAGCAGCGAACACTCCCAACTGAGGCTTTCTCAGGTCGTTCACGGGCGAGGCTCCTACGGTTCTCGGGTGATCCAGATCTGCAGCGCCACCCCATGAGCCATCCGCCCCACCCTCGCAACCACAAAGAGACCAGCCTGTCCCGCATCCCGGTCTGGGCGTGGCGGGCACTGATGCACCGCATCTCGGCCGGCGAGCTGCACCGTTTCAACGCGCAGCCCATCGACGCCGTCGACTATCACTTCGACCTCGACTACGTGGGTGACGGCATCCGCGACCATCGCCTCGACGTGCTGGTGCCGCACGAGGCGCCGGGGCCGTTGCCGGTCTACGTCTACTTCCACGGTGGCGGCTGGACCTCGGGCGACAAGGCGCCGCTCACGAAGTACGCGGCCAGCCAGGCGGTCGACGGCATGATCGTCGTCAACGCAAACTACCGGATGGCGACGCGCTTCCATTTGAAGCACATGCTGGATGACGGCAACGACGTGCTTCGCTGGGTAGGACGCCACATCGAGGAGTTCGGCGGGGATCCCCGCCGGATCGTGCTCGGCGGGGATTCCGCCGGCGGCCACATCGCGGCGCTTCTGGCTGCGTCGGCGTTTGACCCGGAGCTGGCCTCCTACTACGACATCCGTCCCCAGGTGGCGCGGGAAAACCTGCGCGGGCTGGTGCAGCACTGCAGCATCGCCGACATCTCGGTGATGTTCGAGAGCGGATTCGTGCTGAGCCTCAATTTTCTGCGCATGTTGCTGCCCGAGCGTGGCCGTGGGGTTGTGCTGCGCACCGCCGCCCGGTTCATGTCCCCGATCGAGTGGCTCGACAGCGGGTTCCCGCCGGTGTTCGTGACCACCTCGGAGCGCGACTACTTCTACCGGGCGAACCTCAACTTCATCGCCGCGCTGCGGCGCCGCTCCATCCAGGTCGACACGCTGATCTATGACCGGAAACAGGCCAACACGCGCCACACCTGGCAGCAGGATGCCGCGCATCCGGAATCGCAGGAGGTCTACCGTCGGCTGGGTGCCTTCGTGCGCCGCGTCGCGGGGGTGTCGGCTGCCGCCCTGCCGGCGGCCCTGCCCGCCACCTAGCCGGCCGGGGTGTCGGACATCCGCTGTGGCAATCGTGCAGGTTCCGGGCAGGTAGGCCCGGATGCTTGTGGCTGGCAGCAGCAGAATGTCGGCCCGGGACCGCCGGTGGCTAGCATCTCAGGATGCACATGCTCTGGCGCACCCTCCTGCACAGCCTGATCTCCCGCTTCGGCCCACGCCTCGGCCACTACGACGTGGCCAGCACCCGGTTCGTCACTCTGCCGACCGATCAGGACATCCTTCGGCACATGAACAATGGCGTGTACCTGTCGATCATGGATATCGCCCGCTTCGACCTGCTGCACCGCACCGGCATCTGGGCGATCTTCCTGAAGCGCGGCTGGTACCCGGTGGTGGTGTCCGAGACGATCAGTTTTCGCAAGTCGTTGACCCTCGGCCAGAAGTTCACGGTGGAATCGCGCATCCTCGGTTTCGACGAGAAGGCCGTCTACGTGGAGCAGCGGTTCGTGCGGCCGGATGCCGACGGCACCCCCGAGATCTACGCGCAGGGCTTTATCCGCGGTCGGTTCCTGAAGCGCAGCGGAGGGGTCGTGGGCATCGACGAGCTCGTCGACGCCGTGGGCACGGTGCCCGACGACGTGACGGTGCCGGGCTGGCTGCTGGAGTGGAGCGCGGATGTCAAGATGCCGGCCACCCGCGCCGCCGCCCCCAGCCGGTGGAGCTGAGAGCGGTCGGCGCCGGCGTTACGTGGCGGGCTCGGTGGCCTTCTTGGGCGGGATGAGTTCGCTGTAGCGCTCGACGTGGGCCTTGTAGTTGGCCCAGTCGGGCAGCGGCTGCCCCGCGCGCGCCGCCACCAGACGGTCGAAGTAGTAGTCCCAGAACGGGCCGACGGTGGCAGCCTCCGAGGCGGAGTGCAGGCGCTGGCCGAAGGTCAGGGTGGTCATTCCTGCTCCCTCGACGAGGTGCAGGATCACGTGCCGGGCGCTGTCACCCTCGCCGATGTCGGCGGTGAACCGCTTCGGCGGGATGCACTTGATGATGCTCACGTAGTCCCACTCGGCATCCGCTTCGTCCAGCTTGAAACGCACGGCGCCGGTCTCGGGAGCGCCCGTGTAGGTTCCGATCCAGCCGTGGAGACCGGCGGGCCTGCTCACGCTCGCCCACACATCTTCCTTCGACGCGGTGAAGAGCCGGTCGAGCATGAAGTACAGACCGTCCTCGCGATAGGCAAGGCGTCCGGTTGGCTGGAATGACATGCGAACCTCCACGGTGAGTGAGGCACTGGCCTCACTACAAAGCTATGCCTTTCTCCCGGCTGGGGCCAGCAGCCACGCCCCAGCCCTGCCCCGCGTCCTACCCCTCGAGCACCGCCATCGCCGCGTTGTGGCCGCCGATGCCGCTGACGCCGCCGCCGCGCCTGGCGCCGGCCCCGCAGACCAGAATTCGCGGATGCTCCGTCGCCACTCCCCAGCGCTCGGCCGCAGTGGACCGCGGCTCGTCATCCTCAAGGAACGGCCACTCCAGCAGGCCGTGGAAGATATTGCCACCGGGAAGGTTGAGGGCGTGCTCCAGATCGAGCGTGGTCTTCGTTTCAATGCAGGGCCGGCCGGCAGCATCCGTCAGCAGCAGATCCTCGATGGGTTCGGCCAGAACGGAATTCAGCGACGCCAGAACGGCGGCCTGCAGCCGGTCGCGGCTGTCGTCATTGTTCTCCTCGGTGAGCCAGCGGTGCGGAGCGTGCAGTGCGAACACCGTGAGGGTCTGCGCGCCGGCGGCGACGAGCTCGGGAGAGAGGATGCTGGGGTCACTGAGCGAGTGGCAGTAGATCTCGCAGGGCAGCAGCTCGGGGAAGCCGTCGTCGTGGGCCTGGCGGTATGCGCTCTCGAGCTGGCTCAGGGTCTCGTTGATGTGGAAGGTGCCGCCGAACGCGGCCTCGGGGGAGATGGACGCGTCACGCAGCACCGGCAGCCGGCTGAGTAGCAGGTTCACCTTGACCTGCGCGCCCTCAGGCTTGGCGCCGATCCCGGCGCCTGGGCGCACGGATGGCGGTGCAGCCTCGCCGAGGAGGTCCCGGAGCACCCACGGGGCAACGTTGGCCAGCACGTGACGGCCCGTGACGATCCGCTCGTCGGTGCCGTGCCGGTAGCGCACCTCGCCGTCCGGTGTGACGCCGGTGACCTCGGCCTCCGTCACGATCCGGGCGCCGGCCTGCCGGGCGGCCTTCTCCAGCTCACCGGTGACGGCGCCCATGCCGCCCACCGGTACGTCCCAGTCCCCGGTCCCATTGCCGATGACGTGGTAGAGGAAGCAACGGTTCGCGTCGAGCTCCGGGCTGTCCAACGACGTGAAGGTTCCGATCAGGCCGTCGGTGGCGACCACCCCGCGCACGAGGTCGTTCTGGAAACGCTCACGGAGCGCTGAACCGAGCGGCCGCTCGAAGAACTGCTCCCAGACCGCGTCGTCTCCGACCAGGGCTCTGGCCTCGGAACGCGTGGGTAGCGGCTCGCAGACCGTGGGGAAGAGTGCCCGGGCGACGCTCTCCGTGTCGCGGTAGAAAGCGTTCCAGGTGGGGAAGTCGGCGGCCGCGCCGACCCGGGCGAAGCTGCGCCGGGTGGCCGGCTCGTCGCCGCGGTCGACCAGGAGTCCGGTTCGGGTGTCGGCCGGGTCAGGGGTGTACGAGGAGTACCGGCGCCGGGCCAGCCCGATCTCGAGTCCGAGCTCGTTGATGATCCGCTGCGGCAGCAGGCTGACCAGGTAGGAGTAGCGCGAGAGCCGCGCGTCGATGCCGGGGAAGGCCTGGGCCGAGATGGCCGCGCCTCCGACGTGGTCGCCCTGCTCGAGCAGGAGCACGCTCTTGCCGGCCAGGGCCAGATAGGCGGCGGCGGTCAAGCCGTTGTGTCCGCCGCCGACAATCACGACGTCGTGGGTCGGTTCGCTCATGAACGGTTCACTCATGAACCGAGACTAGCCGGGGCATCCGGCCGAGAAGCGTCAGGCGTCGCGTTCGAGCGTGCCGATCTCGTTGCCGCGCGCGTCCTTCAGGGTCATGGTCGACCCATCCACGGTGGCCGTGCTGGCTGCGCCCAGCCAGGTGTCAACACCCTCGCAGGCCATCAGCGTCGACGCGAACGTGCCGAACTGGATGGTGTCGCCGTTCATCGACCAGGTGCCGACCAGCCGGTTGCAGCCGTCGGTGCCGGTCACGGACTGGTCTGCTTGCAGCAGGAGGCCGGGCGTGCCTGTGGCATCCGGGGTACCCCACGTTCCGGCCGTGTCCGCTGTGGCGCCGAAGACGGAGCATCCGGTCAGGCCAAGGGTGAAGGCGAGGGCGGCGAAGGCGAGTAGAACGGTTGGCTTCGTCATGGGGTTTCCATTCACGGGGTGTCGGCGCGGGTCGCCGGACGCGCCCATTCAACGATCAAAGCAGGGGGAGGTCAACCCTTCGCCGGGGCGGCGACCAGCTCGACGGCGCGGGTCAGGGCGTCGCGCACGGCGAGCACGCTCGGCCGGCTGGCGCTCGAGCGCCGGGCGGAAGAGAACACCGTGCGGAGCGGGCTGCCGGGCAGCTCGACGCCGCGCACGGTGGGCGTCTCCCCGGCCCAGATCAGGTCCGGCAGGATGCCGACGGCGTTGCCTGATTCGATCAGACGGATGTGCGCGATCAGGTCGGCGGTCTCGAACCGCACGTCGGGCTCGAACCCGGCCGACCGGCAGAGTTGGGTGGCCCAGTGGCGTGAGGCGGTGCCCTCCGGCTCCATCACCCAGGGCAGGTCGGCGGCGTCGGTGAGCGACGTTGCCGGCGCGCGGCCGCCACGCGGGGGCGGAACGGCCAGCTGGAGCGCATCCGTCGCCAGGTTCACCCGGTCAAGGTCAGGCCAGCGCGCCCGGCTATGACCGGGATACTGCTCAGCGAGCACGAGATCGAAATCGCGCGCGGAGACCTCGAACAGGCCGCGCTCCGGCTCGCGCTCGGTGACCTCGACCCGCAGTTCGGGGAACTCGTCGGCGAGCAGGGTGAGGGCCTGGGGGATGACGGCGTGTGCTGCGGACTGGAACAGGGCCACGCGAACGGTGCCGGAGACGGTCGTCAACGACGCGGTCATCTCGGCCTCGGCCAGCTCCAGCCGCTCCAGCAGGTAGGTCGTGTGCTGCACCAGAACCTCGGCCTGCGGGGTGAGCCGCACCCGGCGCCCCACCTTCTGCAGCAGGGGAACTCCGGCCTCTTTCTCGAGCAGCGTGAGCTGCTGCGACACGGAGGAGGGGCTGTAGGCGAGGGCCTCGGCGACCCCGGCCAGGGTGCCGCGGATCTTCAGCTCACGCAGCAGACGCAGTCGGCGAACATCCAGCATTCGGCACCCTCTTCGGATCGACTCGACATTGATCACTAAAGCTAATCAATATCGATCATAAAGATTCGCTTTTGCTAAAGGAACGGAAACCACACACTGAAAATAGCCGTCCGCCGTGAACGAAAGAACTAGCCTCGTGACCATGACCAATTCCACCCCATCCGTGCAGCACGATCTCAGCGCCGATGTGGTCGCCCTCGTGCAGAAGTGGCTCGCCGAGAGCGCCACGATCCCCTCCGACGTGTCGGCCGAGCGCCTCGCCGGCGTGCTGAAAGACCCGAACGGACTCGACTTCACGGTGGGCTTCGTCGACGGGGTCATGCGCCCCGAAGACCTCATGGTCGCCGGCTACAACCTGGCCAAGGTTGCCAAGCAGGCACCCGGCTTCCTGCCCTCCTACATGCGCGGGGCCATCGGCCTCGGCGGTGTGCTCGGCCCGGTGGTGCCGTGGGTGGTCATCCCCGCGGCCCGGAAGGTGCTGCGCCAGATGGTCGGGCACCTGGTCGTGGACGCCACGCCCGAAAAGCTCGGCCCGGCGATCGCGCACCTGCGCGAGTCCGGCAACCAGCTCAACATCAACCTGCTCGGTGAGGCCGTACTCGGCGAGCGGGAGGCGCTGCGCCGCCTCGAGGGCACCCGCACCCTCCTCGCCCGCGACGACGTGGACTACGTCTCGATCAAGGTCTCCTCCATCGCGAGCCAGCTGTCGATGTGGTCGTTCGACGAGGCCGTCGACCGGGTCGTCGAACGCCTGACCCCGCTCTACGAGCTGGCGGCAGCGTCGAAGACGCCCAAGTTCATCAACCTCGACATGGAGGAGTACCGCGACCTCGACCTCACCATCGCGGTGTTCGAGGGCATTCTCGACCAGCCCCAACTGCTGCAGTTGGAGGCCGGCATCGTGCTGCAGGCCTACCTGCCCGACGCCCTCGGGGCGCTTCAGGGGCTGACCCACTGGGCCCAGGGTCGCCGGGCCGCGGGTGGCGCCCCGATCAAGGTGCGCGTCGTCAAGGGTGCCAATCTGGCCATGGAGCACGTCGACTCCGCCGTGCACGACTGGCCTCTGGCGACCTACTCCACCAAGCAGGACAGCGACACGAACTACAAGCGCGTGCTCGACTGGGCGTTCACCCCCCAGAACACGGATGCCGTCAAGATCGGCGTCGCCGGCCACAACCTCTTCGACGTGGCCTGGGCTCACCTCCTCGCCCAGAAGCGCGGCGTTGACGACCGGGTCGAGTTCGAGATGCTGCTGGGCATGGCCACCAGTCAGGCCGAGGCCGTTCGCAAGGACGTCGGCCGCCTCTTGCTCTACACGCCCGTGGTCAACCCGGCCGAGTTCGACGTGGCCATCAGCTACCTGATCCGTCGCCTCGAGGAGAACGCCAGCCAGGACAACTTCATGTCGGCGGTGTTCGAGCTGACGAGTTCCGCTGAGCTCTTCGACCGCGAGAAGGAGCGGTTCCTCGCCTCCCTCGTGACCCTCGACGCGGTCGTCCCGCAGCCGAACCGCCGTCAGGACCGCACCCAGGCCACCCAGCTCGAGGTCGCCGACCGCGGCGGGCTGCTGCCCGACGACGACGACGAATACGGCGACGAGTCCGGCGTCGGTCTCACCGCCGCCGTGCTCGGGCTGACCCGCGGCTCGATCGAAAGCCTGCCGCACACCGGTTTCCAGAACGAACCCGACACGGACCCGTCGCTGCCCGCGAACCGGGCCTGGGGCCGTCGCATCCTGAGCCAGGTCGAGACCTCAACTCTCGGCCTGGAGGCCATTGCCGCGGCCCGGGTGAGCGACCCTGCCGAGCTCGACCGCCTGATCGAGACCGCCGCGGCCAGCGGCGCCGCGTGGGGGCAGCGTACCGGTGCCGAGCGCGCCGCCGTGCTGCACCGGGCCGGGCTCGCGCTCGCGGCGAACCGCGACCGCCTGATCGAGGTGATGGCCGCCGAAACCGGCAAGACCATCGCTGAGGGGGACCCGGAAGTCAGCGAGGCGATCGACTTCGCCCACTACTACGCTGAACGCGCCCGTGACCTCGATGCCGTGCAGGGCGCGATCTTCGTGCCCTCGAAGCTGACCGTGGTCACCCCGCCGTGGAACTTCCCGGTCGCCATCTCGGCCGGCGGTGTGCTTGCCGCCCTCGCCGCCGGCTCCGGCGTGATCGTCAAGCCCGCCAAGCTCGCCCAGCGCTCCGGCGCCGTCATGGTCGAAGCGCTGTGGGAGGCCGGCGTGCCGCGCGACCTGCTGGTGCTGGTGGACCTCGCGGACCGGGAGTTGGGCACCCGCCTGATCTCGCACCCGGCCGTCGACCGCGTCATTCTGACCGGGGGCTACGAGACCGCGCAGCTGTTCCGCAGTTTCCGCGAGGACCTGCCTCTCCTGGCGGAGACCAGCGGTAAGAACGCCATCATCGTCACCCCCTCGGCCGACCTCGACCTCGCCGCCGCCGATGTCATCAAGAGTGCCTTCGGGCACGCCGGGCAGAAGTGCTCGGCCGCGAGCCTGGTCATCCTGGTCGGATCGGTCGCCAAATCGGAGCGCTTCCTCAGCCAGTTGACGGATGCCGCGTCCTCCCTGCGCGTCGGCAGCCCGGCCGACCCGGTCACCCAGATGGGCCCCATCATCGAGCCGGCCGAAGGCAAGCTGTTGCATGCCCTGACCACGCTCGGCGTCGGCGAAGAGTGGCTCGTCGAGCCCCAGCAGCTGGACGAGACCGGCGCGCTCTGGTCGCCCGGCATCCGCACCGGGGTGCTGCCCGGCTCGTACTTCCACCTGACCGAGTTTTTCGGTCCCGTGCTCGGCGTGATGCACGCCCGCAACCTGGCGGAGGCCATCCGTTTCCAGAACGCGGTTGACTATGGCCTCACCTCAGGGTTGCACTCGCTCGACTCGGCCGAGCTGGCCGAATGGCTGGACACGATCGAGGCCGGAAACCTCTACGTGAACCGCGGCATCACGGGCGCGATCGTGCAGCGCCAGCCCTTCGGTGGCTGGAAGCGGTCGGCCGTGGGTCCGGGCACCAAGGCCGGCGGGCCGAACTACCTGTACGGGTTCGGCAGCTGGGTGAGCGAACCCGGCCGCAACAGCTCGACGCTGCACCTGCGCGGCCTCGACCAGAACGTCACCGACCTGATCGAAGCGGCGCAGACCGTGCTCGACTACACGGACTTCGACGTGTTGCGCCGGTCGGCGCTGAGCGACGCGCTGGCCTGGCGCGACGAGTTCGGCCTGGTCAGGGACGTCTCGGACCTAGGGCTCGAACGCAACCTGTTCCGCTACCGTCCACTGCCCGTGACCGTGCGCCTGACCGAGGACGGCACGCTCGCCGAGTTGCTGCGGGTGATCGCCGCCGCGACCCTGTCGACGGCGTCATTCGAGGTCTCCAGCGCCATCCCGGTGCCGCCGATGGTGCGCAACCTGCTCGCGGAGCGCGGCGTCGCGGTCTCGGTCGAGAGCGACAGCGAGTGGCTGGAGCGGGCTGCGGCCGGCGGCATCCGTACCAGCCGGGTGCGCCTGATCGGTGGGGACCGCCTGACCGGGGCGCACGCCGCGGCCTCCCGTCTGGCCCACGCGCTCGACGGCAGCCCGGACATCGCCGTCTATGCGCACCCCGTCACCCAGGCCGGACGGATCGAGCTGCTCCCGTTCCTGCGCGAGCAGGCGATCTCGATCACCGCGCACCGCTTCGGTAACCCGAGCACCCTCTCCGAGGGGATCATCTAGCCCCCGGTTTCCGCCCGCACGACCACGACGGCGGCCAACGCGGCTAAAATAAGCCCTTGGAGGTCGCAGTCTGCGGTCGGCCGTGCACAGCAGGAGTACGGACAACGATCAGGCTTCTGGTGCAGGATGGCCGAGGCCGTGGTTGCCACTGCTGCAATTCGACAGGGGATCCATAGTTGGACGGTAACGCAACGACGACGCACCGGAACGTCGCCCTTCTGTCGGTGGCGAGCGAGCTCGCCCCGCAGATCACGACGTCGGTGGACATCGATCGTCGCCTGCAGCCGGCCCTCAGGCGGCTGAAGCTGCCGAGCGGCCTGCTCCAGCGGGTGGCCGGTGTGCACGAGCGCCGCAACTGGGCTCCCGGCCAGGCCTTCGACGATGCGGCCGTCACAGCCGGCAAGCGCGCCTTGGTGGCGGCCGGCATCGAACCGGGCCAGGTTGGCCTGATGATCAACACCTCGGTGACGCGCAAGCATCTCGAGCCCTCGGTGGCCGTGCGCATCCACCACGGTCTCGGGCTGCCGTCCTCGGCCACGAACTTCGACATCGCGAACGCCTGCCTCGGCTTCGTCAACGGCATGACCCTGGCCGCCCAGCTGATCGACTCCGGCCAGATCCAGTACGCCGTGATCATCGACGGCGAGGACGCCGATGAGATCCAGACGAACACGATCGAGCGTCTCGGCCGCCCGGATATCAACCGCAAAGACTTCATGAGCGAATTCGCGAGCCTGACGCTCGGCTCCGGCGCGGCCGCGGCCGTACTCGGGCGGGCCGACGCGCATCCGGAAGGCCACCGCATTCTGGGTGGCGTGACCCGCGCCGCCACCGAGTTCAACGGACTCTGCGTCGGCAGCGTCGACGGCATGTTCACCGATGCCAAGGCCCTGCTCAAGGGCGGCATGGAGCTCGTCGTCTCGGCCTGGACCGAGGCCAAACGCGACTGGAACTGGTCGAGCATGGACCGGTACATCCTGCACCAGGTGTCGGATGTGCACACCAACGCGATCGTGAAGGCGACCGGGCTGGACCGCAGCCGGGTTCCGCTCACCTACCCGCTGTACGGCAACGTGGGGCCCGCGTCGATCCCGATCACCCTCGCCGAGGAAGCCGCGAGGCTCAGCAGCGGCGACCGGGTGCTACTGATGGGCGTCGGCAGCGGCCTCAACACGGCCATGATGGAACTCGCCTGGTGAACCGCGACTCTGGCCCCGTGTCCTATCGTCTCCCGCGCGCCGCCGCCACGCCGGCCCCGGCGTCCCTGCCGCCGGCCGGGCTGGCCGGGCTCGATGCCTCGTTCTCGCGACTGGTGCCGGTCGTGTCGGGTGCGCCGGGGCATCCGGTCACCCGCACCTGGCACCTGCTCGACAACGGCGACCGCCTCGCCGAACTGGGCGTCACACCTGTGGGCACGGTGCTCTGCGTGCACGGCAATCCCACCTGGTCCTACCTCTGGCGCGAGTTCGTCACAGCGGCGACGGATGCGGCCTATAACGGCGACGAGGCCTGGCGGGTCATCGCCGTCGACCAGCTCGAGATGGGCTTCTCCGAGCGCAGTGGTGCGGTGCGCCCGCTCGCCACGCGTGTGCGGGATCTCGGCGAGCTGACCGACGCCCTCGGGTTGGCCGGCCCGGTGGTGACGTTCGGGCACGACTGGGGCGGCTCGATCTCGCTCGGCTGGGCTCTCGACCACCCGGAGCTGCTGGCCGGGGTCATGCTGCTGAACACGGCCGTGCACCAGCCGAGCGACGCGCCCGTGCCGGCACCGCTGCGGCTCGCGCTGCGCAGCAGCGTGCTCGGCTCCGGCACCGTGGCCACGCCGGCGTTCCTGGAGACGACGCTGGCGCTGGCGCATCCGCCGCTCCCGGCGGCGGTCAAGCAGGCCTATCGCGCGCCTTACCTTGGCGCGGCCCGCCGAGGCGGGATCGGGGCCTTCGTCGCCGATATCCCGGTGCCGGGCGCTCACGAGAGCGCGGCCGAACTCGCCCGGATCTCCGGCGGCCTCCGTGACCTGGCCGTGCCGGCCCTGATGCTCTGGGGCCCGACCGACCCGATTTTCAGCGACCGCTACCTCGACGACCTCGTGGATCGCCTGCCGCACGCCGACGTGCACCGTTTCGAGGGGGCCGGGCACCTCGTCATGGAAGACGTCGACTACGCCGCGGCCGCCCTGACCTGGCTCGGCGACCGCGCGGCGCAGGGTGCGCCGGGCGCAGGCGAGGGCGAGGGCGAGGGCGAGGGCGGCTGGGTGGCCAGCGGGCGGCATCCGCTCTGGCACTACCTCGACGAATTGCAGAGCAGCGACGAAACCGCCCTGATCGACATGGCCCCGCCGGGAGGCGGCGCCCCCCGCGTCGTCAGCTGGCGGCTGCTGTCGCGGCGGGTGCGGCAGCTTGCGGCCGGCCTCGACCGCATCGGCGTGCGGAAGGGCGACCGTGTTTCGCTGCTCATCCCACCCGGCGCCGACCTGACCGCGGTGCTCTACGC
>Ga0136639_10000496_pt1 | contig 13137 bp, 8 predicted proteins | sample AntDrymUQ8592106_2_FD_113739 | JGI IMG/M metagenome (GOLD analysis project Ga0136639, IMG submission 113739) | Polar desert sand microbial communities from Dry Valleys, Antarctica - metaG UQ859 (21.06) | ecosystem: Environmental > Terrestrial > Soil > Desert | place: Antarctica: Dry Valley...
GAGCAGGTCGTAGTAGAGCTTGCCGGCCATGAACAACACCCTTTTGACCCGCGACCGGTCTGTGATCCGGGCATCATCGATGACCGGCTCGAACCTGCCGGAGGTGAAGTCGGTTACCTCGCTGGTGGCGCCGCGCAGGCGCAGCATCGACTTCGGCGTGAAAACGATCAACGGGCGCCGCGGACGCATGTAGGCCTGGCGGCGCAGCAGGTGAAAGTACGACGCAGGCGTCGACGGGCGGGACACGGTCATGTTGTTCTCGGCGCACAACTGCAGGTAGCGCTCGATCCGGGCCGACGAGTGGTCCGGGCCCTGGCCCTCATAGCCGTGCGGCAGCAGCAGCACAACGGATGACCGCTGGCCCCACTTCTGCTCGGCGGAGGAGACGAACTCATCGATGACCGTCTGGGCGCCGTTGGCGAAGTCGCCGAACTGTGCCTCCCAGAGCACCAGTGCGTCGGCGCGTTCCACCGAGTAGCCGTATTCGAAGCCCATGGCCGCGTATTCGCTGAGCAGCGAGTCGTAGATCCAGAACCGGGCCTGGTCCTCGCTGAGGTTGGCGAGCGGCAGCCACTCCTGGCCGTTGACGCGGTCGTGCAACACCGCGTGACGCTGTACGAACGTGCCGCGGCGGGCATCCTGGCCGGCGAAGCGCACCGGGGTGCGCTCGACCAGCAGCGAGCCGAGGGCGAGGAGTTCGCCGAAGCTCCAGTCGATTTTGCCGTTGCGGCTCATTTCGTGGCGCTTCTGCATCAGCTGCTGCAGCTTGTTGTGCACGGTGAAGCCGGCGGGCTTGTTCATGAAGGCATCGCCGATCAGGTGCACGACCGCCTCGGGCACCCCGGTGGTGGCCGGTTCCCCGACCGCGTCATCGTGCTTGTCGGCGCCGAGACCCTGCGGCGCGGAACCAGCAGCACCGACGATCGGGATCGACGACGACTGTGCCGCGTGCGTCTCCATGAACGCGCGCTCCAGGCGGTCCTGGAAGTCGGCGTGCGAGGCCTCGTATTCTTCCTGCGTGATGTCGCCGCGACCGACGAGAGCCTCCGTGTAGAGCTTCCGAACGGAGCGCTTGGCCTCGATCAGGTTGTACATCAGCGGCTGGGTCATCGAGGGGTCGTCGCCCTCGTTATGCCCGCGGCGGCGATAGCAGACGAGGTCGATGACGACGTCCCGCTTGAATTCCTGGCGGTAGGCGAAGGCGAGCTCCGCGACCCGCACCGCGGCTTCGGGGTCGTCCCCGTTGACGTGGAAGATGGGGGCCTGGATGGTCTTGGCGACATCCGTCGAGTACACCGAGGTGCGCCCGTCGCCGGGCAGCGTGGTGAAACCGACCTGGTTGTTGACGACCAGGTGGATGGTGCCGCCGGTGCGGAACCCACGCAGCTGGGACATCTGGAGGGTCTCCAGGACGATGCCCTGGCCGGCCATGGCGGCGTCGCCGTGCACGAGGACCGGGAGGGTGGAGAAGGTGCCAATCGGCTTGCGGTCCTGCTTGGCGCGCACGATACCCTCGAGGACACCGTCGACGGCTTCCAGGTGGGACGGGTTCGCGGCCAGGTAGACCGGCATCTCGGTGCCGTCGGTGGCACGGAAGGTGCCCTCGGTGCCCAGGTGGTACTTGACGTCGCCGGAGCCCTGCACAGTGCGGGGATCCTGGGTGCCCTCGAACTCGCGGAAGATCTGACCATAGGTCTTGCCCGCGATGTTGGTCAGCACGTTCAGGCGGCCGCGATGGGCCATGCCGATGCAGACCTCGTCGAGTCCGGCATCCGCAGCACCCTGCAGAATCGAGTCGAGCAGCGCGATGGTGCACTCGCCGCCCTCCAGACTGAATCGTTTCTGGCCGACGTACTTGGTTTGCAGGAAGGTCTCGAAGGCCTCGGCCTCGTTGAGCTTGCCGAGGATGCGCATCTGCTCGTCATGCGTCGGCTTGACGTAGCTCTTCTCCATTTTTTCCTGCATCCACTTGCGCTGGGCAGGGTCCTGGATGTGCATGTACTCGATGCCGGTCGTGCGGCAGTAGGAGTCGCGGAGCACACCGAGGATGTCGCGCAGGAGCATCAGGCGTTTGCTGCCGAAACCGCCGGTGACGAATTCGCGGTCCAGGTCCCAGAAGGTCAGGCCGTGGTTGGAGATATCCAGGTCGGGATGTGAGCGCTGCGTGTACTCGAGCGGGTCGATGTCGGCCATCAGGTGTCCGCGCACCCGGAACGCGTTGATGAGTTCCTGCACCCGGGCGGTCTTGTCGACGGCGCTGGCCAGGTCGACGCTGATGTCGGGCGCCCAATGGATCGGGCCGTACGGGATGCGCAGGGCCGAGAAGATGGACTCGTAGAAGTTGTGCTGCCCGATCAGGAGCTCGTGCACGATCTTGAGGAACTCGCCCGAGCCGGCACCCTGGATGACCCGGTGGTCGTAGGTGCTGGTCAGTGTGATCGTCTTGGAGATGGCGAGGCCGGTCAGGGTTTTGACGCTGGACCCCTGGAACTCAGCCGGGTAGTCGAGCGCGCCGGCGCCGATGATGCAGCCCTGGCCCTTCATCAGGCGCGGCACGGAGTGCACCGTGCCGATGCCGCCCGGGTTGGTGAGGGAGACCGTTGCGCCGGAGAAGTCATCCGCGCTCAGCTTGCCCTTGCGGGCCCGGGTGACGAGGTCTTCGTAGGAGGAGAGGTACTCTCCGAAAGTCATGGTGTCCGCGCGCTTGATGGCCGGGACCATGAGCGAGCGGGTTCCGTCGGGCTTGGGCAGGTCGATGGCGATGCCGAGGCCCACGTGCGCGGGGGCGATGACCGAGGGCTTGCCGTCGATCTCGTTGTAGTAGACGTTCTGGCTGGGGAACATCTTCAGCGCCTGGATCAGCGCCCAGCCGATCAGGTGCGTGAACGACACCTTGCCGCCGCGGGAGCGCTTCATGTGGTTGTTCATCACGATGCGGTTGTCGATGAGGAGCTTCGCCGGGATGGTGCGAACACTCGTGGCCGTGGGCACGGTCAGGCTGGTCGCCATGTTCGCCGCGAGGCTCTTGGACATGCCGCGCAGCGGGGTGACGACGTCGATCTCGGTGGCCTCGGTCACGGTGGGCTGCGCGCTCGTGATCGGCATGTCGGCCGGTACGGGGACTGGCTTGGGAGCGCTGGAGGTCGTGCGCGCGGTGCGCTGCCCGCCGACGACGGGGAGGCTCGCCGTGACCGGTGCGGGCTCCGCCTCTGCCGTTGCGACGGGCGCCTCGGTGCTCACGGGCGCACTCGCGGTGGGAGCGTCGCCTGCGGGGGCACTGCTCGCTGGGTCCCCTGAATCACCGTTGCGGCCGTTCGCGGTCTGGTGGTAGCTCTCGAGGACGGGCCACCAGGACTCGTCCACCAGCTTCTTGTCGACGCGGTACCGTTCATACAGTTCGTCGACGAGCCACTCGTTCGCTCCGAATTCACCCGACGTGGTCTCGTCGGATCCACTACCGGTCAACTGGCTTGACACAGCCGGTTCCCACTCTCTACGTTGATTTTGAATGTCCCAGGCGGTCGTGAATGCCCGATGCGGTCTGCCCGTACAGCCTAATCCCCTCGGGCATGGCTGCGGGCATCCGCGCGGAGGGCTAGCGTTATTTGCATGCAGTTCTATGGAGCGGTTCCCAGCCACGACCTCACGTATTCCGACGTATTCCTCGTGCCGAGTCAATCGGACGTCAGCAGTCGCCTCGATGTCTCCCTCGCCCCGGGTGACGGCAGCGGCGCCACTATCCCCATCGTCTCGGCGAACATGAACTCGGTTACCGGGCCGCGCCTGGCGGCTGCACTTGCCCGGCGCGGCGGGCTCGGCGTGCTTCCGCAGGACCTGCACCTGCAGGACCTCGATGCCGCTATCCGCTGGGTGAAGGCCCAGTCCACCCGCTTCGACACGCCCTTCAACTTCGCCCCGGGGGACACCGTGGCGCTTGCTCTGCGTCAGGTGCCGCCGGTGGCCGGCCAGGGTCTGGTGATCAACGACCCCAACGGCGACTACCTGGGCGCCATTGACGCGTCCCGGCTGGCCACCGCGCTTCCCGACGCGCTCCTCGGTGACCTCCTGCACGGCGCGATGACCTCCCTTGATGCCGACGACATCGACGGGCCGCGCCGCGCGTTTGACGTGATGACCGCGGCCGAGCTCGACTTTGCCACCGTGCAGCACCACGGCCGGGTGATCGGCACCCTCAGCCGCAAGAGCGCGTTGCGCTCCACCCTCTATCAGAGCGCGATCGACGCGCAGGGTCGCCTCCGCGTGGCCGCGGCGGTCGGCATCAACGGCGACATCGCGGCCAAAGCCAAGGCGCTCGTGGCAGCGGGGGTTGACGTGCTGGTGATCGACACCGCGCACGGCCACCAGGGTGGCATGACCCGGGCGATCAAGATCGTCGCAGACCTCGGCCTCGGCATCCCCATCGTGGCCGGCAACGTTGTGACGGCGGATGCCGTGGGCGATCTCGTCGGCGCCGGCGCCACCATCGTGAAGGTCGGTGTCGGCCCCGGCGCCATGTGCACCACACGCATGATGACGGCGGTCGGCCGCCCCCAGTTCTCGGCCGTGCTCGAGACCGCGGCCGCCGCCCGGGAACTCGGAGCGCACGTCTGGGCCGATGGCGGGGTTCGCTACCCACGTGACGTGGCGCTCGCGCTCGCCGCCGGCGCGGCATCCGTCATGATCGGTTCCTGGTTCGCCGGCACGATTGAGGCGCCTGGCCTGCTGGACCGGGACGCCGCCGGCGGAATCTACAAGGAGAGCTGGGGGATGGCCTCCACCAAGGCCGTGCGCCAGCGGTTCGACCGCCTCGACGCCTATGAGCTGGCCCGCAAGACGCTCTTCGCCGAAGGGATCTCCAGCTCGAAGATCTACCTGGACCCGCTGCGGCCGTCCATCGAGGACCTGCTGGACATGATCACCTCCGGCGTGCGCAGCTCGTTCACCTACGCCGGTGCCACCTCGGTCGCGGAGTTCCACGCCCGTTCGCTGGTCGGCATCCAGTCTGCAGCCGGCTATGAAGAGGGCAAGGCCCTACCTGTCTCCTGGTAGCGCTGGGGAAGGGAGCCCGGCACCGACCCGCGGCCTCGGTGCCGGGCGGTAGACTGGGCGGAATAATGGACGACCCTCCCCCTGCGCATTCGCCCGGTATTTCGCCCGGTATTTCTTCCCGTCATCCGAACGGCGTCTCGGCCGTGAACCTCGGTGCCACTTCGGCCCGCGAGGTCTTCGTTCCAGAGGCCCGAGCCGATGGGGTCTGCCATGTATGAGTGGATCATGCTGGCTGTGGGGCTTCTCCTCACCGTCGGCACCGGCCTGTTCGTCGCCAGCGAGTTCGCCCTGGTCAACCTGGACCGGTCGGAGCTCGAGGCCCGCCGCGACCGCGGGGAGACCCGCCTCGGCCTGACCATCGCCGCGCTCAGGATCACGTCGACGCACCTCTCCAGCGCCCAGTTGGGCATCACCCTCACCACTCTGCTCACCGGTTACACCATTGAGCCGGCCCTGACGATGCTGCTGTCGCGGCCGCTGACAGCCCTGGGGCTGTCACCGGCGGTGGTGCCGGTCGTCGCGGTGGCGGCAGCGGTTATCGTCGCCACACTCGCCTCGATGATCATCGGCGAGTTGGTGCCGAAGAATTTCGCTCTTGCCCTGCCCGTGCAGACCGCGAAGCTGGTCATCCCGTTCCAGACCCTGTTCACGACCGTGTTCAAACCGGCCGTCGTCGTGCTCAACGGCAGCGCCAACGGGGTACTGCGGTCGATCGGGATCGAGCCGAAGGAAGAGCTCTCCGGGGCGCGTACCGCCGAGGAGCTCTCCTCACTCGTGCGGCGTTCGGCCAGCGCCGGACTGTTGGAGAAGGACACCGCCACGCTGCTGCACCGTACGCTGCTGTTCTCCGGGCACACCGCCTCGGATGTGATGACGCCGCGCCCGCGGGTGGCCAGCATTCAGCGCACCGCCTCCGCGCAGGCCGTCATCGACCTCACCCGCCAGACCGGGTATTCCCGCTTCCCCGTCGTCGACGAGGGCGTCGACGACATCGTCGGGATCGTGCACGTGAAGCAGGCCGTGGCTGTGCCTCGGCGGCGCCGGCCGGATGTGCCGGTGTCGGCGCTGCAGTCGGAGGCCATCCGGGTGCCCGAGACCATGAAACTCGACGGCCTGCTGGTCGAGTTGCGCGGCCGCGGCTACCAGATGGCCATCGTCGTGGACGAATACGGCGGCACGGCCGGCGTGGCGACCCTCGAGGACCTGGTCGAGGAACTCGTCGGCGAGGTTGCCGACGAGCACGACCGCGCCCGCGCCGGGGTGGTGCTGTCCACGGATTCCCTCACGTTCCCCGGCATGCTCCGCCCGGACGAGATGCTCGAACGCACCGGCATCTCCATTCCGGACGACGGCCCCTACGAGACCGTGGGTGGGTTCGTGATGAGCGAGCTGGGCCGCCTGCCCGTGATCGGCGATGCCGTGCAGCTGATCGGCGGCACGTTGTCCGTGGAACGCCTTGACGGACGACGAATCGACCGGCTGCGCTTCACGCCCTTCGCCTCACCCGAGGAGCCTGCCGAGCAAGGCGAAGGCGACCGCGGCATCAGGAACGATAAGAGGAACGACAAACAGAGTGACCACAAGAAGAACAGCAGGCAACGCGAGGTGAGCGACCATGAATGACTGGGCCGGGCTGGTCTGGCTCGTCGTGTTGCTCGCGGCCAACGCCTTCTTCGTCGCCGCGGAATTCGCGGTCATCTCCGCGCGCCGGTCCCAGATCGAACCTCTCGCCGAGGCCGGCAAAAAAAGGGCGATCACGGCTCTCTGGGCGATGGAACACGCCACCCTCATGCTGGCGACCACCCAGTTGGGCATCACGGTCTGCTCGCTGCTCATCCTGAACGTCTCAGAGCCGGCGATCCACCACCTACTCGAGATTCCGCTGGGCCTGACCACGCTGCCGGAGGAGGCCATCGGCGCGATCGCCTTCGTGATCACGCTGCTGCTGGTCTCCTACCTGCACGTCGTGTTCGGCGAGATGGTGCCCAAGAACCTCTCGTTCTCCATCCCTGACCGGGCGGTGCTCGTGCTCGCCCCACCGCTCGTCTTCTTCGGCCGTCTGGTCAAGCCCGTGATCGTGGCGCTCAACGCCACCGCCAACCTGGTGCTGCGGATGTTCGGGGTTCAGCCCAAGGAAGAGGCCACCAGCACCTACACGCTGGACGAAGTGGCGACCATCGTCTCCCAATCGACCAGGGAGGGTGTGCTGAGGGACGGCACCGGGGCGCTCAGCGCCACGTTCGAGTTCACCACCCGCAAGGTGCGGGACATCGCGGTGAATCTGGCCGGCCTGATCAGCCTGCCTGAGGCAGCCACCCCCGCCGACGTGGAGAAGGCCGTCACCAAGCACGGCTTCTCCCGCTACGTGCTGGTAAACGAGTCAGGGGAACCGACCGGATACGTGCACCTGAAGGACGTCATCGACCTCGACGGTGACTCGGCCACCTCGGTCGGGCAGGGCAGTTACGCGGAGCCGATCCCCGGCAAGCGCATCCGGCAGATGGTGTCGATCTTCGAGGACACCGATCTCGAGGACGCCCTGGCCACCATGCGACGCTCGGGCGCACACCTGGCCCGCTCGTTCACCGAGACCGGTGAGACGGTCGGGGTGCTGTTCCTCGAGGACATCATCGAAGAGCTGGTCGGCGAAGTGCAGGACGCGACCCGACGCCTGTAGCCGCGCAGGGCCGGCCCGAATCAGTCAAAACAATCTATCGTGAGTGCATGAGCGAACCACGGGGATGGCTGGAATGGGACCTCGCTCGGGCGCGCGAATGGATCGCGGTTCCCCGGGCAGACGACGACAAATACCGCCGCGGCGTGCTGGGCGTGCGCACGGGCTCGGACGAGTACCCAGGGGCCGCGGTGCTCGGAGTCGAAGCGGCGCACCGCACCGGAGTCGGGATGGTGCGCTACCTCGGCCCGAGGCGGCCGTCCGACCTCGTGCTGCAGCGCCGCCCGGAGGCCGTCACCGCTGCCGGGCAGGTGCAGGCCTGGCTACTCGGCTCGGGCCAGGACGCCGCCGCACGCGACCGTGTGACCGAGGCCGCGCTGCTCGGCGCCCTGGCCGAGGGGCTGCCCACGGTGTGCGACGCCGGGGCACTCGACCTGGTCGGCCGCGCGACCGGGCCCGTCGTGATCACCCCGCACTACCGCGAACTCGCACGGCTGCTCACCCGCCTGCTGTCGCCGCAGGGCGAGTCGGTGGCCAGTTCCGAGGTGGCCGCCGCGCCAGGGGAGTGGGCTGTGCGCGCCGCATCCGGCCTCGGTGTCACGGTGCTGCTCAAGGGCAGCGTCACCTGGATCGCGGCGCCTGACGGCACCCGGCTGACGGTGTCAAAGGCACCGTCCTGGCTGGCGACGGCCGGGTCAGGGGACGTGCTCGGCGGCATCCTCGGTGCTCTGCTGGCCACGCATTCCCGGACCATCCAGACGGATGCCGCCGCGCCGGCCCGTCTCGCGGCGACGGCCGCGCTGGTGCACGCCCGGGCCGCAGCCCGCGCCTCCAACGGCGGCCCGATCACCGCGCTCGACATCGCCGAGGCGCTGCCGGCCACGATTGCGGACCTGCTCGCCTCGCTCTGACCGTCTGCCGCGGAGCCGCGGGGGTGTGGGAAGGTGGAGCGTGCCCGAATCCGTCGCAGAACGCCTGGATGCCGGCCGCAGTGTGCCGGTGCCGCGGACGCTGCTGTGGGTGGGCTTCGCCCTGGTGCACGGCATGCTCTGGTGGCTCGCTTTCACGTCTTCCGGCTGGCCCCTGGGCGATGTGGAGGTCGTCTATCTCGGTTGGGCGACCGACGCGGCATCCGGTGTCGACGTTGCGGGAATCACCACCAGCTTCGTCTACCCGGTGCTGGCGCTCCTGCCCATCCTGGCGTCGCTCGCGTTCGGCCCCGATCTCTACGCCGCCACCTGGCTCGGGCTTGGGACGCTGCTGAATGCGGGGGCGTTCGCGCTGCTGATCGGGCGAGGCCGCAACCGGAGAGGTCAGGTTGCAGCGGCCTGGTGGCTGGGTTTCCTGCTGTTGCTCGGGCCCATCGCCCTGGCGCGGATCGATGCGGTCACCGTGCCGCTCGCGATTGCCGCGCTGCTGCTCGTGGGCACCCGGCCGGTCTGGGGCACCGTGCTGCTGACCCTGGCCGCCTGGGTGAAGATCTGGCCGGTCGCCCTGGCCATCGCGCTCTTCGTTGTCTCGAAGGATCGCTGGCGGGTGCTGGCCGCCGCGGCCGGAACGAGCCTGGCCATCGTGCTGGTGGCACTCGGCCTCGGCAGCAGGTCGAACGTGCTCAGCTTCGTCAGCGAACAGACGAATCGGGGCATCCAGATCGAGTCCCCGGTCGCCGGCATCTGGCTGTGGCAGGCCGCTCTGGGTCTGCCGGGCAGCTACCTCTACTTCGACCGGCAGATCTTCACCTTCCAGATCATCGGCACCGGTACGAACGTCGCCATCGCGGCGATGACCCCGCTGCTGGCACTCTGCGTGGTGGCCGTGCTGCTGCTCGCCTGGCACACGGTGCGCGCGGGCGCCGAGCCGGCGGCACTGTTCCCGCCGCTGGCGCTGGCCCTGGTACTGATCCTGATCGTTGTCAACAAGGTCGGTTCGCCACAGTTCACGACCTGGCTGGCCGCGCCCGTCATTCTCGGTCTGTTGGTGCGGGGGCGTGCCTGGCGGTTCCCGGCCGTGCTCGGGCTCGTCATCGCGGCCCTGACCCAGGTCATCTACCCGCACCTCTACGAGTTTCTGCTCGTGGCCGACCCGGTCATGGTGCTGGTTCTGACCGTGCGCAACGCGCTCGAGGGCGTGCTGCTCGGCTGGACCGTGTGGCAGATTCGGATGTGCGGCACGCCGCCGGAACGCGCCGGGCCGGCGCGAGCGCTCCCGGCTCCACGCCTCTTCCTGACCCTGCCGCCTCCGGCACCTCTGCCACCCACCCCCGATCAGAAGGAGTAACCCATGCTGGTTGCATTCTCCGTCGCCCCCTCCGGCTCCCACGATGACGAAGGATCCGTGCACGATGCGGTCGCCGCGGCCGTGCGCGTCGTGCGCGCGTCCGGGCTGCCCAACCACACCGACTCGATGTTCACCACCATTGAGGGCGACTGGGACGAGGTCTTCGCGGTGGTCAAGGCCGCCACCGAAGCCGTCGGTGCCTGGGGGCCGCGGGTGTCCCTGGTGCTCAAGGCCGATATCCGGGGCGACCGCACCGGGGAGCTGACCGGGAAGGTCGAGCGCCTCGAGACCGCCCTGGCCGAGGCCGCGGCATCGCCGGCCGCCACCCCGTCCCCCTAGTCTGGGGGCATACCTGCTCCTTCCGACGGGCCGGCGCTACTGTCGCCGCATTGGATGCCGCGAACGCGCAGGCAGGCTGGCGGGCTCTTCGCGGTGTACACCTCTGTGGCCCCGCTGTGATGGAGGTCACGGGCCTCGGAGCCGGCGCGGTGCCGCTAGTCGTTCTGGAGCAGGATGCCGTCGTGGATGGCGCGCTTGCGCAGCGCGACCTTGGTTCCCACGTCGAAGCCCGCGAGACGGTACTTCTCGCGGATCCGCTTGAGATAGCTCTTCGCGGTTTCCTCGGAGATGCCGAGCTGGTGCGCGACCGCCTTGACCGGCTCGCCTGCACCGTACAGGGCCATCACCCGGCGCTCCTGCGCGCTGAGGCGAGGCGAACCGCCGTTCGCGCCGTTGTTGAGAGCCTCATCCAGCTCGGCCGAGATGTAGGAGTCGCCGTCGTGGGCGGCGCGGATTGCCTCGACGATCATGCTCGCCTCTTCGCTCTTCACCAGGTAGCCGAGCGCCCCGGCAGCCAGCGCCTCGCGCACGAGCCCGGCCTCGGAGTAGGTGCTCATCAGCACGGTCTTCACGCCGGCCGTCTTGAGGGTCGAGATTTTCAGTGAGACCGGGATGTTGTCTTTGAGGTCGAGGTCCAGGAGCACGACGTCGACGGGGAATTCGGGGTGGGTGAGCAACTCGGGCCAGGTCGTGACGGCGGCGACCATGTTGATATCGTCCGCGGCCCCCCGGATCCACTCGGTGAGGGCCCCCAGCAGCATACGGTGGTCATCGACGAGGGCCAGCCGAATAGGATTCTCTTTGCTCGGCGCGTCAGTGCTCAGCGTGGTTATGTTCGTCACTTCTGTCTCCTTGTGCTTCTGGCCCCGAATGAGAAGCTCAACGGCGGTGTTCTCCGAACCCTAGGCATCCGCGGGATTGTCGATACTGCATTCGATTTCCACGTGCAGACTTCCGTCTCGGCTGGAATCGACGTGCGGGCCGACTCTTCGGATAGCTTGCCACGTCTCGGGGTCCACTCGACGCCGTGGCACACCCGTCGTGGTCATTTCGATCGGAAATCGTAACTTCTGGCGAGCAGCAACGCCATGCGTGGGCCGGATCGGGCCGAGAGAGAGCGAAACGGATGCCTCATCGCGGGTTGTCTCGCTGATCAGCAGCCAGATCGTGCGGAGGAGGGCATCGCGCTGGGCCGGGTCGAGCATGCCGGCCAGCCCCGCCGGATCGTTCAGGCTGACGGAGGGTCCCAGAAACTCGGACTCGGTGATCGCATGGTGCAGCCAGGTCTGCCGGCGGCCCCGGATGAGGTGCAACCGCAGTTGCGTGGCGAGAGCTGCCGCCGTCGTCGACTTCTCGCTATTCAGCGGCAGCGCCGTGCGACCCTTCGCGACGTCGTCGAGCAGGGTCTCCGCGTCGAGGTCGATGCGAGCAAGTTCCTCGGAGGCGAACATTCCCACCGCGAACTGCGGTTGGGAGATGGTGCTCTGCACCAGCACCAGGTCGAGTTCGCGCTGGGCCATCCGGCGGAACGATCGCACGGTGGCCACGCCGAGCAGCGGCGGCAGAACGGCGAGACTGATGGTCAGCAGGTCCGGTGCGAGGGTGAGGATGTCGGTGCGTTCCTCGGTGAACGCCCCGAACGTGAGCAGCAGGCCGAGAACCACGGCCGCCGAGACGAGGTCCCGCCCTCGCCGCACGGTGGTGAGGGAGATGAGCAGGGTGCCGACGGCGGCGGCGGCGGTGGGGTGCACGGCGGAGTTGGCCTCACCCCACGACCCGATCAGGTCCAGCACGATGACGGCCGCCCCGCAGGCGAGGGCGGCGGCGAAGAGCCAGTCCGGCATCCGTGCCGACAGACGTTGCACTGTGATCAGGGCCAGAATCGTGGCCGTCATCAGGACGACCCAGGCGATGAGGCTCGGCGTCGGTGTCGGGTATTCGAACCACTGCACGGCAAACTGCCCGAACAGGAAAACGGCGATGAAGCCGCCGCTGAAGGACAGGCCGATACCGAGATGGCGACTGCCGAGGCCACTCTGGTTGGCCTGGGTCGTCTGAACGGTGCGCTCAGGGCGCCGGAAACTGCGACGGTGTTCCCGGCGTTCCCGGTTGTCGAGCTGCTCGGTGCCATCGGACCGATGTCGGAGCTCGGGGCGTCGGCGCAGGTCGCGGCGGCGAGCATCCCGTGGGTGAGCGTCGCCCGGGATGGCGTCCAGGAGGCTGGGGCCGGTCACTTGGGAACCTCGAGCACGACCGTGGTGCCCGAGCCAGGGGAGGAGAAGAGGCGGGCGTTGCCACCCACGTCGCGCAGGCGAGCCACGACCGACTCGGCGAACCCCAGGTGTTCGGCGCTGACGCCGCTGAGGTCGAAGCCGACCCCCGCGTCGGTGACCATGGCGCGCACGGTCGCGTCGTCATCCGTGATCGTCACGTCTGCGCGGGCAACGCCGGCGTGGCGGCGCACGTTCTCGAGGCATTCACCGAGCGCGAGAAGGAAGGAGTCGAGCACCTCGCTCGGCAGAAGCACCTGCCCGCTGCCGTGCCAGTCCACGTCGAGACCCATGCGCCCGAATCGCTGCTTGACCGATTCGAGGGTGTTGCCCAGCGTCGACTCGGTGGCCGGTTCGAGCGTGTACACCCCGGAACGGTGCGGGGTAGGGAGACCGCCGAGCCGTAGCTGCCGCAGCAGCCGGGCGTCGTCGCCGGCCTGCTGGCGCAGCGCGGCCGGGCTGACGCCGACGCCGGAGTGCGCGAGGAGGGTGAGGCTGGCCAGCACGGTGTCGTGCAGCAGCCGGGCA
>Ga0136639_10000497_pt1 | contig 13131 bp, 9 predicted proteins | sample AntDrymUQ8592106_2_FD_113739 | JGI IMG/M metagenome (GOLD analysis project Ga0136639, IMG submission 113739) | Polar desert sand microbial communities from Dry Valleys, Antarctica - metaG UQ859 (21.06) | ecosystem: Environmental > Terrestrial > Soil > Desert | place: Antarctica: Dry Valley...
CTCGCTTACGTTGGCGAGGCTGAGCAGACGCTGACTGGCAAGGTCGAGCAGCCGGCCGGGCGTGCCGACGACGATCTGCGCGCCGGCCTTGAGGGCTTCGATCTGGCCCTCGTAGGCCTTGCCTCCATAGATGGAGACGACCTTTGTGTTGCGGTTGCTTGCGGCCATTTCGAGGTCTTCGGAGACCTGCACGCACAGCTCGCGGGTCGGAACGACGACGAGAACCTGCACGCCCGGTGCGGGGTCGAGTCCGAGGCGCTGGATGATCGGCAGGCCGAAGCCGAGGGTCTTGCCGGTGCCGGTCTTGGCCTGACCAATGATGTCCTGGCCGCTCAGGGCGAGAGGGATGGTCTGCAGCTGGATGGGGAAGGGCTCGATGATGCCTTTATCAGCGAGAGCCTGAACCATGTCCTGGTCGATATTGAGTTCGGAGAAAGTCACGAATTATTGCCTTGTCATTAGCTGGAAGCGGGATGCGCCCGTCTTTTGCTTCGGGCACCTGGCCACCGATCCATGCCGATGGCGTGGTCCCACCTTATCGGGCGGCCCTGTGAAGAGGCTTATGCCGCACCGTGGCGTGCCGATTCGTCCCGCCGGGGCCGGAACCCGTGGTGCGGGCGCGGCACTGTCCTAAGCTGAGCCTGTGATCATGTGGACTGATCGGCGCGGGAAGCGCGTAGAGGCACCCCGGCAAGCGACGCGGCGGGAACGTCAGTCGACCACGAAAGTCGACATCTCCGGCTTTATCCCGGAGCTGCTGCCGTACCTCGGCCAGGCGGCCTACTTCCAGCTCGGCATGTTCGAGAACCTCGCCCTGGCCATCTCCAGTGCACCGGACCTCGAGGCGAAGGAGGCGCTGAGCACCGCCGCCGGTCGCGCCCTCGCCAAGCACCAGGGTCTCGTGGCCGAGATCCGTCGGCGTGGTGGTGAGCCAGCCGAGGTGATGGCGCCGTTCGCGCACGGTCTCGACGCGTTCCGCACGCAGACGGCCGGCGCCGACTGGCATGAGTTGCTGCTCAGCTGCTACCTCGCCGGGGGACTGCTCGACGACTTCTTCATTCGTCTGTCCGACGGGCTTCCCGGTGACGTGGGGCCGCGGGTGGCACACCTGCTCGGCCAGGATGCCGGCACCGACGTTCTCGTCACCCACCTGAAGACTGCCATCATCGCTGCCCCGGCGCTGGGGTCGCATCTCGCCCTGTGGGGACGCCGTCTGGTTGGGGACACCCTGCTCGTGGCCCGCTCGGCTCTGCCGATGGAGGGCATCACCGCCGACGAGTCCCGCATCGAACCCGTGTTCACCGAGCTCATCGCCGCGCACACGCGGCGCATGGACGGGCTCGGCCTGACCGCCTGATATCAGCTACCCGAGATTCGAGCGTTCAGGCCGGAGGGCGGCCGGCGTCTAAGCCGGGCCGCCCTCCGATGATGCCGTTACGCGCTGGTCGGGTGCCCGTCGCGCATCAGGGTGTGCAGCATCCGCTCGTCGCCCGCGGAACGCGTGCGCCCCAGAGCCAGGTCGGCTGCGACGGATGCCAGGAGGGTCACCCCGAGGGTGACCCACCAGATCCAGCCACCGTCCCAGGGCATGCCGAGCCAGGTCAGCGCCACCCAGACGACGGACGCGACCATGGTGCCGATGGCCGGCACGAGAACCGCGCCGTGAGTTCTGCGCCCCGGCAGGGCATACCGTGCGACGAGTCCCAGAACCGCACCGCCGAGGGCGATGAAGAGGAGTTCCACGGAAGGTTAGGCGACGAAGCCGACGCGGCGGGACTCCTCGGAGCCCAGCTCCACGTACGCGAGCCCGACGGTCGGAACGATGTAGACCTTGCCCTTACTGTCGGAGAGCTTCAGGTACCCGGTCTGCCCGGCGAGGGCGGCAGCGACCGTTTCCTCGACCTCGCTCGCGGGCTGTGAGGTCTCGAAGCCAATCTCACGGGGAGAATTGAAGATGCCAATGCGGATATCCACCAGATGCGCCTTTCGTTGCCTAAGCGCCCAGATTACGACAGAACCGCGCGGGGGCCTGACACCGTTCACTGTCGGCGCAACCCGCTAGCTTTGAAAACGTGACAACGCACGGAATTCCGCTCCCTACCGACCCCGAAACTCTCGTCCTCGACGACTCCCAACGCGCCGTTCTGGCGCTGGTCGCGGGGGCTGACCTGCCCAGGGGCGCCGAGCTCCGCACCCACAAGCACCCTGGCCGTCGCCGGGTGGGAGTCGGCGGCGCCGTGATCGGAGCCCCCGGCACCGGAAAGACCACCACGCTGGTGGAACTCGTCGCCGAGTGCGTGCTCAACCAGGGCTATTCACCGAGCGAGGTGCTGGTGCTGGTGCCGACCCGCACGGGGGCCACGGCCCTGCGCGACCGGCTCGCGCTGCGCCTCGGCGTGCCCACCAACGGCCCGCTGGCCCGCACTGCGAACTCGGTCGCGTTCCAGATCGTGCGGGATGCCGTGGCCCGGGTGGGCGGGCCGGCCCCTACCCTGCTCACCGGCGGCGAACAGGACCAGATCATCGCCGAACTTCTCGAGGGGCAGCGGCAGGACCAGGCCGAGGCACAGCAGGCCTCTCCACAGGCCGCCGAGCAGACCGGCCCGAACTGGCCCGACACTCTCGGCGCCGACGTGCGGGGTCTGCGCGGATTCCGCACGCAGCTGCGCGACCTGATGATGCGCGCCACCGAATACGGCGTGACCCCCCACGCGCTGGCCGCCCTCGGCCGCAGCGAGCAGCGCCCGGAATGGGTGGCCGCCGCCGAGTTCATCCGCGGCTACGAAGACGTGAAAGATCAGTCCCGCCCGGGCCAGTACGACTCCACCGAACTGGCCCAATTCGCCGCGGCTGTTGTGGCCGGAGCCCCTGCCGGTACCGCGGCGCTGGGCTCTCTCGGCAGCCTCCGCCTGATCGTGCTCGACGACGCGCAGGAGCTCACCCAGGCCAACCTGACCCTGCTCGCGCAGTTCTCGGCGCGCGGCGTCGGCGTCATCGCGTTCGGCGACCCTGACATCAGCACCGGTTCCTTCCACGGTGCCCACCCGGATGCCCTCGGCCGGCTGGGCTCCTACCTCTCCGGAGGCGTTCTGCCGACCCTGGTTCTCGGCACGGTGTATCGCCACGACGCGGCCATCCGCGGGGTGGTGCGGGAGATCACGCACCGCATCGGCGCGGCCTCGGCCGGCACCCAGAGGTTCGCCACCAGCGCGGCGCAGCCGGCCGCCGAGGCCGTGGAACAGCCTGTGCAAACCATGCTCGCGGACAGCCCCGCCGACCAGCTCGCCGTCATCGCCCGCCGTCTGCGGGAGCGGCACGTGCTCGGCGGTATCCCGTGGGGTGAGATGGCGGTCGTCGTGCGCAGCGGTTCGCTCGTGCCCTCCCTGTCCAAGGGCCTCGCCGCGCTTGAGGTGCCCACCCAGGTGTCGTCGGCACAGACCGCACTGCGCGACGACTTCGCCGTGCGTGCCTTCATCCTCGCGCTCGAGGTCACCCTGGGTCGCAAGTCGCTCGGGCCCGAGGAGGCGACGCTGCTGCTCCGCGGCCCGCTCGGCGGCCTCGACCCGATCACCCTGCGGCGCCTGCGGGCCGCACTGCGCCAACAGGAGCTGAGCGCCGACCAGAACCGTTCCGCCGACGAGCTTCTGGTGGAGGCCCTCGGCAACCCGGGCCTGCTCGCCGCCATCGACAACCGCACGGCCCGTCGGGCCGCCAGTTGCGGCGAGAGCCTCAGGGCTGCCGCCGTGGAATACGCGGCCGGTGCCACCATCGAGGAACTGCTCTGGGGCCTGTGGCAGCGCAGCGGCCTCGCCCGGGAGTGGAAGGAACAGTCTGCCGGCACGGGCATCGTCGCCGACGAGGCCAACCACAACCTCGACGCCGTGGTGGCGCTCTTCTCCGCCGCGCAGCGCTACGTGGAGCGCACGCCGGCTGCCCCGCCGGTGTTGTTCCTCGAGCATCTGGTCGACACCGACGTGCCCGAAGACACCCTTGCCCCGCGGGCGCTCGGCGACGCGGTCGTCGTGTCCACTCCGAGCGGCCTGATCGGCCGCGAATTCGACGTCGTCGTCATCGCCGGGGTGCAGGAGAACGTCTGGCCCGACCTGCGCATCCGTGGTTCGCTGCTCGGCGCCGGAGACCTGGCCGCGCTCGCCACCGGCCAGCGCCCGGAGGAGGCCGGTGCCCGCACACTCGTGCTGCACGACGAGCTGCGCATGTTCGCCCAGGCGGCCAGCCGCGCCCGCACCGAGCTGCTGGTGACGGCCATCGACAACGAGGAGAACCAGCCGTCGGTCTTTCTGCGGATGCTGCCGAGGCCCGCACCGCGAACGGCACCGGAGCCCGGCGACACCAGCCGCTACCCGCTCTCCCTGCGCGGCCTGGTGGGCCGGCTCCGCCGCGACCTGACATGGGGTGGTGCTCTGCCCCGCGGCGATGAGGCCGCGAGCCGGGCCACGGATGCCGCAGCCACCCTGGCCCGACTGGCCCGGGAAGACGTGCCCGGCGCCGCCCCCGAGCAGTGGTACGGCCTCAACGAAGCCAGCACCGTGCGCCCGCTCAACGACCCGGAGGCCGGTGACGCCCCGGTACGGGTCTCGCCGTCGCGCATGGCGGCCTTCGAAACCTGCCCGCTGCACTGGGTGATCGGGCAGGTCGGCGGCGGCACCTCCAACACCGCCGCGAACCTCGGCACGATCATTCACAAGGTGATGGAGGACTCCACCGACAGAAGTCCCGACGCCCTCTGGCAGGGCGTCGAGGCGCGCTGGGGCGAGCTGCAGTTCGACGCCGACTGGCAGTCGCGGGTGCAGAAGGTCGAGGCGCGCGCGCTGACCGACCGGCTCGCGTCGTACCTGCTCGACTTCGAACGCGGCGGGGGCAGCCTGCTCAGTGCGGAAGGCACCTTCCAGCTCGATGTCGACGGCGCGATGCTCTCGGGCACGGTCGACCGGGTCGAGCGGCTCGGCGACGGGCGGGCGGTGATCGTCGACCTGAAGACCGGCCGCGGCGACCCAATCAGCGATGCCGGGGTCGCCGCGCATCCGCAGCTCGGCGCCTACCAGCTCGCCTTCAGCGAGGGGGCGATCGAGGGCATCCCTGCCGATATGCCGCTCGCCGGTGCGCGGCTCCTGATCGTGTCCAGCGGCACCGTCAAACAGAACTATCGCAATCCCAGCCAACCGACCTTCAACCCCGAGGAGCTCGCGGCCTTCCGCAGCCGGGTCGGCGATGACGCCGCCGGCATGGGTGGCGCCACCTTCCTCGCCGAAATCAGTTCCCACTGCCTCGACCCGCGCTCGCACGGGTCCTGCCGAATCCACGTCATCAAGCAGGTCAGCTCATGAACCAGTCCGTCACGCCCTCGTCGATTTCGGCCGTTCAGATCGCGGCGGAGCTGGGTATGTTCCCGCCGACGACGGAACAGCAGGCCGTGATCGAGGCCCCGCTGGCACCCACACTCGTGGTGGCCGGCGCCGGCAGCGGCAAGACCGAGACCATGGCGAACCGGGTGCTCTGGCTGCTGGCGAACGGGCACGCCCGGCCCGACCAGATCCTCGGCCTCACCTTCACCCGCAAGGCCGCCGGCGAACTCGCCGAGCGCATCCGTGATCGCATCGACCAGCTCGACGCGAAGGGCCTGCTCCCGCAGCCACCGGCGCCCGCGGCCGGTGCGGTCATGATCGATTCCTCCGACCTGTTCAACGCGCCCACGGTGTCGACCTACAACTCGTTCGCCAGCCGCCTGTTCACCGACAACGCTCTGCTCCTCGGGCGCGAACCCGAGTCGGTGCTGCTCAGCGAGACCAGCGCCTGGCTTCTGGCCCGCCGGGTGGTGATCGAGCACGGAGACAGCCGGCTCGTGCCCTTCGGCAAGAACGTCGACGCGGTGACGGACGCCGTGCTCGCCTTCAGCCGTTCCCTCGCCGAGAACCCCCCGAGTTTCGTTCCGGGCGTTCCGGCGGCGCCGCACGACCTGTCCGGTCTCGCCGCCGGCTTCGCCTACCTGCGGGACCTGCCGTACGGCAACCCGCGCAAGAAGATCCCCTATGCCTCGGTCGCCGAGTCGCTCGCGGCGGTGGAACCGCTGCCCGTTCTGTTCGAGCTCGCCGAGCGCTATGGCAGCGAGAAGCGTCGGCTCGGGCTGATCGAGTTCTCCGACCAGGTGGCCCTGGCCCTGCAGGTCTGCCAGAAGGTCGAGCAGGTTGTCACCCGCTACCGCGACCAGTACCGGGTGGTGCTGCTCGACGAATACCAGGACACCTCCGTGCTGCAGACCGAACTGCTGCACACCCTGTTCAGCCGGCATCCGGTGATGGCCGTCGGTGACCCACACCAGTCCATCTATGGCTGGCGCGGGGCCAGCTCGGCGAACCTGCTGGGCTTCTCGCAGAGCTTCGCCGGCCTCTCCAACCGCCAATCGCCGTCGATGAGCCTCTCCTTCACCTGGCGCAACCCGGTCACGGTGCTCGACACCGCGAACGCGCTGGTGTCGCCGCTGAGCGACGCGCTCCGGGCCCGGCCCGACGGCATCCAGGTCGACACCCTCAAGGTGCCGGCCGGCAAGGCGAACGGTCGCGTTGAGGCCCAGATGCAGGAGACGATCGCCGACGAAGCCCAGGTCGTGGCCGACTGGTTCGCCGAGCGTCTGGCCCCCGGCAGCGAGAAAACGGGGGCGATGCTGTTCCGGGCCCGGCGGGAGATGGAGTTCTTCGCCGAGGTGCTGCGGGAGCGCGGCGTACGCGCCCACGTGCTCGGTCTCGGTGGGCTGTTGTCCACCCCGGAGGTCACCGACGTCGTCTGCGTGCTGCGGGTGGTGCACGATCCCGCCGCCGGCAGTGAACTAGTTCGCCTACTCAGCAGCGGCCGTTACCGGGTCGGTCCCCGCGACCTTCAGCATCTCGCAGCCGTGGCGCGCTGGCTGGCGGCACACGACTGGGCCCAGCAGGCGGTGACGCAAGACCTCAAGGACAAGATGCGGGCATCCGTCTCCGCCGATGAGGGCGCCTCGCTCGTCGACGCCCTCGATTTCGTGGCCGCCGCCCCCGAGACACACGGGCAGCTCGCGGGCTTCAGCGACGCGGGCCGGGCCCGCGTGCGGGCCGCCGGCCGCCAGCTGGCCTGGCTGAGGGCGCGGGCCGGCCTGCCGCTGCTCGACTTCGTTCGGCTGATCGAGCAGGAGCTCCTGCTCGACGTCGAACTCGTCGCCAATGAGGCCAACAGCCTCGGTCTGGCTAACCTGTACGCCTTCCATGACACCGTCTCCGCGTTCCTCGCGAGTGACGAGGTCGGCAACCTGGCCGGGTTCCTGCGCTGGCTGGGCCGAGCTGCCGCCTACGACGATATGGGCCCGCGGGTCGAACCGGGAGAGAGCGGCACCGTGCAGCTGCTGACCATCCACGGGGCCAAGGGACTCGAGTGGGACTACGTGGCCATCCCCAATCTCACCGAGAAGAGCCTGCCGGCGCAGACCCGCGAAGGCGCCGGCTGGGTGAAGTTCGGCGAGCTGCCCTACCCGTTTAGGGGCGATCGGGCCGAGCTGCCCGAGCTGGCCTGGCGCGAGCACGAGACCCAGCTGTCGTTCGACACCGAATTCCAGGCCTACAAGGAGCAGCTTGCTTCCCGCCACGACGACGAGGAGCGCCGCCTGATCTATGTGGCCACGACCCGGGCCCAGCAGGAGCTGCTGCTGACCGGCTCGTACTGGGGCGGCGGCAGCACCGTGCGCACCCCCAGCCGCTACCTCGAGGAGCTCGCCGAGGCAGGGCTGATCGCCGCGCTGCCGGAGGGCAGCGAGCACGACGAGAAGCCCGACACCGGCGAGGGCGTTGACGAGTATTGGCCCTTCGATCCGCTTGGCACGCGGCGGCCCCTCGTCGAAGCCGCCGCGGCTCGGGTGCGCGCCGAGGCGCAGACCGAGCGTGAGACGCGCTGGTCCGACGCGGTCACGCTCCTGCTCGAGGAACGCATGCTGCGCCTCGCCGGCGCGGGCGCCACCCCGTTGCCCACGCGCATCCCGGCGTCCCGGTTCAAGGACTACATCGACGACCCGGTGGGGGTGGCGGCCGCGCTGCGCCGCCCCATGCCTGAGCGCCCGTACCGGGCCACCCGACTGGGCACCCTGTTCCACTCCTGGGTGGAGCAGCGTGCCGGCGGGTCGTCGGACGGCGACCTGATTGACGCGGGCGCGAACGAACTGGATCTCGGCGACCTCGAACCCGATGCGCTCGACCTCGACCTCGACCAGGCGCAGCTCGAGCGGCTGCAGCGCACCTTCGAGCAGTCGCCGTGGGCTTCGCGGCAGCCAGAAGAGGTCGAGATCGAGATCCACCACGTGCTGGCCGGGCAGGTATTCGTGTGCAAGCTCGACGCGGTCTACCGCACGGAGACGGGCTACCAGGTCGTCGACTGGAAGACCGGCCGGGCACCGAAGAACGCCGCGGACCTCGAGCTCAAGCAGACCCAGCTGGCCCTGTACCGGCTCGCCTATGCACGCTGGAAGGGTATCGATCCGGATACCGTCGACGCGGTGTTCTACTTCGTGGCGGACGACACGATCGTCGCCCCGGACCGGCTCTACTCCGAGGAAGACCTCGTGCGGGCCTGGTCGTCGGTGTCAGTGTCGGCCACAGCATCGGCCACAGTGTCGATCGCGCCGGTACTTGTGTCGTCACCCGAGCCCGAGTCCGTCGCGTCGTCGTCCGCGAACTCGCCGCCGAACTCTGACAGGTTGTAGGCGTCGGTGTGCATGGCCCCGCCCAGGTCGCGGCGGGGGATACCCCGCGGCGTCGACCGGAGCATGCTCTCCACCCCGGCGACGTCGAGGACAGGTCCGGTGGGAGGTGACAAAGGATGCGACGTGCTCTGGTGCACGTTGTCGACCAGTCCGTCGAGCATGGCCACGGCGTCGTCGACGATGCCCTGGTTGCGCGTGTCGGTTCCGTGCAGCAGCCAGCGGGCGAGTTCCAGCTCGGCGTAAAGCATCGCGCGCTGGGTGATCCGCGGGTCGTTGCCCTGGCGGGCCGACGCGTACGAGGCCACGGCGGTTTCTCCGGCCGCCCCGCGGGAGGCGAGCAGCCAGTGCAGGTCACGAGCCGGGTCACCCACGCTCAGGGCGGACCAGCCGAGAACGCCGGAGACGGAATCCTCCTCGATCAGAAATGAGTCGGCCGACAGCGACCCGTGTACCACGCAGGGCGCGAACTGCCAGAGCCCGTCGTCATCGGTGGCCTGTTCCCAGCGGCGCAGGATCGCGGCGGGCAGGTAGCCGGTGGCCGCCGCCCGGTCGATCAGGGCGATGGTCCCGGTGCGGCATTCCTGGGCGCTCTGCTGGGGCAGTCCGGCGGTGCCGACGAAGGCGGTCGGCAGGGAGTGCACGGCGGCGATGGCGCGACCGATCGAGCCGGACACCCCCGCGTGGCCGGTGAGGGCATCCGCGTCGAACGAATCGCCGTTCAGATACTCGTAGACGACGGCCCGGGTGCCGCTGAGCGGCGCCTGGCCCACGAACTGCGGCACGTCGAAGGGGAGCCGGCTGCGGTTGCCGATCGTGAGGGCGCGAAGTGCCACCAGATCGGCGGACTGCTCGGTCTCGGCGGCCTGCGAGGCGGGAACACGGATGATGAGGGCATGATCGTCGCGGTCGATCAGCAACGCAGAATCGAACGCGCCATTGGCTCCGCGAGAACGCAGGGCGGAGCCGTGGAGGCGCACCTGGACGACGTCGAGACCGGGAACGGCGGCAGTGGCCAGCGCGGCTAGAGTGAGAGGGGATCTGACCATACCTACTAGGTTAGATTGACTTCCCCTCGGCGCGGTTGTTCGCCACGCCTCGACACAACTTCGGCAGTTTGCCTGAGCCCGAGGAGCACCATGTCGTTTGCGTTCACAGCCCGCCTGCCGCTTTCCCGCCATGAGGTTGACCGTGACCACGAGTCGCGCGCCACCACCGGGCTGCTTGACACGCTGCACACGGATGCCGACACCCGCGTGCTCGCGCTCTGGCGGGGCTCGGCCCTGATGGAAGCCACGACCCCTGCCTGCCTGCGCCTGCTGGCACCCGGCCAGGTTCCCCCCAGCGACCTCCGGATCTACCTCGGTCGTTCCCTGTCCATCGATGCGCCCGAGCCCGTGGGCACCCCGCTGGTCGCGGCGGTCCTGACCGATGCGCAGGCCGCGGCTCTCGAACCCGACGAATCCCGCTGGGCGCCGCTCCGCCATGTGGCGACCACCCTGTCCGACCGTGACGCGGGACTGTTCACCGAGACGCTCGGTGTTGCGAACTGGCACGCCTCGCACGCCCACTGCCCGCGCTGCGGCACCGCCACCCTGGTCGAGAACGCCGGCTGGACACGGCGTTGCCCCGACTGCGGTGGCCAGGTGTTCCCGCGCACCGACCCGGCCGTGATCGTCCTGATCACCGACGCCGACGACCGCATCCTGCTCGGCTCGAACGCCCTCTGGGAAGGCAACCGCTACTCGCTGCTCGCGGGCTTCGTCGAACCGGGCGAGTCGCTCGAGGCGGCCGTCATCCGGGAGATGTTCGAGGAATCCGGCCTGAAGGTGACCGACCCGGTCTACCTCGGCTCCCAGCCCTGGCCGTTTCCGGCCTCGATCATGTTCGGTTTCACGGCCCGCCTCGCCGACGGAGAGCAGCCGGCGGCACTGATGCCCGACGGCGAGGAGATCCTCGACCTGCGCTGGTTCAGCCGTGACGAGCTGCGGGCCTCCGGCGACGCCATCATCCTGCCTGGCCGCTCGTCGATCGCCCGGGCGATCATCGAGCACTGGCTCGGTGCACCTCTCGATTTCGGTCCCGACGAGGTGCACGGATGGCGCTGACGGCCGCGTCGCTGCTGGCCGGCCTCGATGACCAGCAACGGGTGGCGGCCGAGGCGCTCGTGGGGCCGGTGTGCATGCTCGCCGGCGCCGGCACAGGTAAGACCCGCGCCATCACCCACCGCATCGCCTACGGCGTCATGACCGGCGCGTACGCGCCGAACCGGGTGATGGCCCTCACCTTCACGGCGCGCGCCGCCGCGGAGCTGCGCGGCCGGTTGCGCCAGCTCGGCGCCGGGGGCGTCGCCGCCCGCACGTTCCACTCGGCGGCACTGTCCCAACTGAACTACTTCTGGCCGCACGTCGTCGGCGGTCAGGCGCCCCGCATCCTCGACGGCAAGGGCCGTCTGCTCGGCCACGCCGCCGAGACCCTGAAACTCAAACTGGACACGGCCACCCTGCGTGACCTGGCCGGCGAGATCGAGTGGCGCAAGACCTCCGGTCTCGGCATCGAGGCCTACGGGGCGGGGATCGCACGGCGCAGCCTGCCCGGTCGGCTCGATGTGGACCAGGTGCTGGCCATGATGGAGACCTACGAGCGACTCAAGGACGACCGCAAGCAGATCGATTTCGAAGACGTGCTGCTGGCGATGGCCGGCATGATCGAGGCCGAGCCCTCCGTCGCCCTGCAGGTGCGCGAGCAATACCGCTTCTTCGTCGTCGACGAATACCAGGACGTCTCTCCGCTGCAGCACGACCTGCTCTCGCTCTGGCTGGGGGAGCGCCGCGACCTCTGCGTCGTCGGCGACGCCAGCCAGACCATCTACTCCTTCGCGGGTGCCCGCAGCGACTATCTGCTCGACTTTCCCAAACGGTGGGAGAACGCCACCGTCGTGCGCCTCGAGCAGAACTACCGGTCGACGGGGGCGATCGTCCAGACCGCCAATCAGCTCATGCGCGGGCGGGCCGGTGCCCTCACGCTGCGTGCCCATGCCAGTGAGGTCGGCACCGAACCCGTTGTGCGCGAATACCCGGGCGACATGGCAGAGGCCCGCGGCGTTGCCCAGAATATCGTCGAGCTGATCGAGGCCGGCACCCGCCCGGAAGACATCGCCGTTCTGTTCCGCGTGAACGTGCAGGCTGCCTTCCTCGAAACGGCCCTCGGTGACGCGGGCGTGAGCTACCAGATTCGCGGGTCCAAGCGCTTCTTCGACCTGGCCGAGGTCAAACAGGCGGTGATGCAGCTGCGGGCGGCATCCGTCTCGATCATCGGTGAACCGCTGTTCAAGTCCGTCAGCGACGTGCTGCGCTCCCTCGGCTGGAGCCAGACGGCGCCGGAGGCCCAGGGCGCCGTGCGCGACCGCTGGGAATCGCTGAACGCCATCATGGGTCTCGTCGACCAGGCGGCGCCGGAGACCACGTTCCGCCAATTCACCGATGAGCTGATGGAACGCCAGGCCGGCCAGCACGAACCGACGGTATCCGCTGTGACCCTCGCCACCCTGCACTCCGCGAAGGGCCTCGAATGGGATGCGGTCTTCCTGATCGGACTGTCGGAAGGGCTCGTTCCGATCAGCTACGCGGGCACCTTCGAACAGATCGATGAGGAACGCCGACTGCTCTACGTGGGCATCACCCGGGCGCGCAAACGGCTGGCCCTGAGCTGGTCGGCGACCGGCCACCAGCAGCGAAGCCCGCGGGAGCGCTCCCGGTTCCTGTCCGAGATCGGCGCCCGAGGGGTGCGCGCGCCCGGCGCCCGCGCCTCCTGACCTGCGCCCACTTTTCCTCCCACTCGCCAGGCGCGAGACGGGCCGCGATGTGCGAGCGGCGTCCCGGTCTAGCCTGGGTCGGTGTGATGAGAGAACGTTGCCAGCAGTTCGCCGATGCGGTGGTCGCTGTCAAGCGGGTGGCGCAAGGGCATTGAGGTGTTCAGGAGATAGCTGTTACGGCGGCCCTCCCGCACCCGCTCAAGGTATCCGGCTTCTTCCAATTCCGTGACGATGCGTTGCGCGGCCCGCTCTGTGATCCCCACCATGTCGGCGATATCGCGCAGGCGAACGTTCGAGTTCTCGGACACGCAGAGCAGAACGTGGGCGTGATTGGTCAGGAATGTCCAGTGCGCCATTGCTCGATCATACCGTTGACGGCACGAGGTATCCCTCAACAAATCTCCCGAATCATTTAACGTGCTACAGTTTTCCTGTTTTAGCAGTCGGGTTACTGAGGAGTTGTTGATGGTCGATGCGGTACTGGTGGCAGGCGTGCTGATGGCGGCCCCACTGGCAGCCCTTGGCGGAGCCGTGGTGGGGCTTTGGTCGCGGGATGCGGCGGCACGGTTCGCAGCGAGCGTCGTTA
>Ga0136639_10000498_pt1 | contig 13112 bp, 9 predicted proteins | sample AntDrymUQ8592106_2_FD_113739 | JGI IMG/M metagenome (GOLD analysis project Ga0136639, IMG submission 113739) | Polar desert sand microbial communities from Dry Valleys, Antarctica - metaG UQ859 (21.06) | ecosystem: Environmental > Terrestrial > Soil > Desert | place: Antarctica: Dry Valley...
CCTCCCCGCCCACCCGCACCGCGTGCGCCACCCGCAACAAGTAAGGAACCTCCACCCCGTCCCGCACCACCCGCAAATCTTCCAGATTCCTAGCCGCCCCCGCATAAACGTCCCGATCCAGCGTCACCCGCGTCGCCGGCCCCGCCACCTCCACCTTCTGTCGATACAACCATCCCTCCGGCGAAAAAGCCGCGGATAGCAATCCCGCCGCGAAAATCAAAACACTAAGTTTCTTCATCATATTGGAGTAACACAAGCAGCCGATGCCGATACCGCGAATAAAGGAACGAACCAGAAAGCAGCAGCGCCCCCAAAACCACAAACGCCAGAATCCGATAGAACCGATCCAACTGCCAAATATCGTACAAATACAATTTCACCACCACTAAGGCAAACAGTCCCAAACCCAGCACCCGATGCAACCGGAAGTTCCCCGCCATCCCCTGCCCCATCAACGCCAACCCATACAGCGCCATCAAAAGAGAACTCGCAAAAGCCATCTTGCTCCCCCCCGTTCCAATCCAAGCAAACGCCTCCAAATGCAACCCCGCCAACATCGTAAAGTGCGCCGCCACGAGCGGCACCCCCGCCATCACCCGCGGCAGAAACCCGAGCTTACTCGTCCAGTACGCATTAGCCCCCAAGCCCAACGCCACCACCACAAACGGAATAAACCGCGCATTCATAATCGGCGAATACTCCGCGCCCCACGCCCGCCCCGCGTCATTCAAAAACACCATCGATAAAGCCAGAAACGCCACAATCCACGAAGCCGCAAACGCCCATTGGTTCTGCAACCGCATCGCTAAATAAGCCAACACCCCACACTCCACCGCCCAAGCCAGCGTAATGCTATATCCCGTCAACTGAATCGGAATCGCCAGCGTCACAAACGCGAGAGCCCATGCCGCGCTTACCCGCATCATCTCCGGCGGCATATCGCTGCCCTTTAAATACACTGCGGCGCCGAGAAAAGAAGCCGCCACCACCACCGCCAGCAACCCCATATAACCAGCATGTTCCTGGTGGAACCATCCGTAGCAAATGCCATAGAAAAACAATGCATTCACGCCCATCGTCGACCAAGTCCCCATCGTCCGCTGCACCGTGGGCAGCAATACCGTTACCCCCAAGTAACTAATAAACCCACCCGCTAACCCCGCAAACAACGACCCATGCGACGCCAAGCCCGGGCTCCACTCTACGAATCCCACCACCCAACCAATCACCGACGCCACCAGCCGCCGGTCATCCCGCTCCCGCCAAGCCAACCCCATCCCCACCACGCTCACCACCGCCGCCCAAGCCCAATAGACCGGCGAAGCTCCCACCGAACACATCCAACCCACCGCGAACATCGCCACCACCGGAGCCCCCATCCGAAGCAGCAAAAACGGAGACAGCGCGAAAATCACAAACTGAGCCACCGCAAACCCCGCAAACCCCGGCGACATCTCAGCCCTGCGCTCCCCAAACCAAACAGCAAACAACACGACCGTCGAAACCGCCGCCATCACGTCCACGGAAATCCAGTCTTTCCTCCGCGCCAGTGCCAATCCCACCGCATTCAAAACCAGCAGATACGAACCAAAGAACAAATCATTCGGCTCCGACGACGAAGCCAAAAACGGAGCCAAATACCCCCCAAACAATGCCAAACTCGCAATCGTCCGCGCGTCGTACCGCAAAGCAAGCGCCCCGCCCAAGGCAGTAACCACCATTGCCCCGCCGAAGGCCAACGCCTGCGGAATCAAATGGTAAAGCTGATAAGCCGCGTAGAACGAAAAGTAAAGGATGCAAATCCCCAGCGCCGTAATCCCCTGCGCGAAAACCTGATGCTGCCGATGCCAAAGACGATCACCCGCCACCAAGGCCACCATCCCCGCCACTAACCCGCAAAGCACCCGCCCCGTCGGCCCGATCATCTCGTTGTCCACCGCGTACAGAAACGCGAAGGCCACGCCCAAAATCATCGTAACCGTCCCAATGCGATTAGCCCAAACCAACCCCGCGTTCGTCTCCACCTGATCCGCCGTCGAAACAACCGGCTCCGCCACCAAGACCGGCGACGGCACGAAAAACGGAGGCGGTGCCGGCACCGACGGAGGAACCACCACCGCCGCCAATCCCACCCGACCCTCCACAGCCATCAACCGCCGCTCTAACTCATCCACCCGAGCCCGCAGCCGCTCCAGTTCTGGTCCCATAAGCCCTAGTCCGTTAGTCTATCGGCTTTCCACTTACATCGCGATAGTCCACCGGATGCTGGCAAATCCCCACGCCTCCCATCCCCTTTACGAACTCCGCCAAACCCGCGACATCCGCGGGCGGACCGTCAAACCAAGTGCTTCGCGGCCATCACATCGCGAATCATTGAACCCACCTCCATAAATCCTTCGAATGAGCTTGGTTTGACGAAAAACCGGGTGGGATGAAACTCCTCCAGGGCCGCCTTATCTTTGGGAGACATTGAGGAAGTCCACACTATGACAGGCACTCCGTCAAAAGAAGAGCACTCCCGGATTAAGCGCAGGAGTTGTATGCCGCCCACCCGCGGCAAGTTCAAATCAAGAACAATTAGATCCGCCTGGGGTGTCTCTTCTGAACGCCGAATATAGTTTTCAGCCTGCTCCCCATCCGCAATACCAACGATTACGCAGTCGAGTGCCGCATCCTTCAGCGCGTGTTCGAGCAAGAACGTATCAGCACTGTTGTCGTCAATCACAAGGATCCGTTTTTTTCCGCTGTCCGCTCCACTCCCTTCCGGGATAAGAGTCGCCTTATCGACCCCTGCGGTTCGCAGCGTAAACAGAAATTCCGCACCCTTGCCCAACTCAGATTCCACCCAGATCCGCCCTCCGTTCCGCTCGACAATCTTCTGGCAAATGGCAAGGCCGATCCCAGTTCCAGGGATGTCCTTCCCATGCAACCTCTTGAACAGGCCAAAAATTTGGACACGATACTGGGGCTCAATTCCTATTCCATTGTCTCGCACCGAAAACACCCACTCGTCAGCTTGCCGTCGAGCCGCAATCGCGATCTGTGGAGCCTGCGGGCCGCGATACTTGATCGCGTTGCCAAGAAGGTTTTGGAACAGTTGCACATAATTCTGCTCCCGCCCGCGAACCGAGGGCAACGGGCCCCAAGAAACCTCAGCGCTCGACGCCTGAATTACGATTTGCAAATTGGCGACGGCCTTGGTGATCGCAATACTCGTATCGGTCACGCCATCTTGGTCGTCTTGGCGAGCGGTCAACTGAGCATAATCAAGAAGATCCCTAAGTAGCTCCTCCATGCGCTCCACGCCCTCGACAATCACGGCTTTCATCCGATCTATATCGCCATCGGGGCTGGTCCCGATCGACTTCAGCAAAAGTTCCGTGTAAGCCCGAATGTTGCGTAATGGTTCGCGCAGATCGTGCGCCGCGGCGAATGTGAATTGCTTCAAATCTTCATTGGCGATCCGAAGGTATTCTTCACTTTCCCGGATCACCTCGGCCGCTTTCAGAGCCTGTTTGGTACGCTTTTCGTCGGTCAGGTCCGTCACCACCGCGCATAGACATTCCAGGTCACCGTGCTCACAATAGCTCGCCGCAATATAAACTGGAACCGTTGTACCCGCTTGCGTAACAAGGCGGAACTCTTGTTTTTGGCTTTCGATCCGTGCCCGATTCAGGAAAACCGGCAACTCCGCCGCCCCTTCATCGGACAGGAACTCTTGTATCCGCGATCCCACTACTTGCTCCATTGGCAAGCCGACCATCGCCGGGAATTTCGGATTGGAAAAGACTATCAGACCGTCGCGCATCAGGGTCAGTGCGCCTTCCGCCATCTCTTCCAAAAACACCCGGTAGGTCTCGTCGGCTCCCTCTAGTGTATAAACGCGGTCGCCTCCGGGGCCCGCTGCAATAACAGCATCCACCCGGCCGCTACGCAGCGCGAGCAACGTTTCCTCCGCTTCCATATGCTGCGATTCGGCTTCCACTAGTTGAGCCTCAAGCTTCCGAATTCGCTCCCGTAATGCCTCGTGGGTGTCGCGTTCCATCGCTATCCGCTAATCGGCCTTCGAAAAATATCCAACCCCACGAGTACACGTTCCCGATTCGAGAGGTCGCCGATTACCTTGCGAACCGGTAAAGGCAACTCCTTTATTAAGGTCGGAGCGACCACAATCTGTTGCGGCTTCGCGTACTCGGGCTGTTGATAAATGTCGATTACTTCCAGGTCGTACCGGCCGGGGAGTGCCTCCTCACAGATGGCGCGGATGTTCGCCACCGCTTGAACCGACCGCGAAGCGTTCCCGGCGACATAGAGACGCAGAAGATAGTGACCATCGCTAGGCTTGGAAACAGCTTCTTCAAAACTCTTTGTGGAATCCACGATTTTATGTCGCTTTCGCATACAAGGCTCCAACGGTCAAACCTTCGGTCGAAGATCGAGACCTACCAGAACGCGCTCTGTGTTCGAAAGGTCACCAATAATTTTACGGATAGGCGCAGGAAGCTTTCGCACCAGCGTGGGAAGGGCAAGAATTTGGTCGCCCTTGGCGAGTTGGGGCTGCTTCACTAGGTCAATCACCTCAATGTTGTACCGGCCCTGCAAATGCTCTTCGCAAATCTGCTTCAGATTGGCAAAAGCCTGCAAAGACCTTGCGGTCTGTCCCGCCACGTACAACCTAAGATTCCAGACTTCGTCGCACCGGTCCACGGCGATTGCTGGCTGCGCTCTTGTACTCATTTACGGGTTCCTCCTTTCTTGGCGGATTTCGCAGACAACTCCGGTATGGCCGCCCGGCTTTTCTGCATAACGCGTTGATCGTCAATAAGCTTTTGGCTCTGGGTCTCACCTTGCGCGGCGAGTAGGCGCATCTCTTGCCCCTCAGACTCCAATTCTATCTGCAAGGCGGCAATTTGGGATTTCAGAACTTCGGTTTTTCGTTCCAAAATCGATCTCCTTCGTTGGCTCTCCTCCGCTCCAAGCAGCATCGCGGTCGCGTCCTTTGCCTCTTGGGCAATCCGCGCGGAGCCCATCAGCATTTCCGCTCCCAGATAAACATCGCGCAACTGGATACCTTCAGCGGTAATCACGAATTCGCGGATTTGGTTCGAATGAGACAGGCCCCGTGCCTTTAGAACGTAAAGCCCCCGGTTACGCTCACCGCTACTTTCGATATCACGCAGCGATAACCAGGTATCCACAATGGAAGAAATTTGAATGTCACTTTGCTCATCGAAGTCCGATGCGTGGGCCAGTGACGTCATCAGGGCGGTAATTCCCTTTGACTTCAAAAAGTCCATCAACCGCAGCACCATGCTTCGCGCCTCAAACTCCGCGCCGGCATGAAGCAGCGCCGTGAAAGGATCAACCACAACGATGCTGGGATTAAAGTCTTCGATGAGCTTGTGCATCATCACCAGATGCATCTCAAGCCCGAATGTGCTGGGCCGTGCAGACTGAAATAGCAGAAGCCCTTTCTCAACCCATGGCCCGAGATTCAGACCAATGGATCGCATATTGCGGAGGATCTGCGCGGCCGATTCCTCGAAGGAAAAGTACAAGCAGCGCTCTCCCCGGGCGCATGCGGCCTCTACGAAATGGGCCCCCATGCTCGTTTTACCGGTGCCAGCCGTCCCGGAGAGTAGGATGCTGCTGCCGCAAAAATACCCTTCACCGCCTAACATCGAGTCCAGTGCCGCTATCCCCGTAGAAACTCGTTTGTCGGATGCTCCCTGATTCAATGCGAGCGAAGTGAGCGGAAGTACGGAGATTCCGTCGGTGTCAATCAGAAACGGGTACTCATTCGTGCCGTGACTGGAGCCCCTATATTTCACCACGCGCAGTCGACGGGTGGTCACCGACTCCGTAACCCGATGGTCGAGCAGGATCACGCAATCGGAAATGTACTCTTCAATGCCGTGTCGAGTGAGACTCTTTTCGCCCCGTTCGGCGGTGACGACGGCCGTCAAATCTCGATCCTTCAGCCACCGAAACAAGCGGCGAAGTTCGGCACGAAGGATCGATTCATTGGCGATTCCGGCAAAAAGGGTTTCCAGGCTATCCAGCAGCACCCGTTTTGCTTTAGTGAAATCCACGGCATAGCCCAATCGCAAGAACAGGCCTTCCAGATCGTATTCGCCGGTCTCTTCAATTTCACTGCGTTCGATGTAGATGTGGTCGATGGCTATCAGTTTTCGTGCCGCCAAATCATTCAGATCAAAGCCCAGCGACGCGACATTGGCGGCAAGCTCTTCGGCGGTTTCGTCAAAGGAAAGGCAAACGCCTGGCTCACCGTATTCCGTAGCCCCGCGGATTAGGAATTCCATTCCGAACAAAGTCTTCCCGCACCCCGCGGACCCGCAAAGCAGCGTTGTCCGCCCTCTTGGAAAACCGCCAACTGTGATTTCGTCGAGACCACGAATCCCGCTCTCGGCCTTTGGCATCGGGACCGATGCTGCATTCGGCGGTCCGCCTTCCCTCTTTGATGACACTCTCTTCGCGCGCATAACTTTGAAAATTATACTTCATTTCTTAAAGGGAGCTATTTCATTCCCGTTAAACGATGTCCCGATAGCTCGTGTGTTACTACAATTTCGCACGACACGTCGAACTCCACGCCACCCCCACCTCCTGAAGAAACGCCACCGCCTCCGCGTCGACATCACCAACAGCAACCGCCCAATCGACACCTAACCCCAAAACCGCCTCAAACCTTCACTTTTGAATCCCCTCCTCGCGTCCCACCACATAAGTAAACTCCGCCCCAAACAGGAAAATCATCGCGGAATCATAAACCCACCCCCGCCTTGCCCAAATAAAGCCCAATAAAAAACTTTCCTACCGTAAACAGCACGCCAGTCACCATAGCGCCAACCCAAAGTTTTCCCCACGGGACTCTCGTCTCAGGCACATACCGGAACAGCAACGCGAATAGAACCACCGTACCGCCCAGGGAAACCACCTGATTGATCGCACCCAAAACGAACTCCGGCAGCGGCAACATTCCACCGAACAACTGCCCCATTGCCGCCAATGCTGTGCCCACAGCCAAAGAGACGAGCAATAAAAATCCCACCGCCAAAACCATGCCAAACAAAAAAGGCGTCGTCTGATCTCACCTCACAACCCATTCCCCGCCGGGGGTGTAACGTTCCAAATCTTGTTGAGCGCACTCCGCAGCTCCCCAAATACACCCGACGCCCCAATCAACAACGTCAGCAAGCCGGCGATCGCAGCAAACCATCCCGACGCCGGTTCCCGCGCCTTTACGATCAGCCCCTCAACCGCTTCTGCTCCTTAGCGCCCGACCAGATTCCTGACTTGGCCAACGAGTTCTTCCTGAGCCGAAGACTGTCCGAAAAACAAGGCACCAAGGGAGATCACTAGAATCACCAGCGGAGCAAGGGACAAAATCGAATAAAACTCCAAGGCCGCCCCCAGGCGGGGGCCTCATCTCTATTCCAGCCCCCAAAAGTCTCACGGAGCGTCCGCCAAATCGCTTTCCCTTTCATAAAAGGACTCCCTATAAGCCAATCGCCCCGGGGGTAAACTCCCCAGGGCGATCCTCGAACTTAACGTTCATTGGTGCTGATTCTAGGATAAGCACAGGCCAAACAGCCCGTTCCGCCCAAGTTGATTAAAACAGCAGTCGAGCGCCCACTTGAAACTGACGGCCACCTCTCTGCGCCAATTCCTCCCCGCCGGCATTCCGTCGTCAGTCCCCCAATGGAACAGCCCACCGGACCGCGCGGGGAAATACGGCCATCAAAGAAATGTAGGCTTCAAACACTCCAAGGCCGTGCAGACAGTTGAGCAATGGGCCGTGAACAAAGCTGTTCATTACAATGCCTGGGCGAAGGTCGGGAAGAAAGATCTTGAACCAGCCGGAAAGGCCTTCAAAGATTTGCTCGATTGTTTTGGGATTTATGCCACGCGCCGCGTTAACCCGGAAACACTACGGTGACTTTGCACCACCGTCAGCTTCAATTTGACTTTACATAAGGAGTAGACTAGCAGTCGGCTTCGTTATGACCATTTCCGCAAGAATGGGCGTCACACTCGTCTATATCGGCGACACACCCCCAGGCCACGGCGCCGTGACCGAGCCTGCGGCGGACAGCGTCCTGTCCCGGCTGAAGCTGGAACTGAGCAACGAAGACGGTGAGAGTTCTTCGACCCGAGCGAGCGAAGAAACGTCAAGCACAAGCAACCGGGGCGGCGACCCGGAGAGCTCGACCCGGAAAACCTGGAAGGTGGAAATCGCACATCCAGAGCGATCCGTCGCCTCCGGCACCCTGAGTGACAAGGGCAATTTCCGCCGCGATGGCATTGACCCCGGCACTGCCAACGTGAGGTTCGCGGACCTCGACGGTCGCGAGTCTAAGAAGACCCGTGTCTTTGCCAACGGAGCCGTGGTGGAGCTATTTCGAGGCGCGGCACAAATCACCGCCGGCCCATACACGGTGAAGCAGGGCGACCACATCTATGGCGGATTCCTTTCCTTCAAGAACGTTGGGGTGGACGGCAAAAACGCGAGCGGGAAATCAAAGCGCTATCCCAAGGTGCCTTATCAGCAAGATCTGGTTGAAGTGAGACGTGGTGGAAATTCCCGCGAAGCAGAAGAAGGAAGAAAGCGTCCCGAAGCCCGAATCCCCATCTTCCAAACCACCTGCGGTGACGGCGGCGGTAAACGCAACTTCCACCCCGGCACCGGCCGTATTGGAACAAGGAAGGGGAAAGGGCCTGAGCCGGATCTGAAAGTGGGGCATCCGGATGCAGTCGAAGAACTCACGGGGCAAGCGTGGCGGTTGAATCATTCGGGTTACCGGGCCGGCGAGCCAGAGGAGTTTCATTGTAACTATGGGTTGACCGTTGATGGTATTTGCGGCCAGAACACGCAGTCAGAATTGGGGGAACTTCACGAGAGTTGAGAATGCTATGAACTTCGGCAACAAACAATCGGAGGGAGGGCAAGCCGCTTCCCATCCGGAACTCGACAAGCTGCCAATCCTCGCAGCCCCGGCGACAAACCGAGAGTCCAACAAGATCCGCATGGAATTGATCCCGGTGGCTTGCTGGAAGCTGAACGACCTGCGCTTCGATTTCGATTCCTCTTTCGTGGTTCCTGGCGCAAAACCGGAATTCAAGGAGCTGGAAGACTTGCGCAAGGCGTACCCCGGAGCTCCTCTGTCAGTATTCGGGCATGCCGACCCGACCGGCGATGACACGTACAATAAAACGCTGAGCGGGCGCCGTGCCGAGGCTGTTTATAGCGTGCTGATCCACGATGTGGCGCGTTGGGAAAAGCTATACACCAATCCGCATGGCGGGGACCAATGGGGATTGCGGCAGGTGCAACTGATGCTGCAAGCGGTGGGATTTGATCCGGGAGCCACAAATGGAGTCGCTTCCGCGGCCAGCACGAAGGCGATCAAAGACTACCAGAAATCGCAGGGACTAACCGACGACGGCTCCGCCGGACCGCAAACCAGAAGCAAGCTATTCGCCGGCTATATGGCCTTCCTGTGGCCGGTTCCGATTGCGAAGACAGATTTTCTTTCCCAAGGATCCGACTCAGGCGGCAAGGGAGATTTTCAGGGTTGCAGCGAATTCAACCCGGTGATGATCTTTTCTAGCGCCGAGAATACCGAGTTGCAGAAGCCTGCGAATCAGGCGAAGCGCAATTCGGAAAACGTAGTAAACCGGCGCGTCATGGCTCTTCTCTTCCGTCCTGGTTCCTATGTTCCACCGGCGAAATGGCCATGTCCGCGCGCCTCTGAAGGAACGGCGGATTGCCGGAAACGGTTCTGGTCCGATTCTTCGTCCCGGCTTTCGAACAAGGCCGACCGCCGGGAATTCAAGGACACGAAAGATACGTTTGGCTGCCGCTTCTACCATCGGCTTGTCGTGTCCTCCCCGTGCGAAGGCGTTCTCCCGGTTCTGTTGCCAAACACCATTACCCTGGCGCTTGATTCCCCTCATTTCATTCCGGATGTGGAGGAATTGAAAATCTCCTACACCATCCAGGGCCCTCTTTCGCAAGTGGTCAAGGTCACGGCCGTGATTACCATGCAAAGAAATCCGAAAACCGTTGTTGGCCAAATCGAGCTGCCAGCGCCTTATGCGGCGACGGGGGACTTTCTTTGGAAGGGCGACAAGGTGTCCGACCCGGACATGAAGGGTTGGCTATCGCTCTTGAAATCACCGTACGATGTAAAGCTTGTGCTGACGAATACTTCGGGAGCCGGCATCGACAGCAACATCGAGAAGCTGGAAATCCTGCCGCACAGCGTAGCCATTCAAGTGGATACCCTCCCCTCGGCAGCCTTGTCGGCCCGGGACAAGAAGGCCGTGGCAGGAATGAAACCGGACACCGACGCAAACAGGAAAGGGGAGTTGGTTCTGGATAGCCCGATCTTCAAGCTCAACAGCGCCGAGATGACCGATGACAGTTCCTCTGTGGAGTTCGAGACCGCCTGGCAAAAAGGCCCCCGTGTCCCACTCTTTGCCAAGGTACTGCTGAAAGCGAAGGACGGCTCTGGAAAGCGAGCCCTCAAGGCGCTTGCCGGGGTAAAGCTGCTGTGGGATGTACAACTGCCCCCGGATGCCGAGGAGACGGCGGAACTGGATGCGCGAGCCGTTCATTTGGCCGCGAAGACCTTCATCACAAAAGCCAACGCAGTGGAGAAGGACAGCACGGTTCCCAAGGGCCGTACAGGCTACCTGACGCTGGGAGGCCAGCGAGCCAAGAGCGCGGACCGGCCGGCCAACAAGCAATGGTCGCAACTGAATGGCGCCTGGCCGCATTCCACCCCAGGAACGCGGATCTGGGATGCGCATACCGAATGCGCGGAGCTCGCCGGCACCGATTACGATTCCGGGGTCATCTTCGTGGGTGGCCGTCTGGGAGGAGATACGCACAAGGTTCGCGCCTATCTCAATCATGATCTGACTCTCGACGTTACCGACGAAACGAAACTAACCGGAGCGCCAGCCGAGAGAAAGTCGAGTGAATTCAGTTACACAAACTGGCGAAGGATTTTTGTCCGGAACAACTATTACATCGATGCTGCCACAACTCCTCTGCAATTGAGCGATCTGGATGCTTACCACGAGGCCGCGGTGCGGTTTGAAGCTCCCGCCGGTTTTGTCGCCGAAGAGATTCGGGTGCGGTGGAAGACGGCCTATCAAAAGGCGGTCAATAGCCTCGGGGCCAAGGACGATTTTGTAAAGCTTGCCTGCCTGCCGGACCCCGGTCTCTACCCCGTCTCGTACGAAAGCCATGCCGCCTACCTGGCAAAAATCAACGCCGATTCGAACGTCTTCGGCAGATTGTGGAATAGAATCCGCGCGTTTTTCGGCGCCGACAGTGAGAGTGATTACAAAAACGAGTGCGACGATAAGGCATTTCGCATTTACACGACCGCCGCCAAGGAGTTTCCTTTGCAAGCCAATGGGATCACCTTCTTCCGCTGGCGAACCTTCGGCGCGCACAATCAAGTGGGCACTACCGCGACTGTGGGCATTGCCCCGTCAATTGACGGCTACACGAATCGAAACAAGACAGCGTTCTTCGTGTTCAACAGCTCAACCCAAGCCAACACGTTCATACACGAAGTCGGCCACCAGGTATTTTTGGCCCACGCCCCCGGCCACTTCAAAAATACGAGCGACGACCCCTCAAATACATCCGGAACCCAACCTGCCGGGTTTCAAGCCATCGCACACGATGAACTCGAGTTTTGCGTCATGTCCTACCACAAGAGCAAACCTGTGGTTCTTTGCGGCCTCTGCCAGTTGAAGTTGCGCGGCTGGGATCCAGCCAAGATCAGCCGAAAGGCGGTAGTCAGCCCATGAGCAAGGATCGATTCGTTGGAATCACGCGCCGTTCCTTTCTTCCCGTATTCATTTCATTTCCCGGGTGTTCCCTTATGTCGAGCCTTGTAACCGCCACACCAATCGAAGCCGCGAGCGTTCTATACGACGGTGAGTTTTCCGAGCTGTTCGTCGCCTACACCGATGGTTCCTCCGGCGCACTGCACACGGCGCAGTTCTTTGAGCGCCGGCCGGATCTTGGAAAAGTCAGCGTGCTGAAGCGAGTTCCCTGGGAACACAATGTGAAAGGCGGCGCACAACTTCTCATGCCGGAGAGCGGCTGGTTGAGAAACCGGCTGAAGAACTTTTGGGTAGCCTGGCAGGAAGGGTCGAAGCTCTTTGCGCTTTCCATTTTGCAGGAGCAGCCAATCGCCGTTGATCTAGGCGGCTCAAGAATCATCGGACGTCCGATGATGGATGGCGAGCAGGATCTGCATATCTATGCCTTGGCCGGGCGGCAGGTTGTGCTTCACCGCATCACATCCGTACTCGGCCGTCCGCCCGTACACCGTGTGGCGGAGCTGATCAAACTGGATCATGAGCCCTCTCTCTACAGTTCGGCCCCGCTGCCGGGACAATCGGGAGGAGCCGCGCTCCTGGGATTCGTCCACGAGGACAAAGGTTCTGTGGTGGCGCGGATATTTCGTATTCAGGGCGGCAAGACGGAATTGGTGAGCACCGATCCGGCGCCCAATGCGAAACTTTTTGGCCGGCAACGAATCGCGCTCCATGCCGGCGTAGAGAATTTGCCGGAAGTCAGTGTGCTTGTTGTATCGCCGGAGGGTTCCTATTCGACTCTTCGGGCGGTCTTCAACCTCGTCGAAAACACCCACGAATGGAACCGCATGGAGTATTCTGCTTTGAAGCCTGGGAGCTTGCGGTCGGCTGCCAATTTCTTCTACAAAGGGCAAAGTTCTCCGCAGTATTTCCTAATGGCCGTGAATGCCGAAAAGCAACTCCTGTTGCCTCGCGGTTCCAAGCTCACGGTACTCCGCAACGCTGTCGATGAGGCGTTCGCCTTTCCGGTGCTGACCACATATTCCAGCCGGTATGAGGTGGTTGGAGCGGGGGCCGATGTAGCGCTGCGCTCGTTCTGAGCGGCGCTGTGCCGACCAGAGCAATTCTTGACTTAACCAAGGGCATATCCACAATGCTTGCAGCAATTTTTCACCGTCTCAGGGGAGATCAAGGCGAGCGCCTGTGGGATAGCGGCCCAAACTTTTTAACCAGATCGCCTGAGC
>Ga0136639_10000499_pt1 | contig 13095 bp, 10 predicted proteins | sample AntDrymUQ8592106_2_FD_113739 | JGI IMG/M metagenome (GOLD analysis project Ga0136639, IMG submission 113739) | Polar desert sand microbial communities from Dry Valleys, Antarctica - metaG UQ859 (21.06) | ecosystem: Environmental > Terrestrial > Soil > Desert | place: Antarctica: Dry Valley...
ATGGTCGTAGATGCGCAGGCCTTCAATCACGGAACCAAGGGCAGCTGCCTGCAGTGCGGGATCAATGGTCGTGGTGACGTGGTAACCCTTGATCAGGACATCGCCACCGAAGCGCGCGATCATTTCTTGACGGACCATCTCTGCCACGTACGGCGCATGCACTTCGACCTGGCGCTCGTGCGGCGCGGCATGCATGGGCACGGCGACGGCGGCAGCAGCCTCGCTTGCGCTGACGAAGCCAAGCTGGGCCATCCGCGGAAGGATGTAATTATCGCGGCGTTCGCGATTGCGTTCCGGGTTGTCCAGTGGGTTGCCACTGGACGGGAATTTGGGTGTGCCGGCGAGTGTGGCAATCTCGTCCAGGCTCAATTCATCGAGTTTTTTACCGTAATAGAACTCCGCCGCAGCGCCCACGCCATACGCGCGATTCCCGAAAAAACTCTTGTTGAGGTACAGGCCGAAGATTTCGTCCTTGCCGAGTTCGCGCTCCATCTTCATCGCAAGCAGCATTTCCGCGAATTTACGCCGGAAGCTGTATTCAGAGCTGAGAAAAAATTGCTTGGCGACCTGCTGGGTAATCGTGGAGCCACCGGCCACGCGCTCCTGCCCGCCGGTCTTTGCCAGCAGCCAGATTGCACGCGCCACGCCGGTGAAATCAACCCCGTGATGCTCGTAATAGTTCGCGTCCTCTGCGGCCAGGAACGCCTGCTTGACCCGTGGCGGCACGTCCCGGATATCCACCGGATAGCGCCGCATCTCGCCGAAAAGACCGATCAGGCGACCGTCGCGGGCATAGACATACATGGGCTCTTGCAGCTCGATATTGCGCAATGACTGCACGTCCGGCAATCGCGCCGAGACAACGTAAACAAGGATTCCGGCTGCAATGGCGCCGATCAGCGCAAGCGTGACCGAGCCCAGCAAAATCCAGCGAAACAGGCGGGGGATCCGGGGCATTGCACAACTTCCGATTGCGACAGACGTGGTCGCGGAGTATAGAGTAGGCCTCCGTCATGAACGGGCTGCAGGGGGCGGCCGGTTTCCACGGTTGATAACGTTGGATGCATGCGGGTACGGGGCGAAGGCGGTGGTTCAGATAGTGGCGGGTCGTTAAACAGGTTGCCATTGTGTGAAAAGTCCGTTATTCATGTACTACAGCACCAAGTGCGCGTAAGCGCCCGTGGGAAGGGGAGATACCGTGGGACTGGTAACGAAAACGCAACCGCCGTTGATCGGCGTGGACATCAGTTCGACCGCGGTCAAGCTCTTGCAGCTTTCCCGCGCGGGAGACCGCTATAGGGTCGAACACTATGCCGTCGAACCGCTGCCGCCTAATGCAGTGATCGAGAAGAACCTGGTCGAGGTCGAAGCCGTTGGCGAAGCGATCCGGCGCGCGATTGCGCGATCCGGTACGCGGGTCAAGCATGCTGCGGCAGCTGTTTCCGGGTCCTCGGTAATCACCAAGACCATCCCGATGCCGGCTGACCTTGATGAAGATGACATGGAGTCCCAGGTCGAACTGGAGGCTGTCAACTACATCCCCTACCCGATCGAGGAAGTGAACCTCGACTTCGAGGTGCTGGGGCCAATGCAGGGCAACAGCGACATGGTGCAGGTGCTGTTGGCGGCATCGCGCTCCGAGAATGTAGAAGTTCGCGCATCGGCGCTGGAACTCGGTGGCCTGACCGCCAAGGTGATCGATGTCGAGGCTTTCGCCATCGAGAATGCCTTTGCGCTGATGTCGGGTTCGCTGAACGTGCCGCAGGACGGAATGGTCGCGCTTGTTGATGTCGGCGCCACCATGACGACGCTGAATATCCTGCGGGGTGGTCGCAGCATCTACACCCGTGAGCAGGTGTTTGGTGGCAAGCAGCTGACCGATGAGGTCATGCGCCGTTACAGCCTCAGCTATGAAGAGGCTGGTTTGGCCAAACGCCAAGGCGGCCTGCCTGAAAGCTACGAGATCGAAGTGCTGGATCCGTTCAAGGAAGCGATGGTGCAGCAGGTCAGTCGCTTGCTGCAGTTCTTCTACGCCGGCAGCGAGTTCAACCGTGTCGACCACGTGGTGCTGGCAGGCGGTTGCGCCTCCATCCCCAACATCTCCAATATGGTTGAAGAGCAGCTCGGGGTCTCGACCACTGTTGCCAATCCGCTTGCGCACATGACGCTTGGTCCTCGCGTGCAAGCGCATGCGCTTGCGCAGGACGCCCCGGCGCTGATGATCGCCTGCGGGCTCGCCTTGAGGAGCTTTGACTGATGGCCAAAATCAATCTCCTCCCGTGGCGTGAAGAGCGCCGCAGGCTCCGGCAGAAGGACTTCTACAGCATGCTGGGCCTGGCGGCGCTGGCCGGCGTGCTGATTTCATTCCTGATCGTCAGCTATTACAACGGCCGTATCAGCAGCCAGAATTCGCGCAATGAGTTCCTGCGTGGCGAAATCACCCAGATCGATAGCCAGATTACTGAAATCACCGAGCTGGACAAGAAGAAGAGCCGCCTGCTTGCGCGTAAGGAAGTCATTGAACAGTTGCAAGCCAACCGGTCGCAGATGGTTCATCTGTTCGATTCGCTGGTACGGACGATCCCGGATGGCGTGACGTTGACCGCGATCAAGCAGGAAGGCGACATCCTGACCCTGAGTGGTCGCTCGCAATCCAATGCGCGCGTCAGTACCTACATGCGCACGCTGGAAGGCTCTGGCTGGATGACCAATCCTGAGCTCAATATCATCGAAGCCAAAGCAGGAAATCCCGGCCTGCCCTATGAGTTCAACCTCAAGGTCAAACTGGCTAATCCGAACGCACCCAAGGATGAAGATGATGGCGACGCCGCGGCCACGCCTGCCGGTGCCACACCTGCTGCTGGAGGAACCGCATCATGAGCAAAAAACAGCTCAGCCTGCGTGAACTGGATATCAACAACATCGGTTCCTGGCCACAGAACGCCAAGATCGGTTTCTGCGCACTGCTTTCATTCTTGATCATTGCCTTGGCTTGGTGGCTGTTTGTCAGCGACAAGCGAACCGAGCTCAAAACCTTGCAAGGCCAGGAAAGTGACCTGCGCACTGAGTTCGAGACCAAGCAAGGTCGCGCTGCGAATCTGGAGCCGCTGAAGCAACAACTGGCCCAGATGGAACAGCAGTTGCAGCAAATGCTGCGCCAGCTGCCAAGCAAGACTGAAATGCCAGACCTGATCGTCGACATTTCACAGACCGCGCTGGCGACCGGCATCAGCAACGAGCTCTTCCAGCCGGGCCCGGAAACGCAGAAAGACTTCTACGCCGAAAAACCGATTGCCCTGCGCATGGTGGGTACATACCACCAGTTCGGTGCCTTCGTCAGCGGTGTCGCATCGTTGCCACGTGTGGTGATCATGACCATGCACGATATTTCGTTGAAGCCCAGGGATTCGGAGAAGAATCCTGGCGCGCGAATCGGGCCCAACAGTCCGTTGGAGCTCTCCGGCACGGTCAAGACCTATCGCTATCTGGACGAGGACGAGACCGCAGCACAAGACGCAGAGCAGGCCGCCGCAGCTCCTGCTGCACCGCCACCCGCTGCAGTACCCGCAAACGGAGGGGCTTGAGATGCGCATGGAAACAGTTCGCTATCGCGGCCCCTCGTCGCGTCTGATCGCTTCTATGGTGGTGTGTGTTGCGCTGACGGCGTGTGCCGGTGGCAATAGCGATCTCAAGAAGTGGACGGCCGAGGTCAAGGCGCGCCCGGCGCCAGCGCTTGATCCATTGCCAGTGATGCAGCAGTTCGAAACCTTTGAGTACGCTGCGCAGAATCTTCGCGATCCTTTCAGCGAAGAGTTCAATGGCGTGAACAGCAGTGGGCCGCGTCCTGACCCGGGTCGGCGCAAGCAGACGCTGGAGCAGTTTCCGCTCGACAGCCTGGACATGGTTGGCACGCTCGGCCGCGGTGCCGGAGTCGTTGGATTGGTATTGGCACCCGACAAGGTGACTTATCGGGTGAATCCTGGCGTGTACATGGGTCAGAGTGATGGGCGGGTAACCGCTGTGTATGAAGACCGGATCGAAATGATCGAACTGGTTCCGGATGGCGCGGGTGGCTGGTTGGAACGCCCTGCGACTATTGCGCTTGAAGACAATTGATTAGGGGATAGACCGATGACCGTCACCAACGCCAAGAGCCAGCAGCCTGTTCGGCGCCCCTTGTCCCTTCGCGCCTGTGCGGTGGGAGTCGGGCTGGGCTTGTATGCCGCGACTGCAGCCGCAATACCGGTGTCCATTGCCAGCGCGACCATGGCGCAATCTGCGACCGGCGCGATGGCGGATCCTGCCAAGCGTTTACCCGGCGCAGTGAGCGTGTCCGCGATCGACTTCAAACGCGGGGACGGCGGCTCCGGCAAGCTCATCCTGCGTTTTAGCGGTGACGGCGCCGCTCCTGACCTGCGCAATATGGGCTCGACAGTAGTGGTCGATATCGGCAATGCCCAGTTGCCGGCCGCGCTGCAGCGTCCAATCAACGTGACCGACTTCGCCACGCCGGTGCAGCGCATCGATGCGCGCGCAACCAGTAGCGGCGTGCAACTGGTGCTTGGTACCAAAGGCACATTTGAGTCGATGGCGTATCAAAGCGGCAACGAGTACATCGTTGAAATCGTGCCGCGCGCGGCGCCGGTGGCTACGGTGGCACGTCCAAGTGCACCCGCGATGGGCGCAGCGGCGATGGGCGCTACCAGCAGCACTTCCAACGTCCGGTACGGTGGCAAGGCAGTTACCTTCAACTTCCAGGATGTGCCGGTCCGTACAGTGCTTCAGCTGATTGCCGAAGAGTCAAACCTCAATATCGTGGCCGCTGACACCGTGCAGGGCAACGTAACCCTGCGCCTGATCAACGTGCCGTGGGATCAAGCGCTGGACATCGTCCTGCAAGCCAAGTCGCTGGACAAGCGCCGTAGCGGCAACGTGGTCTGGGTCGCACCTCAGAAAGAAATCGCACAGTTCGAGCAAGACAAGGAAGACGCGCGCATCAGCTTGGAAGAGCGTGCAGAGAAAATCACCGAGTACATCCCGGTCAACTATGCCAACGCGGAAGACATTGCCAATCTGCTGACAGAAGGTGCAAAGGGCAGCAGTTCAGGTGGTGGCCAGGGTGGTGGTGGAGCCAGTGGTGGTCAGCAAGATCGCGGTTTCCTTTCCCAGCGCGGCAGCATCAGTTTTGACAAGCGCACCAACACATTGCTGGTGATCGACATTCCGGATCGTGTCGCAAATATCCGTGACCTGGTCAGCAAGCTCGACAAGCCGGTCGACCAGGTGGTGATCGAGGCGCGCATCGTGATCGCCAATGAAAATGTGGCTCGTGAACTTGGAGCCAGGTTTGGAATCAGTGGTAACCGGGACGATGCCTATTTCAGCGGCAACCTGGAGGCGAACCAGACCAAGATTAATCAAGACAAAGCTCTTGATCTTCAGTTTGCCAAAGATATGGCCGCCTTTATCGCCGGCGGCAGCACTGGCTCTCGGCCGGTTTACTCACAGTCCTTGCCTATCCGTGGGTTGATGTCGAACCTGCCGGCCGCACTCGGAAGTCCTGGGGCTCTGGCGTTGTCCATTTTGAATGCGGGCTACCAATTGGATGTGGAACTGTCGGCAATCCAGCAGGAAGGGCGTGCTGAAGTCATCTCGAACCCCCGCATCGTCACCAGCAGCCAGAAAGAAGCGGTGATCCGCCAAGGTAAGGAAATCGGCTACCTGACCGTGACCGGTGGACAGGGTGGCAATGTGCCGACTGTGCAGTTCAAGGAAGCATTGCTCGAACTCAAGGTCACGCCGACTATTACCAATGATGGCCGTGTGTTTCTGAATCTGGCGATCAAGAAGGACGAGCTGGATGGCTTCATCAATGTTGGCGCGGGTTTAGGGCAAGTCCCGCAGATCGCGAAACGTGAAGTCAATACGGCAGTACTGGTGGATGACGGACAGACCGTGGTGATTGGTGGCGTCTACGAGTTCAATGATCGTACAGACGTATCGAAGGTGCCGTTCCTGGGTGATCTCCCGGTCATTGGCAATCTGTTCCGCAGCAAGAACCGGACAAAGTCCAAGGCGGAGTTGCTGATCTTCGTGACTCCCAAAGTGATGCGCGTCGCCCAGCGCAACTGAGTCACTGATCGCTAGTCAGGTTGAAAAAATGTTCCACTTCGGGGGCCGCAAGGCCCCCGAAGCATTTCGGGCGGCGCATTGGGCACGGCGTGTCCCCGTGGCGAACTTTTGCAGCCAGTCGCTGTCGAATGGCTCAGCAAGACTTGAGGAACCCATGGATACTCCAACCGTCGAAAATTCACGCTTGCACGCCGCTTTCACTGGGTTGAGTGAGGATCTTGCGACCGAGATCGTCGGCCAGTCCGCCTTGATCGAACGCTTGCTGATTGCCTTGCTGGCAGATGGTCATCTGTTGGTCGAAGGCGCGCCGGGACTGGCCAAGACCACAGCGATCCGCGCATTGGCGTCGCGGCTCGAAGCCGACTTCGCCCGTGTCCAGTTCACGCCGGACTTGTTGCCGGCCGACCTGACCGGTACCGAGGTCTGGCGTCCACAGGACGGTCGCTTCGAATTTCAGCCCGGACCAATCTTTCACCCCATCCTGCTTGCGGATGAGATCAACCGCGCGCCAGCCAAGGTGCAGTCGGCATTGCTGGAGGCAATGGGTGAGCGCCAAGTCACTGTGGGGCGACATACCTATCCGTTGCCGGCACTGTTTCTGGTAATGGCGACACAGAACCCGATCGAGCAGGAAGGCACGTTTCCGTTGCCCGAGGCTCAGCTAGATCGTTTCCTGATGCATGTGCGCGTGGGTTACCCGCAGGTCGAAGCGGAAACAGAGATCCTGCGGCTGGCGCGCGAACGCGCCCGTGAGGCACTGAAGCCTGCACCGCGCGAGGTCAAGCGCTTGCCGATTGCAGACGTCTTTGCCGCGCGATCAGCCGTACTCGATTTGCACGTCGCACCATCGCTGGAACGTTACCTGGTCGAGTTGGTGCTGGCATCACGCGATGCTGGCCGCTATGACGCAGCGTTGGGGCGACGCATCGCCTGGGGTGCCAGTCCGCGTGGATCGATTTCACTGGAGCGTTGCGCCCGTGCGCGTGCATGGCTTGCTGGCCGTGATTTTGTAACACCAGAGGACGTGCGTGCGGTTGCTCCGGATGTACTTCGGCATCGCATATTGCCGAGCTATGAAGCGACCGCCGAAGGTTGGGACGGTGACCGTCTGGTGGGTGAACTGTTGCAGCGGGTTCCGCTGCCCTGAGTGCAGTGATCGAACACCCCCGCCAGGCGAAGGATGTGACAGCCGGCATCGTGCCGACGCTGCCCGAACTCATTGCACTGCGCGCGTTGGTGCAGGGGCGGCGGACTGCGCGGCGTGGACATCATGGCGTGCAGGGGCACGCGCTTTCCAGCCTGCGTGGACGCGGCATGGAATACGCGGAGTCGCGCGAGTACGTGCAGGGCGACGACGCCCGCCATATCGATTGGCGCCTGACCGCACGTAGCGGCCGCACCCATACCAAGTTGTTCCAGGCCGAACGCGAACGCCTGAGCCTGATCGTGGCCGATACCGCGCCCCAGCTCTATTTCGGTACCCGCGTTCGCTTCAAGTCGGTGCAGGCCGCGCGCGCCGGTGCATTGGCGGCGTGGCTGGCGGTGCGCGATGGCGATCGCGTCGCTACGCTGCGGGGCTCACTTCGAGATGCGTCGGTGGCACCGGCATCCGGCCCGCGCGGTGCGTTGCGCGTGCTGGATGCGCTGGTGCGCTGGTATGCGCGTCCGCCCCAGGATGACACTGGGCTGGCGACTGCCCTGGACCACGCCAGACGTCTACTGCGCCCGGGTTCGCGCATCCTGGTGCTGGCTGATCCCGCGAGCATTGGTGAGATCCCGGCACAGACCTGGCCGGCATTGGCGATGCACCACGAACTGGTAGTGCTGCTGCTGACCGATCCGCTTGAACGCCAGCCGCCGGCGACGCGCTTGCCGTTTGCATCGACCGATGGCCAGCGCACGGAACTCGGACTGGACACCGCAGTAATTCGGCAGCGCTGGCGCCAGGAATTCGCGTTGCCGGTGGAAACCACGTTGTCACTACTGCGCAGCCGCGGCGCGCGCGCCATGGAGTTGTCGAGCGCGGATGCCAGCGATGCCTGGTTACCCTTGCTGGGACGCCCGCGAATGACTGCCGGAAAATGACCACGCCACTACGCTTGCACGACGTACACCCCGGTACTGCGCCTGGCTTGTGGCCGCCCGCACCGGGTTGGTGGATGCTTGGAGCGATCGTACTGATAACGGTTGCTGCGACTGCATGGTGGTGGCTGCGCAGGCGCCGTCGCCATATCGCGATGCTGCGCTTGTTTGACGATGTGGTTGATCGCGGCGAAACCCCATCGCAGCAAGTTGCGGCAATGTCGGAATTGCTGCGTCGCGCAGCGCGCCTGAGTGATCCCGCTGCAGATCGGCTGGAGGGCGAGGCATGGTTGCATTTCCTTGACGACGGCGAACCGGGCAAGCCGTTCACCGAAGGCGCGGGTGCACTCGTGCGTGACGGTGGTTTCCGCACCGACGTGGCCGAGGACGATGTCGCTGCATTGCGCGCCCTGGCGCGGCAGCGTTACCTGTCTTGGATGCAACGGCAATGAGTGCGCTGCTGGCGCTATTGTCGATCGACGGCTTCGCCTGGCCATGGCTGCTCACGTTCTTGCCGCTGCCCTTGCTGATCCATGCGCTTGTTCCTGCGCGGCGCAATGCCGGTGCCGCATTAAGGGTGCCATGGAGTGAACGCGTGCAGCGTATTGCTGCTGCCGGTGATGCTGCAGTGCGGGTCCGCAGGTTCCGCTGGCTGGCCTTCCTGGCGTGGTGCCTGCTGTGTTTTGCTGCCGCGCGTCCGCAGCAACTCGGCCCGGCAGTCGCGCCACCCCAAGTGGGCCGTGATCTCATGCTGGCGGTCGATCTGTCCGCCAGCATGGGGGAAGAAGACATGCAGCTGGGCGGCGGCATGGTGGATCGGCTGACCGCAGCCAAGGCTGTGCTGTCGGATTTCCTGGAGCGCCGCGTCGGTGATCGCGTGGGCTTGATCGTGTTCGGTGAGCGCGCTTTCGCGCTGACGCCGCTGACCCTTGACCGCGAGAGCGTGCGAGACCAGCTTGGCGACAGCGTGGTCGGCCTGGCCGGGCGCTCGACCGCGATCGGTGATGCCATCGCGCTGGCAACCAAGCGGCTGCAATCGAAAGACGGCGAGCAAGCATCTTCGAAACAACACGTCCTGATCCTGCTCACTGATGGCGTGAATACCGCCGGTACGCTGGATCCACAAAAGGCGGCCGCGATCGCTCGCGATAGTGGCGTGCGCATCCACGCGATTGCGTTCGGTGGCAATGGCAGCGTGTCGGTATTCGGTTTCCAGTTGCCGATGGGTGGCGATGATGTCGATGAAGCCGGCCTGCAGCAAATAGCTTCGTTGACCGGCGGCCGCTTCTTCCGCGCCCGTGACACCGACGACCTGGCCGGCATCTATGCCGAAATCGACACGCTCGAACCTGTGCAACGGCAGGGCCGCGCAGTACGCCCGAAGATCGAACGATATCCGATGCCTCTCGCAATAGCACTGATCATTGGCTTGCTGGCGCTGGTCTTGGGACGGCGCCGATGAGCAGCGTGTTGAGCGACATCGCCCAGCTGCATTTCCTGCGTCCCTTGTGGCTACTTGGCTTGTTGCTGTTGCCAGTCATCATGTGGTGGTGCCGCGTCGATGCGCGGCGCAGCAATCCATGGCATGGCAATGTCGACGCGCACCTGCTGCCGCACTTGATGGAGGGCAGTGCGGCGATGCCGCGTCGCATGTGGGCGCGATGGCTGGGTTTGCTGGCTGCAGTCATATCGATACTGGCAATGGCTGGTCCGTCCTGGCAGAAGGTCGAGCAGCCAGTGTGGCAAAGCAAGGCGCCGCTGGTCGTTGCGCTGGATCTCTCCAGCAATATTTTGGCGCGTGACTTGCCGCCTTCGCGGCTGCCGCAGGCGCGGGCAAAACTGGCGACCTTACTGCGCGAACGCAGCGGGGGCCAGGTCGCCTTGGTCGCATACGCGAACGATGCTTACACCGTCGCGCCATTGACCGAAGACGCCGCCAATGTCGCACTGTTCCTGGACGCCTTGAGTCCGGACCTGATGCCCGAAGATGGGCAGCGCACGGATCGGGCCATTGCCTGGTCTGGCAAGTTGTTGCAACAGGCCGGTTTTGCCCAAGGCGACATCCTGCTACTGACAGATCATGCAGATGCCGCGGCGGTGAGCGCTGCGGCCAAGGCGCAGCAGGCCGGCTACCGGGTGTCTGCGTTGGGTTTGGGTACTGCCCAGGGTGGTGTGTTCGAGACCGATGCGGGGTTGGGCCAGGCGCGACTGGATGCAGCAAGCCTGCGTCGCTTATCCAGCAGTGGCGGTGGCAACTACCAGACATTGACCGTAAATGATGCCGACCTGCGCGCACTGGGCGTGCTGGATCCGCAAGCCGAGAGCAGCCCGGCAGCGCGTGGCGAAAAAATCGCCAGCTGGAGTGATGGAGGTTTCTGGCTGTTGCCGCTGGTCATGTTGCTCACCTTGCCGCTGTTCCGTCGCGGTGCCGGCATGGCTGGAGTGGGGATACTTGCGCTGGCGATTGCATTGCCACTGACGCCCGCGCCGGTGCGCGCGCAGGAAAACCGCATGCAAGCAAACCCCACGCAATCCGCTGCGCCGCAGTCACAAGTAACTCCGGATAAGAGTGGGCTGTGGAAGCGCCGCGACCAAGCGGAATACGCGCGCATGCAGCAGGGCATCAATGCCTATCGCGAACAAGACTATCCGCAGGCGATCGAGCATTTTTCCAGCCTGAACGATGCGGTTGCGCAGTACAACCTGGGCAACGCGCTGGCCAGGGCCGGGCGCCTGGATGATGCGATCACTGCCTACGATCGTGCCCTCACGTTGCAGCCTGGCATGCGTGATGCGGTTGAAAACCGAAAAACTGTAGATGCCGCACGCAAGCGCAAGCCGCCGCCACAAGGCAAGTCGAAACAAGACCAGCAGAAAAAACAGCAGCAGGACACGCAGCAGAATTCAGGGCAAGGCCAGCAAGATCCTGAGCAGGATCGGCAGGACAAGAGTGGCCAGGACTCACAGCAAAAACAGGATCAGGCGCAGCCCGGCAACAAGGACCAACAGGACACGCCGTCCAAGTCCGATCAGCCGTCATCGAAACAGGATGCACCACACCCAGAAGATGCCAACGCACAGGCTGATGCCGATGCTGCTCACCGCAAGCGCATGCAGGAAGCGCTGGGCAAACAGGCGCCAGCAGACAAGCCCGGCAAGCAGGCCGGAAAAAGTCCTGAGACACCCGAACAGCGCGAGCGCCGCCTTGCCAACCAAGCTCAGCTGCAACGCGTTCCGGACGATCCCGGAGCATTGCTGCGGGCCAGGTTCCGGCTCGAATACGAACGCCGGCGGCGGCTGGGTGGCGTTCAATGATCGGGGGGGTGCGCCGGGCATGCACGCACGCGGTCATGACGCTGATCCTGTTGGGCTGCGCATTGCCCGCATTCGCGCAAACGCGTGCATGGCTGGATCGCGAACAGGTCACTTTCGGCGAGACCGCGACCCTCAACATCGAGACTGACGCATCGGTGCAGCAGATCGACTACGCGCCGCTGGCCGCGAACTTCGACATCGCCGGGCAGACCGTGCGCCGCAGTTTTCAGCGGGTCAACGGGCGCTCCAGCACCCGTTCGCTGTTCGCGGTCGGGATTCGCCCGCGCGGGCCTGGCGTCATGACGGTGCCGGCGTTGCGCGTCGGCAATTCAAGTACGGAGCCGCTGCGGATGACGGTCATGCCGCCAACGGTGCAGCAGGTCAGCAGCGATGCCGACGCTTTCCTGCAAACAGGGTTCGATGCCGAAACTCCGTACGTGCAACAGGCCGTCGGCATGGTGGTGCGGTTGTTTGTCGGGGTGAACCTGTTGTCGGGTCAATTGGACCAGGACACACCGCCCGGTACAAGCCTGCAGCAGGTGGGCGAAGACCTGCGTTACCAGCGCGATATCGATGGTCGCCGTTACAACGTGATCGAGCGCCGCTATCTGTTGATTCCTGAACGCAGCGGCACGGTGTTGATTCCGGGCGCGCGCTTCAACGGACAGGCAGTGAGTGGCTTTTTCGACCGCACTTTCGGCGATGGCCGCACGCCGCTGTCGGCAGCCGCGGCGGCCAAGCGCCTGCAGGTGCGGCAGATCCCGGATAGCGCACCGCAGCCATGGCTGCCCTTGCGCGACCTGCGGCTGCGCTACCTGCAAGCTCCGAAGCACGCGCGCGCAGGCGTCGCGACGACAGTGGAACTGGAGATGATCGCCGACGGTGCCAGTGCCACCCAATTGCCGGCACTGGATTTTCCGCAATCGCCGGACGCCCAGGTGTTTGCTGATCCACCACAGAGCGAAGTGGAGTTGATTGATGGCCGTCCGCGGGCCACGTTGCGGCGACGATTTTCGATCGTGCCGCTGCGTGCGGGTTCGCTGCGCCTGGCCAGCCCCAGCGTCCAATGGTGGGATGCCAGGCAAGGCATCGCGCGCACCGCCACACTGCCGCCACTGGTGTTGCAGGTTGCACCGGGATCGGCGATCAGTGATGCAGACCGCGATGCGAGCGGTGACACCGGACTGAAACCTTCCGAAGATCCTGCAACGCTGCATGTCAGCAATTCGCAGGCAATCAAGTTCCTTGCGGGTCTCAGGCACCTGCTGCCGTTGCTTGCAGTCATGCTGGGACTTTTCGTGTTGCTGGGTGGTTGGTGGTTCGCAAGGCATCGCAAGGTTGAAGCGAGTGCCACTAGCGAAGCATCGCCAACCGCCAATGGCCCATCGCCCAAAGCAATGTCATTAAGGGACGCGCTCAAGGCAGGCGAGCTTGCCGGTATCGCCCAAGCGCTCTGCAATGCTGCGGGCCTGCCAGGGGACGAGCTTGATGCACTGCGCATGCTGCTTGACGATGCCGGCCAGATCGCTGCCGTCAGCCAACTGCAGGCGGCGCGCTGGGCTGATG
>Ga0136639_10000500_pt1 | contig 13077 bp, 8 predicted proteins | sample AntDrymUQ8592106_2_FD_113739 | JGI IMG/M metagenome (GOLD analysis project Ga0136639, IMG submission 113739) | Polar desert sand microbial communities from Dry Valleys, Antarctica - metaG UQ859 (21.06) | ecosystem: Environmental > Terrestrial > Soil > Desert | place: Antarctica: Dry Valley...
GATCGAACTCTGGAAACTGTCAGAATAGGGCAGTTTTTTCGATTTTCTGACATCGATCATCTCAAGTCATAGATTTATTTCTGACATAGGTGCAAAGCAAAATTCGTTAGCGTACTCATTTGTGGTTAGGTCGAGGGCAGGTATTAATCTGCGCCCCTCCCAGTTACATCGCAGCGTGCGATTTTCACCGCACTGAGCTCCCGATATTCTTAGCTTGCGCGTTTGCCCATGTGGAAGTCTGATTGGCAAGGCTCGTGTATTTCTACAATCCGACCCCTGTGGCTCATGTGGATGTAATCATGACAAGACTCATGTACTGCTACAAGGTTGCTCTTTTCCCAATTACTGTGATTGCCATCTACGTGATGTAAATGTATCCGTTCTTCCCCTACGAACTTGAGTCCGCAGGCTTTACATGAATGGATTTGCTTTTTAATAGCTTTAGAGGTGTGACCATCATAAAGCTTACTTTTACGTTCGCTCCAATAGGTTATATCTCCGTCATAAGGGGATTTATTTCCTCTGACATTGATATGTTTGTTTTCGGAGTAGGGAACTGTTGGGAATGCCTTATCCAGTAATGATTTGCTGGTATGGCGGTTCTGTTTGGTTTCCTTGTTGAATACCGTGTATGCACGTTTTTGGATGAAGTATAGGGAGTTCCTAGATCCATCCATCTTGCAGTGTTTATGGTAATTCCTCCATCTTTGTACTTATGGATTGCTTCTATTCCGTTGAGTGCGATATTAGCTAACAGTGGACTTACCACACCACCTTGCGGTGTTCCTTGTTCTGGAAATCCTATATTTGTTCCAGCTTTAAGGATCTTTTTTAGGGATAGGAATTTCCCGTAAGCCTTGGTGTTTCCAGTTGGTGTGATGTTGTGATAGCGAGGAAGCTAGCACTAGACGTTCTTCAAAAGTGAAGAATGCTTTACCATCAATACCCGCCGTTTTTTTGCCTGCATTTAACTGTGTTACTTGTCTGATAGCCAGTAGTCTAGCTGCTTGAGATTTGAGAATTAGTTTCTGCAAAGACCGCGCTTTTCGCTTGTCTCCAACTTGAACTGCTTTGTAAATTCGTCTTTGTAACCGGAAAAGTATCTTCTGGAATTTCTTCCAGTTGAAGTTCTTCCATAATTCGCTAGCGGTGAGGCTGCGTCCAATCATGATTTACTCCAATTTATTTACTCTGAATACCTTGCCCCAATTACGGGGGATCCTACCCGAATCCAAGGGATTAATCCTCTCGTCTGGCTTACCATGAGTGCGACCACCCACAGACCTTGGATTCGTTTTTATTCGTTCCGTTTCACCCACATCAACTGGACAGTTCAAGCCTTAATTTGCTACATGTCTGGTAGCTAGCTTGGTAAGATTATTTACGGGCTTTCACCGTGATTCTCTTAAAACGAATCGCACCCGAATTCTGCGTTTCCCCCTAGGCGGGTTCCCCGCCCAGCACACAAACGTCGCTTCGGGAGACCACTGGGCGGGTTCTCCGCCCAGAACGTCCAGTGGGCTTAAATCCCCTGCCTAAAAACTTCGCTCTCAACTGTCAACTGTTACACCCTGACCAAGAAAGTGTCTAAATACTTAACTAGAGTGTCGATATCTTTAACTGCGGCAATCAATCCGACGTGAGCATCTGGACGTACGAGAAGCATCTGTCCATTTCGCCCAAGTTGACGATCGCTATCTCGCTCCATTGGTTGAATTGTCGCCACCTTGATTTTCGATCGGTATTGACCGACGATCTGATTGGCTCGTTCGATGACCTCACTGTCTTTAGTCCGCAGTAGCAGCGTCCAGTGGTGAATCGAGATTAATCGGTGCAGATTTGCCCATTGTCCATCGCCAGATATCACTGGGACATTGGGGATGCGATCTCCTGCATGTAGCGACCCACTACCCTGCCGCTGCCAAGCTAACGGGCTGTTGCGGTACTCCATGCCCAGGTCACTGAGCATGAACTCGATCGAGCGTCTCACTGGCTTGAGCGACAATCCGATCGGCATGAACGTTTCCATCAGCCGGAGCTTAGGATATACTTGCGGCTGCTCCAGCACGTTCGTGCGGTTGGCTTCGATGATGGTGTGGGCGTTGGCGCGCTGTTCGATCGTATAAGTATCCAACAGACCGGATTTTGCTTCACCGCGCTCGACTGCGGCTAATTTCCAGCCGAGGTTATAAGCACCTCGGAGTCCTGTATTCATCCCATGTCCGCCGATCGGTGCCCAAGCATGAGCCGTATCCCCGACTAGCAACACGCGACCTTTGTTGAAGGTCGCAGCAACCCGATTCTGAAAGCGGGCGCGACTGAGCCAAACGGGTGCGGTTAGCTCTAGCTCCAATTCCGGCATATAAGTAACCGATGCCACCAAGTCGCGCATTTCTGCCAAGGTGGGCGGTTCTTTGCGATCGGGAGTAGGATCGCTCGCAAACGCACAGAAACGGTAACTATCGTTTGGCATCGGAAACCCCAGCATGGAAACGTTCTCTTTCAAAAAGAAATAGCCGTGAGTAGTGGATTTTGGAAACCGCCAAGTTGGTTTGGCATTGACCTGAAGTGTTTGTAAGTTCGCCACGCGCTCCCCTTCAAACGGAATCTGTGCTGCTTCACGGATCGCACTCCGAGTTCCTTCGCAGCCTACTACCCATTGGGTCGCGATCGTTTCCTCCGCTCCCTGGGCAGTTCGGACGGTGACTTCAGCTCCATCATCATGTGCATGAAGTCCAATTGCTTCAGTTTCCCACTCGATTTCAACTCCTAAATCGGATAATGACTCGGCTAATAGCCGCTCTGTATCATGCTGTTCGATACAGAGGGGATTTGGGTAGTCCGTCTTGGTGGAACCATATTGAAGACCGCCGATATTCCGACCGTTGATATAAATATGAGTACTCTGTAGTCGATGAGCAAACTCCAAAAACTTGTCGATTACGCCCAGCTCTGCTAGTGCTTCTTGGGAACGCGCCCAGATCACGCCAGCTCTTGCTTGTCGTTTTGTTGCAGTGGCTCGATCGATAATCCGCACGGAAAGTGAAAGTAACGTGAGTTCGATCGCCAGCATCAAACCAACAGGGCCAGCACCGACAATTAATACTTGAGGTTGAGATGGATTAGACATGGTAATTTTCTCTCGATTCAAAATTCTAAAGATTATTTATGGTTGAAAATTTAGGCTCGACCCTCATAAATTCAGCAACTAAATTGTTGAAGTGAACTGCTCGATTCTCCATTGGAGAATCGAGATTACACCCTGACCAAGAAAGTGTCTAAATACTTAACTAGAGTGTCGTAATCGTTAACTGCGGCGATCGCTCCGACATGACCATCTGGACGGACGAGGAGCATCTGTCCATCGCGCCCCAGTTGACGATCGCTATCTCGATCCATTGGGTGGATTGTCGTCACCTTGATCGTCGAGCGGAATTGACCGACGATCCGATAAGCTTGTTCGATGACCTCAGTGTCTTTAGTCCGCAGTAGCAGCGTCCAGTGGTAAATCGAGAGCAAGCGGTGCAGATTTGCCCATTCTCCATCGCCAGATACCACTGGGACATTGGGAATCCGGTCGCCTGCATGTAGTGACCCACTACCGTTCTGCTGCCAGGATAACGGGCTGTTGCGGTACTCCATGCCCAGGTCGCTGAGTGTATACTCCATCAAGCGTTTCACTGGCTTGAGCGACAATCCGAACGGCATGAACGTTTCCATCAGCCGGAGCTTAGTAGCTGATGGCGGCTGCTCGACGATGTTCATCCGGTTAGCCTCAATGATCGTTTGGGCGTTGGCGCGTTGTTCGATCGTATAAGTATCCAACAGACCGGATTTTGCTTCACCACGCTCGACTGCGGCTAATTTCCAGCCGAGGTTATAAGCACCTCGGAGTCCCGTATTCATCCCATGTCCGCCGATCGGTGCCCAAGAATGAGCCGCATCCCCGACTAGCAGCACGCGACCTTGGTTGAGGGTCGCAGCAATCCGATTCTGAAAGCGGGCGCGACTGAGCCAGACGGGTTCGCTTAACTCTAGCTGCAATTCCGGCATATGGGCAACCGATGCCGCCAAGTCGCGCATTTCTGCCAAGGTGGGCGGCGTTTTGCGCTCTGGGTTGGGGTCGGTAGTAAATGTAAAGAAACGGTAAGTGTCACCTGGCACGGGAATACACATCATTGAGACTTGTTCAGCCAAAAAGAAATAGCCGTGAGAAGTGGATTCTGGCAGCCGCCAAGTTGGTTTGGCATTGACCTGAACTGCTTGTAAGTTCATCGCTGGCTCTCCTTCAAACGGAATCTGCGCTGCTTCACGGATCGGACTCCGACTTCCTTCGCAGCCTACTAGCCATTGAGTCTCGATCGTTTCCTCCTTGCCATTGGCAGCCCGCACAGTGACTTCCGCTCCATCGTCATGGGTGCGAATCCCAATTGCTTCAGTTTCCCATTCAACCTCAACTCCTAAATCAGACAATGACTCAGCTAAGAAGCGTTCGGTATCGTCTTGTTCGATCGTCATCGGGAAAGGGTAGTCACTTTTGATGTGACCAAACTCGAACCCGCTTAATTGCTTACCGTTTGCATAAACATCAAATTTGTGCATTTTATGTGAGCGATCCAAGAACTTGCCGATTACGCCTAGCTCTGCTAGTGCTTCTTGGGCACGCGACCAGATCACACAGGCTCGTGCTTGTCTTTTTGTTGCAGCGGCTCGATCGATCACCCGCACGGAAAGTGAAAGTAACGTGAGTTCGATCGCCAGCATCAAACCAGTAGGGCCAGCACCGACAATTAACACTTGAGATTGAGATGGATTAGACATAGTAATTTTCTCGCGATTCAAAATTATAAGGATTATTTATGGTTGTAAATTTAGGATCGACCCTAATAAATTCAGCAACTAAATCATCGATAACTTGTTGCAGCAGAACGGCTCGATCGATCGGATGTCGATGGGGTTATCTTGGGGCAGAATTTCTACGAGCTTGCAGTAGGAGAAAATGAAACAAAGCACATGTAGCCACTGTCACACCAGCAGTTGCCCAAAACACACCGTGCATACCCCATAAGCCAGCAAAGATACCTGCCATGAGTGGCCCTAATCCGATCCCCAGCGATTGCACGCTCACATTGACTGCCATAAATCCAGCTCGCGTATCGTCGATCGCTAATTTTGCTAAGATCTCTTGGCTAGAAGGTATTGCCAGACCCAGAGCCACACCAAATAAGATACTCGGAACGAACAACAGCCAGGCGCGATCGATTAGCGGAGTAATCACTAGCGCGATCGCGGCGATCGCAAAAGCTGCTTTAATTAGAGTTATTGCTGATGCGTGTCGCGTTAACCTTCCCAACTGCGAAGCAACCAACCCTAATGAGACTGACATGCTGGCTAAAATCAAACCAATGAATAATCCCGAAGTACCAAAATTAACTCCTGCTAGAATCGGGATGTAAGTTATAAAAACCCCTGATTGAATCAGAAACATCGAACCGACTACTAACAGAAATGCCAGTACTGTAGAGTTGTTAATACTCTGCCAGACCTTTTGCAGATAAATCTTGAGATCGATCTTTTGGCTACCACTGGGTTGTCGAGGCAGCTTGAGCACCATCAACACCAACAGCAACAAGGGAAAGGCGAGCGTGGCTAGCAAAAAGGGATATCGCCAACTAAAACCTGCTAGCACCCCACCGATAATCGGATAAATCGCCGTGCTGGCACCGATCGCGCTCACACCGATCGACATTGCCAACGTTAAGGCTTTGCCGCGATAGATCGTACTAATCAGCGTCAGGGAGACTAAATTTAAGCTGGCAGAGCCTAAACCTTGGAGAAGTCGCCACTGAATTAGAGTTTGAAAATCGCCAGCGAAGGCACAGCAGCTTCCAGCAATCGCAAACAGTAACAACGAAGGAACTAATACTTTTTTAATCCCGATCCGATCGGCGATGATGCCTAAAATGGGCGCTGCAATGCCGATGGGCAGAAAATAAGCGACCATTACTAATTGGATTTCACTAGGTGAAACATCGAAAATTTTCGATAATTCTGGGAGGATTGGGCCAATTGTTGGCCCACCCATAATTTCGATTAGGGTGAGGCTGATGATGATATAAAAATTCCGATCGTGCAGCGGATTTTTGGTGCTGGTAAGTTGGGACAATTCATCACCTTCACTATCTAGCTCTAAAATTGGCGGAGCTTTCATTGCTTTACTTCTCCTAACAAGTTGATATTTTTCAAAGAATTGGGATTAAATCCTTATGTTTCGCTTAAACCAACTGGCAAATGTTCGGGGCCATGAAACACAATATTGTCCGCCCATTTAATGGCTCGATCGACTAAATGCAATTTCGGCAAGCGGTTGATCAGGATATTTAAGGAAATCTGAGCTTCAGCGCGAGCTAGTTCCGAACCCAGACAAAAGTGAATACCACCACCAAAACCACAGTGTTGATTGTCCTGACGCTGAAGATCGAGTTCATCGGCTCGATCGAAACGGCTGGGATCGCGGTTAGCAGCACCGAGCATTAAGCCCAAACTGTCACCTCGGCGAATGAGCTTGCCGCCAATTTTCACATCTTCATAAGCCCACCTCGATAACATCTGGACGGGGCCGTCATAGCGAATCAGCTCCTCTACTGCCCCCGGCATCAACTCAGGATGAGAGCGTAATAGCTGCATCTGGGCTGGATTGCGGAGTAGCGAGAGCGTTCCTTTGGCAATTAAGTTAATTGTAGTTTCATGTCCTGCCGTGAGTAGATGAATGCAAGTAGCCAGTATTTCCTCGTCATTCAATTTGTCGCCTTCATATCGCGCTTTAGCTAGAGCCGTAATTAAATCCTCGCGGGGTTGAGCACGACGTTTAGCGATCGCATCTTTAAAGTATTCAATAAAAGCTTGAGTAGCTGTTTCTGCTTGTTCGTAAACTTCCACTGAAGGAGTCAATCGCGAAGCACTAGCGTGTTGCAATGCTAATGCCCACTCTCTAAACATCAACCGATCTGCGGGATCTACTCCTAGTAAAGTAGCAATCACCATTACTGGCAACGGAAACGCAAAATCGTCAATCAAATCCATCTCCGATCGATCCCCAACTCGATCCAAAAGACTATCGGCAATTTCGACAATAGCCGGACGGATATTTTCTAAAGTCTTAGGCGAAAAAGCTTTGTTGACTAATAATCTCAACCGAGTATGGTTAGGCGGATCGCGGAATACCATCCAGTTACTCACCATCGAACTAAAGCCTCGATAAGCTTTGGGTACTGGTGAGGTTTCAATATCGGGGTGAACTTTTTGACCTTCGCGACCAAATCGCCGATCTTCAAGTACCTGCATGACATCTTGATGACGGAACAGATACCAAGCACCAGACAGTTGAGGTTTGGCAGCCATGCCCCAATGCACGGGGTCTGTTTCTCGATAGTGACTGTAAACTGGGTAAGGATCGGCGATGACTTCCGGTAAAAATGGATTTAATCGTTCTAGTGTCGAAATAGTCATAGTTAACTCCACATTTAAGTTTTATTCTCGATCTCAGCACAGAGTATTAATGGACTACTGCCAAGGGAGCTAGTTGAAGTGGATAAGGCAGTGAGGCAAGCATCTGATTCATCCGCACGCTCCCTTCGCGCTGAACTCTAGCTACGGCAGATCGCGACTCCAAACGTCTCATATAATTCGTGAGGTTGGGTAAATGTTGATAGTCATAAACCAGCCGTAAATAAGTAAGCGTTGGTGCAGCAGTACAGTCTGCTAACGAAAATTGCTCCCCCACCAGCCAAGTCGTGGCTCGAAGTTTATCTTCGAGAAAGCTACAAGCTGTTTCTAGCAGCCTGTGCGCTTTGATTACCTCTTTTTTGCCTCGCAGCTCAAATTGACGCTGACTATCAGCAAACAGCACTTCTCGGCCACCGTTGATATAAACATCGATAATTCTTTCGATCGTCCGAATCTCTAAAATCCGCTCTGGATCGAGTAAACAAGGCTGTTGAGGGAAATGGCGATCGAGATATTCAATGATGACGCAAGCTTCAAAAATTATTTCCCCGCTGTCGGTTTCTAGGGTCGGAATTTTAGCAAAGGGATTAATTTTTTGGTATTGTTCCCGTGCTTTTGGATCGAAAAGATCTACCTTAATTGGCGTAAAAGGGATGTCTTTTTCGTAAAGAGCGATCGCGACTCGCTGGCAATAAGATGAAGCTGGGTCATAGTAGAATTTCATATCTGTCGATCGAACATAGTTCATTAATAACTAAAATTTAACAAAAATAGGAATTTGAACCTCTTACCTTTTAGTCAGATTACTATCGGGATAGAGATTCAAGCTTCACTCTGAGAACCCAATTATCAATTATCAATTATCAATTATCAATTATTAAAAGTAGCCGCGAATCCGATCGATTGTGCCATCGATATCATCAGGCAAATTATCGCCCCGCCAAGCTACATGTCCGTCTGGTCGTACCAAAACTAAAGTCTTTTCATAAAGTTTGGCAATCTCCTGACTGTCGATCTGATAAGTCCTGAGTGGGACATTTTTTGCTTGGCAAGTATCGATTAAAGCTGTGATATCGCGATCGCCAAAATTAAGTAATACCAAGCCATGACCGAAGAGGTCTAAAGTGGATTTATTTGGTTCTAACCAGGCGTGTGGAGCGCGACTGCCTGGATAGCTGGTGGGAGTCCACTCATCCGGTTTTTGAACGGGTGGCTTCTCTGGTTCGGTGGCAATAGCGGGTGATTCATAATAAAAGCCAAAGTGAATTCCTGGCGCGTTAAATTCGCGATTGACATCACTGTTTTTCATTTTTTCCGTCATCTGTGCGCGTGCGCGTTCGCCTTCTGGTGATTCCAGCATAATTTCAGGTGGTAGAGTACGTTTGATGGTACGTTCCAGATTGAGATTAGCTTCTTCTACAGCCGCAACCGCCAGCGGATGACGTTCGGTTTGATAAGTCTCTAGCAATTGAGAACTAGCCCAGCCTCGTAACACAGCCGCCAGTTTCCAACCCAAATCTAAGGCATCCGAGACCCCAGTATTCATGCCGAAGCCGCCGGAAGGAGATAGGGTATGCGCGGAGTCACCGACAAAAAAGATGTTTCCCGACTGGTAATCTGTGGCAACCCGATGGGTTAAATACCACTGAGAGGTAGACAGAATTTCAATTGGCGTATCGATACCGACGGCTTCTTTAACTGCTTTTTCGGAATCGCGCAGGGTGCCATCTTCGTGGGGAGTGGCGGTTAAGCGATACAAACCCACCCCGTCCATCGATCGCAGCGGATAGCGCAAATTATCTGGGGTCATCATAAAGAACACCAATGCTCGACGCGATCCCAAAATCTCCGGTAGTTCTGGTGCATGAAACAGAATGTTTTGAAATACGCGGGTGGGATGGTGGGCGAGCGTATCGATGCCGCAGGTTTTACGAATGAGGCTACTTGCACCATCGCAAGCAACCGCGTATTTAGCCTCGACCGTCGCTGTATCGCCGCTGACTAAAAATTTGATTTGACCGACAATTCCCTGCTCATTCGATTCCAAACTTTCCAGACGACAGTTGAGGTTAATCGGCCCAGCCGGAGAAGTACCCAGCTCTTTGATGAGTAAGGGCACGAGCCAGTGATGGGGACAGGGATGTTCTGATTCTGGGCTATGGGGTGGTAAGGTTCGCTCGGCGTGAGTACCAAACTTCAAGCGATGGATCTCGTGTTTGCCCACAGCCGTAACCCAAGCAACATCGAGCGGATGGTCTGCTGGCCAGCCCGCATCGCGAATCGATTGAGCTACACCCCAACGGCGGAAAATTTCCATCGATCGCGGCCCGACAGTCCCAACTTTGGGGTGATCGATGACTCCATCAGACTGTTCTACCAGTAGGCAATCGATGCCTTGATATCGCAGTTCTAAGGCCATTGCTAGCCCCACGGGGCCACCACCAACAATTAATACTTCTGTTTCGATCTTCTGATGATTCATAGCTGCTGGTAACTCCTAAGTCAATAAAAGTAAGTTTCTAATAATCCAATAACTAATCGATCGCCATCTCAGCGAAAAAAGTGACGTAAAAATCAAACAGCTCGGTAACTGTGCTGCTAATCGCCGGACATTTTTGAGCGCGCTCGCTCAATTTTTCAAACTGCTGCGAGATCGTCTGATAAGCGATCTTTGGTGTGGGAATATAGACAGGTGGCGTTGTCATATTAAAAGATGGCCCTGCCGTTCTACCCCGCTTCCCAGAAGGCATCGTCATCAGTAATTCTCCGAGGGGACGCACCATCCCTGCCATAATATCGATGGCGGCATTCATGAGTTTCGATCGCCGCAGGCTACCATTAGGCATCAACCCAAAGTGCTGCACCATTAGCTGCATCATGATGAAGTAGGACTCGTCGCAGATTTCCATCACTGTGACAGTTTCAGCCGCAGTTACCACGCTCGTACTACAGTCACGGGAATGCAGCGTCGGGTTGCGTAAAGCCGGATAGGCTGGATTCCAAAGTACTGGATCGCTGTTGTTATCGCTAGCAAATTGTTGTTGGGCTAGTGCTGCTGCCATCTGTCGAAATTGCTGATAGTGGGAGCGATCGAATTTAGGCGAGTTTGGATCGCATCCTTCCCCTTGTTCGGTAATCAAGTCAATCGCAAACAGGGCACTATTCACATCTTCCACTTGCAACTGATAGTGTGGGTGATGCTTGTTAAAATCATCCCTTAAAAATAAGTGATGCTCGCCTCCGGCTGGACCTTTTTTAGTGAGAAATAAATCGGGAATTTTTTCAATGGCTTGGCGAATTTGGGTGTACAGTTCGCTCAACGAACCATAACTATGTAATCGATCCGCGATCGGATCTTCAACGTCGCGATCTTCTGCTAATTCCTCCGCTAAAAAGTCGGGCATTTCCAGCCGCATAAATCGGTGAATACTATTAGCATTTAAAGGTTCGAGTGCCAAGTCCACATCGATCGGACAATACCGATCGATCTCGCCAAAGTTGGGGCTGGCTGGGTAGAAGGGTTCGCCCATCGCCATCAGAATGTTATTGACTAGTAGAAAATGGATCATTTCCTCATGGGAAATCTCCAGCAATACACCCCGCATCCCATAATTACCCTTCTCTTGTCCATCACCGCAGGCTAAGTTTAACTGTGCTGGAGTCCATAAACCCCGCTGGAGATATTCTTGACCTGTAACGTAGTTGGGGATGGAATAAGCTGCATAAATATATTGCAACATCACCGCGACTTCCAGTTCTGCGGCTTGGCGGAGGGCGACAACCAATTCTTCACGATTAGCGATCGTGCGTTGCGGTCGCTTGGGTGTGGGAGTGGGATCGGGGACGTAGCCAACTTGCTGTTGGTTTTGTAAATATTTATATAAAAGCATCGCCTTTGGTTGAGATAATTCTCTAGTGGGGGGCATGTAATAGGTCTTATTTTTGTTTTGGGGGTCGCACATCTGCCACATCAAACGAGCATAAGTTTCTACTTTGCACTTGTCGGCGAGGCTAAAAACTTCGGCTTTCATGAATGAGAAGCACAACTCGTAATAAGCGAGAATTTCTTTATAAATCAGATCGAAATCTACATCTCGATCGGCAATTTCTGCTAGATGCCAGTCATCGGTCAGAACCCTAACTGCAAACGAGCCAGCCCCAGACCAAAACCCTAAACGATCGTCGTTATCGTAGCTAAGTTCTGCTCGATCGGGATGATGGCGATCGACAGGTAATGCTTGCGGATCGGTCGATAACAGCACGCGGGTAGTTCCCGATCGACAACCACGGATCGTTAACCAGCCCAGCCCCTGCCGATCGGTTGCCAACACACAGCTAGCAGCGAAATCTCCGGTTTCTACTCGTTTGCCTGGTTTAAATTCCAGCATATTGAGCTGGCTACTGTGGGGAAAGTGAAAATCTTCGCGGATCGCCAGAGGTGAGGCTACGCCAACGACTTTGTTCAGCACAAGTAGCGTCTCCTTTCCTGCGGAACGCTGCGCGAACGGAGCATCGATATTAGCCAGATCGCGTTTCTCCGCAGCAGACGCTACGCGATCGAACTCATACCGGAGCTGAGGTAGTCCACGGGGATTATAATACTGATTGAGATAGACAGACTCGACAGGTGCAGGTTGTCCTCTGACAAACGATCGTACCTCTACTTCAACAGCATAGTCCTCACCTAGCTGGTGGTTGGGAAATTCTAGAAACAGACAAGCCTCATCAATCTGGAGATTAATCTCCTGCTCTTCCAGCAGTACTCGTCTTTGTCCATCTGGCATGGTGCAGATCGTACATAAACCTTCCTGTTCGATGGCAACTCGGAGATCCTCCCACACGGCGGCTAGGGGTACATCGATAATCCCACTAGTAAGTCGATGAGCTTCCTGCTGATAAGCTTGTCTGGGAATCGTCGCTACTAATTGTTGACTTTTAATCGTCCGCAGTTCCAATTCGCCTAAATCGCGTTTGGGGCCGATCGCATGAGTAGGCCCTGGCCCAGACTGTGGGGCACGATCGATACAAGGTACTGCTGTAATCGCGTTCAGACTGACACCCCGCTCGGTAACTCGCACGGAGAGATTAGACAACATCTGCGCGGTGCTGTGGGCAGTCTCTGGTCGTTGGCGAAGCCTCTCCTGGGGAGAATCGACACCACCAGCAGGAATTAGCAATCGATCGGCAGGATAAGTACTCGACTCTCCCACGCACCACAAACCGATCGTGCCATGCAGATCCCAGAAAGTAGCTGAATCTGGTTGGAGCGGGGCTGACATATTGCTCAAGCTAAATTGCACTACCAGCCCTAATACATCCTCCCGCTCCATCGCCTGACGTAATAGCTCGACTGTCGGCGAATTGGCAACTTCTTCCCCCCAGAAAAAATCTGGTGCCGCTTTATCAACGGTAAACTGATGAACACTCGACTTCTGAAATTCGCGATTCAGACAGTGTTCGGGCAAGTCTTGAATATAGTTAAAATTTTGCCACCGAGCGGGTTGTAGACCTGCAACCGGAGCCGAGAACAGATTCGGTACTTCCTGAGAAGTGCCCTGTCTGCCAAAGGTA
>Ga0136639_10000502_pt1 | contig 13058 bp, 14 predicted proteins | sample AntDrymUQ8592106_2_FD_113739 | JGI IMG/M metagenome (GOLD analysis project Ga0136639, IMG submission 113739) | Polar desert sand microbial communities from Dry Valleys, Antarctica - metaG UQ859 (21.06) | ecosystem: Environmental > Terrestrial > Soil > Desert | place: Antarctica: Dry Valley...
TCGCTCGAGAGTCGGGCGGTTTCGTGGCGAACGGTTTCGGCGTTGGTTTGCTCGACGGCGAGGAGGCGGTTGACGTCTTCGAGGGCGGCGAGGCGTTCGGCGGCGGCTGGTTCGGCGACGGCGAAACGTTGGGTAGCGAGGGTGAGTTCGCTCGAGAGTCGGGCAATCTGCTGGCGGAGGTCTTCGGCGACCTGCTGCTCGTGAGCCAATAAAATATTGGCATCCTTGATCGCCGCTAACCGGTCTACTGCGGCTTTTCGAGAGTCGGCGATGTCCGTGGCCGCTTTCCCAAGAGCGTCTAGGCGACTCTGCGCAGCGAGTTCCAGCTCCTTGAGCAACCGACCCTGAATCTCCAATCTCCCCTGGAGCGAGCCTAACTCCACCCGTTGTCTTTCGGCGGCTTCGTCTTTCAGGTGAAGAAGGACATTAGCTTCCTCGATCGCTCCCAACCGAGCAGCAGCGGCCGTCTCGAACTCCCTGAGCCGCTCTCTTTGCCAGTCAATCAGTGCCTTGGCTTCTGAGTAAACGCTGAGAAGCCGGTTTTGCTCTAACTGCTGATCGGCCATGATTCGATTGGCTTCGATCAGCGCCTCAAGGCGCCGATCTGCCTCGGCGCGTAGTTGCTCCGTATCGACCAAAAGCCGCTCTATGACGACCAGCCGCTGTTCGGCTGCCTTGGTGGCCTCGGTCAAAAGCGAACGATGCTCTAGCGGAGCGGCTAAGAGGGATCGGGCGGCACCGACGCTTTGCGCGAGCCGCGACTCAATCCTTTCGAGCCCGCCTTCCATTTCAGCTAGCGTGGTCATCGGGGCAAGGGGGGCGACGGTCATCGCTGAACCTTGGCGCTCCCGAAGGCCGGCGACCACCAGCTTTTGCTGCTCCAGTTCCCGAGAGATCTGAACCAACTGAAGCTGGCTCGAGTTGCTCGAGTATTGGGTCTCGACCAGGGCTTGAAAGCGAGAGAGACGATCCTGTTGGGACGCCCTGTAACTCTGGGAAGCGTGACCAACGATTTGCTGAAGCTCTGCAGAGGCGTGATTCAGGGTTAACACTGACGCGGGCGCGCCTGGGCTTGCGCTGGATTGGCGAAAGGCTTCGATAACTCCCTCGGTTGACACGGCATCGATACAAAGGGCGCGACCGAATGCACAGTCCCAGCGGCAGCCGAAGCAATGCAGAGGATGGACCACCCCAACCGTGCCCGGTCCCCACGGGCGGTAATGCGGCCAAGTGCCGCCCCCGAAAATGACGACCCCGGGCGTCTGATACGCTTGCCCGAGGTGCGCCGGGCCCGTGTCGTTACCGAGGAAGAATCGAGCCAAGCGCAAGAGTGCCGCAAGCAAAGGGAGTTGATCCGCGCGGCCGGCGAAGATCGAAACTTGGCCACCTTTCTTCCGTATCAAGGAAGCATGTTCTTCGAGGGCCGCGCCTTCGTGGCTCTCCCCTGTGAGAAGAATTGGCAGTCTGAAGTGCTCGGTGGCCGCCTCCAGGGCGGTCGCGAAGGACTCGGTTGGCCATCGCTTGACCAAGGTTGAGCCAGCTCCCAAAGGGAAGCACACTCCGTACTCGCCAGACTGGAGGCCAAGGGAGGCTAGTAGTTCTTCCGCCTTGAGTGCCAAATCCGGCGATAAAGACCAAGGCCGCGGCGCCCATTTTTCAGCTCCGGCACTGGCGCTCAACGCTCGGTAGCGATCACTCTCGGCTAGGTCGGGATGATGGGTGGGGCCATCGAAGCGTACGAGCTCCAGTTGGCGTTCATGCAGGAGAATCGGCAGGAGACCGCGAGGAGGTTCCAACCGGGAACAGGCCAGATTGACGGGCGCTCGCCACAAACTGGCGAGGTACCATGACAGCCAAGTCGGCTCTAACTCGGCGCTGATGACCACGTCGCAATCTAAACTGTGCAGTTGGCTGTCTAGGGTAGCCAGGGCGTCTCTAGCGTCATCACCGGGGGCGGTAAACCGTTGCGGATCAAACGACACCGGGACAACGTTATCCGCGGGAATGGGAAAGAGATCGTTGAGTCCGACGAAGGCAGCGCGGCAGAGCAAGGAAATGGCGGACTTGGGATAGCGAAGGCGCAGGGCGCAGAGGAGGGAGGCAGCAAGGACGAGATCTCCCAGGCCGCCCATGTGAATCACGACGATTCGAGGGCTTTTTGGGGGCAGCGCGGTTCGACTGGCACGACGCCGATCTGCGACGACATGCTCCCGGAAAAAGCTCAACGCAGTTTTGGCTCGCCGCCGATTGGCCTCGCGGGTCACTTTCACTTCCCGTAACCGATCCGCACGCCGGGCAGCCGACCGGTTGACCTGAGCCACGATCTCCTCGGTTTCAACAGAACAAGCCAACAAGCCAAACTCCTGCGCCAAGCCGGAGAGTTTCTGTCCGCGGAGTAAGCAGATTGGGACCGTTTCGGCCAGGATGGCCTGGATCGCCATGTGATACCGCTGGGTCAACACCGTGGCTGCGGGCCGGAGCAAGCTCACCATCTCTTGGGGGGAGTAGTAGACGGCGGGGACTTCGGCTGAGGGTTGTTCCATGAGCATCCGTAGGTCGGCCACGGCGCCTGTATCGAAGTGCGGGCCCAATCGGGTTTCGTTGCTCAAGAAGGCCACTTGATATCCCCGGTCGCGAACCAGCCGATCCAGGGCATCGGCCAACGTTCGCTTTTGGGACTGATCGGTGGAGTTGCCGTGGTGAACGATATTCACTACCAGCAGAGGTTGGGCCAAATTAATCCCGAGTCCGTTCCACTGGTCGAATGCCCATTGGTCTGTCTCATGATTAGGCACAAAAAGCCAGGCTAGGTCCGATGCGACGCGGATCTGTGCCTCGGCCACGCCCAAGTCTAGCAGCGCCTCCCGGCAAGCCGAAGAACGCACCGTCCACGAACGAATTGCCGCGTAGTGCTGAGCGAAGAGGCGGCGGCCCTCTACGCTATGGAGCCGATCGACCCCAACCGCAATTGCGTCCACAGGTAGACCCCTGCTCTCGAAGGCACTTAGGGAGGGCCCGACCGTGCCCAACGGGTAAACGAGCCCTTCGAACTCGGCTACCGGAGTATCGCCGACCAGCAGCCCGGGAGCGTCCGGTCTAATTGCCGAGGCTGCCACCTGAACATATCGATGGGGCTTGGGATAGGTGCCCCGATAACGGGCTGCATCTGGAAGAACCGGGACATCGAGAACGACGCTCGGAGGCAACAGCTTCCAAAACTCCTGCGCCATCAGCTCGTCGCCGATGTTACCGGAGCCAACTCCGTTGCTGATCTGGATGTATCTAGCCCGCTTCATGTCGACGAGGAGAGGCGGCCTCCGAACCTTTAAACTGCCACAGGTCGGGGTCGATTTTCCTTGTACCAGTCAATTGTCTTTTGTAAACCTTGTTCAAGGCTAGTGCTCGCTTTGAAGCCGAAATAAGATTCCGCTCGGGTAGTGTCCAGACAGCGACGCGGTTGGCCATTCGGCTGGGCCGTGTCCCAAGCAATTCGCCCTTCAAATCCGCATAGACGGGCGACCAACCCCATCAGATCCTTAATGCTGATCTCGTAACCACTACCCAGATTTACCGGCTCCTCGCCTTCGTAACTAATGGCCGCCGTGATCAAACCTTCGGCAGCGTCCTCAACGTAAAGGAACTCCCGAGTCGGCGACCCGTCGCCCCAGCCTACCAATTCGTCGACTCCAGCTTCTTTTGCTTCCAAAGCCTTCCGGATCAAGGCTGGAATCACGTGAGAGGACTGCAGATCGAAGTTGTCGCGTGGACCATAGAGATTGACCGGCATCACAAAGATCGAATTTAGACCATATTGCTGCCGATAAGCCTGGCTCTGAACGAGCAGCGCTTTCTTGGCGACGCCGTACGGAGCGTTGGTTTCCTCCGGGTAGCCATTCCAGAGATCTTCCTCTTTAAACGGCACCGGGGTGAACTTCGGATAGGCGCAAATGGAACCCGCGATGAGAGTCTTTTCGACCTTGTGAATGCGGGCGGCCTCGATCAGCTGAATCCCCATAATCGCGTTTTCATAAAAAAACGAACCCGGGTTGATTCGGTTCGCTCCGATGCCCCCGACGACCGCCGCCAGATGAAAGAGCACTTCCGGTTGCGCATCGCCGAACATTTTCTCGATACCGTCCATCCTCGTCAGGTCGTAGTCCCGCTTCCGGGGCACGAACACGGATTCACACCCGCGGGCCTTGAGGGCATCGACGACGAACGAACCGAGGAAGCCTCCTCCCCCGGTGACAACAATTCTCTTCTTGGTAAGGTCCAACATAAGATTTCGCTCTCCGCAAGAACGCTGCCGGTCTAGCCGTCGATGCCAACAGGCTTGGTGATCCCGGCTTTCCGCTCGGCAATCGCGTTCATTTCCGCGTCGACCATGAGCTTTATCAAGTCCTTAAATCCGGTCTGGTGTTCCCAGCCCATATGCTTCTTCGCCTTCGACGGGTCCGCCAGAAGGGCGTCCACTTCGGCCGGCCGCAAGTAACGGGCATCGAAATCAACGTGCTTCTGCCAGTCGAGATCGACATGAGAAAACGCCTCTTCGACGAACTCCCGTACAGTGTGGGTCTCGCCGGTGCCAATCACGTAATCGTCGGGCTTCTCCTGTTGGAGCATGAGCCACATCGCCTCGACATACTCTTTGGCAAAGCCCCAGTCGCGCTTGGAGTCTAGGTTGCCCAGATAGAGCTTGTCCTGCATCCCGTTTTTGATGTGGGCGACGGCGCGAGCGATTTTGCGCGTGACGAAGGTCTCGCCCCGGCGGGGAGATTCGTGGTTGAACAAAATGCCGCTGACGGCGAACATGTTGTAGCTTTCGCGATAGTTGATCGTCAGCCAATGAGCAAACAGCTTGGCGCAAGCGTACGGGCTCCGGGGGTGGAAAATCGTACCTTCGTGCTGGGGCGGATCCGCAGCGCCGAACATTTCGCTCGACGACGCCTGATAAAAGCGACAGGTATCGCCGAGGCCAACTTGTTTAATGCCTTCGAGCAGACGCGCAGCGCCCATTCCGGTAATGTCGCCGGTACTTTCGGGGATATCGAAACTCACACGCACGTGGCTCTGGGCGGCCAAGTTGTAGACTTCGTCGGGCTTGATCTCGTGCAAGAGCTTCCAAAGGCTACTGGTGTCGGAGAGGTCCCCGAAGTGAAGAAAGAAGCGGTTGCCAAGCTCATGCAGGTCGGTGTACACGTGATCTACGCGCCCCGTGTTGAAGCTGCTCGATCGTCTTTTGATGCCGTGAACCTCGTAACCTTTATGCAGAAGAAACTCTGCGAGATAGGAGCCGTCCTGGCCAGTTACACCGGTGATGAGTGCGCGTTTCATGAAAATTTAGAGATTGGAAAAACTGTTTTAGATTAACACACGCTGCATTGCGCTTGACACGCGGGGGACCTCCGGTTTACCATCACAGTTGAACAGTTGTGCAAGTGTTCTATGCCGAAAGTGATTGATCCATCCTGCGCTCCGCAAGACCACCTTTCCCACCAGCGGTCGGCACTGGTGCAGCCGGGTGCGATTGAGCGCGCCGCAGGCATCTTCCGAGCCATGGGAGACGGGCCGCGGCTGCGTCTTTTGACGTTGTTGGGCCAAGGCGAAGCGTGTGTGACAGAGATGGCGACCGCCGAAGGCGAGGACCTATCTACGATCTCTCAGCGGCTCCGCGTTCTCCGCAATGAAGGCTTGGTTTCGCGACGCCGCAAAGGCAAGCACATCCTTTACGGCCTAGCCGATCAGCACGTCGCCGACCTTATTTTCAACGCTCTTGCGCATGCCAGCGAAGGGCGCCCGGACTTATCCCGATTCCGTTCTCTAAATACAACCAAGGAGTAATTCACTATGTCTTCCTGTAATACTCATGCCAATCACGACCATCAGCACGAACCCGGTTGCGGTCATACTGCCGTCCAACATGATGACCACGTAGATTATCTGCACGATGGCCACCTGCATCATCTCCACGAAGGCCATGTCGATGAGCACGTGATCGCCCTCTCTGGAGTGAATCCCGCAGACTGCACCCCCGGCCACGAGTGCGGTGAGCACGACAGCGCTCACGTTCATGGCCCCGCCTGCGGCCACGAGGCGGTGCCCCATGGCGATCACGTCGACTATCTCGTTGCCGGTCATCTTCACCATCCGCACGATGGGCATTGCGATGACCACGGCGCTATTTCGGTAATTTGAGGATGGTGATGCCCCCTTCCGATCCTTCCCAAAACCGTAATACTCGTCAGCGCCGGGCGATCCGCGAGGCGTTTGCCTTGGCGGACCGCCCCTTGAACCCGAACGAAGTGCTTGAGCTTGCCGGGACCGATCAGCAGGGGGTCGGCATTGCTACGGTTTACCGCAATATCAAGGCTCTCGTGGAAGAGGGCTGGCTGACGACGGTCGAACTGCCTGGAGAATCTGCCCGTTACGAACTTGCCGGCAAGGCTCACCACCATCATTTCCACTGCAAAGCATGCGGCAAGGTGTTCGAGTTGGCTGGCTGCCTAACCGGCTTCAAGACGCTGGCCCCGCCAGGGTTTCAGGTCACCGGCCATGAAGTCCTGCTTTACGGTACCTGTCAAACCTGTTCCTAGTCCGCTCGGCAATTTTTTAAATCGCAAGCTACACCCCAAGCTTCTGACAGGGGGAGAGCGCACGCTGCTTCTCCCTCTCCAGTGGCCTCGCTTTCAGTATCCCAATTTGATTTTTTTGGAGAAACGAAAGATGAAATTAGCGATTGCCAAGCTTGCAGCCGCGTCCCTAATGCTTGTTGGGCTGACTTTTGGTCAAGCCCCGAGCGCCCGGGTTCGCGTAGTCCATGCCAGTCCTGACGCACCAGCCGTGGACATTTATATCGACGGTGCCGTAGCTCTGGACGGCATTCCCTTTGATACCGCAACCGACTATGTCCCCGTCCCAGCCGGACAGCGAATTTTTCAGGTCTTTGTGGCGGGAACTCAGACCAAGGTCGCCGAAGTGAATGTGAGCCTGGCCGGCGGAGCCAGCTTTACCGTGGTTGCTGCTGGATTCGCCGGTACCAAAACTCCGGGCCTCCGCTTGCTTCTGCTCCAGGACATCCTTCCGCAGGACATGGCGTCCGGTTACATCCGAGTGCTCCACGCGGCTCCCAGCGCTCCCGCCGTCGACGTCTACGTGGGTGCCCCGTTCCAAACTCTCCGTAATCGAACTGCGGCCCTCACCAACGTCCCTTTCGGGGTCAACTCCGGATACTTGGCCGTTCCGGCGAACACCGGTTTGATGGCTCGGGTCACCCCCACCGGAACTAGGACAATCGCCATCCAAAGCGGTCGTCTTTCTCTGCCGATGGGCAGTGCGTTCACGGTCATCGCGGTGGACAACCCCGGAGGAACTGACCCATTCGACTTCCTGATTATTCAGGATCGATAGTATGAACAGGGGTTTCCGCTACTTCTTGAGAAGCGCCGGAAACTCCTTTTTCAGTTTGGCGACCTTGGGAGTAGAGTTTACGACGACATATGGATGGGTCGGGTGCACTTTGACGAAATCCTGATGATAGTCCTCGGCTGGGAAAAACGCCTTCAGCGGTGAGATCTCCGTCACAATCTTTCCGTTGAAAAGTTTCGCCTGCTCAAGTTGGGCCACATAACCGGTGACTACCTTCTGCTGTTCAGCATCTCCATAAAAGACTGCCGAGCGATACTGGCGTCCGTGGTCGGGTCCCTGATAATTTAGTTGGGTCGGATCGTGGGCGACGGAGAAGAAAATCTTCAAAAGTTGCCCGTAGGAAATCTTCGTTGGATCAAATGTGATTTCGATTGCCTCGGCGTGATTGGTGCGGCCGGAGCCCACGAGCTCATACTGAGCAGAGGCTAAATCGCCACCGGAATAGCCGGAGACGACCTTGTCCACTCCAACCACCGCTTCGAACACAGCCTCGGTACACCAGAAGCAGCCGCCGGCAAAAACAGCCTTCTGTTTCCCTTTGGCAGTGGACTTGTCGATGTCCTGGACAGGGTCCGGCAGCGGTCCCCGGGGAGCGGCGGTGCAGCCGAAGGCCCCAAACAGGGTGAAGATTGCAATTTGGCGAATCATGGGGATCTCCTATTTCTCACTCGCCCGCGCCACAAAGCGCAGGGAGGCTGAATTCATACAATACCGAAGGCCGGTAGGCCGAGGACCGTCATCGAACACATGGCCCAAGTGAGCATCACAACGAGCGCAGACGATTTCCGCTCGGGTCATAAATAAGCTCTTGTCCGCGTGTTCGGCTATGTTTTCTTTCGCAACGGGTTGGAAAAAGCTGGGCCAACCAGTGCCGGAATCGAACTTATGGCGAGAATCAAAAAGAGCGGTCTCGCAGCAGACGCAGCGATAAAGCCCGTCGCCCTTGTGGGCGTTGTATTCGCCGGAGAAGGCGCGCTCTGTGCCTTTACGGCGGGTAACGTCGTACTGCACAGGCGAAAGCTGCTTGCGCCATTCCGCGTCAGTCTTGGTGATCATAGGAAGTGCCTCGGTGGTTTGCCGCTGGCCGTTGCGCCCGAAGGCCACGATGCGCACATTGCGATCGGCGGCCCAAAGGGCTGAAGTTCCAAGAGCGGCGGCAAGAAAGTATCGACGGTTCATCTTTCGTCTCCAATAAATAGATTCGCGAATAGGCGCAATAGAGTTACGGATCATTGTAGAAATCGGACGGAGCGCCCGGTAAATTTCCTGGCGTCGGCGAAAAGGACGTCGTTCAAGCTCTTCAGAAAAGCGAGATCGTCCTGGCGAACGCTGGGGCGGGTCGTGTCCAACGACCGATAGTCGAGAGAGTAGAGATCGGTGAAAGAGCTGGCGGAGAGGCCATAGGCCTCGTTGAGCCGATCGATGTTATAGCCGTAGGTTTCCTTCAAAAACTCCACATACTGCTGCTTACCGGGCGCCTCGTCGGGGAGGCGGCGCAACAATCCCATGTGCGCGGGGCCCGCGCCGGACCATGTGTATTCCACATTGGCTTCGTTTCGCAAACGGGCCCGCGCGAGAATCGCCCAGCTTTTGAAGGTCGCCTCAGCATAGGGGTCCGCCAGGGGAAGCGGCGGCAGTTGGATAATAAGAGCCGCGAGAGCAAGAAGCATATGGGCCTAACGTATTGTGCCGCGGTGCGGCAGGGAATCGACAAATGGAATCAGCACTACCACGATACCGAGTATGGATTTGCGTTGGAGAGCGACGATGAACTCTTCGAGCGTCTGATCCTGGAGATCAATCAGGCCGGACTATCCTGGCTGACGATTCTGAAAAAGCGGGAGGGATTTCAGAAAGCCTACGATGGCTTCTCGATCGCGAAGGTCGCGGCTTACGGCGAAGAGGACCGAGCCCGGCTTCTGGCCGACGCGGGCATTATCCGCAATCGCCTGAAAGTGAACGCCGCGATTGAGAACGCGAAACGCATCCATGCGTTGGGTTCGTTCCGCGGATTTCTTGACGACCATCATCCGCGAGATCTCACGGCGTGGTGCAAGCTGTTCAAGCAAACGTTTCTGTTCACCGGTGGCGAGATTGTTAACGAATTCCTGGTCAGCACCGGCTATCTACCCGGGGCCCACGACCCGGACTGCCCGGTGTACCACCAGATCAACGATTTAAAATCCGGACGCCGGCAATCACGATAGCTCCACCGACCAACGTGGCCGTAGTGATGGATTCGCCGAGAAAGATGGAGCTCAGGATAACGCCAAAAACCGGGACGAGGTTAATAAAGATCGAAGCCCGACTCGGCCCGATCTGGCCAATTCCCCTGAGATACAACAAAAACGCGATCGTCGTGCCGCAGATGCCGAGGAACGCCGCGGCTAGCCAAACCGTGACGCTCCAAGGCGCCGTGGGCGCCGGTTCGAATGCGGCGTATAGCACCAGGGCGGCCGTACCCATCCAGGTGGAATAGGCGGTTGCGGCGATCGCCGAAATTTTTCCCGTTATGGTACGACCGAGTAACGTATAAGTAACCCACGAGACGGCGCAGCCCAGAATCCACAGGTCCCCCTTGTTGAGGCCCTGTGAGAAGAGGCGCCCGGGGTCTCCTTGCGAAAGCACCAGAACCGCGCCCGCCAAGCTCAAGAGCAAGCCGCCAATCTTCAGCGGCGTAACCCTTTCGCCCCAGACCAGCGCAGAGAAAAGGAATACGAACATCGGCTGCATCGACGCGACGAGTGAGGCGCGGCCCGCCGGCACCGTTTGGAGCCCATTGAAGAAACAGATGTTGTAAAAGAACACGCCGAAAAGGCCCATCGCCCCCAACCGGAGAGCCAACGGCCAGGTGAGCGCGGGCCACGAGCGGTGCGCAAGCAAGAAAATCAGCAGCCCGATCGAGCCAAAGCCGAAACGTCCCAAGGCGCCATGGACGGCTAAGACCCCTTCCGCGGAGATAATCCGCCCGCAGATCCAAGACGCGCCCCAGAAGAGGGCAGTAAGCGTGAGTTGCCAATAGGCGCTTGAGTTCGAGATAGCTCTATTATCGGATGATGCAGTTTCGCAGTGTCGGAATCGGGGTGGCGGTTGCGTGGATGGCCTTGCTGGGGGCCAACGAAGCCGCGCGTTGGATGACGACGAACCTCGGCGAGCAGTTGGCGCTTTCTCGAGCGATCCTGCTTCTGTTCGCCACCGCGATGTACTTTACGGGTGCGGGAGACTACGGTCTGCGGCCGCCCGGCCGGCTGCCCTGGATCTGGATGGTGCCCGTCAGTATTCTGCTCGGCGTCAGTGTGGGCGTGGCCGGTGCCGTACCGGGGGAGTGGTGGTTGTGGGTCTTCATCGGCTTCGCGGACGAGGTGTTTGTGCGGGGCTGGTTGCAGGCGGCGCTCTCGCCGATCAAACAGCGGCTGGGAGCCTGGAGCATACCGGCGCTAGCCAGCGGCCTTTTCGCCGGATCCATGTATTTGGTGTTGATGAAGCAGCGGGCGCCCGGGCCCGCGGTGATGGCGCTGGTGGTGGGATCGAGCGCCCTTGGTCTGGCCGCCGCCAAGCTACGCGAAGAATCGGGTAGCTTGGTGGGGCCAGTGGCGATGCACGTGCTTTTCGGACTCGGATTGGCGCTGGCTTAGGAGACGACGTAGTCCCAGCCGAAGCCTGGCTTTTCCAGCGGCCGCATATAGATCCCCTCCGGACCGCGGGAAATATTGTAGTTTTCCTCGAAGATTTGGTAAACCTCCTTCGGACCACCGGGCGACGGCAGGAACAGTTCGGCCCACGGGGCGTTGATGTTGGCGATGATCCAATGGATCGAACCGTTCAACCCGCCGCCATGCGGGATGACGGGGATGTCATAGGCAGACGCCAGCGCTCCGATGCGCCGTAACTCCGTCATGCCACCGCACCAGTTCAGGTCCGGCTGCCAAATGGAAGCGCCGTTGTGTTCGAGCAGGTAGCGGAAGCCGTAGCGACCATACTCATGCTCGCCGGTCGCGATGCGGGTGGATTTGATCTGGCTATTCAACCGACCGAAGCCAGCGTAGTCATGCGGCTGGAGCACCTCCTCCATCCAGTAAACCCGATAGGGCGCCATCATCTCGGCCATCTCGACGGTGTAACGCTCGGTCCAGGCCATCCAACAATCGAGCATGATTTCGCCATCCGGCCCGAGCGCTTTGCGGGTGCTCTCGACCAGTTCGAGGTTCTTCTTCATGCCAATGCGGCCATCGGCCGGGCCATGGGGAATGGCAAGCTTCAACTTGGTGTAGCCGAATTTGATGTGCTGTTCGACGTCGTTGCCGGTGCAGTAGGCCGGGACCCGGTCCTTCGCCTCCCCGCCGAGTAGCTTATAAACGGGCACGTTAAGCGCCTTGCCGACGATGTCCCACATGGCATTATCGATGCCGCTGATGGCATTCATCGTGACGCCCATGCGGCCATAGTTCATGGTGGACCGCCAACAGATATCCCAGTTCCGTTCGATGTCGAACGGGTCGCGGCCCACCATCAACTTGGCCAGATGGTCGACGGCCACCGGACCGCCGCCGGGTCCGCCATTGCCGTAGCCGGTGATGCCCTTGTCGGTCGTGATCTCGACCGTGAAGCTCGGCACTTTCCCGGCATCGGGGAAGAACAGCTCACGACGTGCTTTGTATTCCGGATAGATCGACATCGGGTTGGCGATCTCGACGAACTGTGTCGACCAAGCCCCTTCAGCGGGCTTGAACACCGGGTAGGGTTTCCGTGGCTTGACGTTGACCAAGCGGATACCCGTAATCTTTAGTTTCGATTTTTCTTGAGCCCAGCCTAAGGCGGGGAGGGAGAGGAGGGAGAGTAGGTCTCTGCGGCGCATATGATTTCACCAGTCGATAAGACTCTACAGTATTCGCCGTCCAAATTGGAGAGGGTCATTCCGTGGACCTCGTCGGCAGAGCGTTCGATGCCGAACCAATCGCTCTTCCCGAAGGTGAAGCAAGCGTCGTGAACAAGGGTAACCGCAAAGCCCAGGTCCCCGGCCGAGCGGACGGTAGCCTCGACGGAGTTGTTGGTGATGACGCCGGCGATCACCAGGGAAAGGCCCCGCACCCTCGCCGCCAGATCGGTGCTGAGGAAGGCGCTACAGGTGCTCTTGCCCAGCACGATTTCGCCCGGAAGCGGAGCCGTCTCCGGCTTGAACGCGTGCAGGGGTTGACCGGGGCGATACTTCGAGTTCGGCTCTCGCGAATCGTGCCGGATGTGGATGATCGGCCAGTTGCTGCGCCGCCAATGGTCCAGCAGTCGAGCGAGGTTGGCCTCGGCGCCGAGGTTGTTCCGCTGCCTCCAGGACGGATCATCGATCGCGAGTTAGAGATCGATCAGGATCAGGGCCGGGGTCATCCGTCGATTCTCATGGCGATGTCATCCAGTAAAGGGAGGCAGGCTGCCAAGCTTTCGGCCAAGTAGTCGGGCCGCTGCCGGCGGAGGCTCTGTTCGGCTTCCAGCGTCCGCACGGCGCGTTCCCCCACCGGGAGCGCCGCAAACTCGGCGGCCGTAAGGCCAACCTCATTGCCGCAGCTCGTTAGGCCAATGGTCCACATTCCGGCGTTCTTTCCTTCGGCGATATCGCTCGGCGTATCCCCGATCTTGACGCA
>Ga0136639_10000503_pt1 | contig 13043 bp, 5 predicted proteins | sample AntDrymUQ8592106_2_FD_113739 | JGI IMG/M metagenome (GOLD analysis project Ga0136639, IMG submission 113739) | Polar desert sand microbial communities from Dry Valleys, Antarctica - metaG UQ859 (21.06) | ecosystem: Environmental > Terrestrial > Soil > Desert | place: Antarctica: Dry Valley...
GGGGATGATCGGTTGCACCCAGCCACGCCGCATCGCGGCGCGCGCGGTGGCCCGGCGGGTGGCCGAGGAGCTGGGGTCGCAGGTGGGCGAAGCGGTGGGCTTCCAGGTGCGCTTCAACGACCAGGTCGGCGAGAACACCCGCATCAAGTTCATGACCGACGGCATCCTGCTGGCCGAAATCGCCTCGGACCGCTGGCTCTCGGCCTACGACACGATCATCGTCGACGAGGCCCACGAACGCAGCCTCAACATCGACTTCCTCCTCGGCTACCTCAAGCAGCTGCTGCGCAAGCGCCGCGACCTGAAGGTGATCGTCACCTCGGCCACCATCGACACCTCGCGATTCTCCAGGCACTTCGACGACGCGCCGGTGATCGACGTCGAAGGCCGCACCTTCCCGGTCGAGGTGCGCTACCGGCCGCTGGAAGGCGAAGGCAGCGACGGCGAAGGCAGCAGTCCGGTCGAGCGCAGCGTCAGCGAGGCGATCGTGGCGGCGGTCGACGAGATCACCCGGCAGGATCCGCGCGGCGACGTGCTTCTGTTCCTGCCAGGCGAGCGCGAGATCCGCGACGCGCACCAGGCGCTGGAGCGGCGCAAGTACCGTGACACCGAGGTGACGCCGCTGTACGCGCGACTCTCGGCGCGCGATCAGGACAATGTGTTCAGCCCCGGGCCGAAGCGGCGCCTGGTCCTGGCCACCAACGTGGCCGAGACTTCGCTGACGGTGCCGCGCATCCGCTACGTCATCGATCCTGGCTACGCGCGGATCAAGCGCTACGGCTCGAGGCAGAAGCTCGACCGCCTGCACGTGGAGCCGATCTCCCAGGCCAGCGCCAACCAGCGCAAGGGCCGCTGCGGGCGCATTGCCGAGGGCATCTGCTACCGCCTGTATTCGGAGGCCGATTTCCAGTCGCGCCCACAGTTCACCGATCCTGAGATCCGCCGCTCCAGCCTGGCCGGGGTGATCCTGCGGATGCTGTCGCTGGGCCTGGGGCGGATCGAGGATTTCCCGTTCCTCGAAGCGCCCGACGAGCGCGCCATCGCCGATGGCTGGCAGCAGCTGGGCGAGCTCGGTGCCGTGGGAACTCCCGACCGCAGTGGCAACCGCACGCTGACGCCGATCGGCCGACAGATGGCGCGCCTGCCGGTGGACGTGAAGCTGGCGCGGATGCTGGTGGCCGCGCATGCCAACGCGTCGCTGCGCGAGATGACCGTGATCGCTTCGTTCCTGGGCATCCAGGATCCGCGCGAGCGCCCTTCCGATGCGCGCGAGGCCGCCGACAACGCGCACGCGAAATTCGCCGACACCCGATCGGAGTTCATCGGCATCCTCAAGCTGTGGCAGGCCTACCGCGAGGCGCACGAGGAGCTGACCCAATCCAAATTGCGCGACTGGTGCGAACGCCACTTCCTCGGCTTCCTGCGCATGCGCGAGTGGCGCGAACTGCACCGGCAGCTGCTGCTGATGTGCCGGGAACTGGGCTGGGAACTTGGGCCTGAAGACACGGCGCTGACTTCGGCGCTGACTTCGGCGCTGGCCTTGGCCGGGGCCGACGCGCCGCAGTCGGCGCCGCCCCAGCGCAGGCGTCGCCGCGGCGCTCAGCCGGCGCTGGCGAACGCTGGCGGCGCGAATGCGGCCCCCGCCCCGCAGTCGACCGAAAAGCAAAGACTGGCCGGCTACGTGTCGCTGCACCGCGCGCTGATCGCCGGGCTGCCCACGCAGGTCGGGCACCGCACCGAAAAGAGCGACTATCTCGCCCCGCGGCAGCGGCGCTACCACCTGTTCCCGGGCTCGACTCTGGCGAAAAAACCGCCACCATGGGTGCTGAGCGCCACCCTGCTCGACACCCAGCGCGTGTGGGGCATGATCAACGCGTCGATCGAGCCGGACTGGGTGATCGCCGAGCTGCCGCACCTGCTCGCACGCAAGCACTTCGATGCGCACTGGTCGCGCGCGCAGGGCCATGTCCTGGCATCGGAGCAGATCAGCCTGTTCGGCCTGGTGCTGGCGCCAAGGAAGCCGGTGCACTACGGGCGTATCGCGCCGCAGGAATCGCACGAGATCTTCGTGCGCCAGGCGCTGGTGACCGGCGAAATCAATGCGCGCTCGGGCTTCGTCGCCGACAACCTCAAGACGCTCGAGCACGCACGCCAGGAGGAAGCCAAGCTGCGTCGCGCCGGATTGATTGCCGACGAGGACTGGCAGGCGCGCTGGTACCTGGACCGGGTGCCGGGCGACATCCATTCCGCAGCCGGTCTCGACGCCTGGCACAAGGCGCTGGCGCCGGAAGCGCGGCGCGCGCTGCACTGGTCGCTGGACGACCTGCTGCCCGGAGAGGGCAGCGAGCAGGACCGCTTCCCGAAGTATTTCCCGCTGGGCGATGCGCGCCTGCCGCTGCACTACCGGTTCGAGCCCGGCGCCGGCGACGACGGTGTCACCCTGGACGTTCCGCTGCACCTGCTCAATGCGCTCGATGCCGCGCGCGTCTCCTGGCTGGCGCCCGGCTTCGTGGCCGAGAAAGCCGCCGAACTCATCCGCAGCCTGCCCAAGGCGATGCGCCGCAACTATGTGCCCGCACCCGACTACGGCCGCGCCTTCGGCGAGGCCTACCCGCAGCCCACAGGGGATGACATCCGCGGCGAACTGGCGCGATTCCTGAGCCGCGCCACGGGCGTGCCGGTGACGGCGCTGGACTTCGACGAGGCCGGCATCGAGCCGCACCTGCGCATGAACCTGCGCCTGCGCAGCGACAAGGCCGAGGTGCTGGCCGAGTCGCGCGACCTGGACGCGCTGCGCGCACGCCATGGCGAGGCCGCGGGCCACGCCTTCGCCGCCCGCGCCGGTCGTGAACTGGCCTCGGAAGGGCTGCGCGGTTTCCCCGCCCTGCCGATTCCCCTGCAGGTGCCCGGTGAGGCCGGCGTTCCCGCGTATCCGGCGCTGGTCGACGACGCTGGCGAAGTCGCCCTGCGCGTGTTCGCCGATCGCGCGCGGGCTCAGGCTGAGCATCCGGCCGGCGTACGCAGGCTGCTGGAAAACGCGCTGCACGAGAAGGTGAAGCACGCGCGCAAGCAACTTCCGGTGTCGCCCAAGACCGGCCTGCTGTATGCCGCGATCGAATCGCAGGAGCGCCTGCGCGGTGATCTGGTGGAAGCGGCAATGAATGCCGTCCTGGCCGAAGGCCTGGAGACAATCCGCGACCGCGCCAGCTTCGAGGCCCGGCGCGAGGAGGCGGGGCGCCAGCTTTTTCCCGAAGCCATGCAGCGACTGCAGCTGGCCGAGGCAATCCTGACCGGGGTGGCCGAGCTCAAGCCACAGCTCGAATCCCCGATCATGGGCTGGGCCAGTGGCAACCTGGACGACCTGCGCCAGCAGCTGGCGTCACTGGTGAGGCCGGGCTTCCTGCGCGACACGCCGGCCGATGCACTGGCCCAGTTCCCGCGCTACCTCAGGGCGATGCGCCTGCGCACCGAGCGCGCCAAGCGCGATCCGACGCGCGACCAGGTGCGGATGCTGGAGCTCAAGCCGTTCACCGACGCGCTCGCCGGTGCAGACCTGGCCGATCCGCACTGGAATGCACTGCGCTGGGACCTGGAGGAACTGCGCGTGTCGCTGTTTGCCCAGGAGCTGGGCGCCCGCGCGGGCATATCGCCCAAGAAGCTTGCGCAGCGGCTTGCGACGCTGCGCACATGATCCGGAACGAAGCGGACTACTTGATGCGGCGTACCTTGGCGGCGGTGTTGTAGTTCTCGATCTTCATGAACCAGTTGCCGAGCATGCCGGGTTTGATGCTGACGCTGGGGTTGTCGCGGCGCACGCCGGCCAGCGACGCGGACTCGACCTGCTCCCACACCTGGCCGTTCTCCAGCGTGTAGGTCCGGCCCTTGGCGAAGCCGCGGAACTCGCCCACGATCCTGCTCTCGATCGGCTCGGTGGTGCCGAAGTCGAAGAACCCGCGGTTCTTGCGGACCACTTCCTCGCGACCCTCCTCGCGGGCGGTCTCGACTGCCTTCGCCGTCTCCTGGACGACCTTGCGCTGCAGCCACGCGTTGAGCGCAGCCAGCTCCTGCGGCGTCAGTTTTTCGAGGCCCGTGTCGCGGAATTCATCGGCGCTCATCTGCTGCTCGACGTTGCCCTGGAGTGGAGCCGTCTGCGCATGAAGCCCAGGCGCCAGGACCAGTAGCGCGGCGCACAGGGCCAATACGATGGGGAGTCGCAGGATATTCATGGTTGTTCCTCTGGTCGCAAGACCGCTAGTGTAGTCAGAACCCCGCCGGACATCCCGCCGTGACCGCGCCCACCATCCCCTCCCTCGAGTCCTGGCTGCGCTCCCCGTCAGCCGACGGCCTGGAGCAGGGCCTGCGCGAGGCGCTGCAGGTCGCCGCGCAGGGCCCCGGGGCGCAGGCCGCAATGCCCGACGCATGGCCAGTGGTGGCCGATACGCTGGACGCGCTCGGCGGCCTTGCGGCCGATGCCGACGTGCTGGTCGCCGCCCTGCTCTATGCATTCCCGGCGCTGCAGGCGTACGCGTCCCCGGTGGTGATGCTGCCGCCGCCGATCGCGGGGCTGGTCGAAGGCCAAGTGGCCGCGTCCCAGGTGTGGACCCTGCACGCGCAGACCGGCAGCGTCGGCAACAGCGAAGGCCTGCGCCGCCTGCTGCTGTCGATCGTCAATGACTTGCGCGTGGTGCCGATCCTGCTGGCCCGGCAGCTGGCGCGCATGCGTGCGGCCGTGGCGCTGGAGCCCGCTCAGCGGGTGGCGCTGGCCCAGCTGACCCGCGACATCCACGCGCCGCTGGCCAACCGGCTGGGCATCTGGCAGCTGAAGTGGGAGCTGGAGGACCTGGCGTTCCGTTTCCTGGAGCCGGACACCTACCGCCAGATCGCCCACCAGCTGGACGAAAAAAGAACCGGTCGCGAACGCTACATCGAGTCGGTGAAGAAAACCCTGCATGCGGCACTGGCCGAGCAGGGGATCCAGGCCCAGATCAGCGGGCGGCCCAAGCACATCTACAGCATCTGGCGGAAGATGCAGAAGAAGCAGGTGGCGATGGAAGAACTGTACGACCTGCGTGCGGTGCGCGTGGCGGTGGACGACGTGGCGGCGTGCTACGCGGCGCTCGGCGTGGTGCATGCGCTATGGCTGCCGGTGCCCAGCGAGTTCGACGACTACATCGCCCGGCCCAAGGCCAACGACTACCGCTCGCTGCACACCGCCGTGGTCGGTCCCGAAGGGCGCACGCTCGAAGTGCAGATCAGGACCCACGAGATGCACGCGCAGGCCGAGCTCGGCGTCGCGGCGCACTGGCGCTACAAGGAAGGCAAGGGCGGCGACAAGGCCTTCGATCGAAAGATCGCGTGGATGCGCAGGCTGCTGGATAACGCCGGTGACGGCGGTGTCGACGCCGATCGTTCCCTCGCCGGCGAGCTGGGCGCGGCGCTGGCCGAAGAGCGGGTGTACACGCTGACCCCCAAGGGCGAGGTGATCGACCTGCCGCGGGGCGGCACCGTGCTGGACTTCGCCTACCACGTCCACACCATGGTCGGGCACCGCACCCGCGGCGCCAAGGTCAACGGCCGCATCGTCCCGCTCGGCCACCAGTTGCGCAGCGGCGACCGGGTCGAAATCCTGACCGCCAGGACCGGCGAACCGCGACGCGACTGGCTGCTGGCCTCCAACGGCTTCCTCGCCAGCGGCCGTGCGCGCGACAAGGTGCGCGCCTGGTTCCACAAGCTGGACCGGGCGCGCAACGTGCAGGCCGGGCGCGAGGTCCTGGAGCGCGAACTCAAGCGGCTGGGCCTGCATCAAGCCGATCTGGCTGCAGCGGCCAAACGCTTCCACGCCGAGAGCATCGACGACCTGTACATCCAGGTGGCGCTCGGCGACGTCGGTCCCAGCCAGATCGGGCGTGCCCTGCACGAGGAACAGCGCGCCGCCGCCGAACCTGCCGTGCCGGTCCCGGCAAGGCGCCTGGCACGTCCGCCCGCTCCGGCTTCGGCCTCGAAATTCACGGTCGAAGGCGTGGGCAACCTGCTGGTCCAGCTCGCGCGGTGCTGCCAGCCGGTGGCCGGCGAGCCCATCGCCGGCTACCTCACGCGCGGTCGCGGGGTCACCGTGCACCGCGAGCGGTGCCCCGCGCTGCAGCGGCTGGCGGCGGCCAATCCGCAGCGGGTGCTGCCGGTGGAGTGGGGCGCGGCCGGCGGCGGCTACGAGGTCGACGTGCAGATCAAGGCCCTGGACCGGAAGTGGCTGTTGAAGGACATCACCACGCTCATTGCGCAGGAGAACGTCCACGTCACCGACATCCAGAGCGACAACGTGCGCAACAGCGGCCGGGCGCTGCTGCGCCTGCGGCTGAAGGTGAGCGACTACGGCCAGCTGTCGACGCTGCTGGGCAAGCTGGACGCGCTTCCAGGGGTGGAGCAAGCGCGGCGTTCGGGCTGAATGGCTATGCTGCCGCGGTGACGCCAACGCCTCAAAACCCTCGCAACGGGCGCATCGATCCGGTGGCCGACTGGTCAAGGCCGCCGGCCGCGCATCGCCCGGGACCTGCGCGACCGTCTGTGCCGCCAAGGCGCGATCGCCAGTACTGGCGCTGGGCGGCGCTGCTGGTCGTGGTGCTGGCCGTTGCACTGGTGTCCTTTCGCGGCCGGATCGCCGAGGCGCTATGGCCGGACACGCAGGTGCAGCGTCTGCTTTCGGAAGGCGAACTTGCCCTTGCACAAGGGCGGCTGACGGCCGCCGACGGCAGTGGCGCGCGGCAAAGGTTCGAAGCGGCCCTCGCACTCGATTCGGATCGCAGCGAGGCCAGCGATGGGCTGCGTCGCGTGGGCGATGCGGCACTGGCGCGCGCCAGCAGTGCGCTGCGCGGGGGGCGGCTGGACGAGGCGCGTGCGGCGCTGGCGCTGGCGCGTGAGCTGCAGGTGCCGAGCGCAGCGACCGACGCGATGGCCGAAGCCCTGCGCGTGCAGGATTCGGAGAGCAACGGAGTAGCCCTGCTGCTGCAGCGGGCGCGCTTGGCGCACGAGGCTGGACAGCTGGACGGGAGCGAAGATTCCGCCTTGCCTCTCTACCAGCAGGTGCTCAGCCTCGAGCCGCAGCTGACCACGGCCCTGGAGGGGCGCGAAGATGCGCTCACCGACCTGCTGCAGCAGGCGCGCGCGGCGCTGGAGGAGGACCGACCGGGTGCTGCAGCCAGGCTCGTCGAGCGGGCCAGGCAATTCGACCCGGGGCACGTGGACCTGCCTGCGGTCCAGGCCGAGCTGGCGCGCACCCTGGAGGCCCGGCGCGCGCGCGCGGCCGCGCTGCTCTCGCGGGGGCGACTGGACGCCGCCACATCCGCCTACCGGAAGGTGCTCGAAGCCATTCCGGATGATGCGGTCGCTTTGCAGGCCCTGGAGCGGATTGGGGCGCAGTACGCGGAACGGTCGCAGCGCCGCGCCGCCGACTTCGACTTCGACGCCGCGGAAGCGCTTCTGGAAAAGGCCAGGGAGCTGTCGCCGGCGGGTCCCGAGGTAGGCAGTGCGCAAATCGCACTGGCGCGTGCACGGCGATCCCAGTCGCGGCTTGAACAGCCGATTGCCCCTGGGCGAAGGGAGGCCCGGCTGAACGTCCTCCTCGAAGAGATGCAGGCGGCGGAGGAGCGCGGGAACTGGCTCACTCCGCCCGGCGAGAGCGCCTTCGACAAGCTGCGCGCCGCACAGGCGCTGTGGCCGGAACATGCGTCGGTGCGACGCGCCACGACGCGCCTCGTTCCTGCCACGCGTGAGTGCTTCGAGGACGAGTTGCGCGGCAACCGGATCGGCCGCGCCCGATCCTGCTACGACGCCTGGTTGGCGCTCGATCCGGGCAGTGCGCAGCTGGCGGACGCACGGCGACGCCTCGCGCAGAAGTGGGTGGCGGTGGGCACCGAGCGTCTGGGCGCGGGCGACGTGGCATTCGCCACGCGCGCCCTGCAGGAGGCGCGTGCGCTGGATGCCACTGCTCCGGGTGTCGACGAGTTTGGAAGGCGCGTCACGGCCGCTCAATCGGGAGGAGGCTGAGCCGCTTGCCTCTCGTGGGCGGGTGTCTTGATCTCGTGCAGCAAGGCATCGAGCCGTTTGGCCAGGCTTTCCCAGGAGCAAGCCACCACCGCTTCGGAGTCGACGTCCCAGGACTGCACGGGCGCCGTCCTTTTCGCTTGCAGCAGCGTGCCCAGGCACGCCGCTATCGACACGGCTTCATTGGCGCAGCTCACGCCTCGGCTGCTTTCGCGAAGCAGTGTTCCGATGGTGTCATCCGGGTCGTCGGAGAGGTGGACGATCGGGCGCCGCGCCCCCAGATACTCATAGATCTTCCCGGGGATTTGCGTCGCCTCGTCGTTGGCGATGTTGACCAGGACATCGGCATGGGACTGCAGCTGCAGTACTTCCAGGTGCGGCACGAAGCCCAGTAGCCGGATCTGCTCTGGCAGCCGTCGCGCCGCCTCCACGATCTCGCCTGGAAGCGTCACCGCGGCAATGTTCAGGCGTACGCCGGGCAGTGCCGCGACTGCTTTCAGCAGCGCGCTCGCCCGCCTGAAGCGATAGAAGCTCCCGGTATAGAGCAGTTCCAACCGATCCGGATCGAAAACGACCGACCCTGGGCGCAGGGCGGCGGACCTGCGGCCGTCATAGCCCTGGGTGAGCACGCTCACGCCATTGCTGCGGCCGTGTCGCTGCGCAAGCAGGCTGGCCGCACCGCTGTTGGTCACGATGATGTGGTCTGCTGCCGTGCACACGGCACTTTCCAGGCGTCGTGCCTTGCGCCGCCACTGACGCGGAGTGTATGTCGCAAGAACGGGGTCCCCCATATCCGCAAGCCAGGGCACTCCACGCTCCCTGCAGAGCAATCCGAGCTGCAGCGTGGTGGCCGGCTCATGCGAACTGATGGCCACGTCGGGACGCAGATCCCGGAGCAGCCGATTCATTTCGCTGTAGGCCCAGGGATACCACTCCCCACGCACGTCAGGAAACACGACCAGCGCCGCGATCTCCTGGAGTCGGTCCCAGGCCTCCTTTTTCCAGTTGGCGCCGTGGACACGGACTGGTCCGGCCACTGCCGGCTGGAGCGTCTTGTCGTGGGCAGCGGCGTTGCGCGCCTTTCGCTTTCGAACGGCGGCCATCAGCCCGCGCACGGGTCCGGCATAGGTCCGGTGCACCCGGACCCCTGCCGGGAGTTGCGGCAGGCCTGCACCGGAGCCTCCCAGGTCAATCGTCAGGACGTGCACCTCGTGGCCCAGGCGCACCAGTTCGCTCGCCAGATAGCTCCAGCGAAGCGACTGGGGAGACGGACTGGGAGGAAACTCGTAGGCGATCAGCAGCAGTCGCAATGCAGGCCTCGCTCGCACGGCAGGGACGACACCATCTTCATCGGGCCTGGCTGTGTCCAGGGGCGGGGCCGAATGTATCGGTGACCGGCGCGCGCGCACTTTCGAAGGAAAAATGACGCCGTACGTTCTCCTTGCCGGCTGCTGCAAGGCCTCGCCACAGGCTCTGGTCTTCGTGCAGTACCACCACGGCGTCGGCGAACGCCTCGGCACCATCTGCAATCAAGACGTCGGTCCGGTGTTCGAGGTGCATGCCTTCGGAGGCGCACGGCGTGGCCACGGTTGGCAGGCCGTGTGCCATGTAGTGGTTCACCTTGCCTTTCACGCCGGCGCCGAAGCGCAGCGGCGCGAGCCCCACCCTGCAGCGGGAAACGAGGCGGCCAAGGTCGGGCACATGTCCATGGAACCTGACGCCCGCCTGGCTGTGACCGGAACCGACCTGCGATTCCAGGTCTTCGCCCACCAGCTCCAGGGTGCACTCGGGAAGCCGGCCACGGACGATGGGAAAAATCTCGCTCAGCAGCCAACTGGCCGCATCGATGTTCGGAGGATGCCTGCCGCCCCCGACGAACAGGAGCCCATGCCGGTCTTCGGGCCCGGGCGTGGCCGGCTCGGATTCGTGCAGGTTGGGCAAGACGAGGACGCGGGCAGCAGGCACCAGATTTTCAATCACGGCTTTTTCCGTGGGACTGACCACCCATGTGACGTCGGAGCGGCGGATTGCGGACAACTCCCGGGCACGCGTTGCGCCAGACACCCGTGCAAGCGCGCGGTTGCCGGTCAGCTCAGCCTCGCGTTGCTCTCTCAGATGGTGCAGGTCCACGGTGTCGAACACGATCAGCGCGCGCGGACTGAGGTGCCTGGCCATTGCGATCCAGTAGCTCGCCAGGTGGTGCCTGGCCACGACGACGGCAGCGCAGTCGACGCAGTGTTCGGCAAACCAGGACGGAATGGATTGCGTCGAAGGAACCCGGTGCACCTGCACTCCTGCGCCCCGCAATGTGGTGGCGTGAGCGCCATCGGCCCCGTCTTCAGCCAGGAAATGCACGTCGTAACCGTCCCCGGCCATCAGCTTCATCAGGTTGAATGCGCGCAGTGATCCGGAATCGCGGTTTGCTCGCGGCACGCCGCTGTCGACGAAAAGGATCGACCCCGCCATCGGCAAGCGGGTGGGCGATTCTCCGTCCTGCTGGGCCCCATTCCGGGATGTTCGACTGGTCCTGACGGCCTTGTCCACCGCCGATCCAATTCCGTTCGAAGCGGCTGCCACTCGCCAGCGATGGAGCCTGGAGCGGAATTTGCCCCATTCGTAGCGCAGGTGGACGTCGATTGACATTGATGTCTCGTGAACTTGGCCAGTGCGCACCCGGCCGGCAGCGGCGCGCTGCGATAGACTCGCCGGATTCCCCATTGTCGCATCCCCGTGCCCCGCTACGACCACGACGAAACAGCCGAGGAACACCTGGACCACGACGATGCACCGGCATGGCGTCGGTGGTTGATCACGGGCGTGCTCGCCGCACTGGGCCTGGGACTGGGCTTCCTGATTCCCTACATGGTGTATCTGAACCACCAGGTCAGCGAGCGATTCGGTTCCCTCCAGTGGCAGCTTCCAACGCGCGTCTACGCGCGGCCGCTGCAGCTGTCGCCGGGCATGGCGATGGATACGAAGACCATGGTGACCGAACTGGCGGCCGCTTCGTACCAGGAGGAGGGCGGCGGCACCAGTCCGGGCACCTACTCGCGCGACGGCAGCCGCTTCACCATCGCCAATCGTGGCTTCAACGACGTCGACGGTCCGGTGGCGCCACGGCGCCTGCAGGTTTCGCTGTCCGAAGGCCGAGTCGCCAGCGTGCGCGACGTGGCTCGCAAGCAGGCGCTGAAGACCGCGCGGCTGGATCCGGCGCGCATTGCCACGTTGTACGGCCAGAAACAGGAAGAGCGGCGACTGGTGCGCCTGGAGGAAGTGCCGGAGCTCATGGTCACCGGGCTGCAGGCGGTGGAGGATCGTGACTTCAGTCGCCACCACGGTATCGACCTGAGCGGAATGGCGCGGGCGGCGTGGGTCACGATCAGCTCGGGTGGCAAGAACCGGCAGGGCGCCAGCACCCTGACCCAGCAGCTGGCGCGCAGCGGCCTGCTCGGGATCGGCCGCGAAGTAACTCCGTCGCGCAAGTTGAACGAAATCCTGTTCGCGCTGCTCCTCGAGGCGCGCTATGACAAGCGCACGCTGCTGGAAGCGTATTTGAACCAGGTGTACATGGGGCAGCGCGGCAACCAGGCGATCCATGGCATCGCAGCGGCCTCGGAGTTCTGGTTCGGCCGGGAAATCGGCAGCCTCAGCAGCGAGCAGATCGCCTTGCTGATCGGCATCGTCAAGGGACCGTCCTACTACGACCCGCGGCGCCATCCGCAGCGCGCCACCGAGCGCCGCAACCTGGCGCTGGGCGTGATGCACGAAACCGGTCTGATCGACGATGCCGAATTCGAGCGTGCGTCGGCTGCGCCGCTCGGCGTCACCGCCAGCCCCGGCATGGCCGCGGCCAACCGCTTTCCGGCCTACGTCGACCTGGTGCGTCGCCAGCTGGCCCGTGACTACCCCGAGAGTGCGCTGCAGGGTGCAGGCCTGACCGTGCTCAGCGGCATGTCGCCCTCGGCGCAGGCGTATGCCGAAGGCGCCGTGGCCCAGACGATGAAGGCGCTGGACAACAAGAAGCGCGCGCCGCTGGAGGTGGGCGTGGTGGTGACCGACGTGCACGACGGCGACGTGCTCGCCGTGGTCGGCAGCCGCAACGTGTCGCGTCCCGGTTTCAACCGGGCCGTGGAAGCCGAACGTCCGGTCGGCTCGCTGCTCAAGCCCTTCGTCTACCTGCTGGCGCTGGCGCAACCCGATCGCTACTCGCTCGCAAGCTTCGTCGACGACTCGCCGGTGACGGTGCAGCTGGGCCGGGGCAAGCGCTGGTCGCCGACCAACTCGGACCGCCGCAGCCACGGCAGCGTGCGCCTGGTCGATGCGCTGGCCCGCTCCTACAACCAGGCGACGGTGCGTCTTGGCATGCAGGTCGATCCCGAACGCCTGGCGGGCCTGCTGCGGGTGCTTGCGGGCATCGAAGCCAGTCCCAATCCGGCCTTGATCCTCGGCTCGACCGATCAAAGCCCGTACGCGATGGCGCAGCTGTACCAGTTCCTCGCATCCGGTGGTGAAATCCAGCCGCTGCACGCGGTGCGTGGCGTGCTGGCACCCGACGGCAAGCTGCTCAAGCGCTACGACAAGACGCCGGCCCCGGCGCAGGAAGGCGACTCGATCGCGGCCAACCTGATCAGCATCGCCCTGCAACAGGCGGTCAGCAATGGCACCGGCCGCCAGCTCATCGGCGATGGCCTTGGCCGCCTGCAGTCGGCGGGCAAGACCGGCACCAGCAACGACGGACGCGACAGCTGGTTTGCCGGCTATACGGGCGACCACCTGGCCGTGGTGTGGATGGGAAATGACCAGAACGAGCAGACCGGACTGTATGGCGCCACCGGCGCAATGCGTGTGTGGTCGGGGATGTTCTCGCGCCTGCCCAGCGCCCCGTTGAAGGTGCCGGGAAACGGCATCGACTGGCAATGGGTCGCTGGCAACACCGCGACCGACGCAGGCTGTCCAGGCGCGCGCCAGCTGCCGTTCGTCGCCGGCTTCGCTCCGGCCTACAACCC
>Ga0136639_10000504_pt1 | contig 13041 bp, 7 predicted proteins | sample AntDrymUQ8592106_2_FD_113739 | JGI IMG/M metagenome (GOLD analysis project Ga0136639, IMG submission 113739) | Polar desert sand microbial communities from Dry Valleys, Antarctica - metaG UQ859 (21.06) | ecosystem: Environmental > Terrestrial > Soil > Desert | place: Antarctica: Dry Valley...
ACCCCCGATCGGCTGGACGATCGACAGATTCGCGACGATTGGATGCACCACGACCGAGGGGCAACCAATGGATGTCGGCCTCGACTTCGGGATTGCTCAGGCAGACCAGTGTGTCTCCTGGCGCGACGACTGGGCGTTCTGGCGCACCGCTCTCGATCCGGACGTGGTCGTCGTGATGAACGGTGCGTGGGAGGTGCTCGATCACCTCTTCCCCGACGGTCCGCGCCGATTCCCGAGCGAGGCCTGGACGGCAACTGTCAGAAAGGCCATGGACGAAGCGCTCGACATCGCCGGCGAAGGAGGGCGGCCCGTGGCCGTCATGGCGCTGCCGTGCATGCAACAGAACGAAGACAGCGTGTTCAGCGCGCAAGCACGCAACGACCAGCAACGTGTCGACGCGTTCAACACACTGTGGGCCGAGGTGGCAGCGACCAAGCCGAACGTCCGCGTGCTCGACCTGCCCGGGCTGTTGTGTCCGGGTGGGGTCTTCCTGGAACAGATCGACGGCGGAGTGGTACGCAGTGACGGCGTCCACGTGACACCAGCGGGCGCCGACCTCGTGGTCGACTGGCTGACGGGCCAACTCGACGAGCAGTTCCCCGAGACAGGCGGGACATCGCTGCCCACGCGACTCGATACAGGGCCGCGAGGGTGACCGAGGCTCCCGGAACGACCCTCGACCGAAGTGATCCGGAGCCGGACTGCGCTGTACAGCCCGGGGAACCGGACGCCCGGGCGCGATACATCCGGGTCAGCGTGTTCGCGAGCGTTCTTGCGTTGATTCCATTCGTGGCAGTGCTCTGGAACTTCGGTGTGCAACCGATGCGAACCGCTCGGCCATTGGGAATCTTCTCCGATTTCTACGACGTCCAGGCCAGAGCCTTGATGAACGGCCGCCTCGACGTCCCACCAGGGTCGCTCAGGTTCGAGGCCTTCATCGTCGACGGCAGCCACTACATGTACTTTCCGCCACTGCCAGCGTTGTTGCGCATTCCCGTCCTTGCCGTCACGGACGCATTCGACGGCCGACTGACCGCGATCTCGATGCTCGTTGCGTGGCTCGTCACGACGTCCTTGATCTCGATGTTCGTGTGGAGAGTGCGGACGATCGTGCGGGGTGCGATTCCACTCGGTCGGTTGGAAGCGTGTGCGTACGGGATCTTCATCTTCAGCGCCGCCGGCGGGTCGATTCTGGTCTACATCGCCTCGCTTCCCTGGGTGTATCACGAGGCCTACGCGTGGAGTGTGGCGACCGTCCTCGGCTCGATGTTCGCACTGATCGGACTGATCGACAAGCCCACCTGGCGGGCGGCGCTGGCGACGGGCGTGTGGACCTCTGCGGCAGTACTCACGCGTACGACCGGAGGTTGGGCATGTGCCGTTGCGGTGCTGCTCACCGCTGCCTGGTTCATCTCTGGCCGACGCGGGGCCGCTGCACGGCGCTGGTCCTGGACGGTCGTACTCGCCGGCGTCGTGCCGATCCTGATCGGCGCGGCCGTCAACTGGGCGAAGTTCCGCCACCCCTGGATGTTCCCACTGGACCGTCAGGTCTGGACCGAGCTCAGCGAGCAGCGTCAACGGGCGCTCGAGGTCAACGGTGGGACACTCATCGGTCCCCAGTTCTTCACCACGAGTCTCGTGAACTACCTGCGGCCCGACGGGATCCGGTTCATGTCGATCTTTCCGTATGTTTCGCTTCCTGCACTTCCTGCACGCGGGTACAACGGCGCATTTCTCGACCAGTCATATCGAACGGGCAGCGTCACGGCGTTCATGCCTGCGTTGTTCGGCCTGTCCCTCTTTGGACTGTTCACGACGTTTCGGCGGCGCTCCCACGCTGCGTACGTGACGTTGCGCCTTCCGGTGCTGGGCACCCTCGGCGTGACGGCAGGGGTGATGTTCTTCGGCTACGTCGGGCATCGCTACAACGCCGAGTTCTTCCCGGTGCTGGTGGCTGCAGGATCGGTCGGCCTCGTCGAGCTGGCGCGGCGGCTCGATGGGGCGCCGGCGCCACGGCGGCGACTCGCGCTCATCGCGTTCCTCGTTGCCGTGCTCTTCGGTGCCTACGCGAACGTGGCGACCGGTCTCTACACCGCCAGGCTCTCGGCGCGAGGCGAAACGCTTCGCGAGTACGTCATGGTTCAACAGCGGTTGAGTGATCTCACCGGTGATCCGCTGGACGAACGGATCAATCTGGTCGGGTCGCTCCCCGAGTCCGCGCCGGCAGACTCGCTCTTCATCATCGGTGATTGCGACGCGCTCTATGTGGCCACGGGCGAGCGAAACGACATGTGGACGGTGGTCGAGGCACGCGAGGGCCGCACCGAGATGACCGTGATGGATCGAGTCCCAGGAGCAGACCGACCATCGACCAGCAGGGTCCCGCTCTTCGAGTTCACCGGCGGCACCCCCTCGACCCTGTCGATCGAACGTCGGAACGACGGGTCGTATCAGCTCGTGCTCGACGGTGCTGGTGACAGCCTCATCAGCCCCATGTTCGACGCGGCCGCTGGATCGCTTGTGGAGGTCGCAGTTCGCGCCGACACCGAGGTGGGCGTGTACACGATCGAGGGTCCCGGCTCGTGGTCCTACACGGTGCTCATGAGCCCGTTCGCTCCGAACTCGCCGAGCCGACCAACGGTGTTGCGGTCGTTGCCTGTCGATGCTGAACTGGCAGCGACTGCCGGACTCGATCTCGTCTCGACAGCCACCCCGGTGCCGACCGTCTGCGACGACCTCAGAACGCCGTGAACGCCGTGAACGTCGGCCCAGCCAACGCGAGGAGCTCAGGTCAGTAGCCGACAATCGGGAGAACGAGCTCCACCAATGCTGCGGTCACGTCGAGCTGGAGATCCGCTGCATTGCGAAAGTGGATGTCGTCGGGACGCAGCGCCTCACTGACGGCGCAGTCGTAGTCTGGGCACAGCCATCCCTGGTAGTCGAAGACCCGTGCGTCGAGGTCGTCGACGAGCGCATTGAGGCAGCGCGTTGGTTCCATCTCCTCGGCGTTCACCCCGGTGAGCGGCGCGATGTTGGCAACGACCACCGGGCGATCCGCTCCCAACCGGTCGACGAGCCGCTGGTAGTCGGTCCGCCATGCCTCGTCGAACCGCTCCGAGCACGCTGCGAGCGTGACCCCGTCATCGAAGCGGTACTCGCCGGTTCCCGGCCACCCGAACAACATCAGGACCACATCGGGTTCGAATCGCTCGAGGTCAGCCTCGTACCGCAGGTCACCGCTACATGCATCAGGCCGAGCGAACAGTACGTCACCCTCGAACACCCAGGCGCCCTCATCGACGATCGAGCAGCCGACGCGCCCGACATTGAGAATCTCGACGGCTCCGAATGTCGGCAGATCGAAAACGGCCTGCTCCGGTATCGGGTTCGGCCCGTCGCGCAGCGAGTACGCCGCGGAATCACCCACGATGAGCAACCGAAGCGGTCGATTCGTCGGGAGCGGCAGGGTCGTCGGCGCAGCAGTCGCGGGAACTGTCGCAGCAGTCGCGAGAACCGTCGTGACGGTCGAGGGAGTCGAGGTGGAAGCAGCCGGAACGGTTGTCGACGTCGGCTCGCTGACGTCGGTCGACGCAGGCGGTGAGTCGTCGCCGCTCACAGCGACAGGGATCGTGAACTCGGCATCGCGCTCGCTTGCGATCGCACCGTTGGCCACCACGACTGCTCCTGCGCACAGCAGCGCAGCGACACCGACGTACCCAGCGACCCGAAACGGCCGCTCGAGCGAGGGCATCGGGGCACGCTTCTCGACGGCGAACCACGACAAGGCGGTCAGCGCTGCGGTGACCAGCACCCACGCCATGCCGAGCAGTGGGCCGCTCAGGCCGGTGCGGTCGCTGTTCAGGACCACGATGACCGGCCAATGCCACAGGTACACCCCGTACGACATGCGGCCGAGCACGACAACAGGTCGCACTGCGAGTGCGTTTGCGAGTCGACCCGCTCCGAGCGTTGCATCGATCGCAACGACACTCAGGAGTGCAATCAACAAGAACCCTGGGCCGTACAACCAACGCTGGCTGCCGTCCACGGTGAGCATGATCCACGCAAGGCCGGCGAGCGCAGTCACGCCCACTGCTTCGCGCGCGCGGCTCGGCGCAACGCGCTGAACGATCCGTTCGGGTCGCACCAGCGCACCGAAGACTGCACCGACGGCGAGGCCGACCGCACGCGTGTCGGTGCCGTAGTAGAGCCTGGTGATCGACGTGCCGTCGAGACCCTTCAGCCACATCGCCGTGGCAACCGACGCGACCGCAGCGACACCAGCAGCCCCAGCGACCACTCGACGCAGCGGCAGGTCGAGACGCTTCGCCACCAGAACCAGGCCGGCAATGACGAGGGGCCAGACGACGTAGAACTGTTCCTCCACCGAGAGCGACCAGGCGTGTTCGAGGAGCGGTTCGGACTCGTACTGGGCAAAGTAGTCGCGCCCCTCGCCGATCTGTGCCCAGTTCGCCACGTAGAAGGTCGTGGCCAGCACATCGTCACCGATACGCCGCAGTGCGGCTCCCCCCTCCCACAGCGAGTACGCGACGACAGCAGCCATCACCGCGAGCAGCGCGGGCATGAGCCTGCGGAAACGGCGGGCCCAGAAGGCGCCGAGCGCCAGCCGACCGGTCAGTTCGATCTCGCTCAACGCCAGCGACGTGATGAGGAAGCCGGAGATGACGAAGAAGACGTCGACGCCGACGAAGCCACCCGAGAGGGCTCCGGCGTGGAAGAGGAACACCGCCGAAACAGCCACCGCCCGGAGCCCGTCGAGGCTGGGCGAGTAGGCGAGCCTCTGGATGGCTCGTTGGTCGGCGTTCATCACACGGCGTGCGAACTCAACCGCGACGGTCGCGTTCGGCCGGCACCAATTCGTACAAGAACTGGTAGCCGAAGAACTGCGGCCGCAGCCGGACGAGCGTGTGATCGACCGTGCGAATTGCGCCGAGCCGGAGCGATACCGCCGGACCATCGCCTCCACGATCGGCAACTTCGAGCGGCAGCCCCGTGGCGTCCCGCCGCGCCACGGCGAAGCCGGCTCGGTGGATCAGTCGTTCGAAGCTGCGCCGCGTGAAGAACCGTACGTGCGTCGAATCGAGGATGCCGCGACGGTCGTAATCGAACAGTCCCAGACCGACGCGCACACGCGGGTACCAGTGCCCGAAGTTCGGGACGGATGCGAGCATCGAGCCGTTCGGCCCGATGCGACCACGAGCCGCCGCGAGCAGAGCACCCGGATCACGGACGTGTTCGATGACGTCAGCGCACAACACGATGTCGTAGCTGTCGTCCAAGGCCGTTGGTAGCCCGGTGTCGAGATCGTGCTGGATGAACACGTCCAGGCGGTCCTCGACACCTTCGGCGCGTTCGACGTCGACGCCGGTGACGTGATGGCCGAGCGTTCGGAGTCGTTCGCCGAGCGAGCCGTCGCTGCAGCCGAGGTCGAGGACGCGACGCGGTGGACGGTTGGCCATCCAACCGAGCAATCGACCGTGCGAAGAATCGACGCTGGCCTTGATCTCGTAGGGCTGGGAGGCAAACGTGAGCTCACCTGTGCCGAAGCCCAACTTGTGCATCCGGTAGCGACTGACCAACTTGGTCACGTCCCAGGCATATGCCAGCCCGTTGACGTGGCAGATCTCGTCGCCGTAGTACGTCGGAATCGGGAGTTCGACGATGCGTGCGCGTGACTCGACGAGTTGCACGATGATCTCGGTGTCGAAATCGAACCCGTCGGAATTGTCGGCGAACGGGATCCCGCTGAGTGCCGCCACCGAATAGGCGCGGTATCCGCTGTGCCACTCCGTGAAGTCCGTGCCGGCGAGGGCGTTCTGATAGGTGGTCAGGATGCGGTTCCCGTAGTACTTGTATCGGGGCATCCCGCCCTCGAGCGCCTGGCCGGGCTCCATCATCCTCGAGCCGAACACGGCGTCGGCCTCACCACGCAGCAGTGGTTTGACGATCTCGGGGAGGAACTCGGGCGCATATTGCCCGTCGGCGTGGAGCATCACGACGACGTCGAGCCCGGTCTCGATCGCCCACCGGTACCCCGCCTTCTGGTTGCCGCCGTAGCCCAGATTGACCGGTCGACGAGTGATCTCCATCGGCAGCGACGCTGCGTTGGCGCTCCCACTCTCGCGGTAGGCGAGCCCGACTTCGTACGTCTTGTCCTGGCTGGCGTCATCGCAGACGAGGACGGCATCGATCTGGCCGATGAAATCGTGCGGGATCCGGTCGAGGGTTTCGGCGAGATGGTTCTCCGCGTTGTACGCAACCACCAGGATGCCGATCTTCATGACGGGCGATCCTAGCCACCGTCATGCCGTGTGCCCGGCTCCGCCGTCGCTGCGATCAGCCGGTCGCAGACAGGGGTTCCGGTCGTGCCGGCACGCACGGCTCCCGTCTCGTCGTGGATGATCGTCTGCTCCACCGCGCCGCCGATCGGGAGGTCACCGAACGCCGCGAACCTGCCATCGAGGAACACTTCGAGCCGGCCGAGTTCGGTGTCGGGGAACACCTGCCAGCCGATGGGGCGGTTCGAACGCAGCGCGAGGTCGGGGCCGAGTTGCTCGTCGACACTCCCGTCGGCCAGCGTGGTGACGAGCACGGTGGTCATCACGTCCCGCGCCGGATCCACATCGATCCGCACGGCAATCGTGCGGTCGACGAAAACCAGATCGACCAGCGCCACCGGATGATCGACATCCTCATCGAGTGTGACGTCACCGTCGAGCGCACCTGCCAACTCGGCCAGGCGCCATTGCGACAGTCGTCCGTCAGACGGCGCTCCCCCGTCGCTCAGGAACAGTGCGTCACACTGCCCGATGATCGCTACATCACCGAGGCTGCTCCTCGGTGACAACGCATCGGTGACACGCGCCGTGGACAACCGGCCGTCACCGAGCAGACCGTCGACGCGTCGCTGATGATCGATGTATTCGGCAACGACATCGGGATGCGTCGACGGACCGTACGCGCGCTGGTAGCTGTAGCCGAGAGCGAGGTTCGTCAACAGGCCGACGGCCAACAGGGCCACCGATCCCCCGGCGACGAGGCGACGCCTCAGGTGCGCCGTCTGCGGCAGCGACTGGAACCACCGGGTCGTGACCGGCACACCAACGAATGCTCCGACGATCAGCGGTGGCAGGAAGTCGCTCTGATATCGGTTTGCGAGGTAACCGATCGCCAAGACGGCAACCGTGCCGAGTGCCCCACCGATCAGCACAGCACGCAGCGGTCGCAACTCGGCCGGTCTGCCCCGAATCACGAACCAGGTTCCCACCACGGCCAGGCCGACGAGCAGCGGCATCGTCGTGGGGATTCCAGCGGTGAGGTCGATGAGATCGTAGATCGGCGAGCCGATCGTGATGGCCGGCCGACTCGGCTGCAGGAACGGGAACGTCCCATCGAGACCGATCGAATCGGGCCGGACGTAGGCAATGAGGTTGTTCGGCACGAATTTCCAGTTGAAGAGCGAGCCGCCGTTCGCGGCGAGCATCGCACGACGTTGCTCGCTGAGCAGTGTGAATGCCTGCTGGTCGAACGGCACGCCGAAGAGGCTCCTGAACTTGAGCCAGTTGACGATGCTGTAGGCCACCACAGGCAGTGCAACGGCCGAGACCAGCACCGAACACGTCGTGAGGCTGGCTGCGGAACCCTTTCCCGCACCCTCCTGCCAACCCTCCCACGAACCGTTCTCCGAATTGTTCTCCGAAACCGTCTTCGACTCCCGGTGGTAACGGGGCAGGCGATCGATGACGACCTTGGCAGCGACCAAGCCGAGCGCGGCGAGTGCGCCACCCGCCACCGACGGCCGGGTCAGCAGCGCCAACATGGTGAACACCGAGGTCGAGAGCATCAATCGATGTGCCCGCATGGCATTGACGTCGTCGACGTCGAGCCATGCCAGCAGTGCAGCGATCGCCGCCAACGTCAGCGCCACCCCCCACAGAATTGCCTCGTGGTAGATCGCAGTGCGCGCCGAGGCATAGAGCAGGCTGCTGCCTCCGATGACCGAGAGCATCACCAGACCAACAGCCATCGTCTCGAGCAGCGACACCGCCTGATGACCGGGGACCGCCCGACGTCGAATGTTCCAACCGATCCAACGCACGGTCACGAAGATCACGACGAGCGCACAGAGCATCGAGATCGCAGCCAGACGCCCGTCGAACGAGCGGGTGACCGCAACGACCGGCAGACGCAGCACAGCGGGAACCGGACCGAAATACATGAAGTGCTGGTCGCCGCGAGCGAACGACTCGATGCCGAGCACCCGCTGATCCATGGCAAGGGTTCCGTCGAGCAGCGCGCGGGCCTGCACCTCGTAGAAATCGCTCTGGCGACCCCAGCGCAGCGGGTTCCACGATCCCGCAGTGAGCATCCAGACCTGGAGCACCAGACCGGCCATCGCCCCTGCCGACGCGCCCCGCCTCCAGCGGGTCTCGTCGGGGCCACGCACCCTCCGCCGCTGCGCCACCCAAGACATCGGTGCGAAATGATAGTTCCCCGCTACGACCGACGGAGCATCTCCCACGACCGTTGCCCCAAGGCCTGGAGGGCGACCCCGGCACCGAGGACGATGACCACTTCGGCGGGAATCCGGAATCGTGTGATGCCGTAGAACGCCATGATCACCACGACCGAGAGGCCAGCAGTGACGAGCGCTGGCCATCGTGCCTGGCGGCTCGGCCACCGCCACCATCCCCACACGGCCAGCGGGGTGAGGATCCAGTACTGCCAGAGCCCGATGTTGCTGGCCCAGGTCTCGCGACCCTCGCCGGTGTTGAGGAAGGTCATCCCCGCGGTCTGCCACACACTGAGTCCGCGTCCGAGGCGTGCGGCGACCACACGGGGGATCTCTCCGCGATGGTCGCCGATGAAGTCGAAGGCGTACTCCCGGTACATCGTCGAGCGCTCCGACTGGTCGGCCTCTGGAGGCACATCGACCAGATCTGCACACTGCAGACTCCAGAATCCGATGCCGGGCCCACGGTAGGTCGACGGACAATTTGCTCCGATGAGCGTCAAGCCGTCCTGGGTGGAGATGAGGGTGCTGTCGTCGAAGCGGATCTGGTTGCGGATCACCCACGGGGCGACGACCAACACGCTGATGGCTGCGGCGACGCCGAGGTCGCGACCCCACACCAACCGTGATCGTCGGTGCTCGGCTCCGGGCACCCGCGATCCACGTCGCGCAACGAAGATGAGCGGGACCACCACGAGCGGGCCGAGCAGCAGCAGTTCGGCCCGCGCGAGCCCGGCGAGTCCGAGCGTCACTCCGATCATCGCCGCGGCGCCCAACGATCGTCGCAGGTCGTAGACGTACACCGCCAGGAGCACACCCACCACCCCAGCCGCAGCGAGCGTCTCCGACATCATCAGAGCGTCGTTCATCCACAGGTTCGCATAGACGGCTGAGATGAACGTCGCGACGAGTGCCACCTGTCGGCCGAACAACCACCGTGCGAGGACACCGATACCGATGACCACGAGGACGCCGCCCCCTGACATCCACAACCGCTGGAGGAGGAACGGATTGTCGTCCGACCACGACACCATGGCAAGCACCAGCGATGTCAGCGGAGCATGGTCGGCAGCAAAACGCCCGGCCACGAACGGATCTGCAAACCAGTTGCCGTTTGCGATGGCGACCGCCTGCGCCGAGTAGTAGATCTGGTCACCAACGACCGCCTCACCACGCTTTGCGGCGAGCACGTACAGCACCCGCAACGCCGCCCCGAAGGCAACGATCACGACGAAGGCGATACGGAACGCTCGACGATCCATGTCGCCGCCGTCCTCGCGTGTCATGCGGAGCGAAACCGCTGACCGAACGCCGAGTACTTCACGATGCAGGTCACCGCTCGGACCCCGTCCCTCCAACCGATCTTCTTGCCGTCGGCGTACGTGCGCCCCGAGTAGGAGATCCCGACCTCGAAGATGCGCAGGTTCATCTGGGCGAGTTTGGCGGTGACCTCGGGTTCGAAACCGAACCGGTCCTCTTCGATGTCGATCGCCTGGATGACCTCGCGGCGGAATGCCTTGTAGCACGTCTCCATGTCGGTGAGGTTGAGGTTGGTGAACATGTTGGAGAGCAATGTCAACCCACGGTTGCCGAGGCTGTGCCAGAAGTACAACACCCGGTGGGGCCGGCTCGACACGAAACGTGAGCCGAAGACCACGTCGGCGCGTCCGTTCTCGAGCGGTCCGATCATGTCGCCGTACTCGGCGGGATCGTACTCGAGGTCGGCATCTTGAACGATCACATAGTCGGACGTTGCGGCCGTGATCCCGGTTCGCAACGCGGCGCCCTTGCCCTGATTGCACTCGTGCAGCATCACGCTCACACGAGCGTCGGTGACGCCAGCAAGGATCTCACGGGTGCCGTCGGTCGAGCCGTCGTCGACCACGATGACCTCGGCCACCCATGGTGAGTCGAGGACCCGCTCGAGGAGCTCGGCAACGGTCGCCGCTTCGTCGTAGCAGGGCACGACAACGCTGAGACAGGGTCGAGGTGCGCTGATCATCGAGGTGGGACGATAGCCCCTGTACGTTTGCACCGATGATTCATCCGGTCCGGGCGATGTCCGCGTGGAGCGTGCGACGGACGGACCGTGCAGTGGCGATCGCTCTTGCCCTGTTGTCCTACGTTCCGATGCTGCTCACCGAGCCCGGGCGTGTCAGCGCCGACACGAAGACGTACCTCACGCTCGATCCCGCCGCGGTGCTCCGGGCGGCGCCGTCGATGTGGGACCCGTCGGTGGGAGCGGGAACGGTGCCCCATCAGAACATCGGCTATCTCTTCCCGCTGGGTCCGTTCTACTGGGTGATGGAACGCATCGGGTTTCCCGACTGGCTCACCCAGCGGGTCCTGTGGGGCACGTTCGTCTTCGCCGCGTCCTACGGGCTGTACCGGCTCGCTCGCTGGCTCGGCTGGCGACCGATCGCCGCGGTGGTGGCCGCATTCGCGTACGGTTTCAGCCCCTACCTGCTGAGCTATCTCGCCCGACTGTCGGTGATCCTGGGGCCGTGGGCGGCACTGCCGTGGATGATCCTGCTCGCCGCCAAGGCTGCGCGCACGCGCTCCTGGCGACCTGCGGCGCAGTTCGCGATCGTGGTGGCGCTCGTCGGGAGCGTGAACGCCACGGCGCTCGTCCTGGCCGGGCTCGGCCCGATCATCTGGCTGCTCGCTGACGTTGCCTCCCGCCGGGTCCGCCTGACTGCCGCCCTTGCTGGCGCTGCCAGGATCGCAGTGCTGAGTGCTGCGGTCTCGGTGTGGTGGATCGTTGCACTGCGGATCCAGGGAACCTATGGCATTCCGATCCTGAGCTACACCGAGACCTACGAGGCGGTCGCCGGGGCGAGCACCCCTGCGGAACTGATCCGTGGGCTCGGATACTGGTTCTTCTACGGAGGTGATCGTCTCGACACGTGGGTCGGACCCTCGCTGCCGTACATCGACAACCCCCTTCTCATCGGCCTCGGGTTCGTCATCGCGGCGATTGCACTGCTGGGCTACCTGACATCCTTCGTCGGGCGCGCGAGCACGGCTGGGTTGCTCCTGGTGGGGATCGCCGTCAGTGCCGGAGCGGCCCCGCTCGACGGATCGACGCCCTACGGGTCCTTCTTCCGCTGGTTCGCCAACGACACCACGGCGGGTCTGGCATTACGCTCGACCCCCCGGGCTCTCCCGCTCGTGATCCTCGCACTCGCCCTCGGACTCGGATCGAGTTCCGAGTGGGCCCGTCGGGAGATCCGACGACGTCCCCGACGAACACCTGGGCGCGAACCGCGCCGACTCGATCTCCTCGTACCGCTCGGACTCGTCGGACTCGTCGCCGTGCAACTGTTTCCCTGGTTCACCGGTGGGGCACTGACGCCGTCGATCCTGCGCAACCAGGAACTCCCGGCCTACCAGACCGCACTCGCGAACTGGATCGACCGACCAGGCGCCGATGCTGACGGGCTCGTGTGGGAGCTTCCCGCCGCCGACTTCGCCAACTACCGTTGGGGTGGCACCGTCGACCCCGTCCTGCCAGGGCTGATCGATCGGCCGTACCTGGCGCGGGAACTGGTCCCCCAGGGTGGAGCGGCGACCGCCGACCTGCTCAATGCGTTCGAGCGCCGACTCCCCGAGGGCTGGTTCGAACCCGAAACCCTCCCTGGCGTCGCTCACCGCCTCGGCGCCGACACCGTCGTGGTTCGTAACGACCTCGAACACGAGCGGTATCGAATCGCTCGGCCCGGCATGGTCTGGACCGACGTCACGAGTGTCCTGGGTGAAGCCGACCACACCGGCCCGGTGGTGACGGACACACCGCGGGTTCCGGTACTCGACGAGCGGACCCTGGCCCACCCCGAGGCAGCCGAGGAGTTCCCCGCTGTCGCTGCGTTCGACCTGAGCGCCGACCGCAGCGTGACCATCGCGGCGAGCACCGCACCGATCGTCTTCGCCGGCAGCGGTGATGGCGTCGTTGACCTCGCCGGAGCCGGGCTCCTCGATCTGGAGCGGCCGCTGCTCTACGCCGCGACACTCGACGACATCGCAGCGCAGGGTCGCTTACAGGCCGAGATGGTCGGGCCACAGACGTGGTGGGTGCTGAGCGACACCAACCGAAAGCAGGGCCGCCACTGGTCGACGGTGTCGTCGAACCTCGGTGCATTGGAGGCCGGGGGGCCGCTCCGGCTCGATGACGACCCGGGCGACAACCGCCTCGACGTGTTCTCGCCGGACGTCGCGCATCAGACGGTGGCCGTACACGAGGCCGATGTTGCCGACGTTCGAGCCAGCTACTACGGCAACCGGATCGCGTACACACCAGAGGACGCTCCATGGTTCGCGATCGACGGGGACCCGTCGACGGCATGGCGGGCGGGCGTCTTCGAGACCACGAGCGGCCTCGTGTGGGAAGTCGACCTCGTCGAACCCAGCGACGCCTCATCGGTCACGATCCTGCAGCCGATCACCGGAGCGGCGAACCGCTTCATCACCGAGATCCGGATCACACTCGACGACGACACCGTCATGGAGAC
>Ga0136639_10000505_pt1 | contig 13038 bp, 6 predicted proteins | sample AntDrymUQ8592106_2_FD_113739 | JGI IMG/M metagenome (GOLD analysis project Ga0136639, IMG submission 113739) | Polar desert sand microbial communities from Dry Valleys, Antarctica - metaG UQ859 (21.06) | ecosystem: Environmental > Terrestrial > Soil > Desert | place: Antarctica: Dry Valley...
AAACCGCATCTACACAAACGAAGTCCGCCTCCGCGGACTCAAGAAAATAAGGTAAGCTGTTCTACATTTAAATTGTGTGTCAAGAATCAATTAAAGTCTTGTGGTACGTTGCGGCTCTCCTGGGTTTATAACGAGAGGATATTACCCGCATTATTTCTGCTAGAAAAGCAACTAAATATGAACAACGAATTTACTTCGAGCAAATCTCAAACTGACTGGGAACGCCTAGATGCCATGACTGATGAAGATATTGATTTCTCTGATTGCCCTGAAATTACGCCTGAAATGTTTGCTAAAGCCGTAGTTCAGCGAGGCTTGCCCAACCCTAAGACTAAAGCTCAAGTTACCTTACGCATTGATAGTGATGTTTTGGAGTGGTTTAAATCTCAAGGTCGTGGTTATCAAACCCAGATCAACACCTTACTGAGAGAATACATGAAAGCCCATCAATAGTTATAATATTAGCCCTTCCCGTACAGCCTTAATGTATTATCTGATTCCTGTGTTCAAAGGAAGACAATTAGAGGCAAAGACAAGCAAGTCCGCACAAACTTTTGCAAGACTTGTATTCGGCTCGATCCGAATCGCATTCTCATAATCTTCAGTTGCTTTTTGATACTCTTCAGACTTGTGGAAATAAACGCCTCGACGATAGTAAGCCTTAGCAAGAACAGGATTGTAAGTATTTGCTAACTGTGGACTTAACTCAATTCCTTTAGTCAAATCCTCGATCGCGCCTTGATACTCCCTTACCTTATAGGGCAGGGGCGAAGGGGGCGATCGCATCAACACACATCTCTCTGCTAGCTCGTTTCACAGTTCACCCTTAAAAGCTTAGTCAATAATTTACTTTATTCTAGAACATCCACCTCATCATTCAATCCGAGTTCTTGGAGTGCAATTTTAGTCTCATCCCGCCTTTGCTGAGATACCTCACCTTCGATAGAAACTTCTATTTTCACTGTGAGCTTAACATTTTTGTCACTGGCGAATTTACTCAGAACTTTAGTATAAAAATTCATCCACTTCTGAGGACTGATTTCACCAATCCATCTCAATCTTTTTGGGGCAACTGGGATGGTTTTGTCGTCGGGTAATTTATAAATAGTAGGATTTTCTTTCGCTCTGACACCATTAGAAGATTTTACGGCAAATTCGGCGATCGCACTAATTGCTTCTACTGTTGCTGTGACAGTGAAATTTCCCTCGTTTTCTCCACCCGTGAGTAGGCCATTGGGTTCAATACTACCGCCTGTAGTAGTCCACTCTATTTCACTAATAGCAATCTCTTGATCATATTGATCGCGTCCCCCTGCGATAAAAGTTTGCTTTTTACCCGGTTCGAGTTGCACTTGCGTGGGGGAAACTATCAACGCGCTCAACTTTGGGGGATCGGTGATCCGTTGCAGGTAAGCGGCGGCTACCTCTGATTTAATGATAAACAAATCGTCTGAAATTTCTATTTTGCTGGCTGCTAAATCGGTTTTGAACTCGAACGGTTCGTATCGATCGCCTGATGCTTTGCCAACTAATGCTAAAGTACCATCTTTGACACCGCGCGCGATCGCCTCTTTCACCGCATCCCCTTTCAACAGTCGCGGAAACAAAGGCGAAGCAAAGAAAACATCCCGCACCGCCTTGGTACTCCACTCCTGGAAAGCACCAGACCAATTGCGAACCAAAAACCGAGGGCTAACGGCATCTTCTACATCCCCATCCAGACGCAACCGATTCATAATTAAGTCTACAATTGATCTCGCAGAACTGGACGTAACTAAACCCAAATCCACCACCCGTAACTTATTATCTTTCCCTAACAACGCGACGTATTTATAAGCGCGCCATACGGTTTCAATTAAATCGCGCTGAGCCTTTTTCAGGTTTTCAGATAATTGCTTTTTCTGAGTCTCATCTAAATTGGTTTCTTCATCCCGAATGTCTTCCCAGGATAGCATCTTGCGGGCTTCTTCGCGCAATTGAACATCAGAATCGGCGATCGCAAAAATTAGCGCACTCTTAAACGTTCTCGCTGACGCACCAGACTCGCGAATCATTGACTCCACCAACTGTAGGGTAGTCTCATCCTGTTTGGAATGGGTGGGAGACATCACCGCTAAAGTCAGCACAGCTTGATTGGGAAGATTGTTAGGTTGTTCGGGAAAACAAATAACCTGAATTCCCTGATTAAGAGCAAATAACTTCTGAATCTCATGGAGAATTCGCTGATCAATGCGATGCACTTGCACGTTAGCGCGACGGTCTGCTAGAATTTTGTTGAGGTTTGGATAGAGACTGAATCGATACTTAGTTTGCCCGACAGTTAAGTAATAGCAATCGCTAGTTAGAGATTCCAAAACCGTTTCTACATTGCCAATATCTACATTTGGCTCACCTACAGCCAGTCGAATTTCTGGGACAGTTGCTTCTACACGAGTGCAACCACCATTCGACTCAAAAAAGATAGTCGTATTAACTTTGCGGTGCAGTCGTGATTTCTTAATGTCTTCCGTAGCTTCCGCATCGAGGCGAATGGCGTGAGAGTCTTTTTTGCCACAAATATCAGTTGTTACCGGCCCTTCTAGGCGATCGTTTCCCAGTTGATCGAATACTGCCGCTCGAAATGATAGGTCATCTAGGGGTGCTGTTCCTAATCCAATTAAGGCATCGCGATGATTGCCTTTATAACCTTCTTGGTAGGCAATAGACACCCACAAAGCTAAGAGTCGCAGGACACCTCTGGTGCGTTGAAATCGAGGCAAAGCCTGCCATTTTCGCTCGAATACCGATAGCACTGTGGGATGAAAAGGATAACTCGCGACAAAGGCTTCCCGCGCACTTTCAATCGGGAAACTAGGCAACTGTTGCTTGTGTTCAATCACCCAATCTGCATACTCGTTACAGGTAGTAACAGCATCCTTGGGAAGCATGATTTTACCTTCAGGCGTGACAGCATTGGCTGTCCATTCAAATAAGCGACGGCGGATAATTTCTGATGTCTCAGATTCGGCCGACATCATAATTGCTTTACCCAATCTGTCGAGCACTTTCTTGAAGCGCTGTTCGTCGGCTTCGTCAGCCGCAGTATATTCCATCTCCGAAGCGGGAATAGATACTACTAAAACGACATTCTTTTCACCTCTGGCAGTTTCGGAAAGTGCTTGAATGAAGTTATAAAGCCGATCGCCATAACCTTTGTTGCGATAGGTGCTGGCGTAGTTGATAATCTCATCCAACAAAATCAAACAGGGCTTATCTTTGGGGAGAAATTTGCGGATGACATCGCCCTTGGGTTCGATAAATTGTCTTTCGTGCTCAGCGACAATATTAAAAGCGGCTTCTCCTCCCAACTGATAGGCAATTTCACCCCAAGGTGTTTTGCGTAGAGGAGTGCCATCATCGCCACCGCGCCCGGTGATCGAGTCAAATTCAGTGCCGACAAATACGGCTACAGCGGCTTCGGGGATGGTGGAAATGGCTGCTTGATTTAAGATTTTATCTACTCCCGTCCATTTGTTAGCAGCAGCGCCGTGTTTTGCTAAGTGATAGAGTAGAGTTAATGCGTGAGTTTTGCCACCGCCAAATTGGGTAGAAAGATTAAATATAGCTGAGGTTTCTGTGGTTTCACCAGAGAGTCGCCGGACTACCTGAGCGGCGAGGTATGTTAAATATTTGGTAAGATAAGTGCGATCGAAAAAGCGATCGGGTTCTTGATAATCTGCGGGCGCTCGTTTGTCTCGCACTTGGTCGAGATGTACCGCAAATTCGGAAGCATCTAAAGGTTTGCCTTCGCGCAAATCTTCGCGGGGGATAAGTCCTTCAATTTTATACCAAGGTTTGAGTCCTGCCACAATATTACTCCCTATTTATTGGTTAATTGATTTAAAATCCTAATCCTTTCTTTCTTGCTAAAACTCCATCCACCCAGCGCTTTTCATCGGTGCCCGTGGGATACAAGGCCGAGAGAGACTGGGCTAATGTCCAGAAGCGCTTGTCACTTCCCACGCCGTCATCGACTAAGAAGCGTTTGAGGGCTTCGCTGCGTCCAGCGGCAAATAAAATCATGGTTTGGTGGATGCGATCGAGTACAGTTTTACCTTGATTCTCAATATTGGTATCGCCCCAATCTTCTGACACTTCATCGGCTGTGCTCTGTGAAGTATCAAAGAGACTCAATTGCTTGTGCTCTTTTTTCGGGCGCTTGACTGGGGCTTGGCCCGCGTCTTTGCCGAACAGATATGGAGATCGCTCCGAGACTGGTAGCAGTCGCGCTTTATCGCCCTTGACTTGTACTAAACTGGTGAGGTTTTCCAAGTTAGCACCGAGTCCCTGAGCAATCTTGCGGGCCGTATCATATTCGAGGCTAAAACCTGTGATTTTTGCTTTTTTGCCTGTGCTTTCCTCATCATCATCGCTAACATCTTCTTCCTCTTGTGGAACAGGCATCTTACCTGTTTTCCCATCACCTTGTGGAACAGGCATCTTGCCTGTTTCTCCACCACCTGATGAAAGTGTCCACAACCACATGGCAGTTAATCGAGCATCTTCTTCAAAGCTGGAAGTATCTACATCTTTGAAAATAGTGCTGAGGGCTTCTTTGGAAATCGCAGCCCAGACATATTCGAGATATTCGCGCAGGGTGACAACTTCGCCACTGGCTTTTTCAACACTGGAATAACGGGAGAAGATTTCGAGGGCGGGGCCTAAACAAGCAAAGATGGCATCGGCACCGACTACGCCTTGATCCGTGAGGCGCGGCATCCATTCTTTAATCCGTTGGGGAAGTTCTTGCAATACATCGCGCCAATCGCCAATTTCTTCGCGTAATGTGCCATCGGAGTTTTCTCTGGGGCGACAGACAAGGTGAACGGAAGATGCAAGGGCTGCGGAGTTCATGGCTCTAAGACGGCTTCCCATTTCAGTGTCAATTGACCAAGAACCTGTAATCACCCAACCTGCATCAATCATTGCTTGTAGTTGCGCTTCCCATCCTGCTGTGGATTTGTGGGCAAAAACAATTAAACCGATGCCATTTGGATCAACTACTCGCCGCCCTTCTCCCATTGCTTTTCCCATTGTGCGCTCGAAAAAGGCTTTATCTTTTCCTTTTACTTCATCAACAATACATTCATCATCTTTAGGTGTAAGTTCATTAGAGAAACTTGCAGAAAGATTAGGTGGTAAGGTTCTTTTTAGCCAAACGTAAAAGAAGTCAGATAGATCAGCATAAGGAACTGCGTCATAGTAAGGCGGATCTGTAAACAATCCTTTTACTGAATCATTTGGGAGATAATAGAGATTAGTAGCAGATGTGTTTTCAATTTGACCGAGTACAGAGGTTTCATAATAGTATTGTTCAATGGCATAAGAAGTTCGTTCATACATACTTTGCCAAGAGCCACTCGACTCAGATAGTCCGACAGCTTCAGCAAAATCCCAAATCATAGATATTGCTTGTCGTCCAAATAAATTTACAGGACATTCTGCATCTTGTTTCCAGCGAGTAAGTGAACTTCCTAAATCAGCTTGTTTATCAAGTGACAAGGCTAAGCAAGTTTGAATTGCATTTGCTAATTCTTTGTCACTTCCTAATTCTTGAATTTCTTTATTTTCAAGTTTTTTAACCAGTCTTGCCAGTGTCACTAATGCCAGTAATTGTCTTGGTGTGAACAAATCTCCCCAATTTTTCATGCCATACAATTGCACTCGAAAACCAAGTGAGCCTTGTGGTGGTAGTGGTTCATTGGGAATCAAGTCTAAACTCGTAAATTCTCTCAATGCCAAAACTGCCTTTTCAGTTGCTTCTATATCCTGTAGATTTGGCAACCGATAAAACCGGCCCTGTGTATTCTGCTTTAATAACACCACACAAAAAAGCCGTGCATCTGCTGCACCGCCTTGACGTGTTTGCATTTGCCTTCTAACCGATACCACAGGCGTTGTATATCCCGTGACAGGACAAGTAGCCGAACCTCTCGCCACCGTTCCCTTATCAACTTCCTTCTCATTCTTCGGCTCAAAAATCTCCAACAAAGGACGGCGCACCTTGCGCGTTACCCCATCCGCATAAGTCACTTCTATCGTCTCAGTTTGCACAATACCCGAAGCATCCCGTACCCAGCGCAAAGCCCTATATCTACCAGCTTTCTTTGCCAACCAAAGACTACGCATTAACGGCACTTCCACAGGAATCCCCGTCCCATCATCAGGAGCCTCAGAAATAATTGTCCTCGCCCAAAGATAAGCAATCGGCGTACTTCCATCAGCATCTTTCGGATAAAATTCAGCTAATTCCTTCTCTGCTTCTTCCTTAACCCACTGTCCCCACTTCCGCACTTCATCCGCTAACTTTTGCCCATATTTAGGAATATATTCCAACACCACCTTATTCAACAAAACCGCCACCGGATTCAAGTCAGAAGCAAAAGCATCCGCACCTACTCGCAGCGCTTCCAAAGGAATCGAACCACCCCCAGCAAAGGGGTCAACAACTAGGGGACGAGTTCCCGGAACTCCGCCTAAAGCTTCATGGGCTGCTTGAGTTAAAGCGCGACTGGTTTCTAAATAGTCTGACTGTGTGGAATTATCCCAATTAGCAAAATCGGCAATAAAATCCAATAACCGATAGCGCAGAATATTGAAATGCTGGGGATTATTAGGATCTAACTGATTTTCAATTTTGGCTAAAACCTTCCAATTACTCCAATTTTCAGGAGAACAATGATTAGCTAAATCCTTATCTGTCGCCACTTTCTTAGCAAAATCATTAATAATGCTGGCTGCTTTATCCCGAAATTCTTGAGGGCAGAGTTCATCAACAGGATCGATCCACAATGAAGCACAAATCACCGCCCGACACGCAGCCAAAGGTCGCCTCGCCCACCAAATATGCAGCGTTGAAATATGCCCGTGACGGATAGATTTTTCCCGTCTGGCGTGGGCGGAAATCCGCTTGATGGGGAGGTCAACTTCGATGAGGCGTTTGGGATAATTAGTTTTGTTACTCACTTGCTGGCCTCCAAAATTTTCTCTGCATCAACATGATAATGTTCAATCTTCACCAGCGCTACCCATCCCAACTGCACGGGGTCTTGTATTGGATGCACTTCTGGAGTAGAAGCGCAGTTAAAGACTACATACAGCCAGTAGTCTTTTTTTAAGCGTTCTGCTGTCTTGTATTCGTTGGTGGTGAGGGCTACTTCACCCACCCGCGATCGCCCTTTAACCTCAATAAACCTCACGGAAATTGCAGTATTTGGGTCTTCTGGATGAGGTTTGCGGGAGATTAAATCAAAGCCCCGATTCTCCTTTTCTACACTCACCACCAGCCAGCCCCTCGCATTTTCATAGGCAATAACTGCCTCCACTGCAATTCGCTCTATTTCGCGATCGCTAACCATAGCAGCCATTTCAGGGGATGTGCGTTCTGGATGGGGAAGTACCCAAGCCCGTCCGTGATGTTGAATATTGGCGATCGTGCAACTGCGCTCTTTTTCCAGTTCCTCCCGCCGCGTTTCCAATCGCCCGTTTAACTCAAATAATCGGTCTTCCATTTGTTTGATGCGGCCGTCTAGTCCAGATTCCTTGGCACCAGATTCTTGTCGCGAAATCAATTCAGCAAACTGACACTGTACCTTGTCAATAATTGTATTGAGACTAATTTCTATGTGGTCGGAAATTGTCTTAACCTCCTGCTCTCGTTGAGTTCTAATTTCTATCAAAAAACGATTCAATTCTTGTTCGACCAACGCTTGTTCTGTTTGGTCGCGACTGGGTAAATCTGCATCGTTTGGCAAACCATCAACCAAATTGGTACTATCAGTTACTGGCACCAAATCTAAAAACAAAGTCGGCTGTCGCACGGTCATTGTCCCGTCGATTTCCGTCTGCACCACATAGACACGTTCGTGCAGCTTGTTACCGCGTCCATCGGCGATCGCCCCCGAAAACACATCCAATCTCGCAGGATCGTGGCGATGCAAATCGAAAAATAGTGCCCCGTGGCGCAAATCATCCTGTACCCGCATTAGCACATCTTCCCGCACGCACTCAAACAACGGATGTCCGGGTGTCACCCATTCCAGCGTTGGGTCATCTGTCAACTTATGTTTATCAAACGTAATCTTTTTGTATTCATGACCCAATTTGCCAAAGCGGGTTTCCAAACGTTCCCCGATCGGCCATAGAGTACGGGGTACTCGCCCAATGCGGTACACCTTCTGATGCTGGCGCGTTTCCTTGGGGTGAATCCCCGAAATCGGGGCTGCTTGCACAAAAAAGTCATCAATCACTTCTGGCACCAAACGTCGCTCTTTTGCTTCTGCTGATTTACCAATAATCGCACTTAAGTTGAGTTCCCGCTTGGCTAATCCTTCCAAAGCGGAATTGGTGAGGCGGCGGAAGCGATCGGTATCCACTTGCTCGACAATGCGGTTCTTAATCACATCTTCCGTCAAATTGTGAGCGTACATCTCCCGAATCATCCGTTCTAGCTGATTAGCCGGAAAAATATCGCCCAAAACATTAAACACTTTGCCAGTGCGTTCTGGATCGATGTCAATCTCGATCGCCCGAATGCGCTCAAACAACTTCCACAACACCCGTCCTTCGCGAGTATTCGTCGAAACAAAGTTAAAAATCAGACAATCCTTATCCTGACCATAACGGTGAATCCGACCCATCCGCTGTTCCAAACGCACCGGATTCCAGGGAATATCATAGTTAATCAGAAACCAGCAGAATTGCAAATTAATCCCTTCCCCCGCCGCTTCCGTCGCCACCAATACCTGACAATCTTCCCGAAACTCTCGTTCAGAATAAATTCGCGTATTGGGCGTATCCCTGTCTCCAATTTTCATCCCCCCGTGAATCTGAGTCACCGATAGTCCCCACTCCCGCAGCTTACCCACCAAATAATCCAAGGTGTCTTTGTGCTCGGTGAAAAGCAGCAGTTTCATCAGCGGATCTTGGAATATACCTTTCTGGGTAATAGCTTCTTTCAGTTTCACCAGTTTCGATTCAACTTCTCGTTTTTCCAACGTCCGCGCTTGGTCGATCAGTTTGTTCAACTGATAGATTTCTTGTTGCAATGCTACCGGGTCAACTGAAGCGACAAGTCCTTCCAAATCTCCCAGAATTTTTTCCTGTTCTGCTTCAGTCAGTTCATCAAAATCCTCTGGAACTTTCTTCGCAATCTGTTCGGCCCGATAAGCCTCTGGGTCTTCCAACATCCGTTGGCGTTTATCGCGCATTCGTTCTAAACTGCGTCGTACCGCGTAGACACTAGACGCGAAACGACGTTGCAACATTGCCATCGTAAAACCCAAGGCGCGACCACGGGCGGAATCATCAGCCGATGCTTTGATTGACTGGTCTTCTACATACTTAGTCAAGTCGTCGTAGAAATCCAATTCTTCGTCATCAATTTGAAAGTCGATGGTTTCAACTTTGCGATTAGTAAATAGTTTTTTGGCTTGACCTGTCTCTGTATCGGGGAAAGTAACGAGAGCTTCTTTGGTGCGCCGCAAATAAAACGGAGCATTATTCCGACGCATTGCTTCTTCTAAACTCGTAACATCACCATAAACATCGCGGTCTAGAAGTTCTAGGAATAAACAAAAGTTTTTGGGGTCGCCTTTATGAGGCGTGGCGGTCATCAATAAGTAGTGGTCGGTGAGCTTGGAAAGTTCTTCACCGAGTTTGTAAGCCAAGGTTTTATCATCAGAACTATAGGCGCTCATCTTGTGGGCTTCATCCACAATGATTAAGTCCCAATGACTCCGCAGGAGACTATTTTTGGCATCTTCAATGCGCGAAACCCAGGATATTGAGGTGATGACTTGTTTCTTTTCTTTCCAAGGGTTAGAGCCGTAATTTGCCCGCAGGACATCGCCCCGAATCACCTCAAAATCTTCGCGGAATTTGTCTTTGAGTTCCCGCTGCCATTGAAAGGTGAGGTTGGCGGGGGTGACAATTAAGGTACGTCTGACTAAGCCTCGGACTTTGAGTTCTTTGAGTAGCAGTCCGGCCATGATGGTTTTACCAGCACCGGGGTCATCGGCTAGCAGGAAGCGGATGCGGGGTTGTTTGAGAAAGTATTCGTAGACGGCTTCTAGTTGGTGGGGCAGGGGGTCTACATGGGCGATCGCCAGGGCAAAATAAGGGTCATATTCGTAGGCTAAACCCAAGCGCAGGGCTTCCACGCCGAGGCGAAAATGCAGGGCGTTACCGTCAAAGGGTTCTTGTTCTGGGGTAGCTTCTAGTTGAGCCAACTGTTCTTTGGACAGAATGGACTCGTATACTTGGTTAGTATTGATTCCTTTGCCGATGAGTTTAATGGCATCTCCCATCGGCACTGCCACAATTACTTTTACCGGTTCTGGGAAGAGGGAGCCTCGCAGAATTACATTGGACTTCATTTGCTCTACTTGCATTCGCTTTCCATTCCCAAAACAGAATTTTATTTAATAGGGTCTAGCTGCTAACTTTACTTTTTTATATAAAACAATATAATTAACTTCCTATTTTACACCCATTTGACTAATTTTATCTTGTCAACTGGATCTATTTCATTTACCGGAGCGATCGCCCAACTGCGATCATTTCGGCAGAGGTGCCAAGATTTTCTCAGCATGACTCGCAGCCACCGCCGCAAATAAAGCTTCATAATGATTCAAAGCTTCCTCAATTCCGTAATTTTCAACAGCATACTTTCTACCTTGCTCGCCCAACGCATTCACCCGATCGCGATTCCAGAACAAATCCTCAACAGCATCAGCCAAAGCTTGCGGATCTTCCGGCGCTATTACAACCCCGCCACCGCTTTGCTGGACTGCTTTGTGGGCTGTACCAGTTTCAGGAACCGAAGCCAAAATTGCCCGGCCGCTCGCAAGAAGCACTTGAATTTTTGAAGGCATATTAAAGTTAGTAACCCGGCGCTTTTGTACGACCAAACTAACATCGGCAGCAGCTAACATTTCGGGCAATTTTTCTCGCGGTTCAAAGGGCAGTAACATTACATTAGTAGCTTTGTAAGTTTCGCAATCTTTTTGCAAGCGCGCGAGTGCTGTTGATTCTCCCACAATTACAAAAGCGATTTCGGGTATGTGTTTCAAACGAGCCGCTGCTTGGACAACTGTTTGCAAGCCTTGAGTGAGGGCAATATTTCCAGCATAAAGAACCACAAATTTGCCCTTGAGTTTGTGAGTTTCTCGAAAGGAGTTATTTTCTTTGGGTAAGGGGCGAATGAAATTAACATCGACCCAATTCGGAACGCAAACTATTTTTTCCGGGGGTACTCCCTGGGAGTGCAATTTGCTGATAAAACCGCTGTCGATGACGCTGACTTGGCTGGCTGTGCTGTAGGCAAATTTTTCTAAAGCGTCAGCAATGCGAATTAACAGTCCGTTTTTTTTCACCAAGCCGACGCGCACGGCTGCTTCTGAGACTATATCCTGAACGTTAAGGACGATCGGGATATCGCGAATCCATCCGTAAAAGGCGACTGGGACGCAAATCGGTAAAGGCGGCATTGTCGAGAAAATCACGTCGGGACGCCAGCCTTTGAAGGCTTGGACGGCGCTGGAGACGACAAAACTGCCGTCTAGCAAAAGTCGGTCTAGGAGGCTGGGATGCGGGCCGTTGACGCGCAGGTAGCTGCGCTGAATTGTCACGCCGTTGTGTTCTTCGGTGAGGTAAAATTTGCCCCGATATTGCGGATAAATCCGGCGCTGGGGATAGTTGGGCATTCCTGTAACCACTCGAACTTGATGCCCACGCTTGACTAGGCCTTGAGCTAATTCTGTCATCAGGGGGGCAATGCCGATCGGCTCTGGATAGTAGTTATACGAATAAATTAGAATACGCATCATATTTACAAGAAAAGCCAATTGTCCTGCCGCCCCAGGCTTCGAGCCTGCACCCGTTGAATTGCAGAGGATGTGGTTTGGTTTCCAGTAGCTCTGGCAGGGGCGACGCTGGGACTTTCCACTCCTTGCGAAAGAAGCCGCTAGGGGCCCCTAGCGGGCATCGCGCCCTCAGATCAGGTTTTTTCGCATTAGTAGGCAGTTACGGCGATCGTCAGTACGGATATATTGCAGCTCGTCTGTGAGCTTGTACATAAATACCAGTCCCCTTTCTCCTTCCCTGTCCAAGGGGTCGCGCTGCTCTGCCATAATGGAGTGCAGCTTTGCTTCCAGGTTGAAGGGTTGACCCCTGTCCCAAATCCTAATTTCTAAGTAATCGGCAAACACTTTTACCTCAATGTCGATCGGAGTGGCGACGGGCAAGTTGTGGTGAGCGTGGCGGACAGCGTTGGTAAAACCTTCGTTGATAATTAGTCGGCACTGCCACCCGAAATCCTCCGTCAGCATCGGCAAGACGATATTCTCCAACCATTCCAAAACGGATGTTAAAGCCTTCAGGTCTGTTTCTACCTGAAGGTGCGACTCGGCCTTTGGTTGCTTATCTTTCATCTTTCTTCCCCTTGATCGGTTCCCATCACCGCTGTACTCAGCGCCGGAGGGAGAGGAAAAGGAGGGCAAGGTCTTGGCAACATATTAGTTAAGTCAAGCTTGAGTTGAAGAAGCACGTTTTGCCTCAAGGTGAGCATTCCTTTCGCACCATTTACTCGCAGAGTACATGAGAGGCAACCGATACTGTAAACCGCCTCGGTAGGGCGTTTAAACAGGGAAAATTCCCGATTTTGATAGCGAAGAGTGATTTGAGCTTCGACTGTGTTAGAGGTCGATACTTTTCTAAATACACGTGAGTTCCTGTGGTCAAGAGAAAACCATGCTGGCGTTATTCGAGTACGACCTCGAACTCGCAAATTGCTAATTCATGCTCTGATTACAGAGCTAGCAACAGCGGCGCATTTTCTGTGTAAATTTTAACACCAAATGCTAACGTAGCTATGCTATCGCGATCGATCGCCTGCTTGACGATCGTATCGAGTTTGAATTCTCGCCACCCATCGGCAACAGCACCTGAAAGTTCAGCGGTGAATCGTTGAGGACTCCTACATAGCGCCGCTATTTTTGT
>Ga0136639_10000506_pt1 | contig 13029 bp, 16 predicted proteins | sample AntDrymUQ8592106_2_FD_113739 | JGI IMG/M metagenome (GOLD analysis project Ga0136639, IMG submission 113739) | Polar desert sand microbial communities from Dry Valleys, Antarctica - metaG UQ859 (21.06) | ecosystem: Environmental > Terrestrial > Soil > Desert | place: Antarctica: Dry Valley...
GAGGTGCTTCAAGTTCAGAAGTCACCCAGTTCCGGCCGACACTGACCTGTTCGAGCATCACGTGTGCTTTACCGAGGACGATGTAGGCGAATCGCTCTTCTGGTCGCGAATAACGGAGCTCGAATCCACAGGTTCCACACCAGAACTCGATGCTCCGATCGATATCAGTCACCAGCAACTCGGGCACGAGTGCAGGTTCGAATTCCTCGGTCACTGCCTCATCGTGACACACGGGGCCCGCAGCACGTTCCCCTTGCGGGCGGCATCGGGTTTGCACAGCTCGATGTGGAGTTTGGCGCTCTCTGGCGGCGTTCTGTGATCGCTTCGTGTCGCTAGTTTCCGATGACGACGATGCTTGAGACGGACTCGATGACGTCGTCGGTGATGATGTCCAGCTGGTTGATTTTCAGGACCCGGTTGATCTGGGGGAAGAGGCGTTCGAGGAGGCGGAAGTTGCCGCGGGTGATGCGTTCGATCGCGGCGATGGCTTGGGCGTCGGTGCGCTATACGGGTGGTGTCGAAGGAGGTGGTCTCCTCGCTGCATCGGATGACGTAGCGCACGTCAACGGCACACGCGTCGCATGAGAGCACATTGGCTCAAAGCTACGTGCCGACGCCGCGCGCGGCGGCTATCATTCGGCGCTGGCCGATAGGCTCTTTCTCCGGGCGGCAAACGTACGACTAAGAATCGGGACGACCGAAAGGATGACGATCCCGATCAAAACGACGTCGATGTACTGAGCCGCGAAGTCGGCGACGCCGGGAATGTGCGCCAGGCCGAAGCCGAGCAGGATCACCAACGTCGACCAGATGACACCGCCCAGGACGTTGAAGGTGGTGAACAAGCGCCTTGGCATCTTCCCCACTCCCGCTGCCACGGGCGCGAAGGTGCGTACGACCGGAACGAAGCGGGCGACTGTCACTGCAGCTGGCCCGAACCTGTCGAAGAAGCCCTGAGTTCGCTCCACACTCTTGATGCTGAAGAGCCCTGATTCGCGGCGTTCGAAGATTCGCGGACCGGACTTTCGCCCGATGAAATATCCCATCTGGTCGCCGAGCACTGCTGAGAGCACGATCGCGGGTATGACGATCCAGAGCGGTTGGCTGATCACGCCGCTGAACGCGAGAACTCCGGTGAAGAAGAGAAGTGTGTCACCGGGGAGGAAGAACCCGATGAGCAGCCCGGTCTCGGCAAAGACGATCGCGCAGACGACGACTAGTCCCCACGCTCCTGCGCCGGCGATAACTGACTGAGGGTCGAGCAGGCCCGACATGGAGAAGGCTGAATGCAACATGATTCCCATGCTCGCCGCTGCATTCTAAGGAAGAGCAAAGAAACTGCTGTGCTTCTGTGAAGAGTCTTAGACAGCTGCGTGTTCGCTAGGGCCGACCACACTTACAGAAGGAGCTCAGCCCATGAACCAGACCGCTCTCGGTCTCGCACCGACTACACGCCGCATGCTCAATAAAGTGCCCGAGGTCACCTTAATTTTCTGGGTGATCAAGGTGCTCGCGACGACCGTCGGCGAGACCGCCGCAGATTTCCTCAACGTCGATCTCGGGCTCGGGCTCGCGGTGACGTCGGTCATCATGGCCGTGCTGCTTGTCGCCGCGCTCGTGGCGCAGTTCGAGCTGCGTCGGTATGTACCCGCGGTCTATTGGCTCTCCGTCGTGCTGATCAGCGTCGTCGGCACACTTATTACCGACAATCTGACCGACAACCTGGGTGTCGAGCTCTGGATCACCACCGTCGTATTCGCGGTGGCACTCGCCATCACCTTCGTTATCTGGTTCGTCTCGGAGAAGACCCTGTCGATTCACTCGATCGTCACCACTCGACGCGAGACTTTCTATTGGCTCGCGGTGCTGTTCACCTTCGCCCTGGGTACCGCCGCCGGAGACCTGGTCGCCGAGAGTCTGAACCTCGGGTTCCTCGTCGCTCTGCTCGTATTCGTCGGAGCGATCGCGCTCGTCGCCGTGGCCTATTTCGTCTTCCACCTCAACGCAGTTCTGGCGTTCTGGATCGCGTACATCCTCACCCGCCCGCTCGGCGCGTCTACGGGAGACCTTCTCTCGCAGCCCGTCGCAGACGGCGGCCTCGGCCTCGGCACGACCGGCACGAGCGCGCTCTTCCTCGCCGTAATCCTCGCGCTGGTCATCGTCCTGTCGGTCCGCAACAAGAAGGCGGAGGACACGGCCGTAACCAGCGTGTAGTCGGTCAGGTGTTTGGGCGGCCTTGGCCACCGCCCGGACACTATCCGGCGGTGCCGGGTAGCACGTACTCGTAGATCTCGCTGCGGTGCGTGCTGTACTCGGTGGCTGCCACGAACCCGAGCTTCTCGAGCGTGAGCGCGTCGGTGTCGTTTGCGCCGGTGGCACCTGCGTACTCGACGAACCATATCCGTTCGATACCGTCGAACCTGCCGAGCGCGGCGGCGTCGTGCACGTCGTAGGCGGTGTCGTGCCAGCTGGTGCCTGCGTCGTAGGCGACGTCGAGCGTGACGTCTCGCAGCCCGGCGAAGTCGGCGGGGTAGAGGTGCATCGCGAGCCGAGGGCGCCTAGACGGACGCACTGACTCGTCGAACGCGATAGCGTCGCCCGGCGAAGCATGGGCAGCGATCGTGGCACCGATGTCGGCGAAGTCGCTGTTGTTCTTGGCGTTCGGCCCGCGTTGGGAGTTCCAGACCGGAGCCGCGCAGAGCACAACGACGAGCAGTACGGCGGCCATCGGCCGGGCGCGTCCACGTACCACCCAGTCGAGCCCGATCGCCATCAGGATCGCTGCGGCCGGGGCGCAGTAGGAGAGATAGCGGGCCGTGTAGACCGGCACGACCGGGAAGGCGCCGATGAGAATGACGGCGGGGACGAGCAGCCAGGATGCGGCGACGACGACGAGCCGCGGCATCCGGAATCGTTCTTTCGAACCGGACAGTGTGGTGGAACCCCAGGCGAGGACGGCCGCGACGAGGGCGCATCCGATAAGCAACCACGCTACCGCGGCGAAGAGGGGTTGCCCGAACCAGAGCGATACGGCGAGCTTCGGGAACGTGATCTCGTTACGGTGGCCGAGAAAGGCGATCTGTTTGCGCTCGAGCAACGCCCAGATGAAGACCGGCGTGGCGGCGACCAGCGCGGCCGCCACGCTCCCGACCCAACGTGTCAGGAAAGCCCTGTCGGTGCGGACGGTCAGAAGGATCACGGCATGGGCGACCGCGATCAGGACCACGTAGAGGAAGAGATACGTGCCGACCGCGAGAAGAGCGGCGTAGGCGATCCACCAGCGCCGGCCCGGGTTGCGACGGTGCACGAGCTCGAGAAGAAGCACGGTGAGCCAGGCCACGATCGCCGCGGCGATGGCCGACGAACGGGCTTCGGCACCCATGTAGGTGAGGCGGGGGATGATCGCGCAGATGATCCCGGCGGCGATCGCGATGCGGGTGGAGCCCAGCCTTCGGGTGATCAGCATGACCGCGGCGACCGCGGCACCGACGGCGAGTGCGCTCGGCAGCCGCACCGAGAACGGTGAAGCGCCGAACAGGCCGATCCAGAAGTGCAGTCCGACGTAGTAGGTGCCGTGCACGGCATCGACAGTGCCCAGCATGGCGATCAGACTGGGCAGGCTCCGCGTGGCAGACATGACGCTCGCCGCCTCATCGCCCCAGAGCGACGGGATCCACGATCCGGTCAGAGAGACGATCGTGGCGGCGAAGGCGACGAGAGCGACGATCCGGGCGAATCCGTGCGGGCGTGGCACCGGGGTGTCGGTGAGGGCCCTGGTCGTAAGCAGTTGATTCGCCATAGTCCCAGCCCATCGCTACGGCTCTGAGACGCGGCTAAGAATCAGCTGTGCTTCGCTCGCGGCACGGCAATGGAGATGGCCGTGCCGGCGTCGGAGCTGTCGACGACGTCGACCGACCCGCCGTAGCGCACGGCAATCTCGCGCACGAGCGCCAAGCCGATTCCGAACCCGGTCTTCGCATCGCCGCCGCCGTCGACGGCCGCGCCAGAGTGGGCGAACCGATCGAACACGCGGGCGGGATCGATGCCCTGGATTCCGGGCCCGTGATCGCGGACGACGATCGAGACGGTCTTGTGAGTCGCTGCGACCTGAACGGACACCGTAGATCCGGGTGGAGAGAACCGCAGGGCGTTGTCGACCAGCGCTACGGTGCACCGGGTAATGCTGGAGGAGGGCACGTACGAGTGGGCGGAAGCCGGTGCGTCGAGTTCGACCGAGATCTGCTTCGCGGAGCCAATGAGCGACATCCGGTGCACCGCCAGGTCGACGGCGGCGACGACGTCTGCGGACTCGCTCTCGGTCGGCGCGACCCCGCCGACCTCCGCCGACTCCAGCAGGTCGTTGACGACCTGGATCAATGACTTCGCATCGTGCCGCAGTTCGGCCACGAGTTGCGTCGACGGGTCATTTTCGGGAAGCGCCCGTTGCAGGATTTGGATTCTCGCGTCGAGGACGGCGAGCGGTGTTCTCAGTTCGTGGCTCGCGTCGGCGACGAACGCCCGTTGGATCCGCAGCGCCTCGCCGAGAGGCTGCACGGCCCGGCGGGTGACCAGCCAACTCATCACGCCGGCGAGCACGATCAGCGCGACCCCGAGGGCGGAGGCCGCACGTAGAAGATCCACGGCACCTACGTCGAGGTTGTTCTCGTCGGGTACGGGTTCGAACAGTTCGGCGGGAGAGATTTCGGAGAGCACGTACAGGAAGATCGCCGCGATCACGACGACGACCACAGCGGAACAGACGATCGCAATGCGGGTTCCGACTATGCGCGACGCGCGGCGGAGCGCGAGCGCGTCGCCGTCGACGATCGTCCGGGCGCGCCTGGTCACGGTTGCCCCAATCGGTAGCCCTGACCGCGCACAGTGAGAACGATGTCGACATCTGTTTTGCGGCGCAGATAGTGCACGTAGGTATCGACTGTGCCTGCGGTGTCTTCGGGGCTGAACACGGTCGCGAGGATCTGCTGACGAGAGAACGTGCGCTGGGGCGCTTCAGCCAGCAGTTTGAGCAGGTCGTTCTCCTTGGCGGTGAGGAGGATGCGTCCGTCGTACGGGGAGTAGATGGTGCGGCTGTCGGGGTAGTACTCCCACCCTCCGACGAGGAGCGTACGTCCTTCGCCGGTGAAGACCCGGCGGATCGCGCGCAGGCGGGCAAAGAGCTCGTCGAATTCGAACGGTTTGACCAGGTAGTCGTTGGCGCCGGTGTCGAGCCCGTCGACCTTGTCGCGGATCGTGCCGAGCGCGGTCAGCAGCAGGATCGGGGTGGTCACGAGTTTGCTCCGCAGTGCGTCGACTACGGCCAACCCGTCCAGCGAAGGGAGGCGCCGATCAATGACCATCACTTCGAATTCGCCGCCGGTTCCCACGGCGAGCCCCTCTGCGCCGTCGGCTATCAGCGTGACGTCGTACACCTCCGCAAGTACGTGGGCGATCATCGGGCCGAGCTGCGGATCGTCCTCGACAAGTAGCAAGCGGGGGCGGTCGGTCGGCTCAGCGGACATCCGTTGCTCCTCGGTAGGGTGCCGTCCCACCGACGGCGGCGCGACGTTCCTCCCAGTTTGGCACCACGAGCAGTGCCCAGAACGCATTGACGAGCGCCACGGCGGCGACCGAGTACACGAGGGCCGCGACGACGTCGGACGGATAGTGCACACCGAGATAGACCCGGGACGCCGCGGTGGCGACGGCGACGGCCGCCCCCGCGGCAATCAGCATCGGGCGCCATCGGCTGCGGCCCGCCACGACCCCGATCCCGATCATCAGACACGCGGCGAACGTCGTGTGTCCGCTGGGGAAACTCAGACCTCCCGGCTCGAGCACCAACGGGTGCGCCAGCGAGAGAATGTCGGGCCGTGCACGCTGCACGATCAATTTGACGGCTTCACTGCCGAGCCACGGCACCACGACGATTACGAGAAACCGGGCAGCCGGCAACACCCGGCGTGTGGTGCCGGCAACGACGATCGTGCCGAAGAGAACCAGCATGCTCGCGACCGGGGGACCGAACAGCCAGTTGATCCCGAGGGCGACCTGGTCGAGCGGCGCGGTTTGGAGCACGTTGACCGAGCGGAGGAAATCCATCTCGGCCGATGTCCAGCCGTGCGCCGACGCCAACACGACCCCCGTCACGACGACGACGAGCAGCGCAATCGCCGCGGGTACCGCGTGTCTCGCGAAACGGACGCGCGGCCGGATGTCTGGACTCATGTTTCTAGCGTCCGTCGCACCGTCACAGGAGCCTCTAAGAATGCCGCCCCGCTTCTTAGCGTTTTCTTACAGCGGCCCGCGCACAGTGGTGAATCCACCCGTCAGACGAACGGACGAGACCATCATGCAGGTCACCATCGTGATCCCCACGTTCAACGAAGCACCCAACGTCGCAGAGCTCGTGCGACGCATCAGCGAGGCGACCGACGCGTACGACGCACGAATTCTCTTCGTCGACGACTCGACCGACGACACTCCCGCCGAAGTGCTGCGAGTGGCATTGCTCTCGCCGGTGCCGGTGGGGCTCATCCATCGGGAAGCTCCCTCGGGCGGACTGTCGGGCGCGGTGCTCCAGGGGCTGGCATCGACCACGAGCGAGTGGTGCGTCGTTATGGACGGCGACTTGCAGCATCCGCCCGAGCTCATCCCCGTGCTGCTGGCCAGCGGCGTAGAGCAGCACGCCGACGTGGTCGTGGCCTCCCGTCATCTGGCGGGCGGGTCGTCGTCTGGTCTTGCGAACGGGACGCGGCGGCTCGTGTCATCCGGATCCACAGTGCTCACCCGGGCCATGTTTCCGGTGAGACTGCGCAACGTCACGGACCCGATGACCGGCTTCTTCGCCCTCCGTCGCTCGTCGGTGGATCTTGAGGCGCTGCGGCCGCGCGGCTTCAAAATCCTGCTGGAAGTACTCGCCCGCAACTCGCTCACGGTCGTCGAAGAGCCGTTCGTGTTCGGCGACCGGGTCGCCGGCATGTCAAAGGCAGACCTCCGTCAGGGACTCAGATTCGTGACGCAACTCGCTGCGCTGCGGTTCGGTCGGCTCTCAGGATTCGCGGCGGTCGGCGCGGCCGGAGCGCTCGCGAACCTCGCGATCATGGCCGGACTGCAGGCGCTCGGCGTCTGGTACCTCGCTGCCGCGATCACCGCTGCCGCCATCACCCTCGTCGGCAATTTCGTGCTCGCCGAACGGCTCGTATTCCACGACCTACGCGCGGACGGGCCGAACGTCTGGGTGCGCTTCGCGAAATCGATGGCCTTCAACGGAGTCGAGACCATTGCGCGCACCGCAATGCTCTGGCTCATCGTGGAAACTCTCCCGATACCGGGGATCGTGGTGCAGGCCGCTCTCATCGCGGTCGGGTTCGTGCTGCGCTTCGTCTACCACTCGCGGATCGTCTATCGTCCGGCGCGCACGACCGCACCCCACCCCTCAGTCTCGAGCGTCACGCTTGACGGGGTCGACCGGCCGGTAGCACGGTCGTGAAAATTCTCGTCGTCGAGGACGATGCCCGAATCTCTACGGTCATCCGCCGGACCCTGACGGAGGCCGGCTACGCCGTGGACACGCAAGCAACGGCGCCCGCCGCGATGGAGGCGTTCGACCGGGGCGGCCACGACCTGGTTCTCCTCGACCTCATGATCCCCGGTTCACCCGAGGGAGGGATGGACGTGTGCCGCCACATCAGGGCGAGCACCGAAGACCTCCCGGTGCTGATGCTCACCGCGCTCGGCACCAAACGCAACCTGGTCGAAGGTCTCGATGCCGGCGCGGACGACTACCTCGTCAAACCGTTCCACCTGGTCGAACTGCTCGCACGGGTGCGGGCACTGTTACGCCGGGCGCCGCGCGCGCAACCCAGCGTGCTTCACGCCCAGGGGGTCTCCCTGGACCCGGCCACCCGCACCGCGACGCGGGCCGGCCGGGTGATAGACCTCAGCGCGAAGGAGTTCGCCGTCCTCGAATACCTGATGCGAAACGCGGGCTCGATCATCAGCGCGAGCGAGCTCATCGACCACGCCTGGGACTCGAACTACGAGGGATTCAGCAACGTCGTGCAGACCTACATCCGCTACCTCAGGAAAAAGCTCACCCTCCCGGGCGAAGACGATGTCATCCAGACCCATCGCGGGTCGGGCTACTCGATTGCGTCCGACCGGTGATATTCCGGCACGCAACTATCCGGCTCACGGTCGCCTTCACTGCGGTGCAACTGCTGTTGTTCGCGGCATTCGCCCTCGGCGTCTACATCTTCGTCACCGGCACCTTCGATTTCGACTCCACGGAACACGCCGGCGAGGCCGCGGTCAACACTGCGGAACAGGGCTTCACCACCCTCCGCAACGGACTCATCGTCAGCTACGCGGCGCTGCTGCTCGTCGTGCCGGCCGTCAGCTACGTCATGGCCCGACTCGCACTGCGCCCCGTGAAGCGCAGCTACGAGCGGCAGGAACGCTTCGTCGACGGAGCGTCCCACGAGCTGCGCACCCCGTTGAGCATCATCCAGGGCGAGCTCGAACTCGTCACCACCCGTAAGCGGACCGTCGCGGAGTATGAGCAAGCCATTGCGATCGTGTTGGAAGAGATCGGGACTCTGACGGACCTGACAAACGACCTCCTGCTGCTCTCGCACAGTGCCGGGCGATACCCGCGCGAGGAAATGGTGACCTGCTCCCTCAACGACCTGGTCGTGGAAGCGGCAAAGAGAAAGAACTCCCCACGCGGGCCCGAGAGCGCGCAGCTCACCGTCGACCTCGGGCGCGCGGCGTCCGTCACTGTCGCGCGGCCTCTGATGCTGCGCGCGATCATCAATCTCATCGACAACGCACTTAAATTCACACCGAAGTCGGGGACGATCAGCGTGCGCACCGAGATAGTCGACGGCAATCCCGTCGTCACTGTTGCCGACACGGGGATCGGTATGGATGCCCACGCCGCCGCCCACGCGACCGACAGATTCTGGCGCGCCGATGACGCGAGAACCCGCCCGGGCCACGGGGTGGGGCTCGCGCTCGTTAGCCAGATCATGGAAGCCCACGGCGGCGGCATCGAGATCACCAGTGCCCGAGGCGTAGGTACCGTCGTGCGCCTCGTCTTCCTCGGTAACCGCGCCTGAACCTCCGATTCGACCGTTCTCACGGTCATCTCACACACCCCTGCATAGCCTCGACAACGAGGGCGCAACCTCGTGCTCTCCCCACACGAAAGGCATCAGCATGGAAAAGAAGACGAAGCTCGTCGGAGGAACCATCGCCGTCGTGGCGCTCGCACTCGTCGGAGGTCTGAGCCTGACCGGCGCCGCCCTCGCGACTCCCGCCCCCGCCACGACCCACTCGACCGTGAGCGACGGCGACGGCGAGACAGCCGACGATGTCAACGGTGTCGAGGTCGAAGACGGAACCAACGACGGTGAGACCGCCGACGACGCCACCGAGTCCGGAACCGAGGACCCCAGCGACGACGTCAACGGCGTCGAGGTCGAAGACGGAACACAAGACTAGGTATCGGACCGGGCTCGGGCTTCGCAGCCCGAGCCCGGGCGCCGCTCAGCGCCCTCGACTCTTAGAGCATTTCCAGGGCGAGCCCACAACGCTGGCCGGACTCGTCACCCGCCGTTCAGGAACACACATGAATTTCGTCGCCCTCGCGGCGATGCTCGCGCCCACAAACATCGCACAGGCGGGGATCCGCAACTGGGCCTACAGACTGCATCACTCGCTTCGCGACGAAGGCATCTACGTCGCGAGCATCACGATCAACCTCATGATCACAACCCGACCCCCGACCGGCGTGAAATCTATGGCACCCGACGCGATTGCACTCAACTACTTGTACATGTGCACTAAGCGCTCCGAGGCCGAACGACTAATCCAGTAAGCAAATCTTGGTCTGCGCACTTCGACCGGCAGGGGGCCGCACAACTGCCTCGCCTCCGCGCAGAGTACTCGAGGAGCTAGTGGAACGTCGTGCCTTGAAAAACTAAAGCTTTCCGAGACACGCGAAGCCTTCCTCGAGCTGCCGGACGAATCGTTGGATTTCCGGGGCGCAGTTTGTCTTGGAAACGTGTCTCACCGCAAAGTGTCTTTGCTCCGTCGCTTTTAGCAATTTCCAAGGCAGAATGGATCCGTGAGACATCTTGGATATACGCGGGTCAGCACCAGAAGCCAAGACGCGAAGTTGCAGGTCGACGCCCTGGTCAAATCGGGTGTGCAAGAGCGGGACATTTTCGCCGACGTCACCTCGGGCAGCCGGACCGCGATCTCACGCCCCGGAATGAAGAAGCTCCTCGAGTACGCCCAGCCCGGCGACACCGTCGTGGTGTGGCGGGTCGATCGCCTCGGACGATCCCTCATCGATGTGCTGAACACGGTGAAGCTGCTCCGGGAGCGTGACATACAGGTGAAGAGCATCTCGGACGGGATCGACCCGTCGACGACCTCGGGCCGGCTCATGCTGAACATGCTCGCCACCTTGGCCGAGTACGAACGCGAGCTGATCACAGAAAGGGTGAACGCAGGAATCACAGCCGCCCGAAAAGGCGGCACCAAGTTTGGTCGACCCTTGTCCGATCCCGTGGTCGTCGCCGACAAACTCAAGCTCGTCACCGAGGCCCGGGCGAAGGGCCGCACTGCGGAGGATGCGGCGAAGCTTGTTGGATGGAGCCGGGCCACTTTGTACCGGCACCAGCAGGCCCTCGCGGCCCGCGAGAGCACGACTGTGTAGGTGACTCGTGGACGCGGCCGAGCGGTGGCGTGTTCTTCGGCTGCATGTCGAAGACCAGATCCCGCTCGCCGTCCTTGCCCGGGAGACCGGGATATCTACTCGGACTCTGCAGCGCTGGAACCAGCTCTACCGGGCAGGCGGCATCGCAGCCCTAGACGCGCATGCGCGCATAGACAAAGGTGTCCGCCGAACTTCGGCCGAGACGGTCGCGTTCATCGAACGGCTGGCGCTCACTCGACCGCGCCCGAGTCTCGCCACGCTGCATCGTCTCGCCACCACCGACGCGCAGGCTCGTGAGCTGCCGGCGCCGAGCTATGCGACCGTGCGGCAAATCGTTCAGGCTCTCAATCCGGCCCTGGTCACCCTGGCGCTGGAGGGGCCGGTCTCGTACCGGGACAAGCACGAGCTCGTTTTCCGCCGCCGCGCGGAGTACCCGAACCAGATGTGGCAGTCCGACCACACCGAACTCGACATCCTCATCTTCGGCGCCGACGGCAAACCTGACCGACCGTGGCTGACCACAGTAATGGACGACTACTCTCGCGCCATCTGCGGATACATGGTCTTCACCGGCGCCCCCTCAGCTATTAACACCGCCCTCGCCCTCCGACAGGCGATCTGGCGGAAGACCGATCCCGCGTGGGCGATGTGTGGCATCCCAGAAATCCTGCACGTGGACCACGGCTCCGACTTCATCAGCCACCACCTCGAGCAAACAGCTATTGCACTGCACGTCAGGATTATCCATTCCACCGTCGGCCGGCCACAGGGGAGGCAAGATCGAGAGGTTCTTCGGCACCATCAACTCCGAGGTCTCGGCCGCGCTACCCGGCCATCTCGGACCGGGCAGTCGGACACCAACGCCGGTCCTCGACCTTGCCGGGCTCGACCGTGCGATCGGCGAATTCATCGGCATCTATAACGACCGAACCCATAGCGAGCTGGGGATTTCACCGCGTGACGCGTGGGTCGCCGACGGCTGGCTGCCGCGGGTGCCCGACAGTCTTCAAGAACTCGACGGACTACTCCTTACGGTTCCGAAGAACCGGGTCGTGCAACGCGACGGTATCCACTTCCAAGGCCAGCGCTACCTCGCCCCGACCCTGGCCCCGTTCGTCGGCCACACCATCACCATCCGGTACGACCCCCACGACATCTCCGAGATCCGCGTCTACGACCGGGACACCTTCATTTGCACCGCCATCGACGAAGCCCACCCCAACCTTCGCCTCAGCCTCCGCGACATCGAGACTGCGCGCCGGGCCCGCCGCAAGCAGCTACGCCGAGCCATCAACGAGCGCGTCCCAACCGTTGCCACACGCGAGGAACCCCGCACCCCCGAACCCACGAAGCGGCGGACGAAGCTGCGCACCTACGAAGAGGACGAGTGATGAACCAGGCATTCATCGTCACCAAGGAACACCGACGCTTCGCCGAGTTCGCCAACGCCGTGCGGAAGGAGAAAACCATCGGGATCTGCCACGGCGCTGCCGGCGTCGGGAAGACGAACTCCGCCCGCCGCTACGCCAACTGGGACGCCCTCAAGCCCTACATAAACGAGTGGGGGCCGCGCGGGGACCACGACGCGAAGCATTACGCCCTCGCGAACCGATCGCGCACCGTCTTCTACACACCCGAAGACCTCTGCCGCCCTAAAGACCTCATGCACGACATCGATCACTGGCAGGTAAAAGTCGGGATTTGCGCCGACGAGCACCTCCGCTCTCTCATGCCTGAGCCGGAAAGGGTCAGGCAGAACGATGTCACCCGCCTTGTGGAACTCCTCATCATTGACGAAGCCGAACGACTCACTCCCACCGCCCTCGAGCTGCTTCGCGATCAGCACGATCGCACCCACCGCGCGATGATCCTCATCGGCATGCCGGGCATCGACGAACGATTCCGCCACTATCCCCAGCTCTACAGCCGACTCGGATTCTCACACCACTACCGCGCCCTCGGACGCGAAGAACTCCTCTTCGTGCTCGATCGCCACTGGAAACGACTCGGCAAGACCCTCGACCCCGACGACTTCACCGACGCGCAAGCCATCGCCGCCATCGAACGCATCACGCGAGGCAACTTCCGCCTCCTCGAGCGGCTCTTCCCTCAGCTCGTCCGCGTCCTCAAGATCAACCAGCTCGACACCATCACGGACGACGTCATCGAGGCCGCCGCCAGCATCCTCGTCATCGGCAACTAGCGACACGGAGCGATCACAGAACACCGCCAAAGAGCGCCAAACTCCACAACAGCTCGAGTTGGCGCTGTGCGCTGTCTCGTAACCGAAGTGCCTCGTAACC
>Ga0136639_10000507_pt1 | contig 13027 bp, 11 predicted proteins | sample AntDrymUQ8592106_2_FD_113739 | JGI IMG/M metagenome (GOLD analysis project Ga0136639, IMG submission 113739) | Polar desert sand microbial communities from Dry Valleys, Antarctica - metaG UQ859 (21.06) | ecosystem: Environmental > Terrestrial > Soil > Desert | place: Antarctica: Dry Valley...
CTGGGGGATCACGCCGAGGCCCGGAACGAATGGCCGCTGACGGGGCGAATTGGGGATCAGCTTTACAGCGTGATTCTGGACCGGACGTTTTTCGACGAGACCGGCACCCGCTGGATCATCGATTACAAGACCGGCAGCCAGACGCCGGGGCATCGGGAGCAGTTGCAGCGCTACGGCCTCATGGTTTCGGCGCTCGACGCTCGTCCAATTCGGTTGGGTTTGTATTACCCGTTGACCAACGAGTGGAACGATTGGGCGTTTACGATTTCTCCGCCAGGAGAATCAACGATTGTCCGAGCGGAAGGTTGACGCCGCCGGCGAGCAGGGCGGCTTCAGCCGCCAGAGGGGCGTAGAGCAGACGGTCGAGCCACGGGGCGACGGGTTCGACCCCGCTGGAGGCCTGGCCCCCCAGGAGCGGTTCGACGACGCGGAATTTGAACAGGGCGACGGGCAGCAGGAGCGAGTTTGCATAAGTGCAGCGCAGGGTTCGGAAGCCATGGCGTTCGGCGAGGGCGAGCAGCCGGGATTTGGTAAACCGCTGGCGCTCGTGAGCGAAATTGGAGTGTTGGCTGCGCAGGATATCGAGGGCCGAAACGCGAAGGGCCAGGAACCCGCCCGGTTCGAGGACGCGAGCGAACTCGGCCATGGGTTCGTCTTCCTTCCCGCGAGGCAGATGGACGACGACGTCCATCGAAACGAGCGCGTCGAAGGCTTGGTCTTTGTACGGCAGGTGACACATGTCGGCCTGGACCATGCGTTGGACGCCGAGAGTCTGGCCGAACTCCAGCCCCTCCCAGCCGAGATCGAGCGGATACATCGGCCACTGGTAGCGTTCCTGGAGGGCCAAGGCGAAGTGCCCGGTGCCGGCCCCGATTTCGGCTACGCGTTGCAGTTTCCGATCCTTCGCGGCGGGATCCAGCAAGCCGAACATAATCTCGCGCATGCCGCGATACCACCAGAAGTCGTTCTCGGCTTTAGCAATATTGGCGAATTCAGCCGAGTTCATCATATGGATTGAAGCGATTGGGGCTTTCCTGGTATCGCAGATTCCGAATTCAGGTGTCAAGCTGCGGCTTTGGCTTCGATCTTTTCGACGGCTAGCTCCAGCGCCTCGGTGAAGACGACCAGCAACAGGCTCGGCACGGCCGAAAAGTCTGCTTTGGGAGCGAACCGCTTGAGGCGGAGTTCAATGGTGGCGAAGGTTTTTCGAACCTCTCGTTCGATCTCCAAGCCGACCGCCCAGCGATGGGTAGTTCCTTTCTTCTGGAGTCGCGGAACGATCGAACTGAGCTTGACGATTTGGGTGATGATATCCTCTTCAGCCTTCAGCATGGAGTAAAGCCCGCGTTGGGAACGTTTGACGCGGAGTAGGATCCGCCTGGCCAGCCTGGGATTAAACGAGGCGAACAGTACGGGTCCGAGCGAGGCGGCAATCGGACGGAGTACTTCGAGTTCACTGACAAAATTACGATCGATCCAGTGAAAGCAGCGCTCCATCATTTTGGGGTCGAGTACGTCATAGGTCAGGCGATCGACGTGATCGCCAGTAGCGGGCCGGGAGGCTCGCCAAGCGATGATGCCGCAGGCGAGATCGATATCTTCCAGCCGTTCGAGGGAATCGAAGTAGAGGCAGGGGAGCCATTCCCGCAGACTGGCCTGGATCGCAAGGGATACTTTCGAGTAGACGGCCGCATATCGACTGGAGTGTTCCGCCGGGGCAACGGCCCAGCCGCGGACGGGACGCCACGGCCGGTCGGGCGGAAGGGGCAGCAGGCTCCGACTGCCCGCTCTAAAGTCGATGGCAAGCAGCGCCGGTAGCGGTTCCCCGAAAACGGCGTGGCGGAACAAACAAATCGCTGTTTCGACCGCGTCTTCGGCGGGAACCGACGATGCTGGGGCCTCAATGGGCTGTTCGGTTTCCGCGATGCCTCGACGGCAATCGAACGAGGGCGGGTGCACATCGCCCCACGCGTTGATGCATGCGGAGGAGTCTACCCCCGACTGAGCCATAGGCAGAAACAACGTCTGCGCCGGATTCAATGAATTGCGTTTCATCACGCCCTGAATTTATCAGTCGGGTGGTCGATTCCGAACTATGGGTCGCTGACGGGACGCCTTCTTTCTTCGGTTAAATGTATTGCAATTAACGACTTAAAGCGATCGAAAATAAATATGAATTGCTTGTGAACGAATTTTCGTCCCGGGGCTGACCAGTACTGTTGGCGAGATGGTACTGGCCTGGGAGATTTTGGGTTGTCGACACCTCGTCATCCCTGAGTTTACGTCCCGCCCTCCGTTGAACTTTTGCGAGATGGACTCGGCTAGGGCGCTAGTTCGGGGACGAGGACCGGTGCCGGGGCGGCCCGGCGGAAGGGTTGCTTGCGCAGATAGGTGAGCGAGCGCCAGCCCCAGTCGAGGGGACCAAGCAGGAAGTGGCGCAGCCAGATCGGGCTCGCGATCAACTGGAAGAGCCATATGGAGAAGACGACGTAGTAGAGCTGGTGCCGTTCGAGTTTTCCGTAAAGTCCGAAGCCTAAGCCGCTAAAGAGCACGGCGCAGATGATGGAGTGGGAGATGTAGTTCGTGAAAGCCATGCGGCCCACGGCGGCCAGCGAATTGCGCAGCCACGAAAGGTAGCCGGAGCGGCAAAACAGGAGCAACAGGCCGACGTGTCCTATCGTCATGCCGACGCGGCCGACATCGTAGGTGACGTTGGCAAGGAGGAGGGTGAGCGGCGGAAGGCAAGGGCGGTGTTGAACGATCTGGAGGAGCAGGCGCTGCCGGTGTTGACGAATTTGCGGGGGTTGCGACCGGAGGACGAGGTTTGGCGATTGCGGATGCTGACGGAGGAGGTGGGGGAGTGGCGGCGAAAGGCGGCGCGGGTGATTGATGGGCAGTTGGAGAATCGTGATTTGGTGCCGCGCTCGGGAAGGCGGGTAGGTGAGGGGAAGTCACCGGAACGGCGGGTTTGCGATGAGGCGTATGGTGCGATGGTGGAGTTGTTAAGAGGGCGGGAGGCGGAGGAGGTGGAGATGAGGAGCTACTGGGAAGCGGAAGCGGCGATGGTGAGACGGGATGGGTTAATCCGGACGGCGCGGGCGGGAGCGGGCTGGAAGGGGTTGCTGCGAGAAAAGTGAGGTTGGTGCCCGGGGCGGGACTTGAACCCGCACACCCGTGAGGATAACGGATTTTAAGTCCGTTGCGTCTGCCGATTTCGCCACCCGGGCACTATAAAAACAAACGAGTTATTGAACTGGCCCCAATTCGCTTTCCTTGACTGTGCCGGAAATTGTGCGTACCTTGTGCATATTGAGGCTCATTAACCGCTCGTAAGCTAATTCTACCGCTTCTGGAGACGGATTCACATACCGTTGTGAAACCGTAACGGTAGAATACCCCATGAGGAGCATGATCGTGAAGGCTTCGGCCCCTGCTTCGCCAAGGCGCGTGCCGAAAGAGTGCCGGGGAGAATGAAGTACGAAGTCGGAAGGGAGCTGTGCCAATTTCCCGTAAGCGCCGAGGGCCGTTTTCGCCCTTTGCGGTTAATCTCAACCCCTTAACGGACGTTATATTCCGTTTTCTGAGGGGACACCACTATTGCCAGTATTTTTACTTTGAAGTCGCCACGCTGGCGAAACTCAACAGTGTTACGAGCATGCCCATGCCGACAATTGAACCAGCATAAACCCAGCTTGAGATTGCGTCAGAGACATATGCGCTCGATGGATCTTGGGGAGCGTAAATCACTGTCGCGCTGTCGCCGGGCTTGTAACGGGGCGGCCACGTGGCGGTCGCGTCGGTAAAGCGCAGACGTTTGCCGCTGCTGGCTACAACAAATTCGACCACTGGTCGCAGCGCGCGGCTCGGGTGAGTGGTCGGTCCAGGTTTCATCTGGACCACGCGTCCAGTCGCGGTGACCCAGCGCGCAAGCCGGATGCGATGGGTTGTGAATATCGAGACGCCAGCCAGCATCATTGCGATTCCGATTCCGCGAAGGACAAGCATGAGTTTCATTTCGATCATTTTGGACAAGTCCTAAAAAACGCTTCCGTGCGATGTATTGGGATGAATTGAAAGACCACACCGAAAGGAAAGAGAGAAAGTTGGACGAAGGCAGCTTCGCTAAATCTCTCCAATACCGGCTTACTTCTCATGACCGATCGGCCACCTCACTTGGGTGCGACGATTCAATTAGTCGTAGACTGGCCGACAAGTTCTGGCTTCGTTCGTAAACGAGAGTTGGTAATATTTGGAATGGTCATCCGGAGTCGAGACAACGAAGTAGCCGTTTCGATCCGAAAATTTCGCTTCAGAATTACGAACTAACATTCCAATTGTATTTTTCGCTGGACGATAGGCCGCTCAACGCAACGCGCACCAAACGTCAACAGCCTGACGCCACTGACGAAAATCACGCTGTCCCCTCTTCGGCAGATTGAGTGTCATCCTGAACGCTCGTAGGGTCTTGATCCAAAAACTCCATATCGATGAGAGTGGTTCTCCGAAATAGTATGCCATGGCACCCGAGGCCGTGTCAGCGCCGGGGGGTGGCGGTAGGGGTGGGGTCGTAAGCAGGACGGAAGGCAATTGGCGGGTCGGGGGGGGCCGTCGCCAGAAACTGTGCCGGCTTTTTTGCGGGGTCCTCACATAGAAGGCCTGTCCGTCATTGGGAACCATCGTTAACCCACCCGCCGTAAGTTATTAATTCTTAGTCACTAATAAGAAAGGGCGGCAATGCGCACCACCCCTTGATTTCTTGTTAGGCTAGATCTTAAGTCCGTTGCGTCTGCCGATTTCGCCACCCGGGCACGATATCTGTAATCCTAATTCTAGCGCTTCAGAGGGCGGATGCGCACTGGAAGTCTTGCTCGTTCTTTCCGTTGAGCGGCGGGCGAACCTGTTCAAGGCCACCAGGGGCCACGTCACTTCCGATAATCTGATTTTTTACTCAGAGAAGTATCTGCGTCTGGACGCACAGAACTGAATAGTTGCGATTTATTCGATCATGGATCTGTCTATCAATAGGGTTCGTTACTGCGTCTGTCTGCTGCTCGTGTGCCAGCAGTTGGGAGCTGAGAGACGCGTCTTCCGGATCGGCTATGAACATGCTCCGCCGAACCAGATCGTCGACGCCGCGGGGCGACCCTCCGGGCTAGCGGTCGAGGTGGTCGCGGAGGCGGCTCGGCGGGCGGGGATTCGACTTACCTGGGTCTACACTCCGGGCAGCGCAGTGGTGGGGCTTCAGAACGGTCACATTGATTTATTTCCCCTCCTGACCGAGCTACCCGAGCGACTTTCTTACGCGTATTTCTCCCAACCCTGGCGGACAACAACTTATGCCTTGGTTTGGCGGGCCGATAGCGGGGTAACCGACCCACCTGCATTCGGCGCAAGACGATTGGCGATAACTCCGGATCGTTGGGCTGCTATAGAAGCCCAAGCGCGCTTTCCCGCAGCAACGGCGGAACGGCTGGCTTCGCAGCAAGAGGTTCTGCGCGCTGTTTGCTCAGGAGCCGCGGACGGAGGGCTGATCTACGCCAACCCGACTACGCTCGATGCCCTAGTACCGGAGCCGAGTTGTGCCCCCGTCGGATTGCGGTCGATGCGGCTGGATGAGAGCGGCGGACGGTTGAGTGTGGCGGCGCGGAGGACGGACCCGGAAGCGGTGGTGGCGGCGGACGGGATCCGGGCGGCCATCGACGACATGTGGGCGGACGGAACGATGCAAGGGACATTTCTGAAGTGGTTTGCAGCGACGAGTTTTGAACGGGAGACGCTCGAAAGGTTGAAGGACGCGCATCAGCGGAATCTGGCGTTGGGCGCGGCGGCGGCCACCGCCGGGGGATTGGCGCTGATCCTGGCCTACTTGGTCTGGCGGCTGCGCAGGACGCAGCGAGCGCAGTCGGACTTCCTGGCCTCGATGAGTCACGAGATTCGAACGCCGATGAACGGGATGCTGGGCATGGCGGAGCTTTTGGAGACGAGCGGACTGCAACCGGGACAAGGGGAACTGGTGGCCACGATGCGGGAATCGGGGGAGTCGCTGCTAACGATCTTGAACGAGATTCTTGACTCGGCGAAACTCGAGTCGGGTCGGATGCTGTACGCTTCGGAACCGTTCGACTTGTGGGCGGTGGCGGAAGTGACGGCGGGACTGTTCTGGGTCTCGGGTTGGCAGCGGGGCATCGATATCCGGGTGGAGATCGACGCAAAGACGCCACGAAAGGTGTTGGGGGACGGGGTGCGGGTGCGGCAGATCCTGATGAACCTCGTCGGTAATGCGCTGCGCTTTACCGATTCCGGTTGGGTTGCGATCAGGTTGCGGGCGGCGGAGGGAGGGGTCACTATTGGCGTGCGCGACACGGGGCCCGGGATCGCTGTCGAACAACAGGAGCGGATCTTTGAGCCGTTCCTGCAGGCGAATGATCGAACGCATGGAGGCACTGGGCTGGGCTTGAGTATCTGTAAGCGTCTGGCGGCTGGAATGGGCGGGCGGATTTCTGTCGAGAGTGCGCCGGGCGCGGGCGCGGCGTTTGAGGTATGGCTGCCGCTGCACGGAGAGCCCGTCGAACTCCCGACGAAAGAGGCGACCCTGTTGGTGCCGGATGGGCCGGAGGCCATGGAGCATTCGGTGCGGGTCTTGGACGCCATGGGGGTGCCGTGGCTAAGAGCGGATGGAGCGTTTCCCGCCCAAGAGGTGCAATTCGCCTTATGGATCGGCGCGAGTGGGCCGCCGCCGCTAGCAGGGGTGCGAATCTGCACAGTGGCGATGCCGGGCGGGATTACGCAGAACGAATGGCCTGTGTTGAGTCTGCCGTTGCGGCCATCGCGCTTACTGGATCAGATGGACTCGCCGCGGGAGGCGACGCCTGGGAATCGCAGCGAGTGCCGAGTGCTCGTCGTGGAGGACAACGCGGTGAACCGGCGGGTGGTGAAGGGATTGCTCGAACGGGTGGGATGTACGGTGTTGTTGGCTGTCAACGGCTTAGAAGGCGTGGATCGGGCGCGCGAAGGGGGGTACGACCTGATCCTGATGGACTGCCTGATGCCGGAGATGGATGGGTGGCGGGCGACGGAGGCTATCCGGGCGTTCGAGGCGGGCCGGGCACGGAGCTATATTGTGGCGCTGACCGCGAATGCGTTTGCCGAGGACCGCGAGCGCAGCAAGGCGGCGGGCATGGACGATTTCCTGACGAAACCGGTGCGGTCGACCGACTTGCTGCGGGTGCTGGAAACGGCGCGGGCCCGGCGAGCGGGTTGAGCGCCGTCAGGCTACTTGGCGGAGAACTCGACGAGTTCCGAGACCGAATCCATCTTGACGGCGCCGGAAGACTTTGAGACGACCTTGACCGCTCCCCCGGGGACGGCGTCGCTCGAGCAGGCGCGGCTGGTTGTCTTCATCCCGTTGGCGTCGGACTCCATTTCGTAACATTTACAGGCGATGGCCTTTCCGCCGACCGTGATGGTCTCGTTAGAGGCAACCGGAGCCTTTGCCGCCGGCGCATTGGCTGGGGTGGCAGCGGTCTGCAGAGGGATATTGATCCGATTCTTCATCGATTGGCCCATGACCTTGGTCTCGGTTTCGACGACGGCGTTCTTGGCGTCAAGGCTAATGAGGGTTTGGGTCATCTCGGTAACGGTTTTGTTACCGCCGACGGTGGTGGTGGACTTCATTTTGGCGTAGCTGCCGGGTTTGAAGCTGGCCCAGGGGTGCTTGTCGGCGGCTTGGGCGAAAGGAAGCAGAAGCAAAAACGCCGGGATCAAAAAACGTGTGGTCATGGTGATAGGTCTCCTTCTCTATAGGGCGGAAACGGAAGGGGAAAATGATCACGGGATCGGATCTGGCGGGTGTTCTTGGCGCTAGGCGGGGTTGAAGAGCAGTAAGTCGAGGCTGAAGGTGACGCGGGTGGCGGTGGGCGGGTTGGACTGGAGGGGGCGGTAAATGGCGAGGAGGATGTCGAGGACGGAAGCCGGGGGGAGGTCGGCGGCGGTGGTAACGCGTTGGTGGGTTGAGAGGGTGAATGCGGGGCGGAAGGTTTCGACGGTGCGCTCGACGCGGTCGCGGGTGGCACCGCGGAGTTCGACGAGGTCTTCCGGTGCGGGGATGGCGACGAGGAGGCGGCCGTCAGGGCGAAGGACGCGGCGGAACTCGGGGGCGTTCATGCGGGCGGTGATGGAGAGGACGAGCGAGAAGGTGGCGTCGGCGTAAGGGATCTGGCGGTCGGCGTTGGCGACGATCCATTGGCACGAGGGATAGCGACGGGCGGCGGCGTCGACGGCAGGAACGGAGATGTCGACCCCATGGGCCTGGCAAGCAGACTGATGGGCGAGGGAGCCGAGGTAGAAGCCGTCGCCGCAGCCGGCGTCGAGGACGACGTCCTGGGCGGTGGGGGCGGCGAGGGTGGCGATGGCGGTGAGGAGGGGGTCGGTGACGCCTCGGTCGTGAAGACGGCGACGGGCGGCGACGGCGGCGGCGGTGTCGCCGGGGTTTTTGGAGCGGCGGTCCTGGGGTTGGAGCAGGTTGGTATAGCCGGTGCGGGCCACGTCGAAGGAGTGGCCGCGGGGGCAGAGGAGGCGGCGGTCCGCGGGGGCGAGGGCCTGTTGGCAGTCGCGGACGGGGCAAATGAGCATTGACCTGAGTTTAGCGAATAGGGGGTGAGGTATGATGCGGCAATGCGGAGATTGGCGCGGCGTTTTGGGTTCGGAAAGTAGAGCGACGAGAGGGATTTTGCAATGCAGGCACTGGTGATTGGCGGGACGCGGAATTTAGGTCCGGGAATCGTGCAGGAATTGGTGGAGAAGGGGTTCCGGGTGACCGTTTTTCACCGGGGGCAAACGGTGGCGTCTTTGCCGGAAGGGGTGGAGCGAGTGCTGGGGGATCGGCGGAGCGAGGAGGATTTGAAACGAGCGGTGGGAGGGCGGAGCTTTGATTTGGTGGTGGATACAACGTTGTACACGGGGCCGGAAGGGGAGTTGGCGGGACGGGTGTTGGCGGAACGGGTAGGGCGGTATGTGATGTTGAGCACCGGGCAGGTGTACTTGGTTCGGGAGGGGTTGGATCGTCCGTTTCGCGAGGAGGACTACGAGGGTCCGGTGATGGCGGATCCGGGAGTAGGGAGTGCCGATTACGGGGATTGGCTGTACGGGGTGGAGAAGAGGGCGGCGGAGGAGGCGCTGTTTGCGGCGGGGTTGCCGGTGACGGTGCTGCGGTTGCCGATGGTGAACAGTGAACGGGACCACTACAGCCGGATGGCGGCGTACTGGGGAAGGCTCCGGGATGGCGGGCCGATATTGGTGCCGGCGGGGCCGCATTTGCGGTTGCACCATGTTTATGGCGGGGATGTGGCGCGGTGTATCGGAATGCTGGCGGGGAGCGAGGTTGGGAGGGGCCGGGCGTTCAATTTGTCGCAGGATGAGGGGCCCGAGATTGAGGAATTTTTGGAAGAGTTGGCGCGGTTGGCGGGGCGGCGGTTACAATTGGTGCGGGTCGCGCGGGCGGAGTTGGAGGCGGCGGGGTTGCTGCTGGATTGCTCGCCGTTTAGCGGGCGGTGGATGTCGGCGGTGGATAACCGTCGGAGTAAGCTGGAATTAGGAATGGTGTACACGCCATGGCGGGACTATATGGCGGTCATCGCGAAGACGTTGCCGGACGGGGCCCGGCAGGATCGGCGGGAGTTGGAGTTACAGTATCGATAATCCTAGTTATTGATTCTAAATGGAGCGGGAGATGGGATTCGAACCCACGACGTCCAGCTTGGGAAGCTGGCATTCTACCACTGAATTACTCCCGCTCAGCGCCTTGCAACCCCTTCATCATACCTCACCATTTCCATTTTCGCAGGAACTCGATGAACCGTTTTTGAACCGGCAGCGCATGGTGTCCTCGAACCTGCGCATACCCAATCCGGCGCACCGCCTTCGGCTCCAGCGGCACCAGTTTGCAGTGCAGCGCCTCCGGAGCCGACAGCCCCGGAACAATACTCACCCCAAATCCATTCGCCACCAACGAAAAAATACTCGCCAAATGGTCGCTCTCAAAAATCTGCTGAAACTGAACCTTTGCACTACTGCAAACCCTCAACACGTCGTCCCGTAAACAATGCCCTTCCCGCAGCAGCAACATCCGCTCCGCCGACAATTGGGCCAACGCCAAGGCGCTCACCCCCGCCAACGAATGATCCATCGGCACCGCCACCATGAGCGGCTCCCGAAAAAGCTCACTACACACAATCTCGGGCTGCTTCAACGGCAAAGCTAATATCGCCAAGTCCACCTGCCCGCTCCGCAGCCCCTCAATCAACTTCTCCGTCGTCGACTCCCGAATATCCAGATCAACCATCGGAAACTGCGCCCGAAAAACCGCCATCGGACGGGCCATCGCATACGGCAGCACCGTCGGAATCACCCCCACGGTCAGACGCCCTCGATCCGGCTGCTGCAGGCTCGCAAGCTGCTTCTCCGCCTCCGTCACCTGACGAAGAATCTCCTCCGCCCGCACCCGCAACTGCTCCCCGTACCGCGTCAACTTCACCCCCCGGCCCAACCGGTCAAACAGAGGCACCTTCAGGCTCGCCTCCAGCCGCTTAATCTGCACGGAAAGCGACGGCTGCGCCACCCCTTCCTCCTCGGCAGCCCGCACGAAACTCCCCGTTCGCGCCACGGCTAAGAAATATCGAAGCTGCTGCAATTCCACTGCCTATGTGTGCTCCGATCCCTATCATACGCCGCCGCAGCCACCATCGAGCCACACTAAAATTCGAATAGCTCGGATACGAATTGCCTACCATTGAGTCTATGGTCCGAATCCTTCTCCTCCTCGCCGTCACGCTGCCTCTCCTCGGCCAACCCTCCTCCGCCCTCCGCGGTTTGAGCCGCCAATTTGAAGATCTCGTCGACCAAGTCGACCCCGCCATCGTCCAAATCGTCACAAGCGGCTTCGGCTCCGCCGCCGAAGGCTCCGGCAATCTCCTCCGCTCCTCCCGTGGCAGCGGCAGCGGCGTCATTGTCGACCCCGCTGGCTACATTCTCACCAACGCCCACGTCATCGGCGGAGCCCGTCGCGTTCAAGTCCTCCTTCCGCAAGCCTCGGAAGACACCACTCCTGGCCACAGCCTCCTCAAGCCCACCGGCAAACTCATCCCCGCCGAGGTCATCGGACTCGACCGCGAAACCGATATCGCCATCCTTAAAATCGCCGGTTCCAAGCTCCCCACCCTCGCCTTCGGCGATTCCGACAAAATCCGCCAAGGCCAAATCGTCTTCGCCTTCGGCAGCCCCTTCGGCCTCGAAAATTCGGTCACCATGGGCGTCGTCAGCTCCGTCGCCCGCCAAGTCCGGCCCGATGACCCCATGGTCTACCTCCAAACCGACGCCTCCATCAATCCCGGCAACAGCGGCGGACCCCTCGTCGACGCCGACGGCCGCCTCGTTGGCATCAACACCTTCATCCTGTCCCAAAGCGGCCGCAACGAAGGCGTCGGCTTCGCCGCCCCGTCCAACATCGTCCGCGCCGTGTATGAACAAATTCGCGAATTCGGTCGGGTTCGACGCGGCCAAATCGGCGTCGTTGCCCAAACCATCACGCCCCCCCTGGCCGAAGCGCTCAAGCTGCCGCGCGACTGGGGAGCCATCATCGCCGACGTCGCCGACGACAGTGCCGCCGCCGCCGCGGGCCTCGAACCCAAGGACATCATCGTCACGCTCAACGGCAAAACTATCGAAAACGCCCGCCAAGTCGGCGTTAACATCTACCGCCAAGCCGGCCAAACCATCACCCTCGAAATCCTCCGCGCCGGCCAGAAACTCGAAAAACGCGTTGCCGTCCTCGAACGCCCCCGCGACCCCGACCGCATCGTTGGCCTCGTTCAGGGCGAATCGTCCCGCGTCTCCAAGCTCGGCATCCTCGCCGTCGACCTCGACGAAAAAGTAACCCGCATCCTCGGCCCGCTCCGTCGCCTTCGCGGTGCCGTCGTCGCCGGCGTCGTGCTTGATCTCGCCGCCGAAGACGACCGCCTCCTCCAAGGCGACGTCATTTACGAAATCAACGGCGACTCCGTCAGCGGCGTTGCCGACCTCCGCGACAAGACCGCCTCCCTCGCCCACGGCCAAGTCGTCGCCCTCCACATTGAACGCCAAGGTCAACTCCGACTCCTTCTCTGGGAAGTCGACTGAAGCCGCATGTTATCCTAAGCCTGTATCTCTGAGGGTTCCATGCCACTTCTCCGCTACGAAACCAAAAGCGGCATTGCGGTCACCAGGAACCTGAGCAAGGTCCCCTACAAAAAGGGCCTCCGTAGTTTGCTTCAGGACCTGGACCGCTTTCGCGGCTTCTATCTTTCCTCGGGTTACGAGTATCCCGGGCGATACTCCCGCTGGGATATCGCCTCAATGAAACCGCCCCTCGAGGTCGTAGCCTGGGGCCGAAAAGTAGAATTTCGCGCTCTCAACCGTCGTGGAGCCGTCCTCTGCCAGATGTTCGCCCAGTTCCTGGCCGGCCATCCCCATTGGGAGTCGCTCGCCGTCACCCCCACCGGCCTCGCCGGCACCCTCAAGCCTCTCCCGGACTTCTTCCCCGAAGAAGAACGCTCCAAACAGCCCTCTGTCTTCTCCATCCTGCGAGCCATCGTCGAAGAGTTCCGCCATCCCGAAGATTCCCGCCTCTCCTTCGTCGGAGCCTTCGGCTACGACCTGCTCTTTCAATTCGATCCCATCACTCTCCGCCTGCCCCGCGGCGATCGAAAGGATCTTCACCTCTTCTTCTGCGACAGCATCTTCTACGTCGATCGCAAAAAAGAGGCGATCGAACGCTACACCTACGAGTTCTCCCTCGGCAGCCTGACCACCGCCGGTCTCCCCCCCGACGCTGACCCCCTCCCCGCTCCGCCCGCTCTCCCCCCGGCCCCGGTCTCTAGCAATCACACCCCAGCCGAGTACATGGCCAACGTCGACAAGGTCCGCGCCCGCATGAAGGTCGGCGACTACTACGAAGTCGTCCTCCGCCAAACCTTCTCCACCCCCTACGCCGAAA
>Ga0136639_10000508_pt1 | contig 13024 bp, 14 predicted proteins | sample AntDrymUQ8592106_2_FD_113739 | JGI IMG/M metagenome (GOLD analysis project Ga0136639, IMG submission 113739) | Polar desert sand microbial communities from Dry Valleys, Antarctica - metaG UQ859 (21.06) | ecosystem: Environmental > Terrestrial > Soil > Desert | place: Antarctica: Dry Valley...
AGGCCCCACAACTGATTCAGCGCAACCAGCACCGTGGCCGCATCAGAAGACCCGCCGCCAAGTCCCGCGCCCGTCGGAATGCGCTTTTCAATCCAGATGTCGACTCCTTGACTGCATTTGACGTGGTCTTGCAGGCATTTAGCTGCACGAATAAGCATGTCATCCTGTTCGCGCACGCCTGCGGCACCCGCGCCTAGCCGCACGATCCGACCATCACTGCGATGCCGCAGGGCAAGCCGGTCGCCCCAATCCAGTAGCCTGAAAACCGTCTGCAGCGTGTGGTAACCGTCGGCACGACGACCCGTGATATGCAGGAACAAGTTGAGCTTGGCTGGTGCAGGCCAATGACTCCAACCGCTGCCTGCCGGCAGCGTGTTCATTCCTCGCCCCAGCGGTCCACTACCAGTCGAACCCGGTTGGACGCTTGCTCGGCGTTGATCCGCGTCGGCAATTCCACGCCGCTGATGGGATCCGCTTGCCAAATGCTGTAATCGATGACCCAGCCGCCCTGCTCAATCCGCAACAGGCGCTGGTCGATGCCGAAGACTGAGCTGGCCTCGCCCATGGCGCGTGGGTCGGCGGGAGCACCGCGCATCCAGCAGCCCAGTGCGGCGACCGGAATTTCCCAGCCGGTGGACTGGCGCAACAGTTGGCCGGCATCGTCACCACGCAGCGGGCCAGCAGCCACGCCTTCCAGGGTCACGCCGTCCGCATCGGTGATGAGTGTCCAGCTTTGCCTGGTCACCGGCGCCGACAGTGTCACCTCGGTGCGTCCTGCGGCCTGGCTCCATTCGATCTTTCCGCTGCCGCCGTCCTTGCCGTTGGACAATGCAACCCGGCCTGACATCGCCCATGCGGGCACGTCGCACGCCGCATTTCCAAGGCCCAGTGCGGCGACCCTGATCTGCTGCGCTTGCGTTGCCTCAAGCTGCGCTTCTCCCACCAACACATTGGTGGGAGTGGATGCCGAAGGCAGGCTTTGGCAGGCCGCCAACACCAGGCACAGCGAGGCGGCGCCAGCCACACGCAACATCCCGCTATTCATCACGCACCGACCTCCTGCAGCGCGCGCCGCAACGAGCGATTGTCCGGGTCGATCTTGCGGGCTTCGTCGAAATAGCGGCGCGCCTCGTCCTTGCGCCCCATTACCCACAGCACCAGGCCCAGGTGACTGGCGATGTCGGCATCTTTCTGCAGGGTGTAGGCCCGGCGCAGATGGTCCAGCGCCTCGGCATTGCGGCCCAGCCGGAACAACACCCAGCCATAGCTGTCGATGATCGCTGCACTACCCGGCTCGGCCACGCGCGCGCGGTCAATCAGCTCCAGCGCTTCTTTGTAACGGGTAGTGCGATCCGCCAGGGTGTAGCCGAGTGCATTGAGCGTAGTCACGTCGTCCGGCACAGAGACCAGGATGCGGCGGAAATCAGCCTCTGCCTTGGCGATGTCATCACGACGCTCCCACAGCAGCGCCCGGGAATACAGCAGAACCTGATCGTCGGCGAAGGCGGCCAGCCCACGTGCGTAAGCGTCGAGTTCGCCAGCCTCGTCTTTGTTCTTGAGACGCAATTCGGCTTCGAGCAGATAAGCATCGTGGCGGGTTTCTTCCTCCAGCGCCGCTTCGGACTGCATTGCGCGAAGGCCATCGAACGCGTCCTGTTTACGTCCCAGTTCGAACAACACGTTCGCGCTGCGCAGCCGGGCGATCGCGCGTGCCGGCTCGCCGGGCACGCTTGCATACCAGGCCAACGCCTCATCGTGGCGCTCCAGCACTTCGGCCAGCCGGCCCAGCAACAGGCGGCGACCCGGATTCGGCTTGGTCGCTTCGCGCTTGGCTTCCTCATAAAGCGCTGCCAGCCCAGCCTTGTCCTTTGCCTTGTCCAGCAGGGCCGCGCGCTGTGCATAGCTGGTCTCGTCCTGCGCGCCGTGCGCCAGCATCGACGCGGCCTTTGCCGGGTCGCCAAGCGCGTCATATTCACCAGCCAGCGACCAGCGCAGCGGCACGGACAACTTGGCGGCAGCTTCCAGTCCCGACAGCAGGCTGCGGGCCTCGTCCAGCTTGCCGTCTTCACGCAGCAGTTGGGCGCGAAGCAGTGCTACGCGTGGCTCACCCGGAAAGCGGGCGACCACTTGCTTGACGATGCGCTCCACCAGCAGCGGCTGATTGAGCCGTTGCGCCAAGCCACCGAAACCCAGCCATGGCTCGAGTTTTTGGGGCATCGCGTGGTCATCGACCAGGTCGCCCAACGCATCGGCCACGAGTTTGGGCTGCTGGCCGACCGCGCCGATCAATGCCGCCAGCACCTGCTTCCAGCCGTCATCGCCGCTTGCCAGCAAGCCTCTCAATTCGCGTTGTGCCGCCCGCCGCTTGCCTGCGCGCAGGTCCAGGGTCGCTGCGACGGCCTGCTGGGTTGAGCTCGGCTGCGGTGCCAGTGACTGCCACAAGTCAAACGACTGACGGGCCAGCATGTCTTCATTGGCGAGCAGGGCAATTCGAGTGGCGCGTTCAGCCAGCACCGGGTCACTGGCGCTGCGTGCAGCCTGCAGATAGTGGCGTGCGGCTTCATTCAATAGGCCGGACTGCAGGGCGAATTCACCCGCCATGCTCGCCTGCAGCGGGTCTTCAGGCTTGGGCGGGGAAGGCTTGGCGGCGTACGCAAGGCCCATGCAAGCGAGCAATGCGGCAGACAGCAACAGGCGAGGACGAAAGCGTTGCAGCTTGGGCATATAGGCGGGCCGGTACACTATGCGGTTGTGCCGGCAGCTTAGCGCAGGCACCTGAACGGAATTGTTGGAACTTGTTGGAGTTTGTTGGAACTAGCCACCGCATGAAACTGCACGTCCTCGGCATCAACCACCAAACCGCACCGGTTGCCCTGCGCGAGACGGTGGCGTTTGCCCAGCATGCGCTGCGGCCAGCCCTGATCACGCTGCGCGATCTGCCATCGGTGCGCGAAGCGGTCCTGCTGTCCACGTGCAACCGCACCGAGATCTACGCGCAGACCGATGATGACGGCCAGTCACTGGCCCACTGGCTGACGACGCACCCGCGTACCGGCCACGACCTCGAAGCCTATCTTTACCGGCATCGCGATGCACAAGCGGTACGCCACTTGTTTCGGGTTTCAACCGGGCTGGATTCGCTGGTGCTGGGCGAGCCGCAGATTCTTGGCCAGGTGAAGCAGGCCTGGGCGGCGGCGCGCGATGCCGGGGTACTGGGTGGCCCGCTGGACCGCTTGTTCCAGCAGGCTTTTGCCACCGCCAAGCGCGCGCGCACCGATACCCGCATCGGTGCAAATCCCGTCTCGGTCGCCTCCACCGCGGTGCGCCTGGCGCAGGAGTCCTTTGCTCGGCTGGACGAATCCACGGTGCTGCTGATCGGTGCCGGCGAAACCATCGAACTGGCCGCGCGGCACCTGGTTGAAGCGCGCGTGCAGCGCCTGATGATCGCCAACCGCACCTTGGCCCATGCGCAAGAATTGGCCAGCCGCCACGGTGGCATTGCCCTGCCGCTGGCCGAGCTCGAGCATCATCTGGACGAAGCCGACATCGTCATCAGCGCCACCGCCAGCCGTGAACCAGTCCTGCACCGCCGCCACATCGAACATGCGATGAGCAAGCGCCGGCATCGCCCGATGCTGCTGCTCGACCTGGCGGTGCCACGCGATATCGCTGCGGACGTGGCCGGCATGCGCGACGTGTTCCTCTACACCGTTGACGATCTGGAACGGGCAATCGAGGACAACCGTCGTGGCCGCCGCGAAGCCGCTGAACAGGCGGAGGCGATCATCGAGTTCCAGGTTGCGCGCTTCGTCGAACACTTCCAGGCCAGTACGCGCCAGCAACCGCTGCTGCGCCTGCGCGCGCACGGTGACAACGCCCGCATCGATGCCCTGGCCAAGGCACGCCAGCAACTGGCTGCCGGCGTACCCGCCGAACAGGCGCTGGAGTTCCTGGCCCATACCCTGACCAACCGCCTGCTGCATGCACCGACGGTGGCCCTGCGCGAAGCCGCGCTGAGTGGCGATGGTGAACTGAACCGCGCCGCCGAACGACTGTTTCCGAGCTCCGCGACCGACATTCCACCTGTGAGTGACGTGGATGACGCATCCACATGACGCCTGGACTGCGCCGGAAACTCGACGCGCTGGTTGAGCGCCGCGAAGAAATAGAGCGACTGCTGGCAGACCCTTCCGTGGCAGCGGACCAGAACCGGTTTCGCAGTCTGTCGCGGGAGTTTTCAACCCTGCAACCGGTGGCCGACGCGTTGGCGGCGGAAGCACTGGCACGCGCCGACCTCAACGCAGCGGAAGCCATGCGCGCCGATCCGGAACTGCGTGAGCTGGCCGACGACGAAATCGTCTCCGCCAACCAGCGGCTGTTGCAGCTGGAAGGCGAACTGCTCGCCCAGCTCGTCCCGCGCGATGCCCGCGACGATGGCGGCATCTACCTGGAAGTGCGTGCCGGCACCGGTGGCGACGAGGCGGCGATCTTTGCAGGTGACCTGTTCCGCATGTATTCGCGCTACGCCGAGCGAAACGGCTGGCGGGTCGAAGTGGAATCAGCCAGCCCGGGCGAGCACGGCGGTTACAAGGAAATCGTGGCGCGGGTCGAAGGCGATGGCGCATATGCCAAGCTCAAATACGAATCCGGCACCCATCGCGTGCAGCGGGTGCCATCGACCGAATCGCAGGGCCGCATTCATACTTCGGCGGCGACCGTGGCGATCATCGCGATCGAAGCCGGCGAAATGGAAATCGTCATCAATCCGGCCGACCTCAGAGTTGACACATACCGCTCCTCGGGTGCGGGCGGCCAGCACGTCAACAAGACCGAATCGGCGATCCGCATTACACACATGCCGTCCGGCGTCGTGGTGGAGTCGCAAACCGAACGCAGCCAGCATGCGAATCGCGACAAAGCAATGAAGCGCCTCAAATCGATGTTGGTCGAGGCGGAAATCGAAAAGCGCGCCGCCGCGACGGCTGCCGACCGCAAGTTGCAAGTGGGAAGCGGCGACCGCAGCCAGCGCATCCGCACCTACAGCTTTCCGCAGGGTCGCATCACCGACCACCGCGTGGAAGGCCTGACCCTGTACGACCTGCCGAACATCATCGAAGGCGACCTCGATGCATTGGTGCTGCGATTGCAGCAGGAACAACAGGCCGAGGCACTCGCGCAACTGGCGCGCGAAGGCTGATCGCAACACACTGACGGGCTTCCGCCCGTAACTACGGATGCTGTTCATGACGATTTCCACCCACCGCGCCGGCCCATCCGACATGGATGCCCTGGTTCCACTGTTCGACGCCTATCGCCAGTTTTATGGTCAGCCTTCCGATGTGGAGCGCTCACGCGACTGGCTGCGCAGCCGGCTGCGTTTGGGTGAATCGGTGGCGTTCGTTGCCATGCGTAACAACGTCATGGTCGGATTCACCCAGTTGTACCCGATGTATTCCTCGGTGCGCACCGAGCGCACCTGGATCCTCAACGACCTGTTTGTGGATGCAACGGTTCGACGCAGCGGCGCCGGTCAAGCATTGCTTGAGGCGGCGGCGACATTCGCCCGCGAGGATGGCGCCATGGGCATCTCGCTGGAGACCGCGCAGGACAATGCCGCGGCGCGCGCGCTGTACCAGGCCGCCGGCTGGAACGAGGATGCGACGCAGTGGTATTCGCTGGCGTTCAAATGACCTGCCGGTAAGTACAGCTGACGTGCGGCGGGCGCATCCCCGTCCTACACTGCGGACATGACTGCTTCCACCAATTTCATTTCCTTGTCGCTGTGCGTGCTGACAGTGTCGGATTCCCGCACGGCGGCCAACGACAGCTCTGGCGACTATCTGTGCAACGCATTGGCCGAGGCCGGCCATCGCCTGCATGCGCGCACCCTGCTGCCTGACGACAAATATCAGCTGCGCGCGCAGGTCAGTGCATGGATTGCCGATGCCGATGTTGATGGCATCGTGGTCACTGGCGGGACGGGTTTTACCGGCCGTGACTCGACCCCGGAAGCGCTGCTGCCGCTGCTGGACAAGCAGATGCCCGGCTTCGGTGAACTGTTCCGTGCGCTGAGCTTCGAGGAGATCGGCACCAGCACATTGCAATCACGCGCGTTCGCCGGGCTGGCCAATGGCAGCTTCGTGTTTGCCTTGCCCGGCTCTACGTCGGCCTGTCGCACGGCTTGGGAAAAGATCATCCGCGCGCAACTCGACGCGCGCACGAAACCCTGCAACCTCGTAAATTTACGGCCCCGCTTATTGGAAAGTCCTCACATGGACGTGCGGGCTCTTGAGCAGGGACGAGTATCCAAGGAGTGACGATGTCCATCGACACCACCCTGCGTTTGTTGACCAAGGCCACCGGCCTGAGCGTCTCCGACATTGCCACGGCCATTCCCCGCGCCGGCGTACAAACCGTCAGCGCCTGGCTGAAGGGCGACAAGCTGCCAGGCAAGGAACAACTGGACGCGCTGGCACGGGTGTTCGGCGTACCGGCTGGCGCGCTGCTGGGCGAACTGGCCAGCACTCTTGACCCGGCACGCACCAAAGGCGAGCACGATCTCCTGGCAGCCTACCGTGGTCTGAACACCAAGCAGCAGGGCGCATTACTGGAAGTAGCGCGCAGCATGCAGCCAAGGACATCCACGAGGACATCCACGAGGACATCAAAGTAATGAGCAAGCTCAATCGCAAGGACTACGACGCCCTGCTGGAACCGATGCAACTGGAACTGGTGGCGATGTCGCGCTGGTTGCAGCACACCGGCAAGCGGCTGATGGTGCTGATCGAAGGCCGCGACACCGCGGGTAAGGGTGGCGTGATCGACGCCATCACGGAGCACGTCAATCCGCGCCAATGCCGGGTGGTTGCGCTGCCCAAGCCCAACGACCGTGAACTGTCCCAGTGGTATTTCCAGCGCTATGCCGCACACCTGCCGGCAGCGGGCGAAATGGTCCTGTTTGACCGCAGCTGGTACAACCGCGCCGGCGTCGAAAAGGTCATGGGCTATGCCAGCGATGCACAGGTCAAGGCCTTCCTGAAGCAAGCACCGGTGTTCGAGAAGCAACTGATCGATGACGGCATCCTGCTGTTCAAATATTGGCTGAGCTGTGACCAGGACAAGCAGGAAAAACGCTTCGCCGAACGTCGCGATGATCCACTGAAAGGCTGGAAACTGTCGCCAATCGACCTGAAGGCGCGCGAGCTATACGGCGAGTACACCCGTGCGCGCGAAGCCATGCTCAAGGCCACCCATACCGATGCGGCGCCGTGGACGTTGGTCAACTTCAACGACCAGAAACTTGGCCGACTGACCCTGATCCGCGACCTGCTGGATCGGCTGCCGGATACGCATGTCGATGCACCGGTGGTGGACCTGCCAGCGCTGGTCGGCAAACCGGCGAAGGAACGCTACAGCGCGGTTAAGCCAATCACGCCGCTCAAGGTTTAGTCGCGACAGCCGGCGTCTTGTCTGTGGCGGACGGACTTGGAAGTCCGACTTCCTTCGCCAAGGCGGCGTAACGCGAGTCATCGCGGTAGCGCAGCAGCAGGGCGTCGTACAACAGGGTCTGCATGCCCGGATCACGAGCTTTCCAGGCACGCTGCAGCCATTCAAACATCTGGTCTGGCTCGCCACGCACTGCATACAACTGCGCAACCTGGACAGCCCAGCCGTTTGAGTATTTGTTGATGTTGTCATTGAGTATCGTGTCAGCCGCATCACGATCCGGCCCTATCTGGGCGGCCAGCGCCAACGCAAAATCCTGCCAGGGCCCCGCAGGCTCCGCGTCCGCTGCCTTCTGCGCACCTACTGCGTCCTTGCGCAGTACCTTGATGACCGCTAGCAGGTAGCGGTTGAAATACAAGTCCGGTTTCAACTTGATCGCATGACCGAGCGTCTGTTCGGCCTCGTCCAGACGACCCAACGGCATCAGGTAAGCGACAAGCCACTGATCCCAGACCACATTGAGGGGGTCGAGCATCAGCGCCTTCCTGGTCAGCTCTACTGCTTGAGTGAGATCGCCCTGACTTGCCCGCGCCACCCCCAGCTGGAAAAGCGCCTCTCCGTCATCGGGTGCCAACTCGACCGCACGTTTGAATTCGGCTTCGCTGCCCCGCCAATCGAAATCCCTCAGCATCAATAAATACCCACGCGCAATGCGGGTCGATGCCTGGTTGGGCGCTAGTCGCATTGCTTTCTGAATTGCCATATCGGCTGCTGCGAAGGCATCGTTTGCCTGGGTGCCGGAAAGTCCACCGCTGGACAGCGTATCCAGCAGCATCCGTGCCTTCCACGAATACGCCAGGCCATAGTCGGGGTCCAATTGCACACTCAGGTCGTACAAGCTGATTGCCTCATCCAACTTGGTGGCTGAACGCGCCTGCAAATAGGCGTTGTAGGCGTCAAGATTGCCGCTGGGGGGACGATCACCATGTTGCGAATGGGCGGGAGGCGAAGGTTGAAGTTGCCCCTTGAGCGCTGTTGCCACCTGCCCGGTGATCTGGTCCTGCAGCGCGAACAGATCCTTGTATGGACGGTCATATTTTTCCGCCCAAAGCGTGCTGCCGTCCGCCGCACTTGTCAGGGTGGCGCTGATGCGCACGGTATCCCCCACCCGGCGGACGCTGCCTTCCAGCAAATGACTCACACCCAGCATGGCGGCGATGGCCCGGCTGTTTTCCTTGCTTTCGCGGAATTCGAAAGAGGACTTGCGGTTGATCACACGCAAGCCCTTGATGCGCGACAGCGCGATGATGAATCCCTCCGACAAACCGTCGGAGAAATACTGCTGCTCCTTGTCGTTGCTCGGGTTGAGGAAGGGCAATACGGCGATGGAGTTGTCGTCGGTGGCGATCGCGGCGATGCGCGCTTGCGCGGGTTGGTCTCGCTCCACCAGGCGGTCAGTCAACAGCAAGACCACGGCGATTGCCAGCACACCGATGATGAGGATATCCGTACGACGCTTGACCCGGCGCGCATCGTGCGTGTTGTCGTCGACCTCGCTTTCGGGCCTCAGTCCCTCGTTGGTGAATTCGTAGTGCCAGGAAACGCCAAGCCAGAACGGGAATCCGATGGCGGCAGCAACCAGAAACCAGCGGGTGGCGGATTCAGGCGCGCCCAACTCGGGGGCCAACTGGGCGATTCCCTGCGCAAGCGCCCACACCGCGCCTACGTACAGCAGTGCTGCACGCGGGACGTTGCGTCGCCTCAGTTCGCGAATGAAATTACCAATCATGCCCCGCCCTGCGGCTCTCCTTGCCTCGATTCTCGTACACGTCGAAAACGCCGCGCACAGGCCAGTCGCGCCAGCTGCGCTCAGCGTATCTGAAAGCTGCTGGACCCTTGACAAGCATCGATGCCGGACCCCGCATCGCGATGCTCAACCGACTCCACCCGCGCCAGCGGCGGTCCGTGCTGCAACCAGATGGACAGCTGCTCGATCGCATCCGCATCACCGACCGCCAGCACCTCGACCCGGCCATCAGGCAGGTTGCTGGCATAGCCGCGCAGGTTCAACCGCAAGGCCTCATCACGCGTGCTGGCGCGAAACCAGACGCCCTGCACTTTTCCGGCAATCAGGAAGCGCGACGCCGGCATGCCATCAACTTGCCCATGCACAACACGCACGTTGATCAACCGGCACTTGGACCGCCAGCCGCCGAAATCGCGGCCTCCAGGTCGTGTGCAGTGACCGGCCCGGTGATGGTCTTGGCGACCTTGCCATCCGGCCCGACCAGCACGGTCATTGGTAGTCCGCGCGGTGTTTCAAAATCCGCTGGCGGGTTGTACACATCAAGCAGTGCGATCGGGTAGACGACCGGACGCTTCTGGAGGAAAGCCCGCATCTCCTCCACGGTGGTGTCTTCGTAGGCCAGGCCGATCACCACGATATGTTCGCGCATCGCGTCCAACGCCGACAGCTCCGGCATTTCCTGCAGGCACGGACCACACCAGGTCGCCCAGAAATTGACGACGGTCCATTTGCCGCGTTGGTCGGCCAGATCGAAGGTCTTGCCATCAACCGTAGTGACGCGCAGCGATGGCATTTCCCTGGCGCCAGGCGTCGCGGTATCGATCGCTTGCGGGGGAGTTGCCGCGGGCGCTGCAACTTGCGCTGCCGGCGGGCTGATCGGCGCTGGCAGGGCTGCGGGCACTGCATCGCGCTTGCACGCGGTCACTGCGAGACACGACAACATCAGCCATGACAGGTGGTACAGGCGCATCTTCACTCTCCGGGAATCTGGTGGGGGATGTCGCGATACATGTTGCCAACGCGCTGCTTGAGCAGGTCGCGAAGGGGCAAGCGCAAGCCATCCATCGTCTGCATGACCGCTGCGCCCAAGGCATCGTCACGATGCGGCAGGATGGCCTCTGCCACCGGTACGCGCAGGTTACCGGCGTCATACAACTCGGACAGGGTGACATCGTCCAAGTCCCGGGACAGAAGCCACTCCCCACTTTCTGCACGGCGAACCACGTTGATTTCACACAACTGACCAAGCAGCTCCTGGACCAGGCTGTCGGTGAGGATAGGTTCCAGCTTCTGGATCTCCTCGCTGTGCAGTCCACGTCCCTTCCCGCGTGCCATGTGGAAGCGGCCGAGCATGCGCAGCAGGCCGTAAAGCTCGAATCCGTGCGGCAGCCTCAGCGCCGCCGGTTGATAGCGGAATGCAGACATCGAGGACGCCAGGGAAGCTCCGAACAAGATCGATGCCCAGCCCAGGTATACCCAAAGCAGGAAGATCGGCACGAAGGCCAATGGCCCGTAGATCTTCTGGTAGGAGCCGAAGCTGCCAAGATAAAGACTGATACCCCACTTCACCGCCTCGAACAGCAGCACGGCCAACGCGGCGCCCGCCAATGCGTGCTTCCATTTCACGGTGCGATGCGGCACCACCCTGAAAATTGCCGCGAAGGCCAGCATCTCGATCATCAGCGGCGCCAGCCTCAGCATGATCGCTTCCAGCCAGCGCCCGGGCGTAGTCTCGAAGATCGCCAGTGCGAAAAAACGCGTCGACAACGCCAGACTCGATGCCGCGACCAAGGCACCCAAGGTCAACACCGTCCAATAGACCAGGAAGCGGCTGAACTTCGGACGCGCTGTTTGCACCCGCCACACACGATTGAACGTGGTTTCCACGCTGATCAGGGTGATCAGCAGCGACAACACCAGCGCCACGGTGCCTGCCGTCGTCAGCGTTTTGGTATTCGCCGAAAACTCACGCAGGTACTTCTCCACCGCATTGGCCGCGTGCGGAACGAAGTTGGAGAAGATGTAGGTACTGAGCGCGTCGCTCCACTGATTGAATACCGGGAATGCGGACAGCACGCCGAAGACCACCATGGACAACGGCACCAGGGCGAACACACTGGTGTAGGACAGCGCACCCGCCGCTTCGAACAACCGATCATCCAGGAACCGCTTCCACACGAAACGCAGGAATGCGCCGATCCGCGCACGGTCGCGCAGGCGTTCGCCAAACAAGTTAAGAGAGTCCAGTGGTTCCATCGGCCAAGCCTAACCCATGCCATGCAGCAAGGCGGTCGCATCGCCTATCCTGCACATCCTGCATAAGCTGTTCCCGGAACCCTGCCGCATGCCCGACATCCTGGTCCTTTATTACAGCCGCGGCGGCTCCGTGGCCCGGCTCGCTCGGCAGATCGCGCGCGGCATTGGTGAAGTCGATGGCATGCAGGCGCGCCTGCGTACGGTGCCACCGGTCGCGCCCGTGACCGAAGTCGCCAGCCCGCCGGAACCCGAGGACGGCGCACCCTACGTGGACAAGCAGGATCTGCGCGAATGCGCCGGCTTGTTGCTTGGCAGCCCGACCCGGTTCGGCAACATGGCCGCGCCGATGAAGCATTTCATCGACGGCCTTGGCAGCGAATGGGCCAGCGGCACCCTGGTCGGCAAGCCGGCAGCAGTATTCACCTCAACCGCGAGCATGCATGGTGGGCAGGAATCGACCTTGTTGACCATGATGGTTCCTCTGCTCCACCACGGCTGCGTAATCGCCGGCATCCCGTTCACCGAGCCAGCGCTCAGCACGACCCGCAGCGGCGGCACTCCTTACGGCGCCAGCCATGTTGCCGGTGCGCAAGACCAACCCGAGCCTACCGATGAAGAAGCGCAGCTGGCACGCGCGCTCGGCAAGCGGATCGCGCAGCTGGCACTGAAATTGCAGCCATGAAACTGGCCCGCCCACTCGCGCTTACTCTGTTCGCCTTGACGGCACTCTATGTCGCCTGGTTCTGGAATGACCGGCACGCTGTGGCTGCACTGCTGGTGTTCGCCTTGCCGCCGCTGCTGTTTGGCGTGTTCGCTTTGCGCGGTTGGGCCCGCGCCGGACTGACCGCCGGACTGATCGCCCTGCTGTGGTTCAGTCATGGTGTCATGGTGGCGTGGACACGACCGCCAGAGCGTGCGTTCGCCTTCGCTGAAATCCTGCTCACACTGGCGATCATTTACCTCGCCAGCATGCCCGGCCTGCGCGCACGCTTCAGCAAGCGCCGATGACGCCGCAACGTTCCACTTTTGGCGGGTAGCGTTTTATGGCGGACAATGGCTGCATGGACAACCTGCTGATCGTCACCACCGGCGGCACCATCGACAAGGTCTATTTCGACGACAAGTCGGATTTCCAGGTCGGTGATCCACAGATCGGTCGCATCCTCGAAGAACTCGGGGTCGCCTTCCGTTTCAACGTCATCCCGATCCTGCGCAAGGATTCCTTGCATATCGATGCCGCTGACCGCGACCTGCTGCGTGCCACTATCGAAGCGCAGGATGCCCGCCACGTGCTGATCACCCACGGTACCGACAGCATGGTTGATACCGCACGCGTACTGGCCAGCATTCAAGGCAAGACAATCGTGCTGACCGGCGCGTTGAACCCGGCACGCTTTCGCGGCTCGGATGCGGAGTTCAATATCGGTACCGCAGTCGGCGCCGTGCAGTCGTTGCCGCCAGGCGTCTACATCGCCATGAACGGGCGTATCTGGGATCCACTCAAAGTACGCAAGA
>Ga0136639_10000509_pt1 | contig 13017 bp, 14 predicted proteins | sample AntDrymUQ8592106_2_FD_113739 | JGI IMG/M metagenome (GOLD analysis project Ga0136639, IMG submission 113739) | Polar desert sand microbial communities from Dry Valleys, Antarctica - metaG UQ859 (21.06) | ecosystem: Environmental > Terrestrial > Soil > Desert | place: Antarctica: Dry Valley...
AAATGCGATCGAGACATGCCAGCGCTGCTTGAGCGCAACGAGCCGAGCGAAGTTCGGCATGCGCAATTCACGTCGGGCGTCGTCGGCCGGCATCAGTAACGCGCTCGCGAAGGCATCGGCGTCGCGCTCCATCTGTGCCGCTGCTTCGTCGTCTGTCGCCATCGATGCGTCGTGGTCGAGGACGATGTGACCCAGTTCGTGGGCAATCGTGAAACGCTGCCGGCTCGCAGGATGATTGTTGTTGTACGCAATCATCCACTCGTACCACCTTCCGCGGTGCGAGGTGGCTGACTGCTTCTCGTGGAAGCTGTCGAGCGGGACAACCGGGATACCAGCCGACTCGATCAAGCCGATCAGATCTGAGAGTGGACCGTTGGGCACGCGCCAGGTTCGGCGCACAGCGGCGGCCGCTTCGACGCCAGTGGCCCCCGTTGCTACTGCGGGCATCTCGTTCGCTGGTATGACTTCAATCTCTGAGAAGAGCGCATCGAGGGCGAGAGCAGTGAGTTTGACATGGGCGTTGGCGTAGCTGAACGGCTTTGCCGGGAGCGTCTTCATTCGCCGGTGGACCATTCCGGCGAGCGGATCGCTCAGTGGGCCGTGTTTGATCGCAAAGAAGGAAGGCGGTACGTCGCACGCGGCCGCCCACTGAGGGAGCAGATCCGACGGGATGTCGCGCTCGCCGCGCTCGACTTGTGAGATGAAAGGCTGAGTCTTGTGGAGTGTCTTGGCGAGCTGCCCTTGAGTGAGTCCGGCGCCGATCCGTGCGAGTTCGATGAGTCGCGGATCGCTCATTTTGGTCCCGTGCCGGTCTGGTCCTCGCGACGGCGCCGGAAGACGACGGCTGCAGGAGCTGTCGGCAAGTTCGGCATCGGTAGGACAGTTGTGGCTGGCGTCGCGCCTGCGGATGCGAGGTCAGCAAGATCGATAGCCCACTCAACCTTCTTGCGGCTGTTGCGCGGCTTGTAATGCTTGACGACTGCGAAGTCGATCGGCAGCCCGGTTTGACGCGAGACACGCGTGCCCGCGCTGAGGAAGATGAGTGGCTCCATCCCATCCAGCGCATGATGACGGTCGATTTTGGTCTGTTGTGCTGACGAATGGTTAGTGGTGCCGTAGTCGCTACCGAGCTGCTTCACCCGAATGGCATAGGTCTCGTCGATGACCCAGAGGTGCTGACCGTTGACCAATGCGTGTCGCACTCCCGCGAGCTGTTCGAAGTCGTACAGCGCGTTAACAGAGAGGTCGAACGCCACGGTCGGCTCGGTACGTCCTTCGACGAAGCCGTTGGAAGTCGAAATACTGCGCGCCTTCGTGTGCGCGCCCTGAAGCGCATCCAGGAGCAGGCTCGCCCGCGTTGTTCCGAAGGAGTCGATGAAGTGCTGCTCAGATCCGATCATGAAAAATATTATAAGCAGAAGTAGAAGCAGATCGGTGGATCTCCGCAGGAACGGCGCAATTCTCCCGAGTCAGCTCCCGTGAATCAATCCAGCTACCCGCTCCGCGGTGTCGCTGTGCATCGGTGGGGTGACGTGGGTGTAGATCTCGCAGGTGCTCATCATCGACGAAGCCGGCACCGCAGGAACACGCGACCTCGCCGCCATCCTCTACGAGGTCGTCCGCACCGGCGCCAAGGTCGTGCTCGTCGGCGACCCGAAGCAGCCTCCCGAGATCACGGCCGGCGGTCTGTTCGCCGGACTGATCGCTCGACTGCCGACGATCGAACTCCGCGACAACCGGCGCCAGCACGAGGAGTGGGAACGCGAGGCACTCAAGCAACTTCGCGACGGCGACACGTCGCTCGCCCTCGACGCGTATCGAGAGCACGGCCGCATCATTATCGGCGACACGGCCTCCGACGCCAAAGCGCTCCTCGTCGCCGACTGGTGGGGAGCACGCACCCAGGGCGACGACGTGATCATGCTCGCCGGCCGACGATCTGAGGTCGCCGCACTTAACGTCCATGGCCGACTGCGCGCCGAGCGGGCCGGACAACTCACGGGCGATCCGGCACCGCCCACCCATCGCCGCCGGCGCACCCAACGAAGCTTGGATCAACAAGCCCACAATTGAGACCAACACCTGAAGAAACCGGCAACCATAGGTTGACAGCTTCCGCAGCGAGCGAGTCTTTCGGGAGTGCATCGGCTGTGACGATCACGCTCATGTGGTCAGGTCAACCTGACGATCAAGTCTCGCTAGATCTCGGTCACGGAGCGTGGTGCGAGGTCGTCGAAAGGTGCACAAAAGGTGCACAGAACTCGGCGGACGGGAGCGATATCAGAGAACACTAAATGGACGGAATAGAACATAACCCCTGGTCACAGCGTTACGGATGGACTGAGCCGGACGCATAAAACGGCATTTCTCGAACTTAAACCCCCCTTTTCCGAGAGGAAAGTACGGGTTCGAATCCCGTCCCGGGCACCATCTAGCAGGGGTTATTCGGCTCGGGGCAAATGTCTACCCGGCCGTGGGGTGAAAAGATCACAAAAAGATCACGGATGGTCTGCGCTTGCCTCATGGCACGAGGATGAGGGCACCGTGTTCACACTTGCATCGACCACCGACGAATCTCGCGAGATCCAGTCGCAGTGCTTCACGTCCCACTTCTCGCGTAGGCGGAGCGGCGGGCGCCCCGAGTGAACGGAGTGTGACGGCAGCGGCTTTCCGGTTGCTCAGTCGAGTTCGGCGAAGGCGTCGCCGAACGAGATGGTGCGGCCGGTGCCGTTGCGGTGGCGGTTTGAGGCGTCGAGGAGGGCGACGAAGCTCGTCGCGTTCGGGCACGAAACCCTTGCAGTCGGGTCAGATCCGGGAGCGGACGGTGATCACCGATCCACCGATGCGCTCCTGGATATCGATCCGCTCGGCGGTGTGGAGGAGGATACGCGAAATCATCCCCTCGGTAAGCAGAGAGGTTGGTGTCCCGGCCATGCTTCGGATCTCCGCGAAAAGCTCGGCGCGGGGATGCGTCCTGCGAATCCATCGCACATCGATTGACGCAGTTTCAGGCCCACTGTCGGAGAGGGAGGCTGCTGCCACCTCGTTCACTGCGGTGATGAAATCGTCGATGAAAAGGTCATCGCCACCTGGGATGGCGACATCGCGTCGGACGGACGCTCGCAGTTCGGAGAGCTGACTGGTCGATCGGATGATCGATCGCATCTCAGGTCAGTTCGGTTGAGGGCTTCAGGACGCGTTGTCCGTATTCCTGCTCGATGAGGTGGGCGGGCGTAATCCAGTTCCCTTCGACCGTGCCGTCGATGTGGAAGTCGTCGGGCATGGGCAGATAGTGCCCGCAGCCGAGGTGCGCAAAACCCGATGCCGGTGGGGCGCTACGCACCGGGGCCTCAGCCGAGCCCGCACTCGTCGAAGTTGTTGTCGAGCGGATTCAGCCCGGCAGCCTCGGATCGCTCACGGAACTCGACGAGGCCCGGCTGCTCCGCCATCCAATCGAGGCGTGCCTGTTGACCGTCCGAGATCGGCTCCAGGTCGAAGACGTAGGCGCTGAACGCTTCGGCGAAATCCTCTTCCGGAGTGCCGGCTGCGTACGGACCGAAGTACCCGGCGTCGGCATCGCATCGATCCTGTCCCGAGTCGGTGGTCACTTCGGCTTCCGGGTCGATTTCGTCGATCAGACCGTCGCCCCAGAACGCCTGTATCCAGGCATACATGAGCGAGTCGTCGTAGTAGCAGCCGTCACCCGGTGAATAGGTGGTGCAGTTGTCGATCGCCTCGATCGTCCGGTCGATCTGTGTCGTGGTGGCGGCGAACACGTGGCTGAACTCGTGCGCCATCGTGAGCTGCGCCTCGTCGAGGTCAGCCTCGTAGCTGTCGAGGTTGATCGACATCTGGAACTGTGTCCCGTCGTCGTCGAGGGTGTTGACGAACGCGAGCGTCACATCGTCTCCTTCTTCGGCACTCTCGAACGCGGCGAACACACCGAGATCAGCCAGCTGAGCTTCGGGTGTGATCGTCGCGAGCACGTTCCACGCCGCAAGGAGCCGTTCGTCGTCGTCGCCGTGGCAGAGATCGCCGAGTACGCCGTCGACCACGTAGTGGATGCTCGTGAAGACGTAGATGTCTTCGTCGTCCTCGCTGACCGCTTGGCAGTCGATGTCATCGCGGCTTCCACCTTCCGGAGCAGGGAAGATCTCCGCCTCGTCCTCGTCGAGTTGCGTCTCGTCGATCTGTCGGTCGTCGACCTGTTGGTTGGCAACGGTCTCGTCGGACGCTTGTGCGTCGTTGATCTCGGATTCCACCCTCTCGGTGTCGCCGGCTTCGGTCGCCTGGTCGTCGGTGCCGTCATCGGAACATGCCCCGAGTAGCACGGTGAACGCGAGCAACATCGCTGCTCCCCGTCGCGCCCGCTGTCTTGTCATCATCGCCAACCCTTTCGTGCCGTTTGCCCGGCCTGCTCCCCGGATCGGAATGAGACTACGGACTTCGACGTGCGACACGCCCGTTAACTCGCCGGACGACGAATCGATCGCGAAGCGCCGTTCGACCCCAGCACCGTGTTTGTGCCGAGGCGTTGGCCCGGGCAGCTCGCCATCACGCTCCGCATCCGGTCGGAACACCGTTCGTCCTTCGGGGCGGGATTCGTGACCGCGATGTCGACGAACGCGGAGAGCCGCCCGGGATGATCGTGGGCCGAAGGGAACGCGACGTGGAGGGTGCGGGCAGACGAGTTCGACACGTGCAGCGGGGATGGAGTATCTGTTCGTAGGCGACACCGATGACGGAGTCGTGGAGCGAATGGATCCGTGTGCCCGGGCGGTGACGAATTCGGTGGGGCGATGCCTCGTGACCGACCAGGCATTCGCGTGGGAACATCCCGACTTCCAGTCGGGCCCGCTCAACGGGTTGGTGATCTACGAGATGTACCCGGCAACGTTCGCAGGGACGCTCGACGATGCCGCTGACCGGTTGGATCACCTGGCTGATCTCGGGGTGAATCGTGAAGTCGAACCTGGCGACTCCGGGCATCGTGCACCGACGCCGGGCTACAGCGTCGGGTACACGAGATCGACGGTATCGCTGGGGACCAGCAGGCTTGTCGCAATGTCGGCGTCGAGGTCATCAGCGTTGACCCCGTACCCGAGTATGAACGTGCCCATCGTGGCGCACGACGGGCATCTGACACCGTACAGCCGCATCATCTCGGCAGGGTCGGACGCACCTTCGAAACGGTAGGTGCGAATCACTTCCAAACGAAGGGCGGGAACCACCGACCGACAGGTCAAGCATTCCACCGTTGCGTCAGGAGCGGGAATGAACTGCGCGGAGAAACCGTCTTTGGTGAAGCTCGCAAGGACCTCGGTCAACGTCGTGCCGTCGCCGGGTGCCGTCGGATCGGGATGCGCCCCCGGTGGATCGAATTCAGAGGTGCGTCCCATTGACTGGCAGTACCGCGCTGGCGGTTCCGTCAATCCCCGCTGACTCATCGCCGGCCAAACGCTCAGTCGGCGACAGGGTCTTCGAGCCGGAACACATCGGACAATCCGGTCAGCTCGAGCAGACGTCGAACACTCCGCGGGGCCGCCCGCAATGTCACGCCACCGGGTTTCACTCGGCTGCTGAGATCGAGCAAAACTCGCAGCCCACTCGAATCGATGAACGTCACTCCCTCGACGTCGACCACCACTCCGCTGTCGTTCATCTCCGCATGTTCTCCGGCGAACGCCTTGGTCAGCGCCGGGACGGTGCTGGCGTCGATCTCACCCGTGATTTTCCAACCGTCAGCGGTAGCGATCACTTCGAAGTCGTTCGTCAGGTCGGACACGCCATCATTCTGGCACGCTGGATCCACCGGATGGCAAGAGCAACACGAGAAGCAACGCCAGATCGTCGTCGACATTCGAATCCGATCCGGCGATGAGGGCGTCGGCGATCTCCTTCAGGGGTCGCTGACCATCTGGATCATGTTGCTGCAGTTGGGTGGCAAGCGTCTGAATCGAAACGTCGATCGCCTCATCACGACGCTCGATCAGGCCATCGGTGTAGAACAGAACGCGAGTCGCTCGATCGATGGCGATGACGACGTTGCCCGCATCGAAACGGGCGTTCGGCACACCGAGTGGAGGGTTGACCGGGAGGTCCAGCACGGTACAGGTGTCTGAGCACACGATGGGCGGAAGATGCCCGGCTGTGGCAACGGTCAGTTCGCTCACATTTGGATCCCACCGCGCGACCAGGCACGTGGCGAGTTCCTGCAACCCCTCGGCTTCGAGGAGATCGTGCACGAGCGCGAGCACTTCGGACGGGTCGAACCGGTTGCGCACGGAGGCTCGGAGGAAGAATCGGACCTTGGCCATCGTCCGTGAGGCTTCGAGGCCGTGACCGACGACATCGCCGATCACCAGCCAGGTGCTGGAGTCCGCACAGGTGACGACGTCGAAAAAGTCTCCACCCACCGCCCGATCAACGGCGCGGTAACGCACCTGTACGTCGCCTCCGATGATCGGATCGAGTCGTGCCGGCAACAGCATCTCTTGGAACGAAGCAGCCATCGACTGGGCGAGGTCGATGTTGAACGCGAGGTCGATGGCATTGCCGATGAGATCGCTGACCGTCCGAATCTGATCGAGGTCGACCTTGGGCTGTGCGTCGCGCCAACCCAACCCGACCACGCCGACAATGCGTCCATCCTCTGTGTGCATTGCCGCCGCGCCGAGGTGCGCGAAACCCATATCCCGGCCGTCGCTTCCCAACGTCGGGTATCGCTGCTCGAACTCGTCGATGGTCAGCACTGCGGCCATGTCGTTCAGGACGGACTCACCGAGGAGCGTCGACCGATCGAGCGGAATTTCGTCGTAGCGCTCAGCGATGAGCGGGTCGGTACTCGGAACGTGATGGATGTGCAATGTGTCGTGTTCGGAGACAAGTGCAAAGTTGGCGAAGTCGCAACCGAGAGAACTCGCTGCGAGTCGGTCGACCGCAGTGACGACGTCGCGAAGTGTCGCTGCGCCGGCGAGTCGACGAGCGAGCCGCAAGGACGCGTCGTCGGTTGTGTACGAGCGCCTGGTCCCCGAGATGCTCGACGCATGTTGCACGGGAAGCGGTGACGACCCGGCCTGGCGCATGAACGCGACCCAACGGAACGGATCGTTGTCGGTGGCGATCGCCACCAGGTCGACGGCGATACGGCCACCGTCACCGACCACGAACTCCTTGCGGAACCAGCCGCTCACGCCGTACTTGATTGCATCGACGATGGCGCGATCGTCGCCGCCCATGTATTCGGGCGGCGTGAGCGCCACCCAGCTGACACCTTCGGCAGGGATCTCCTCGAGCTGCAACAGGTGGCGCGCCCGGTCGTTGGCTGCGAATATCAGGTGCTCCTCGCCGATCATGACCCCGGTCAGCTCGGAAAAACGGAGTCCGTCGACGGCGGCCGAGATCAATTCCTCGGGCGTCGGCGGCTGATTCACTGCTCGATTCTACACGTACCGGCAGGAGGGAATCCCGAACGGCGCGCCGCCATGAACGGTGGGCAAACCAACGCCGGCCCATTCAGCCGGTCGGATCGGCAGAACCAGCTGACCGACTGGAAGCGGTCGACAGCAGACCCGCCCGTCTCGGAGAGTCGACCGGCGGTCATCGTTGTCGAAGCGCAGTTCCGGCGCGTCTGGCGTTTGCGGGCCCGGTCGCGACCGCCGAGGAAGGTCTCGATCTGCGACTCGCAGGTGTCCGGTGGCGGCCGCCGTCACCTGCGTCAGACAAGTCCGGCTGCTGCGCCGCGATCACCTACCGTGCTGGGATGAGCGACTACTCCTTCGACCTTCACCGGATCTTCGTGGGCGACCTGCCGGGGGCCTTCTACCTCGAGATCGTGCTGCGGACCGCAGTCATGTTCCTGTTCGCGCTGATCTTGTTCCGCACGTTGGGAAAGCGGAGTCTCGGCCAACTGTCGATCTTCGATTTCGTGATCATCATCGCGCTCGGGTCGGCAGTCGGGGACCCGATGTTCTACGAGGACGTGCCGCTCTTGTACGGGATGGTGGTCGTCGCCGCCGTGGTCGCGTTGGAGCGCCTGTTGGCGCTGCTGACCAGCCGGCAGAGTCGGATAGAGAAGATGGTCGACTCGTCGCCGACGATCCTCGTCCGCGATGGCGTCGTGGACTACAAGGCGCTGCGACACGAGTTGATGAGCGTCAGCGAACTGTTTCAGGCCTTACGCGCGAACGGGGTCGAACAACTCGACGACGTGGCGCTCGCTGTGCTCGAACCGTCCGGCCACATCAGTATGCGCACCGGAAATGGTAGCGAGTCGACGTCGGAGCTGTGGGAGCTCTTCGCCGACCGGGAGTCCACCATCGCCAGCGACCGGTCAGCCCGCTGAGGAACGAGCCGAGGCGTCACTCGTTCGAGCGTCGACGGAGATCGTCCACTGCAGGTCCGTGGAGAAGGCGTCCGTCGGCTTCGAAGCGCGAACCGTGCAACGGACAGTCCCACGTCTGCTCTGCAGGGTTCCACGCCAGTGCTCCACCCAGGTGCGGGCATTTGCCGTCGACCGCGAGGACTTCGGAATTCGTGCAACTCGTCGACTGCGCTACCGGGCGACCGCTCTCGAATCGAACGTGGCCTTGGCCCGGGGCGGGGTCGGATTTCTTTGTCAGGGCGCCAGCCCAGCCCCCGATCAGGTGCGTCGCCACGTTGGCGCCGGCCTTGACCACCATCGGCAGACCTTTGAGCGGAATCCGAGTCGATGCGAACGCTCGGGACCATGACGGTGACTCGCCGTCGACGATGCCGGCAATGTTGACCGCCGCAACGGCGGGAGCGTTCGAAAAGCCCCACTTGTTCATGCCGGTGGCCACCAGTACCCGGTTGTTGCCCGGTGTGATGGGACCGGCGAAGGGCATGTGGTCGCCGGTCATGAAGTCCTGGGCCATGAACCTGTGGGTGACTGCGCGCACCCCGAAATATTCGTTCGCCCAAGCGACGAGCGTGCGGTAGCGCTGCTCGGTGTCGCCGCCCTGGCCAGTTTTGTGGCCCTCGCCACCGACCAACAACACCTCTGTTCCGTCAATGGTCGTCGCTGTTCGGATCGAACGCTTCACGCCGTCTGCTGCGAGATACATCGCCTGCTCCGGCGGTGACTCGACCTCACACGCCACGATGTACGACGATTGAGGCTCGGCGCGAGCAAAGTGCATACCGCGGTCCAGAAACGGCAAACCGGTCGCCACGATGACGTGACCGGCAACGATGTCGCCCACCGATGTTTGCACGATCACCGATCCGCGTTTGCGTGCGATACCACGCACCCTGGTCCCGTAGAGCACCTGGTTTCCATCTGCTGCGATGTCGTTCACGATGTGGTCGAGGAACGCCGCCGGATTGAACTGTGCTTGATTGCGTGCGGTGATCGATCGTGTGAGTTCGAACGACACCTCGCGAGGTGTGTCGACCGAGACGTCCACGCCTGCAGTGGAGTACAGGTCAGCTTCGGCCTGGAGTTCGTCGAACGAGGACGGATCATTCACGTATGTCACCGCGTCGCGTTGCTCCCATTCGCACTCGACGTTGCGTTCTTCGACGTAGCGGGCGATCCAGTCGTATCCGAACCGGTTTGCGCTCACATAGTCCAACGCAACGCGTCGACCTCGTCGCTGCGCGACTCTGGCTGCTGAGAGTTCGTGCAGAAGCGACACTTTCGCCGACGACCGCACCGACACGCTCTCGGACCCGATGCCCGCCTCGACGACGACGACGTCTACACCATGATCGGCGAGCATTGCTGCGGTCACCAGGCCGCACATTCCTGCGCCGACCACGACCACCGACGCCTTCGCCGGCAGAGCGCCACCGAACTCCGTGACGGGACGTTGTCGATCCTCCGTCCAGATCGAACCGGAGCTGGGCATGGACCAGGAAGCGGACATGTGAGAGATGTACCCGACGGACTGTCAGGTAACCCGTTCGCTCGCCGAGTGGCCGGCGCCGCTGATGAGTCGGGCATCGCATCCGTGCTCGTCGACGGCGCCGATCCGACTTCGAACGGTGGCTCGTCCACGTGAGGGTTTCGGACCGACGCGCAAGGGGTAACAACCGCCGATGACCATCACACGAACCACCACAACGCTCACCCGCCGAATCGCTGCCGCATCGGCGGTCGCCTTGCTGTCGCTCGGTGCTGCTGCGTGCAGCGACGACGACGGCAATGATAACGATCTCGACAACCCGGTCGATGGGGTGGACGACCAACTCGACGACATCTCGAACTCGATCGCCGACGACATCGAGAGCGAAACCACGGACGGCTGAGGCCTTCATGCCCATTCGGTTCACGGGTTCGCCCTCATGGACTCCGGATGGGCCCCGAAAATGATCCCGTCGACCCGGTCGCGTTCCCGTCGGCGAACCCGGGTGCTCGTCGCAGGCACATCGGACCAGGCGCACGAGCGGATAGCACTCCAGGCGAGACCCCGAGTTTGACGAACCTCGCGACGTCGCTGGCGGAGACATCGACGAACACCGGGACGGTGCTCAGCGGGTCGAGCTGATCGAGTCCACCTGACGAGGAATCGTCGTTGGATCGAAGTAGGCGCAGGATCGTGTGATGAGTCCGTCGGCGAACTCGAGCACGGTCACGCCACGGTACGAGAGGGATTCGTCGTTGATGGTCGCTTCCGACTGCCATTCGAGTGTGGCGTTGCTGTCGCTGGCGACCACATTCTCGTAGGTGGACCTGATGTCGGCGAACTGTGAGCGGTACGCGCTCCAGAACTTCGCGGCACCATCGGGGCCCTCGAATCGTTCGGGTGCGATCACGTTGCCGCACAACGACCCCTCGGCATAGAGCGCTGCGAGCGGATCAGTGTTGTGGTCGTGTTCGAGCGTGGCGATGGCTTCGATGAAGTCGTCGACCACCCGGATCCCAGAGGTCGCCTCGGTGGCAGTGTGTAGAAAGTCAGGCATGAGCCGGCACTACCCACGCGCGACGTTACCTACGCACGCTGCGGGGTCGGCGTGGGTTGCGCGCATCTTGGCCGGTGTACGTATGCCCTGCGGACGCATCGGTGGTCGCGGGCAACCACATCTTCGAATCGCCAGGTGAAGACGAACAGTCTGAAACGGCGAGCGATCCGACTGACAGAAGCGACTGATTCAGCTGTCTCTCGAACTTCGTCCGTGACGTGATCGATGGCCTGGGTCATTGATGCCTGGTGGCCGTTTCATCGTGCGGTGTGGCGGGTAGCGATGCTCGGTGCCGTCAGATCACAAGTCCGAACCTGGTCCGCGCATCGGGTTGGTGCTGGGTGGTGGAGGGGTTGCAGGTATGGCGTTCCATGCCGGGGTGCTGTGGGCGCTGCATCATGATCTCGGTTGGGATGCGCGCAACGCCGAGGTGATCGTCGGCACCTCAGCGGGCAGCATCGTCGGTGCACTGCTGCGCGCCGGCGTGGCACCAGAGGACCTCGCAGCGTGGGCCACAGACGCAACATCAACTCAGCAAGGTCGCAAGTTCCGTGCGCTGATGCAGCACGCAGATCGCTTGGCGCCCGCCGCGCGCGTCCCCAGCCCGACGCTGCCGGGATGGAACGCGTTGCGCACGTTGGCCCACCCCACTCGCGTTCCGACGGCGTTGATCAGCATGCTCCCGCACGGACTGGCCGATCAGGCGCCACGGCTCGCGATCGTCGACCGTCTGCTCGATCAGTGGCCGACGAAGCCGCTGTGGATCTCCGCCGTACGCGTCGGCGATGGACGGCTGACGTGGTTCGGTCGGGCAGATCGAACAGGTATTCATTCCGGCCCTCGGATGCCCACCGGTTTCTCCCACGACGTCGAGTCGGTCCGGCCTGTCGATGCGGTCACTGCGTCGTGCGCGATTCCTGTACTCGCGCGACCTGTTCGGATCGGTCGACACCGTTATGTCGATGGCGGCGTTCATTCACCCACCAACGCAGATGGGCTTGCGGGCCACGGATTGGACTTGGTCATCGTGCTGTCACCGATGGGGCACGCGTGGAGCGACACCTCCAAGTCGCCACCGCGCCGACTCGCGCAACGTCGTCTGCGACATGAGGTGCGCACGTTGCGCTCCAGCGGCGCCGAGGTCCAGGTCGTCGGCCCTGACGCGGCCACGGTCAAATCGATGGGGTGGAACATGCTCGATCGGGGGAACTCGGCCGGCGTGATGCGTGACGCCTTCGTCGGCACTTCCCTGCAACTTTGTTCGGTTGTCGTCCCCGCCCTGCGCAGACCAGTTGCCTTCGACGCCGCCGGCGGTGATCTCACAGATCTGAGTGCGTAGCCCCAGAACTTGACGTCGGTGCGCATGTTCGAGCGGCGAACGAGAACCGGAGAAGTCGGTGGCGAGTTCGAGCGCCCACCTCGCCGAACCTCGCCAGCCGGGCATCTGCTCCGTTTGAAACCAGATGGGCTCGCACGCCTGGATCCGGCAGCCCTCACCGAATACAGACACCTCCTCGAGGCGTTCGTCGTCGGCGAGATCATCAAGCAGGTCACCTGGCTCGACGACACGGTCGATGTCGGTCATTGGCGAACCCGTGATGGCGACGAGGTCGACCTCGTCCTCGAGCGTCGCGACGGTGGTGTCATCGGCATCGAAGTGAAGGCAGGCAGCTTCGTGACGCAACGTGACGGCCGGGGTCTAGGTCCGAGTCGGCGGATGTCGTGGAACTCCTCGGGAGTCGACCCGAGCGCCACCGATATCCTCATACCCGAGGGCTGCGAGGTGTGGCTCTTCCGACGAGGGGCGCACCGTACCGGCTGGAACGACGGGCGCAGGAGCATCGTCATGGCCTGGATCGTGTTGATCGTCGCTGGATTGTTCGAAGTGGTGTGGGCCAGCCTGCTGAGTGAGACCAGAGGTTTCACCCGGGCGGTACCGACGATCGGGTTCCTCGTCACGCTGGCCATCAGCATGTACCTGCTGAGCGTGGCGACCCACACCATTCCCGTGAGCACCGCGTATGCGGTGTGGGTGGGAATCGGCGCCGTCGGGGCGTTCGTCGTCGGCGTGTTCGTCAAGGGCGACGAGAC
>Ga0136639_10000511_pt1 | contig 13012 bp, 8 predicted proteins | sample AntDrymUQ8592106_2_FD_113739 | JGI IMG/M metagenome (GOLD analysis project Ga0136639, IMG submission 113739) | Polar desert sand microbial communities from Dry Valleys, Antarctica - metaG UQ859 (21.06) | ecosystem: Environmental > Terrestrial > Soil > Desert | place: Antarctica: Dry Valley...
AGCAATAATTAAATTTCGGGGATCGATGGGATTACGAGACCACTGTACATCCCAGACGCGATCGAAAGCCTGCAAGCATTCAGCAGAAGATGAAATTCCTTGAGCCATTGCATCTACCCGCCAACCCCGCTCCCGAAAGTGATAGGCAAAAGGAAGAAGAAAGGCACTGAGAGTTGCTGCGATCGTTGTTAATATCAATAGTTTCTTCATTTTTTTTCCTTCAACCAAATCTCTGTCATCTCTCGCACGTAGCTGTAAAATTGATTCCGCCGTTCCCGTAGCACTTCATCTCGATAGTCTTTGGCTTTCTCCAGGTTGCGGGCCGACATCCGAGCCATGCGTTCTGGATTAGTCACCACTTCGCGAATTTTATTAGCCAAAGCAGTTGCATCACCGGGTGACACCATATCTTCCGCTGGCAGCAGTTCAGGAATGCCACCTACTGTGGAGCCAATGCAAGGGAGCGATCGCGCCATTGCCTCGATCATTGCTCTGGGTAAACCTTCCTGGCGGGAAGGCAAAATGAAAAGATCAGCTCGATCCAACTGGGCGCGTACAGCATCGCCGGCACTCAATTGGCCGAGGAAACAAATCCGATCTGCTATGCCGTGGGCCTGCGATCGCGCCTCCAATTCTGACCGATATTTGCCATCTCCTATCAAAACCAACTTCAGGTTTAATCCCGACTGCACACAGCTAGCTACAGCATCGATCAAGACATCTGGAGCTTTATAGAGTTGAGCCAGCGTGCCAACACTAATCAGGGTGAATGGTTGCTTGTGGCGATCGTCATAGCGGGGTGCAACAGCAAAAGCTGAATTCGGCAATTCTACGCTGGAATAGTGGGTTGAAAACACACCAGACGCAGTAGGATATCGGCATTGCAGCGCACTTTCTGTGACGTAGGCAGCAGCACAAGCCCTAGCGCATTGATACCTCAACCCGCGCGGGAACCACCAGCGAAAAAACGGGCGCAAGGGATGTTTAACTGCACCGGGTGCGAAGACATCATAGGGGTCAGCTACTACTTCTACGGCATAGGGATGATTTTCCTCCTTTAACATGGGTTGGATACAAGTAGCAATCTGGGAACTCACTCGCAGAATCACGGCATCGTTGGGTGCAACTGCATTTCTGGCGGCACGCTCGACTTGCGGTGCTTTCTGGAGGTACTGCCAAGGGCCTAGGTAGTCAGGTACGCCAGCAAATGACACCCCCTCGCCGTCTGCGCGTTTCCAGTCAGGCAAGGCCGAGGGAACTTCGAGTATGCGCGCCACCACGCGCACGCGATCGAAAACTTCCAAGTAACGCATCCAGAAAGAATGTGGAAATGCTACCTGCGTCCACACTTTTCCGTCCGGGGTGCGATCGAATCGCTGTTCGAGAGTAACAACAACATTCATCAAAACTTCATCTCCTATAGATAGGTCATTCAAACCATCGAATTACACCAGATTCCACGTTTATCAAGTACACTCTTCAGCAATTAGTAAAACAGTCTCGATTAAATTGAGTGTAACACTTATAAGTAGAATATACTTAGATTTTTAGTCTGTAAACTTGAACTTCCATAGGCTTGATAAAACCACTTAATTTGCCACTTTTGAAACTCATACTATCCGGATATTCAGTAAACATAATGTTTACTTGAAGGATGTTTATAGGCAATTCTATTACTACCTCATAATTACGATCAAAAGAAGTATTAATAACAACTGCTAAGGCTTCTTTTTTTGACTGCCAAATTCCCGCCAATATGTGATTTTCGCCCGCTTTAATTTTTCGGAAATCACCATTTAATACGAACGAACTAATTGCTTTTATTTCCGGCACTAAAGATTTGACTCCATCCCACAAATCCGGGTGGTCTGGCAAATGCCAAGATGAATCGTGATAACTGTAGTAGAGAATCCCTTTTGTCCCAGCAAGCAAAGCTTGATAGGTCATATTTCGCACTTCTTGAAAGGTAGGTGCTTGAGCTCCATCATATTTAGAAGAGTGCGATTGCCAATTATATGTTTGTAAATTAGCATACGTGGAGCGATTGAATTGAGCAGCGACTTCGCGCGTATCTAATATATCAGAATAAGTCGCAGCCAATTCTTCTGGTTTCCTCCATTTAATAGGATAAGACTGCCTAGCAATGACATCAGAACAATTCGCAAACTGCTTGATTTTATTTGAGTAGCCACTAACATAAGTGATGTGGTTTGGATCGGCTTTCTTCGCTTGCTGGTAAGATTTCAACAAATTATCTACACTCCATTTGCCGTTGTCAACATCGTCAGCCATACTCCAGCCGAGTACAGCAAGTTTTTGCTTAAAAGCGTTGATTAAATTCAGAAGTCCGATGGAATTTTGCTCTGTTAAAACATAGACTCCCAGTCGCTCAGCTTCGTCTAAAAATTCTCCGTAATCATCTAGATTGGTAGCCGAAGCGTGAATTGTGTTAAATCCAGCAGCAGCAATGTCTTGGAGTGCCGACCTTCGCTCTTGAGCAGTCGATTTCCAGGAAACATGATAGAAACCGAAGGGGAAAAATGGTTTGTTGTTAATCAGCGTAGTTCCGTCAACACGAATCTCGACTATTCGCTGGTTTTTGGGAGTTAGAGTGATAGGTGTGGCAACAGCAGCAGGACAGTATAAGCCAACTTTTAAAATTTGAGAAGAAGCTAAAGCCAAAACAATTATCGATATTAAGAGAGATGCGAATGTCATTAATCGTCGCACTTTATTACTATTTTTTTTTGGGTTTCTATGATTCATGTCGGCTTGTTTATTCGATGGGCTGATTGTGAAATTAATGTATCCGCTCAATAAATCGGGGTAGACTACCGTGTTGGGAACGATTTTGCGATGTTTGAGGCTCGTCAGTGAGCGATTTCCCCCGATTTATTGAGCGGATACAAATTAATTGTCAGCAGAAGTATATTTGAAAATGGTGCCTTTTGCCTTCCTACTCCTGCATTTTTCCGGAGAGCGGTCTTGATATCACAATACCTATAGACAGCATATAGGCAAGTGTCATGGAATTACCTAATGAGCCAAACATCCCTTCAGCCATAGATAAAGACCAGAAGCATACTGTAATCAGAAAGGGAGCGATCGCAGCACAATCCTCTTTGGCATAAGTTTTGAAATAGGCGTAAGTATAGAAAAAACTCGCGATCGCAAAAGCGATTAGCAAATGTGCTGCTATAATTCCATTTTGTCCGATGACCTCAATAATGGTGTTGTGTCCTCCCATTCCAAAGTTTAACTGAAAGTAATTGCTGCCGCGACCCAGTAAATCTGATTCATCTAATGTCTGTCCCCAGATGTTATCTCTCCCGCTTAAACCTTCCTTAGCTTCAAAGTTGTTGTTAAGAGTATTATTCATATTCTCAATTTGTTCACCGCCAAATAACAAGACTGCCGTCACAGCCAGAGTGGTGATTGCTATCATTTTTTTTACTGCTTTTGGATTCTTTACAAACTCGCTAAAAAACAACAAAAACATGATAAAAAATACAATCATTGAAGTCCGGGAGTTGGCTAAAAATATTAGCAAAAAAATGCTCAACAAAGAAGCAGATATAGGCAATAAATACCACGCATTTTTTTTTGCTGACCAAGCAGCAATCAACAAAATAAATAAACCGGCAGACATTATTGCACAGTTAAATCCCATTTGATTTGAATTGGCAAATACGCCACGATACCGCGTACCATTGACGGGGGGATACAACACAAGAGAGGTAACAACATAGGGAATTTGACCGAGGACAAGTCCCATTCCCATTAGCAAGTTGGTATTTTTTTTCATCGCCTTTGGGACAGCATTAAACATAATGAACGGTACAGCAATCATTTGCCATAAGCCGTCCCTAAAAAGAGTTATGTCATTGTTAGCAAGTCCCGACATGACTAATCCGCAGCCGAATAGCATCCACAGCAAGAGGAGAGGTCGAGTTTGACGATGGAAACCCCACTGTTTAAAGGGGGACATGAGGATGAGAATTAGTAAACTTGAGGCAACTAACAGATAGCGCAATTTGAGTACGGCTGGATCGAGGGGAGTATTATAACTGCCCAAGCTAATCAGAGATGTACCGCCAAATAGCACAGATAGCGCAATAACTATAATGACTTGTCTTAGCATAAATTGAATAACTGGTTTAAAACGAACTATTCGATGGGATGGCTGTCACCTCTTTGAGAGGTTAGCCTCGTAAACCTCTGTCAGATTTTTGACGCTGGCTGTTATATTGAAATCGCTGTTTTCAATGACAGCTAAGGCATCTCTTTGGCTAATGGCTGATACGCGGCTAGTGGCTGACATAACAGCTTCTGCCCAAATTGATGCGGATTTTGAGAGGGAAGTTCGTTGCAACAGAGGTGTGACTAAATCAGCTTCTTTGGGAACAACATCTGAAAAAATGCAGGGCAATCCGGCTGCTTGCGCCTCGATTAATACTAAGCCCAGACCTTCATGAAGGGATGGAAATAGAAATACATCTACAGCATTTAACATTAGTCTGGGTATGTCTGACCTATTGCCTGTAAAGGTGACGCGATCGCTCAAACCCATTTCCACAACTTTCTGTTCGATATCCGATCGCAGTGAACCATCTCCGATCAGCAACAGGTGCATTTTTAGTTCTTGTTTGGCAATTTTTGCTGCAATTTTTAACAGAAATAGATGATTTTTTTGCAATTCAAATCTGCCGATATGACCGATCACAAAAGCATCTAGTGGAATGCCGAATTCAGCGCGAATGCTACTTGAATCTACCCGATCGTAGAACGGTTTCAGGTCAACGCCATAGTAAAGCACCTGCCAGCGGGTGTCAGTTTTCCAAGCTGCACCGAACAGATCGGCTACAGCATTACAACTGCATCCCAAACCAACTGTTCCGCACCAAGAAATCGACCATTCCGTTAAAGTAAGATACGAACGTCGCAACCATCCGGCGTTGGCTTCAGCGGATGAATTATCATTGTGACTGTGAGCAATGCGGACAGGTATTCCTGCCTGTTTTGCCAACCACATAACGTAGCCGCTAAAGTGATGTACGTGGCTGTGAACAATATCATACGGCCCGCATTCGCGCAAAATTCGTTTGAAGTTGCTCGCGTACAGCCAAGGTTTTGACGGATCGAGACATGGGATAATTTTGCTCCCCAAATCGCGCGCTTCATCATCGTAAGGACAGGGTTGTTCGGTGTGAACTAAAAAGTCCATTTGAAAGCGATCGCGATCGATATGTCTCAAAACGTGCATCAGCCAAGTTTCAATGCCACCCCGATTCATGCCACCAACAACATGAAGAATACGGATGGGACGCTGTTTAGTCGATGCTTGATTTGATTCCTTGATATTTGTCAAGTCCTTGCAGTGCATAGACGATCGCCCCTAAACTAAAACTTGCTTGAACAACTGCCCCAATTATCAGCGCGATCGCAGCCCCTCGCACTCCCATAGTCGGGATCAACCAGAGACAACTGATCGCAGAACTCCCCGTTACCAAAGCAAACAAAGGCATTTGCAGCCGAAAATACCTAGCAGCCGTCATCCCGTAACCCAGAAACGAAGACATATAACCTATTCCCGCCGCCACCATCAGCCACACAAACAAATCAGCCTGTTGACCGTATTCTGGCCGATAAAGAAGAGTCAATATCTCCCGCCCAGCAACAACAGCGACTAAAACACCCGCCCATCCCAGCACTGCACCAACTCCTACCAACTTGAATAGAAGTGTGCGAAAAGCAGTGCTATTTCCTGCTGCATAATATTTCGCGAGTCGCGGACTAGCCGACTCAGCTAGCGCACTCACTACCATTTGTCCAACCACCATTAGGTAAGACATTGCAGCAAAAATGCCCAGTTGTCGCTCTCCCAAATAACGCTCGATAAAGTATCGAGGGATATTACTGTTGAGGGAAACCAACATCATCACGAAGCCCAGAGGCAAAGCCAGCCATATTAACTTTCTCAAGGTTTTCAAATGCCAGCGGGGGAGCAACTGATTTTGAATTTTCTCCCCCTCTTGCCAAGGGGGGGTTAAGGGGGTTGAATTTTCGGTTGAGTCAGAATGCTCCCCGACTTCCGATGCGATGAATCCTGTCTCTACAAAGTTGTCCCTTTCTGCTTTTTGGGAACTCTTCAGGATTAACGCACCGTTGCGAATGTCGCAGGCAAATAGCACGATCGCCCAAGCAACAGCTAATCCCACTGCACCTCCCAGAACAGTTTTGGTGAAAAGCACTCCGATGCCTAAAAATAACAGCGATAGGGGGCCTTTGATCATCAGCGCGATCGCAATTCGATCCATCCGTTCGTGCTGTTGAATCAGACCATAAAACACGTCGCTAATTGACTCGAAGGCCTTCGCTAAGCCGATCGCCAAAATCACTAGCGAAGTCTCCCAGCGATAACCAGCTTTCAGCGTAATTCCTGCAATAATCAGCAGCGCCAAACCAGTGCCAATTAGCCTCAGACCCAAATAGTCGGCGAAAACATACTGTTTTTTAGCATCTGTCGCCTGAATAGCCCGCAGTTGCAGATTAGTAAACATGATAACAGGTGCTGTTACTGCCAAACCCAAAGTAAATTGACCCACCATTTCAGGACTGCCCAATTTAGCAAGCAACACCAACATCCCCCACTGGGAAGCCGCATAAACGAGATTACCAGTGAAAGTCCAGGAAAAATTCCGGCGTAATGTTAGTGGTTTTATCTGTTGCATTCGTAGCTAATTACTAATTGGTCAATCCACAATCGTAAATTTCTAATCCAAAATCCCTTGACAAATGCCACGATTAACTTTGAACACTCATCGCACCAATCAATGTCTCCACCTTAGAGCCTTCGACTGGCTTCGAGAAAAAGTATCCCTGGCCGTAGAGGCACTTCAGAGCTTTGAGCCGATCTATTTGCCATTTCGTTTCCACTCCTGTAGCAATCATGCCCATACCTAACTCCTGAGTTATCGCAATGATTTTGTGAAAAATTTCTAAGTTCGGGTTATTACCATCTAGTCCGCTGACTAGAGAACAATCTAGCTTCAAACTATCGAATTTTCCGTACTTAAGTCGCGTCAATTGATAGAGCTGAATTAATGATAGATTACTCAGACCACAATGGTCAACTTGTACTTGCAATCCTAAAGTTTTAAGCTGGACAAAAACCGACCCAGCCCTCTCAGGATTATGCGTTACAACATCTTCAGGAATTTCTAACTTTAAACTCGAAGCATTAAGATTTGTTTCCTTCAATATTTGGTCGATCGTCTCAATTAAGTCAGCGTGGAACAACTGTTTGCTAGTCAGATTCACGCTGACTGTCAAAGGAGACTTAAGCAGAAATTCCGATTGCCAAATCTGCGTCTGGTTGCAAGCTTCTCGCAGCACCCACTCGCCAATAGGCACAATCAAGCCCGTTTCTTCTGCGACTGGTAAAAATTCGTCGGGCCACAGCAAACCTCGATTCGGATGCTGCCAGCGCAACAGCGCCTCAAAACTACTAATCTGATTAGTTTCCAGGCAGACGATCGGCTGATAGTGAATCCGAAACTCCTGATTCGCCAGAGCTACCCGCAAATCATTCTCTAACTGCACAGATGCTGCACTGTTAATCTTTGCCGGAGCGGTGGCTTCTTCGGCTGTATTGTGCGAATAGGCTGTTGAATACCCCGGTATATACTCAGGGACTAACTGCTGTAGCATTGAGACAATTACCTTGATATCATTACGATCGCCCGCTTGACAAAGAGCTTCTACTTCCAGCTCAATATTTTCTTTGATGATGTGGCTGGCATTGCCCAAACTCAGAATTTTTTCATGTTTAGTTTTGTTGTATTTCTCACCGGGAATAAATAGTTCTTCAAACAACTTTTCTCCAGGCCGCAGCCCCGTGAAGGCGATTTCAATGTCTTTCCCAACTTCATATCCTGAGAGCCGAATCAAATCATTTGCCAAATCAAAAATTCTGACTGGTTCCCCCATCTCCAGCATGAACACTTCCCCACCGCCACCGATGACTGCTGCTTGCAAAACCAGTTGAACTGCTTCGGGAATCGTCATGAAATAGCGACAGATATCTGGATGGGTAATTGTAATCGGCCCGCCCTCAGCAATTTGTCGCTTGAAAGTCGGGACGACGCTACCGCGGCTGCCAAGAACATTACCGAAACGAACCACTACAAAGGGATTTTTGCTTTTTTTTGCTGCTTGCAGCACCAGCATTTCGGCTACTCTTTTGCTAGCTCCCATAATGCTAGTTGGATTCACCGCTTTGTCGGTGGAAATCATCACAAAGTTTTTTACATTGTATTTCAATGCCATATTCAGCAGATTTTTTGTCCCCCGCACATTGTTGGTAATCGCTTCCGGTGGGTTTAATTCCATCATGGGTACGTGTTTGTGAGCGGCCGCATGAAAAATCATGTCTGGTCTAACTGTTGCAAAAACGTACTCTAGTCGATCGAGTAAACGAATGTCGGCGATGCAAGCTGTAATGCGAGTAGTATCTGTTCGGGTTTTTCTGGTTTTTTCGAGTTCTGACAGAACTTTCGTTAGTTCTTGTTGAATGTTGAATACAGAATTTTCTCCGTGTCCAACGATGATGATTTCGGCAGGATTGCACTTTAATATTTGGCGACAAAGTTCGCTCCCAATGGAGCCGCCCGCACCACTAATTAGGACTTTTTTGCCTCCTATTAATACCAAGACTTTCTCGATATCGGTTTGGATGGGGGCGCGACGCAGTAAGTCCTCAATCTGTACTTCTCTGAGGCTACCTAAGTTGACGCGACCGTTGATGATTTCATTGAGGCCGGGGAGGGTACTGGTTGGCACTCCAATTGATTGGCACATTTCTACGATTTCTCTAATCTCTTTTCCCGCTGCTGAGGGGATGGCTATCATGACTTTGCCGATATTTAGCGATCGCACTAATTCGGGAATGCTACCACGACTGCCGAGTACATTCAGTCTACGAATCCGCTTGGTGATTTTTTGGGGGTCGTCGTCAATGAAAGCGATGGGATCGAGTCCTACCTCCGGGCTCCTCTGCATGGTTTGCGCCAGAGATGTGCCTGCACTACCCGCACCGACTATCAGCACCCGAACGCGCTTTTGAACTTTCCACGGTTTTTGGTTCCATCTGGTGAGGGCTGGAATGCTGAAACGTGTTGCCGCAACTAACATGAAGCTGATCATAGCGTCTAGCAGCGGCAGCGATCGCGGCAGATGGGCGATCGGTGAATTATTGAGGTGGTAGAGTTGTTGGAACAAGATAATTTCCACTGTTAGGGATACGCCTATCAGCATCGCTATTTGTGCCATTTCTTCCAGCCCAGCATACTGCCAGTAACGCTTATAGAAGCCACCGCAGTATAATACTGTAAGTTTGACTGCTAAAAATAATACTGTAATTATCGCTAAACCCTGTAGGTATGGAGCAAAATTCAATGTATCATCATCTAAACGAATTTTCAGGGCTAATACAGGGGCGATCGTAAAACAAATCCCATCAATCATCAAAAAATGACGTGTTCTTAATCCCACCAGCACTCGGGTGATTTTTTTGAGTATTCTATTCATAAGATGCTACTGACACAAAAGTTTCTTAAGACTAGATTTCGTTGCTGATTCTAAAATCTTTCAACCGAGTGCATCTCAATGAGTGGTAAGGCGAAGCCCCTACGAGGAATATATTTGCACGCGCACCAGATGCACCCTGTCCTTTCTGATTATCAAATTTTTCCATCACCTCGTTTTATTAAATTAATCAGCTTTTTAATTCAAGTTTTTTTTACTCAAGCGACATGATTAAGATGGTACTAGAAATAGTATTTCCTATTTCTTCAGCTTGTTTCTGAATTTAGTTTTGTGATATCACCTTACGGATGCACCTATTCTCTCTTTCCATTGGTCTTGTTGCTCATAAATTCATAAGTCTTTACCTTATCTTCACAAATATCTATAAACTTGTCGGTTATTCCGAGTACAAACAACATATTTCTTAAAACGATGGCATGATTGGACTTGTCGTGATAGGCTAAACGTCTTAAATAATAGTTTTAATGCTTAGGTTTTTAGTTTACAAAACATAACATTTCGGGAGTAACTGATGGAATCAACTGAAACTGGTATCGGATTTCAGGAATATTGGCAAATTCTGAAGCGCAGATGGCTACCAGCCTTAGCTGTATTTGCCTCGGTTCTGGCACTCACCACCTATAGTACGCTTAAGGAAAAACCAATTTATGAAGCGGAAGGAAAGCTGTTGTTTAAGAAAACAACTCCTGGCTCTACTTTAACCGAATTAGGAAAAGAAATGGGACAGTTGACTCCTGCGGCGGAGCAAAGTAACCCCCTGACTACGGAGATCGAACTGATTCGCTCTGTTGAAAATATCGAAAAAACTATAAGTATACTTCAATTAAAAGATGCTAAGAACACACCTCTCAAAATAAAATATTTTTTGAAGAATCTGACAGTAGCTAGTATTCGGGGAGCTGATATTCTCATAGTTTCATACAAAGATAAAAAGCCGAAAATAGCAGCAGATGTTGTAAAAACTATGATGGATTTTTATATAGATAATAATCAAAAGGTAAATCGTCTAGAAGCTGTGTCTATCAGACAGTTTATTGAAACAAAATTGCCTCAATCAGATAAGAATATGCGAAAAGCAGCGGCAGATTTGAGTAAATTGAAAGAAGATAATAAAATTGTCAATCTTGAAGAAGAAGCTAAATCAGCAGTGGTAGTGATGGCGGAACTAGAAAGTCAAATTGACCAAGCTCGGTCTGAGTTTCTCAAGGCAACAGCTAAGTCCAAAGCATTTGAAAGTCAATTACAAATGAATCCTCAGCAAGCCTTGGCTGCCAGCACGATTAGCCAATCTAGTGCTGTGCAGGAAGCTCTGAAAGAATACAAACTGATAGAGCGGCAGTTGGCAGTTGAGCAAAATCGCTATGTGGAAACTTCGCCGATAATTACTAGGCTACAAAGTAATAAAGCTACTATGAAAGCTTTATTAGACAAACAAATACAACAAGTTTTAGGTGGTCAACAGCCGTTACCAAATCAAAGCTTACAGATAGGAGAAGTCAAGCCAAAACTGATCGAAGAATTTATCAAGGTAGATGTAGAGCGCCAGGGTTTGGCTCAGCGAGTTACTATTCTATCAAATGCTCTAGCTGGCTACAAACAGCGGGTAAAAGCTTTGCCGAGGCTAGAGAAGGAAAAGCGGCAACTAGAAAGAAAACTCCAAGAGTCTGAAGCGGATTATGAGGAATTGCAGAAAAAACTTCAGCAAATTCGGATTACTGAAAATCAGCAAGTGGGGAATGCTCGCATTGTCCAAAGGCCTAGTGTTCCTGAAGAACCAGTGGCTTCTCGTAAGTCTTTATTGCTGGTGTCGGGTAGCTTGTTGGGAACTTTGCTCGGTATAGTTGTGGCGATTCTTTTAGAGTCTCAAGATAAGTCTGTGAAAACTATTGAAGAGGCGAGGGAATTGTTTGGCTTTACTTTGTTGGGGGTGATTCCTTTTTATAAAAAGCCTGAAAAAAATCCTCGGCGCAACTCCTGGCGACTTAAGTCTGCTGAGGAAGATTTACAGCTATCTCCTCGACAGATTGTGGTTAGGGATACTCCTCATAATTCGAGTAGTGCTGCTTATCGAATGCTTCAGGCAAATCTGAGGTTTTTGAGTTCGGATAAAGAGCTGAAAGTGATTGTGGTGAGTAGTTCGCTACCGCAAGAGGGCAAGTCTACTGTATCGGCTAATTTGGCTGTGGCGATAGCTCAATTGGGACGGAAGGTTTTGCTGGTAGATGCGGATATGCACTGTCCTACTCAACATGGGATTTGGGAACTTCCGAATCAAGTTGGTTTAAGTAATGTGATAGTGGGACAGGCTGGGTTTGGGGATGCGATCGCCCAAGTGATGGATAATTTAGATGTGCTCCCTTGTGGGGTGATTCCGCCTAATCCAATGGCTCTGTTAGACTCGCAGCGACTCACTTTATTAATTAAGCAGTTTTCGGCTAGTTATGATGCCGTGATTATTGATGCTCCTTCTCTGAATGTTGCTGCTGAAGCTCTGATTCTGGGGAATAAGGCAGATGGGATGTTATTGGTTGTGCGGCCGGGAGTTCTGAATTCTGGTACTGTGGCTTTTGCGAAGGAGTTGTTGAAGAAATCGAGTCAGCACGTTCTGGGCTTGGTGGTAAATGGAGTGATTCCTAAAAATGAACCGCACAGTCATTACTATTTTACGAATGAATCTTATGCTCAAGAGCAGAGCCCTAATGTGAATCAAAAGATATTGTAATTGGTACAATGAGATGAACAAAATTGGATATTGGCAAAATAAGCTGTTGCGCATTTAAATTGGAAATTCTGGACGGGCTAGAAGCCCATCCCACAAGAGTTTTATTGATTTTTGACACACAATTTAAATGTAGAACAGCTTATCTGTTTTGGTAAATAAGGATCGCGAATTAAATAACTTACAATTTTAATTGTTATTGTGGGATGGGCGTCCCGCCCGTCCCACAAACTTGTGGAAGTTATTTAATTCTCATTCCTAACCAATAATCAAGGGCGATTTCGGATTGTGGATCTTGTTGCGGACGATCGCCCATAACTCAAAACTAATCTGTAGCTGTATCAAACCCTACTAAACTTGGGGTACAAATCGGTTAGTGTGATTATGATTTTTTAATCACAGATACTAATTACGATCGCCCCAAATGTTACCGAGACTAAAACATCCATGCGCTTAGAGCAGCTTCAAGCATTTCTTGCCGTTGCCCAAACCGGTAGCTTTCAGCAAGCAGCGCGGAAGTGCGGCGTTACTCAATCGACAATTAGCCGGCAAGTGCAGGGACTCGAAGCGGAAGTGGGTTTGTCACTGTTTCACCGCACACCCCACGCGAAGCTGACTGTGGGAGGAGAGCGCCTGCTACCTCATGCTCGTAAAATCTGTCAGAGTTGGCAAAATGCTGCTGAAGAA
>Ga0136639_10000512_pt1 | contig 13004 bp, 7 predicted proteins | sample AntDrymUQ8592106_2_FD_113739 | JGI IMG/M metagenome (GOLD analysis project Ga0136639, IMG submission 113739) | Polar desert sand microbial communities from Dry Valleys, Antarctica - metaG UQ859 (21.06) | ecosystem: Environmental > Terrestrial > Soil > Desert | place: Antarctica: Dry Valley...
CGAAACCTGGGAAACCGGCAAAACCTACCTCTCCCTCAGCTAACAGAAACCAAACCGGAAAACACAAAAACAACCACTTTCAGGAAAGGTCATCAGCCACTTTTACAGAAAAAAATTTGCGCGCGGCGCATTTCGCTATGGACGAAGTCTTCAAAAAGGCCTCCCGCGAAAAACCGCTTAAAAAAATTCAGGCCACTCGCAGGGCGTCACAGGCGGGGACCCACTCATCGTGGTGGCAGACCGGGCAAGTGGCCAAAGTGGCACGCGCGAGCTGGAGCACGTGGCCGCAGCAGGTGCAGGCATGCGGGCCGGCATCTGCGGGGAGGCGTTGAGAGGCGGCGATTTTTTCTGGCCAGATGGGTAAGCCGTGGCGCACATCTGAGTCGGCAAAGAAGTAGACGCTGAAGTTGCAAGTGGCTTCCACGTAAGCGCGGCGGACTTGGCCAAGATGTTCAATGCTGTGCCCACGCAAGCCGCCAAAGAGTTCCTTCTGGGTTAGATTTTCGCCCTGCAAGTTTGCGTAATGAATCTCACCGTTGTCGATCAGGAGAACCGGCGTGCCCTCCAGCCAGTCACCAAATCGAGGATACCACTCGGTGAAACGGTTAAAGAGCCAGTAAAGACCCGACACCAGCACAAACACCACCAAGACATGCAGCAACGGAACCTCGCCGTAAAACATCGCATCACCGGCGGCTGAGCCAAGGGCGAGGATGATGCTCAACTCGAATATCGACAATTGGCGCACCCCGCGCCGCCCGGTCACGCGCAACGCGGCAATCACCATCAAGTAGACAATCAGGCAGCGAAAGGCAATTTCGAGCAGATACCAAGGCGGAGCGTCCGCTGACCAAAGGATGCGGTTCCAGTCGAATGGTTCGATCCTTGAGGCAAAGATGGACATTTGTTGGGGCGGTAGAATGAATCGAACTGTGACATTTCACTAATATGCCGAAAGGTCACGATGTCTAACCCATTTGGCGGGGTGGTCGATATCGCCGGCAGGGGATGAACGGCCTGCGGAGATTTCTGGAGCTGCTTCAGGGACCTACGAGGCCAGGGTAAGCTTGCGCAGGCGCAGGGCGTTGGTGATGACGGAGACCGAGGAGAGGGACATGGCGGCGCCGGCGATCATGGGGGAGAGGAGGGTGCCGGTGAGAGGGTAGAGGATGCCGGCGGCGATGGGGATGCCGAGGATGTTGTAGATGAAGGCGAAGAAGAGGTTTTGGCGGATGTTGCGCATGACAGCGCGGCTGGCAAGGATGGCCTTGGAGATGCCGGCGAGGTCGCCTTTGACGAGGGTGAGGTGGGCGCTTTCGATGGCGACGTCAGTGCCGGTGCCCATGGCGATGCCGACGTGGGCTTCGGCCAAGGCGGGAGCGTCGTTGATGCCGTCGCCGGTCATGGCAACGCGGCGCCCTTGAGATTTGAGTTTTTTGACGAGCTCAATTTTGTCGGCGGGCGAGAGGCCGGCGTGGATTTCGTCGATCCCGAGTTGGCGGCCGATTGCGTTGGCGGTGAACTCGTTGTCGCCGGTGGCCATGACCAGGCGGATGCCGAGGCGGTGAAGCGCGGCGACGGCGGCCGGGGTGCTGGGCTTGATGGGGTCGGAGATGGCGAAAATCCCAACGGCTTGGCCGGCGCGCGCCACCCAGACGAGCGTTTTGGCGTCGCGCTGGTAGGCATCGGCGGCGGCAGCAAGCGTGGGAGGGATGTTGACTCGTTGGAGCTCAAGGAAGCTCTGCTTGCCGACGTGCCAGCGTTGGTCATCAAGGGTGGCCGAGACGCCGCCGCCGGTGGTGGACTGGAAGCCGATGCTGCGCAGTTGCTGGTCAGCGCCTCCTTGGGTGGCGTAGGTGATGATGGCGCGTGCCAGCGGGTGCTCGCTGTGGGTTTCCAAGGCGGCAGCGGCACCGAGAATGGTGAGTTTTTCCTCCGCGGAGATGGGCGTGAAATCAGTGACTTGCGGTTTCCCGGCGGTGAGCGTGCCAGTCTTGTCCATGACCAGGGTGTCGATTTTCTCCGTCGTCTCGATCGCCTCGGCGTCCTTGACAAGAATCCCCTCCTGGGCGGCGCGGCCGATACCGACCATGATGGAAACCGGGGTGGCAAGACCCAGCGCGCAGGGGCAGGCGATGATCAGAACAGCCACCGCGTTAATGAGTCCAAGCGCCATCGCGGGCTCCGGCCCCCAGACCGACCAAGCGATGAACGAGAGGATGGCGACCAAGACCACGGCGGGGACAAAATAGCCGGCCACCCTGTCGGCGGTTTTTTGGATCGGGGCGCGGCTGCGCTGGGCCTTGGCGACCATCTGGATGATCTGCGCCAACAGGGTGTCCGCGCCCACCTTGTTGACGGTCATGACAAAGGTGCCGGTCTGGTTGATCGTTGCGCCAACGACGGGATCGCCGGGGGCCTTTTTGACCGCCTCGGGCTCGCCGGTGATCATCGATTCGTCAATGTGGCTGCCGCCCTCGGCAAGGATGCCGTCGACAGGGATTTTCTCGCCGGGGCGGACCCGCAGTTGGTCGCCAACCTTCAGGTGGTCAATGGGCACCTGCTCCTCGCCGCCGTTGGGGGTGAGGCGCGTGGCGGATTTGGCGGCCAAGCCAAGGAGCGCCTGGATCGCTTGGCCGGTCCGGCTGCGCGCCTTGGCTTCAAGGAGTTGGCCGAAGAGGACGAGGACCGTGATGACCGCGGCGGCTTCAAAATAGAGCGCCACTTGGCCGTGGTGGCCGCGGAAATTTGCCGGGAACAAGTCCGGGAAGAGCACCGCGACGACGCTGTAGAGGTACGCCGCGCCCACGCCCATGGCGATGAGGGTGAACATGTTGAGGTTCCACCCGCGGAGTGAGCGCCAGCCTTTAATGAAAAACACCCCGCCCGCCCAAAGGACCACCGGGGTGGCCAGGATCAACTCAATCCATTTGGCGATGTTGGGCGCGATGATCCGGTCGAGCGAAACACCGGGGATCATCGGCGCCATGGCCAAAAACAGCACCGGCAGCGCGAGCGCTAGGCCGATCCAGAATTTGCGCGTCAGGTCGCGGATCTCGCACTGGGCATGTTGCGCTGCAACGTCGGTGACCACCAGCGGCTCAAGCGCCATCCCGCAGATTGGGCAATTTCCCGGGTGGTCCTGTTGGATCTCCGGGTGCATCGGGCAGGTGTAAACTGCTCCGGCCATGGCGATTGGCGTTACTTGCTCAAGCGCCATCCCGCATTTCGGGCAGTCGCCCGGGTGGTCGGAAACCACCTCCGGATGGCACGGGCAGGTGAATTGGCCGGGCTGCGCGGCGGAGGGCACCGCCTTGGTCGCGTTGGAATGCCCGCCGCAGCAGGGTTCCTCGACCGCCTGAGGCGCCGGCACCTGGGCTACCCCGCCGCAGCAGGATGGCTTCGCTGGCTTCTCCGCAGCGGTTTCTTGAGGAGCCTGATGCGTTGCCGGGCCCGTGGCCGCCCGCGGCTCAAGGAACATTCCGCAGATCGGGCAGCTCCCGGGCTCGTCCTGCTGGATTTCAGGATGCATCGGGCAGGTGAAAACGGTTCCGGCTTGGCCCGATGGTGCCGGGGATGGCGCCGCGGGTGTCGGCGGATTCGCGCCACAGCAGGACTCCTTGACCGGCTGAGGTGCCGGGGCAGCCCCTCCGCAGCAGGATGGCTTGGCGGGTTCTTCAGGCTCGGGGTGGTTGCAGCATTTCATCGGGATTCGGGACGTGTTAGCTTAAGTAAGGCGGCGCTTGTAGATCGCGATGATCTCGTCAAGCCGCCGGTCAAGTTGTTGCGGATCGCTGGTGGCCGCGGCCACGCAGTGACGCACATGATCTTCGAGCAAGCGCGCCTCAAGGCTCCGCAGCGCCGAGTGGATGGCCGTGATGGTGTGCAAAATCTCCGGGCATTCCCGGTTATCCTCAATCATCCGTCCAACCCCCTGGACTTGTCCGGCAATCTTTTTGACCCGCCTGACCAGCGGCGCGCTCTCGTGGCAGATGCGATCCATGGGGTAAGGATACCCCCTGGGGGTATGGTCCGCAAGCGCAGGTTTTCGCTGTTTGGTGTTAGTTGTCCACGTCCCGGCGGGACAAAGAACTTAGCCGGGGGTAAGCGTGTGCCCACGACGCAGCCCGGAATTGTTCCCAAAAAGCCATAGCGCGTTGACGGGATTGACGGGGTTGACGGTTTTTTTGACGGGTTGACGGGGTTGACGATGTGATGCCGCCGCTGCCGCGGCTGCCACAAAAGGCTCCGGATTCGGCCTTTTGTGCTGGGGGTTGGGGTGGTAGTGTGCGCGCCTTTCCAGCAGATCATGCCAAAAGTGCACATAAGGACCTACGGGTGTCAGATGAACGAGCGCGACTCCGAGCAGGTGGCGCAGATGTTTGTCGAGGGCGGGTACACGGTGACCGGTGACGAGGGGGAAGCGGACGCGATTTTGGTCAACACCTGTTCGGTGCGCGACCAGGCGGAGCAGAAGGCCTTGGGGAAGATGGGGATGATGGGCAGCCACCGGCAGCAGCGGCCGCACGTGGTTTACGGGTTCATGGGCTGCATGGCGCAAAGCCGGGGCGAGGAGTTGTTTGAGAACATCCCGCACCTTGACGTGGTCGTCGGGACCCAGAAGTACCACAAGGTCTTTGAATACGTGGACACGATCCTGAAGCGGCGGATGGAGCGGCGGATGGATGACCTTGAGCTGGCGCTGGTTGGCGAGAACGTCTGCGATGTGGCCGAGGAGACCGGGTCGCAAAATACAATTCGCGACCACATCCCGAAGGACCGCGAGGCGACGTCGTTTGTTTCCATCATGCAGGGCTGCAACATGCGCTGCAGTTTCTGCATTGTCCCGGACACCCGCGGCAAGGAGCGCGGCCGGCCGATTGGCGAGATTGTCGACGAGGTGAAGCGGCTGGTCGACCGCGGGACGCGCGAAATCACCTTGCTCGGGCAAATCGTCAATCTCTACGGGAGGACAGAGTTTGAGAAGGTCGACGGGAAGTCGCCATTTGTCCAGTTGCTCGAGGCCGTCCACGAGGTCGACGGGCTGCGCCGGATCCGCTTCACCTCGCCGCACCCGATCGGCTACCGCGACGACTTGGTAGCCGCCTTCACGTATTTGCCGAAGCTGTGCAGCCACATCCATTTCCCGATGCAGAGCGGTAGTGACCGGATCCTCAAGGCGATGCGCCGGCCGTACAAGAACGAGAAGTTTGTCGAGATCTGCGAGAAGATGAAGGGCGCGCGCCCGGATCTGGCGATCACTACGGACATCATCGTGGGCTTCCCGAGCGAGACGGAGGAGGACTTTCAAGCGACGATCGCTACGGTGAAGCGCCTCGAGTTTGATAATGCGTTTGTGTTTCGTTACTCGAAGCGGCGCAACACGCCGGCGGCGGAGATGGACAAGCAGCTTCCGGAGCGGGTCAAGGAGGAGCGCAACCAAGCGCTGCTTGCCGTTGTCAACGAGCTGGCCATCCGGAAAAACGACGCGCTGGTGGGTACCACTCAGGAGGTGCTCGTCGAGGGATTGAGCAAGAACAACAAGCAGCGCCTCAGCGGCAGGACGTCGCAGAATAAGATTGTCATCATTGATGGGGACGCTGGGCGGCTTACCGGGGAGATTCTTGACGTCCACATCGAGGATAGCACCGGGTTTACCCTCTACGGGGCGCTGCCGATTTTGGTGTAAAGTATCGTAGCGAAGCTCGTGAGAGCTTCGGCTGGGGGAGGCAAGGAGTCCTTGGTGCGTTCGGGCGCTCTGGCGGTAGGCGGTTCACCCCGCCGAACTTTTCACAAAGTTCGCTACGCTTTTCCGGCGCGCGGCACGGGAGAGCTTCTGCGATGTTGCGAAGCTCGTGAGAGCTTCGGCGGGGGGATGCGGGAAGTCCTTGGCGCGTTCGGGCGCTCTGGCGGTTCACCCCGCCGAACTTTTCACAAAGTTCGCTACGTTTTTGCGGCGCGCGGCACGGGAGAGCTTCTGCGATGTAGCGAAGTTCGTGAGAGCTTCGGCGGGGGGATGCGGGAAGTCCTTGGTGCGTTCGGGCGCTCTGGCGGTAGGCGGTTCACCCCGCCGAACTTTTCACAAAGTTCGCTACGTTTTTGCGGCGCGCGGCACGGGAGAGCTTCTGCGATGTTGCGAAGCTCGTGAGAGCTTCGGCGGGGGGATGCGGGAAGTCCTTGGTGCGTTCGGGCGCTCTGGCGGTAGGCGGTTCACCCCGCCGAACTTTTCACAAAGTTCGCTACTCGGGGAGTCGCTGGAATTTGCGCACTCGAAAAGACATGCTTTGTTGGGGGATGATGGTCCTGGTAAACACTGACAACCACATCGGTGGCAGCATTGCGCTTTCTGAGGCAGTCGCGGCCACGGTGGAGGATACGCTGGCGCATCTAGCAAAACAGCTGACCCGGGTGGAGGTGCATCTATCGGATGAAAACAGTTTCAAGGCGGGAGCCAACGACATCCGCTGCGCCATGGAGGCGCGCATCGAAGGCCACCCGCCGACCGCGGTGACCTTCTACTCGAACGATGTGGATGTCGCTGTTGACGGCGCTGCGGAAAAACTCAAGGCCGCCTTGGAGCACCTGTTCGGCAAGCTGGATAGAAGTTAGGATCGGACGGATCGGACGATCCTCCCCGGCCCCCCTACTTCATCTCCCAGCGCCCCCAGAGGCTCGGGGTGAGCATCGCCTCGCCGGGGATGTCGTTGACCAGTCCTGTGGTTTTGTTGTGCCAGTAGAGGCGTTGGCGGGTTTGGCCATCGGAGCCGCGGAGGACGCCGATGTCGGCGGCGATTGTCTGGCCGGCCTTCGGGTTGAGGCCAAGAACCGCGAGGGGGATGGAGACTTCGAACTCGAAGATCTCGCGCTCGTCGCGCTTGGTGCCGAAGGTCCCCTTGCGAACTCCCTGGGCCAGAGCCACTTGAGCGCTGACGTCATCAACCCGGTCAAAGGTCACGGTGCGCCACGGGGAGGAGAACGGTGCGGCCTTCTCGCCCGCGGCCACCGGTCGGTAAAGCGCGGCCATTGGCTTGTCCGCGTGGCGGGTGATGAGAAGCCGCAGGTCCCCGGCGGCGGGCGCGACGCGTTTCGGATCCGCGGCCTGATTGGTGGCGAGCATCAGGTCAAGGGCACCGCCGGTCTTGAAAAGCATCGGCAGCGACTCGCAGGTGTTAGCTAGCAGGCCGCGGCGGGTCGTGCGGAACGCCGCAAACAGGTGGTCCCCGGTGATGGCCACCGCCGCCTGCGCGCTTTCATCCAACGTTGCCCAATCGGCCTTGGCCCATTCGTCGAGGACGCCGTCGACTTTTGGCACCGCGCCGCCTAACACCACCTGCAGGACCGCCTTGCCTTGCCGCTGTTGGCGCACCGCGTCGCGCAGAAGCGCGTAGTTGCTTGCCGCAGCGCGTTGGGTTGGCGTGACGGTTAGAGCGGCAGGCGGGATGCGGCGGATCGCCGCCAGCCCGTCTAACCGGACAATGCTCGAGTGCTCCTTGCCTGTTACCAGATAGAATTGGTTATCCGCGGTGGCGGTGAAGGTGGGCCAGAAGTCCTCGCCGTGCTTGGCGACCTCATTGAGGCAGATGCCGCGCTCGACGGGCAGGGAGTCCCACTGGGGCAGGTCAGCCTTGTTGCCGTTTTGGAAGAGTTGGGCAATGAAGAGGCCGTCCATGGACATGAGGTAGTGGTTGCCCGCATCGCCGTTGTAGACCCAGACCTCGCCGATGTCGGAGCCGGCGACCTTGACCGGCTGGCCAAGCACGCGGGTGGTGGCAAGCAGCATGCCGGGGTATTGTTGCGGCGGCGCCTCGTGGCCGGAGTGGAGCGAGGGCCACGGGTTTGGATAGGTCCAGCGGAGTTGGCCATCCACGAACCCGCGCAGCGGTCCGCCGGTGAGCAGGAAGCGGCCGTCGCTGCCGGGAATGGCCAGCCGCGCGCCTGAACTCCAGTTGGTTGCCGCGACAAACGCGGGGCTGCTGAGCTGGGCGGCATCGTACAAGGGCACGCCGGATTTGCTGAAGCCCTTCGATTTGAGGACATTGCCGCCGGTGGTCGTGGCGGCGAGCTCGCGGGTAAGGAAGATCTCGCCGACGCGGAAGTCGCCCTGCGCTGGAAGGGAGGCGTGGGGAGTCACCAGGACGGTGGTAACTTCTTCCGGTTGAGCCGCTTGATCGTCATTGAGGTCTGCCCAGGCAAAGAACACCGGGCTGCGGTCCGGATTGAACTTGGCCAGATCAACGCCCGCAGGCAGGCGCGACTTGAAGCTGTCCCCGCGCAACAGGGGCCACGATGACGCATCCCCCATGGCCGCCACCGGCCTCACAAGCCCCTTCTCCATCAACCAGATGCCAACCACCGCCGAGCCGCTGACCGGCGTGATGTTGAAAAGGTTGGTCATGTATTGGCGGCCGCCAACATAGAGCGGCATCTGCGGCCCGCTCCCGGGGAGCTGCAGCGGCTCGTCGGCCGCGGGACGGAAATACACCTGGCTCAACCGCGATGTTCCCGCCTCCCAGTCGAGCTTGAACTCCATCGCCCCGGTCTCCTTCTCGTCCACGTAGTAGAACCGCGACTTGTCGAGCGGATCAATGTTGCCCCCGCCGCCATATTGGGACGGGCCATAAAGCCCGCGGACAAATTTGCCCTCGGTGGTCCAGACGCTGACTCGCTTTGGCAGGTAGTCGTGTTCGGCAACCCACAGGTGGCCGTCGCCGGTAACTGTTAGCCCGTAGGGATGGTTCATGTGGGTCTCGTCGTACGGTCCGGCCTTTGGCGCGCCGGCGGTGCCGATGGTCCGCAGCGGCTTGCCCTCCGCGCTGAACACCTTGATCTGGTGGCTGGCGCCCCAGTCGCTGAGAAAGATCTCGTCGTTAGGTGAGAGCGCCAGCTGCTGCGGGTCCTCAAGGGAGTTTACAATGATCTGCGGCGCCGGCAGCACCAACGGGTCGGGAAGTTCCGCGGGCAGCGTGAAGCGCTGCAGCTCGTGGCCAACAAGAACTAACAGTCGGCCGGCCGCGTCAAAGGCGACCCCGCGGACGTTGGCGAGCGTGGCGCTGGCGACGACTTTCCCCGCGCGCGCATCGATGAATAACAGCTGCTGTTGGCGGTCCATGGACGCGACTAACAACCCATCGTGCGCGGCCAGCCCGGCGATGTAGCGCTTGTCCAGATCGTTGTTTTGGCGCATGGCCACCTTCGGCAGGCCGGCGCGGGAAAACGGATGGATGAGCACCTTGCGTTCCTGCCCGTCCTTGCGGATGGCGGTGATGCGCAGCTCGGCCTCCTCCTCGTTCTGATTGTTGCCGATTGGCCAGGTGGCGGCGGCGTAGAGGTCGTCGGCGCGGTTCTTGCCGGTGTCGCGGGCCAGGTGGGACGCGCCGGTCCAGTGGCCGCCAAGCCATCGCAGGGCGCGGAGTTTTTTCCCCTCCGGGTTGGTCCAGACCAGCCCGTCGCCGGCCTCCGCGACGAAGCTGGCGATGAGGATCTCGTTGTCCGGCAAGGCCATGACCGCACTTGGCGGGGTGTGATCGGCGAGCCAGCGGCCGCTTGCCCCGTGACCTTGCCACGGCGGCTTGCCCTCGGTGTAGACCGAGAACTCGTAGCGCAGGTCAATTCCGCGGTGGAACATCCCGCGGACTTGATAGTTCCCCGGTTCCACCAGCGCCCCCTGAGTGCGCCAGATCCCGTCCGCCTCCTCCTGCATCCCGCCGCTCTCGTCCACCCCGTCCCAGTAAACCGTCTGCTCACCCGCCTTGAACGGCACCTCGCTAAGTAGGTTGCGCACCCGCCGGCCGTTTGCGTCTTCGATCACCAAGGTGGCAAACCCGTCCGCCGGCATCCGGAATTTGACGGGAATGGGCGGATGCACCGCTGACTTTCCCAGAATCGCCTCCAGCGGCCCAAGGCTGCCCTGCCCGGCGCACACGCCTAACAGGATAGAGGAGATAACGGATACGCACAGGGAGGATCGGGGGGGTGCCATGGTTAGAGCAGAACCTAATTTCCGGCGGGTGGGAAGAAGGGATGAGCCGAGGTCGGCCTGGCTTCCATAGGGCGCATAGGTCCTATGGGTCCTATGGGTCCTATGGGCGCAGCCTTGGAGAGGGGGGGCATCCGCGCTGGGATAGATTTAGGCGTTTCCCATGAGCGCCTGTTGAGCTTATCGTCCGGCCATGAAGCATTGGTTCCTGGGCGGGTTGGTGGTGATGATGGGAATTGTCGGAGCAGCGGCGACCAATGTGTCGACGAGCCTGTTGGCGTTTCCGTTCAGTCTTGGCCTGCACGCGGACCCGCTGGTCATCCCGCTCTCGCGGATGCCATTGACGGCGAACTACAACTATGGGGTCGTCAACAATCTGGGTGCGCCGCGGGTGATGCTGGGGGGATTGGAATCGGCGCAGGGAAAGGAGCTGGATTGCAACCTCGCTAGCATCTATGGAATTGTGGTGGTAGCGGAGGATTCCACGCAGGTTCCGGCGCTTCCGGTGACGCTGAAAGTTCACGAGGAGCGGGATTTGCCGGTTGGCAGCCCCTACACCCGCGAGCAGGCGCTGGTGGCCACCTTGTGGTGCCTTATTATGGAGGCACGGGGGAGCGACAAGGTCCCGCTGGTGGTCAAAGTGGATGCCAAGGATCCGGCGTTGACTCGGTATGCCGGTGAGTTTGTGGCGGAGGGGGTCGGATTGAAGCGCGGGGCGATCCCCGGTAGTGAGTTGCGGCGCGATCCGCGCGGCGTGCTCAATGTGGTTTTCGATCCGCAAAGACATCATCCCCGCGAGGTGACCAAGCCGCACGGCAGTCCGCCGACGCTTGTCTTTGTGCCTGTGAGGATCGGCGAAGAGGGAGTGATGATCCTTGTCCCCTGCTGGACGGATTCCACGCGGATTCTGAGCGGTCCGTGGATGGCATTGCCGTTGGCCATGATGACGTTTTCCCTGAAGGAGGGGGAGAATGCCAACAGCCTGCATGGCTCGAGCTTCAATGCGCGCAACGAGGGGGCTGGGCACCGAGTTTCCCTGTCCCGATGGTCGACTGATGCTCAGCCGCTTACTCCGGAGGATCGATTGCTGCTGGCGGCGGCGTGCCACGCGACCCTGCTCAGCATGAATCCTACCGAGGCGGAACCGTTTGAAGTTTCTCTAGGGGTTTCGGCGAAAGATTTAGACGCATGGAAGTTTCTCGCCGCCGATGGCTGGTCGTTGGCAAGGCCGGAAACGATCGATCCAGAGTGGACTCGGACCTTCACCAACGTGCCGAAGAGCATCGCCGGTTTCCACCTCGAGCCATCTGAGACGGGTGGTTTTGTCCTCACCGCGGACAAGGCGGCTGAATGAGGGATGTAGCGACGCTCGTGAGAGCTTCGGCTGGGCGAGGCGGGAGGTCCTCGGCGCGTTCGGATCCTCTGGCGGATCGCGGGTTCTCCCCGCCTAACTTTTCACAAAATTCGCTACGGGAGGCGCGCCTAACTTTTGCAGTTCCCCCGCCGTGGCAGGTCGGTTAGATATGCCAAATGCGGCTCAACTTCAGCAAGCTCATGTGGGTGGTGGCGTGTTCATGGAGCGGCTGGTGTGGCGCGCAGGAACCGGTGGCGGCGAAGCCGGTGTTAGTCGAGGTGTGCGAGGTGCCGAATGACTTGGCGCTGTTGAAAGCCAGGCCGGCGGCGGAGGTGCTGCGGCACGGGCTGGGGGATAAAGTGGAGGCGTTTTCTCCGGTGGACGGCCAGCAATGGATTGAGGAGTTAGAACGCCTCGTGCATCCGTTCCTCGCCGCAGCGGCCCTGGCGTTTGCCGACCACCGGCCGCTGGAGCTGAGCCCGGACATGGTCTGGCAGTTGTTATGCCAGATGGCGGCCGAGGATGTCCACGCGGCTCCGGAGAAATATCGGAAGCTCTTCACGGACCAACAGCACGGCAGGCAAACCTTGGAGGTAAGCAGGGATCAATTCGTGCTGGGCGGGTTGGGAAATGACTGGCCCGGGGTGTTTGCGGAGTTCGAAGAGAAGGTCCTCGCAAAGACCGACGGTTCGCCAGCCGCGGATTTCTCCCATGCCTTCAGCACCAGCACCCCGACGGAGATCGGCGCGCGCCGGTTGATCCTGCTCAGCGCGGTGTCGCCGTTCTATAGCTATCAGGTTGGCACTTTATGTGGCATTCCGCGCTTCGAGCTCCACGGCACCCCGGACGACTGGCGCTGGATCCGCGAGCGGGTGGCCGGCTTGCGCCAGTTCAACATGGAGCGGCGGGTCAAGGCGTTGCTGCCGGTGCTCGACGAATGCGTGGCCGCCGCCGAGGGGAAGGCCAAGCCGGCATTCTGGAAGAGCTATTACAAGTACGCCTCGGAAAGCGGCTCGTCGTATGTCAGTGGTTGGATCAACACCTTTTTTGTCAAAGAGGACGACAAGCTGCTAGATGTGGTGTTGGCACCGGGCTTCACGTGGGCGGCGGCTCCCGAGGTGAAGACAACCTATGGTGCCATCAACATGCCGTTGGCGCTGCGGATAGGGTCCGATCAGCGCAAGGGCGTGGTCGATGTGGACTTTGTCTGGAACTATCTCGGTGAAAAACTGCCGATGCGCTTGCTGGCCGGCTTCATGGGTGTCGCCCAAGACCCTGGGTCGAAGACCTTGAAGCCAAGCATCGGCTGGCAGGTTGTTCGGGTGATCGTGCCGCGTGAGGAGCGCGAGGCGGCAGAGATCCTCGGCGGGGTGAAGTCCCTCGACCCGGACGCGATGAATTCCATTCGGATGCTAACATTCGATTCGGAGACCGGCTGTCTGCGTCGCCTTAGGCTGGGGAGCGATGAGATGAGCAAGCGGGACAGCCGGTTCTGGGAACGGGCGTTTCCGCTGATGACCCGCCTTGAGACATTGGACATGAAGTTTCTTGCATCTTGGGGGCTTCCCGTCACCCGCGTCACCCGCGTCCCCCGCGTCACCCGCGTCACCCGCGTCACCCGCGTCACCCGCGTCACCCGCGTCACCCGCGTCACCCGCGTCACCCGCGTCACCC
>Ga0136639_10000513_pt1 | contig 12999 bp, 11 predicted proteins | sample AntDrymUQ8592106_2_FD_113739 | JGI IMG/M metagenome (GOLD analysis project Ga0136639, IMG submission 113739) | Polar desert sand microbial communities from Dry Valleys, Antarctica - metaG UQ859 (21.06) | ecosystem: Environmental > Terrestrial > Soil > Desert | place: Antarctica: Dry Valley...
CAAACCCTGTTCTGTCGGTGTATTTACCATCGTCCCCGGTAGATCTGTCGTCCCAATTAGCTCGACCTCAAAATCATTATTACTAGCTTTAATTCGCCATTCTCCCCAGGGTTGAATCTGCCAACTCATCTGCGAATTCCAGGGTACAAATTCATAAAAACTGTCGCGGTAATGAATCCCAACCATGCCGACTTCTTCTGTTGCCCACAATACCTTACGTCGTCCACCACCGGCGGTAATTGCCAAGCCAATAGTATCATCAAAACTATTGCAATTTACCCAAAACCACTTTTGAGGGAAAGAGCAACCCCAATTTTTTTCAGCATACGCCGGTGCATTAACAAAATCATAGCGTTTCCCCCGCCACTCGATCCAACCAGTTGCCAAGCCATGCGCCATCAGAATCTGCCATCCCGGCTCGAAGATAGTCAAGTACGATAACAACCCCGCCGTGGCTTGTTGGGGCTGCTGGGGCTGTCCCCAGCCATAAACCGGAACGATGTGATAACACCAGCGACATGCTTGTGAGGGTAAGTTGCCTTGATGGAGAGTCGCGGTGACTTGATAGCCTTCAGTAATATTGCGATCGAATTCAGCACTCGCCAACAATTGCGGTTCGATCGTTAAATTAGTCTTGCCCCAATGTCCTAAACTTAAGGAATCTTTTGCTGCCCAAAACTTATCGATATCTGGAAAAGAGCAGAGTAAATGTTGCTCGTCAATCCCGAGTATTTGTGCTGCGCCACCACTGCGGTCGCTTTTACCTAAAGGATCTTCGATCGAGTACATAAAGGCAAATGATTCTCTGATTTTTGGAACAGTTAGCCGCAAGTACCATCCTTCAAAAAAATTACCGTCGATACCATTCCAATGATAACCACTGTGGGGGATGTTCATAATTGATAATAAATAGATTTAAATAGCGATCGAAACAATTACTATTTTTTAGATAAGTATAACGATTAATTAGGGATTACTGGCTCCAAATCTTCATCACAAAGATCGCTTAACTTTTCAGCAGTAGGACGATCGAGATAAAATAAAATCATCGCTTGACCGTTATCTTTGGCATAAAACTGTTTTCCACCTTGCTGCAAATCTTCCATCACATAGGTAATGGTCATCATATCTACCCAATCATCATTTGCTTCGATCGTCCAATGCCGTCGGCAATCCCCAATAGTATATTCCAACCAACACTCACTCGCTGCCATATTAGTATAGTCCACATTAATATAGTCCACCAGATCGGTGAGATCGTCTGACTTACCTGACAAAAAACACAGGTTTTGGACGATGGACACATAATCACTAGTAGTGGTGATACGTTCGGTATCGAAATTCCAGACTCGATCGCAAATTTTTCGACCCCAGGGTTCGCGCTCTACTTCAGTCCCAAATAAAAATAGTAGACACTCAAATGGCTCTTTTTCAAACTCAGCTCGATCGAATGAATCTAAGAGATCGTCGATCGTCACACCAGAATTGAGGACTAATCCTAATTCGGCTAGCTTGTCTAACTGTGTTTCTAGCTTCACAATTGGTTGGCTCCAAGCAATTAATTCTATTCTAGCTTAACATTAGCAAATTGAAAATTGATGCTGTAAGTAGTTATTCTATATTTCTCAATTGCCGATGTTTATGAATTCACAAAGCAAGCAATCGGGAAGATGAGATATTCCCAGAAAAATAGCTTCCAGATAAATTGATAGAAATCGGCGATCGATTCTTTTTTGTCTAGGTCGATATCTTGAGATCTCCACCACAACAGACCGAGTAACCCCGTATGAGAAACAGCCAAAAACCAGGTATTGATACTCGATGGTAGTAGTATCCCAGCCGCGATCGTGCCGAGATAAGCGATCGTAATTGCCCAGCGTGTAAAATTGAAAACTGTCAATTTACCTAAGATAATTGTAAAAGTTTCGATCTCATACTTGCGATCGCCTTCGAGATCGGGGACATCTTTAAATATCGCGATCGCAACTGTAAATACTAAAATAAATAACGTTAATACCCAAATACTCGGCGGGATGGTATCTGCGCCGGTCAGTAGTAGATTGAAATGTAAAAATAATCCTAAATTAACAATGCAGCCTCTCACTGTCAAGATACAAATTGCCGCAAGTAATGAATATTGTTTGAAGCGAATTGGTGGTAGTGAATAAGCTGTCCCAATGGCTAAACTTAGGGCAACGGTCACGAATAACCACTTACCTAAACAGATTGAAATCGCGATCGCCAGTAGCCCCGTGACCCCCACAATCCACTTACCTTGATTAATTGATAATTTACCACTAGCTAAAGGCAGATCGGGTTTATTGACTCGATCGATCTCGACATCATACAGTTGATTCAAGCCAACAATATATACATTTCCACATAAACAAGCAATCCAAGCTCCCAGCAGTTGACCGATACTCAACCAGGAAACCGGACTGTGTGTAGTCGCGATCGCGATCGTGTACAGTGCTAATACACTCAAACTAGTACCAATAATTGTATGGGGACGCGAGAATTTCCAGAGCTGTGATAAATACATTAGGCGTAGAAAAATATGGGATAAGAGGACTGAGAGAGTTGGGAACTGGGGGAGAGATTGGTGTCAAAAATTCAAAATCATCACTTGCCCATTAGTAGGGGTTTAAAGCCCAAGAACGCACTTTTCACTGTCAACTGTCAACTGTCAACTGTTTAAATCAGCACGGTGATGATTTAATTGTAAATGAAGAAAACTCAGGTTGATTTGGCACAAGTTTTGAAACCAAGCAAAATTTACGATGTGAGGTGAGATATCCGTAGGCGTTACCCCACTTCGATCGCAAGTGAGCGATGTCACAATTATAAATAGTTCCAAAAGTTATTTAGATATTGTGCCGATCGCAATTGAGTCTAATTCCGCTACCTCACCCACACTCGCCCCACCCAGACTATGGATGCCAGAGCAGGTTCTATTTACACCTGCGGCGATTGCCGAACCTTGGGGGCAACAAATTTTAGCCCGAACTCAGTCCCTAAATTTACCGATTGAAATCCTCTCCCAGAACCGTTTAACCGGACTACGAGGTGAAAATGAGCGCGAAACCTATCAAATTTCCAAGCGAACTTTAGCTGTAGTGACAGCCCCACCGAGTAGTTTCAAGCTCAGTCCCATCCCCCCCTCGGCTGATTGGCAGTTTCACCTCGCCGAAGGCTGTCCGGCTCACTGTCAGTACTGCTATCTAGCCGGAAGCCTTCAGGGTCCGCCAGTGATTCGGGCTTTTGCCAATTTGCCCCAGACTTTGGCAAATTTGGCAGCCTACGAACGTGCGGGTGAGGCGACTAGTTTTGAAGTTAGTTGTTATACCGATCCCTTGGGCATCGAGCACCTCACCGGCAGTTTAGCAGAGTGTATCCGTTACTTTGGTACCCGTAAAGAGGGATATTTGCGGTGGGTGTCCAAATTTGATGGTGTTGATGCGCTGCTAGATTTGCCCCACAATGGTCATACGCGTTGCCGCTTCAGTGTCAACGCTGCCCCAGCTTCGCTGCGGTTTGAGGGCGGTACAGCACCGGTTGCGGCGCGGTTGCAGGCAGTCCGCAAGCTCGCTTTGCCGACCGCTCGTGGCGGTGGTGGTTACCCAGTCGGGATCGTGATTGCGCCGATTATGCCGATTGAAGATTGGCAATCGCACTACACTCAGCTTCTAGACTCGATCTCGACCGCTTTGGACTTTGATTGCGATCTGACATTCGAGCTGATTTCCCACCGGTTTACACCCGGTTCCAAGGAGACGCTGCTGGAGTGGTATCCCCAAACCAAGCTGGAGATGGATGAGTCGCAGCGCAAGGTCAAGCGCAATAAGTTTGGCGGTACTAAGTATGTGTATGAGAATGACATCATGAAAGAGCTGCGTAGCTTTTTCGAGCGGGAGTTACCCCGCCGCTTCCCACAAGCCAAAATCCTGTACTGGACATAACCGCCCAGACATCTTTGGGGTATGGCTATACATCACTTGCCCATACCCCCGTCTCTCCACTGGAGGATAAACGCCTCTTCCCTTAGAATGAGGGCAGTCCAGATAAAGCTTTGTAAGCTGATGGTTAATCATCTACTGGATATCTAGATATGGCTAGCCAAAGACAGATTCAGGATAAGAGTGAATCAACACAAGCAGACTCGATCGAAAATGGAGCGGCACAGCAGGAGCTAGTCGATGGCACCAAAGATCGCAAAAAAGCCGAAACATCTTCAAAATCGGCAACTGACGATACACCGGAGTCGCAGAGATTAGCATCACTTTTGCGATCGTTACAAGGCGATCTCGGTACCGTCGATCCCGATGCAGCACTGAAGACAATCGATGAATTTCACAGTTTACTAAAAAGTTCTAAACAACCAGAAGCTAAAGAACTAGCCAGTGGTTTAAAAGATTTACAAAAACTGTTGAAGCGAAAAGAACCGAGCGGACACGACTTGGGAGAATTAATCAGTCAACTAGGCGAACAAACGATCGAAATTGCTGCTGATACTGACAAAGAAATCAAAACACCGCTACAACAGTTAGGCAAGCAGCTCACCAAAATCGGTCGATCGTTATCTAAAGCCGAAGATTCCGAACAGCTTGAAGATCTAGATTCGCTCGTCGATACTCTTAAACAATCACCAGACCAGATCGATGCCAAAGCTTCAGTTGGCGAGATCGATCGCTGGTACGATCTACTACACAAATCTGAAGATGAAAGTCTGAAAAAAATTGCTACCGATCTCAAAGAATTAAAACACCTCTTGAAGGGAAGCAAAACTAAAGGTGCCGAATTGAGTGAGCAACTAATCCAACTGGGTGATGAAACTACTGCATCTGCGGCTAATGCCGGACGTGGTTTTAAAGGCGCGATCCAAAAACTCGGTAAAGTGTTGACAACATTTGGTAAGTCTCTAGCCTAAATCTGGTTTAAAAACTTAATCTGGCTTGACTAGTTCTATGTTTAGACAAATTGAACTAGTCATCTGCAAACATGGGTAATCGATCGGCTATCCATATTTTAATTAGTAATTTGATCGCCAAATTCATTACTCTTTCCAAAGATATATTGACGATCTCTACCAATAGAGAGATGAGCAATATACGTGAATATTTTATAGTTAGTAAAGAGAGTTCATTGCCAAACAATGAATGTAAACTAGCAAGGAGCGCAATTAATGTCTATTAATCTTGAAGATTCAAAACGTACAGCAATCGGGGTTAAGCTAGCTGGAATTAAGGAAGTTCAGAACTTGCTAATCTCTAATGAAGAAAAGCTAATTTCTGCTTGTAGCGACCAAGAGGTTCGCGATCGCTTGAGCAAAATGCTCGACGATGACAAAAAAAATCTTGGCATCTTGGATACCGTTATAGTTCAATATGGTGTCACAGGCGAACCGAAAGAAACCGTCACGATGATGGTTGATGAGGTGAACAAGTTGATGGATGGTTCTGAGTTAACAGTGTATGAAAAAGTCGCTCATCACGAATCGCTCAAGCACGAACAATTCATGTCTGGTTATTTGCTCCACAAAGCTGGTCAAGCAATTGGCGCAGATGTAGAAGCTGCCTTAACACCATTAAATACCGTTAATTTTGAGAATCGCGCTCACGAAGAGCAGCTCAAAGGTGTCATCGAATTACTTGGCGTTCGGGAACTGACGGGACAAGAAGCCAAACAAGGCTTGTGGGCGCGGGTTCAAGATTCATTAGCGGCATTCTCGGGGGTTGTTGGCAGTGCTGTAACTCAAAATAGCGATAAATCTGACATGAACATCCAAGATATCATTCGGATGGATCACAGCAAAGTCAGTATCCTGTTTACCGAAATCGAAAACAGTAACGATCCCAAAAAGATTGAAGAATACTTTGCCCAAATTTACAAAGATTTGTCTGTCCATTCAGAAGCCGAAGAGCAAGTTGTCTATCCAGCCGTCCGTGCGTTCTATGGTGATACCCAAGAACTCTATGACGAGCAAGCGGAAATGAAGACAATGTTGGCAGACATCAAATCGATGAATCCTTCTGACAGCAACTTCAAAGCCAAAGTTGAAACTCTCAAAAATGCTGTTCAAGAGCACGTTCGTCAAGAAGAAGACGAAATGTTTATGGCAATTCGGAATAATTGTAGCGATGCTCAACGCGAACAACTAGCAACAAAGTTTAAAGAAGCCAAAGCCAAACTTCAACAGCAGATGGCAGCATCCGCTAGTTAGTAGTGTACTTTAGAAAAGACGAAGTATTGACGATTGCTACTACGCCTTAGTTAATCGATCGCCAGCTCAGTCTTTTCTAGAGTAGATTATTACCTAACCTTTAGAATTTTTCAATAATTAGTTAATATTTCTCTGCTCAGATCGATGATTGACGATCGCGATCGAGCCTAATCGATCGGTACGATCGTTAGTTGAGAAATAGTTACTGGTTTTGACAGCAGTTCTCACACTTAATTTTTACGGGACTATGGTAGAACAAGTATTCTCCATAGTCCCTTTTTAATAATTAATTATTGGCGTTGCTGAATGTTAATTAATTCAGAAATATCTCAAAAGATAGATGGCTATCCATTTGAGAATTGATAAATTATTGATGGCGATATCATTTAAGGAAAATTGAGCATGTCAGATGAGTTAAAAAAAGGCGATAAGGTTGAGTGGAATAGTTCCCAAGGTACTATTAAAGGAGCTGTGAAAAAGAAATTGACGGAGCCAACTGAGATCGAAAGTCATCATGTTGCTGCCTCCCCAGAAGCTCCCCAATATCTTGTAGAGAGTGATAAAACTGGGAAAGCAGCCGCACATAAGCCCGAATCATTACGCTCGACTCAGGAGTAAGTCATGAATGGTCTTTTCATCGAGCCGATCGATCGCAATTCGAGCGACGGTTAAATATCTAAATCACACATTCAATTTTGAGCAGAGGGTGTGGGGAGATGTAGATTAAAATAATTAATAATTAGTATTTGACATGTAACTCTTACCTTTGACAGAGTTAGTTCAAAATTATTTTGATTACATTAAAAAATGTAAGTAATGTTTAATTTACTTGTCATGCGATAGTTACTCATAACCAAGCGACTACGCATCAGTCTAAAAGATCGCCAATTGAAATTATGAGGACTTATAAATGGCTGGACAAATCTGCTGGTTACCTAAGTTTAGCTCTAATGGCAAACTCTCTTTACATCTTCGATTAGAACCTTATCACCCCTGGAAACCACATACAGCATTCCCGCATCTGTGCATTGCCGACTATCCCATCCCCAATGGCTCGAAAGGCTGGGCAACTTGTCAAAAACTGATCGCTGCTGGCTGGACGGTCGTCCCCACGGACAGAGCGCGGGAATCAATGCCAGCACCCGTTCGCAGTCTCGTCGGTTTAGCCAGCGGTCTACATTTCAATTAATCATCGCACTGTGGCTACTCCCGTACCTGTGTCAAATTAGATATCCTCACATCTTGCACCAGTACTTATTAACTAACAAGCGGTACTTATGAACCGATCGATTGATGGCTGAAACTGGGTAACTATCCACTATCCACTATCCAATCGATCGGATCGTTGAACTTTGCACATTACCAGACGAGAACTTAGAGTAAGTAAACTAATGACAACTCAAGATCGCCATCATGCCACAGATACTCATAAGATTCGCTATGCAGTGGTAGGCTTGGGTTGGTTTGCCCAAGCAGCAGCCTTACCAGCCTTTGCCAATACTGAAAATTCCGCAATAGTAGCACTAGTTTCTGGCGATCCGACCAAGCAAACGGAAGTCGCCAAAATGTATGGGATCGAACAGAGTCACATCTATACATACGCACAATACGACGAACTATTGACTGGTGGGACGATCGATGCTGTCTACATCGCTTTGCCAAATCAACTGCACTGTGACTACACACTCAGAGCTGCCGCAGCGGGGATTCACATTTTATGTGAAAAGCCGATGGCCGTTACCATTGATGAGTGCGAACAGATGATCGCTGCTGCCAAAGCGCACCATGTCAAATTGATGATTGCCTATCGACTCCATTTTGATGCAGCAAACCTCCAAGCCGTGGAAATTGTCAACTCCGGTCAAATCGGCACACCGCGCTTTTTTAACTCGATTTTTTCCCAGCAAACCGAAGGTGCTAACAGCCGGATGAAGGCCGAAAGTGGGAGCGGGACGATCGAAGATATCGGTATTTATTGTATCAATGCCGCTCGGTACCTCTTCAAAGCCGAGCCGACTTGTGTCTTTGCTACCAGTGCTAGTAATGGCGAGGAACGCTTTCGGGAAGTAGCCGAGATGACGAGTGCGATCTTACATTTTCCAGGCGATCGATTGGCGACTTTTACCTGTAGTTTTGGTGCAGCTAAACTAGCCACATATCAAGTCATGGGAACGGCTGGCAATCTCCAAGTTGAGCCAGCTTATGCCGTGCAGTCGCACATCAAGCATATACTATCGATCGATGGCGAACCCTCACAGGAGCAGAGCTTTGAACCCCACGACCAGCTTGCAGCGGTGTTTAGCTACTTCTCGGACTGTATTTTGGACGACAAGGAGCCAGCACCATCTGGGCAAGAAGGATCGATCGATATTAAAATTATTCGCGCGCTTAAAGAATCGCTCGAAACTGGCAAGTTTGTCTCAGTTGCTGGCATCGCACCGCCACAGCGCAGACCGAATGCTACTCAAACGATCGAACTTCCCCCATCAGAGGCACAACCCCAGTTAGTCAATGCTGCCGACCCCGCTGGCAAGTCTTAGCAGATCGAGATCGTTCCCAATTTAGGAGTCGATTTTCAAAATCGTGCTGGCGATCGGCTCTAGGTCAGGGGAGTAGCAAGCGATCGCTTGCTACTCCCCTCAATCGTAACCAGATACATCCCATCTCGATCCCGATCCGAGCGTTACTACCAATCCTCAACCGCCTCGCGCCAACATCATCCTTCGGAGTAGAAATCCTCAGTAGTATCTGCCCAGATCGCGTAATCCCCTGTTAGAGTAGTACTCGGAAACAAGCAAGTCTTCGGCACTACTTTTACAGCGATCCATGAAACGACTCAAGCGTCATCTCCTGACGGCAATAATGATTGCTGTGGTTATCATCGGGATTAGATTTACTCGGGAGGTAGAAGATTGGCGTAAATTGCTGACATACGAACCACCGCCAGAGATTGCCCAGCTTGCTACCACCACCACGATGACAGATACCGCGCGGCGATTATTTTATCTCAATCAGCCGAAGATCGAAGCTACAAAGTCATCCCTCAATCTCTGTCAGGGTTCCGAGCATACCATCGTCTTAGGTTGCTATGTCGTCAGCAAAGGGATTTTTCTGCAAGCAGTCACCGATCCTCGGTTACAGGGCGTGATGGAAGTTACCGCCGCTCATGAGCTGTTACATGCCGTCTATCAACGGATGTCGTTCTTCGATCAAACCCAAATCAATCAGCAACTACAAGCGGTATTGGGCAACCTCCAGCATCCCCGTATCCTGAAGCTGGTGAAAACTTATGCCGATCGAGATCCGCGCTCGGTCGATAGCGAACTGCACTCAATTTTTGGCACTGAGCTGCGAAATCTGAGTCCAGAATTAGAAAACCACTATCGTCAATACTTTACAGATCGAGCGTCGATTGTTGCGCTCTCGGAGCGATATGAAGGTGTATTTACCACGCTCAAAAATCGGGCAAAAAGCCTCTCTGAGCAGCTCAAAACCCAGAACTTAACCGTAGAACAGTTAGCCGATCGGGTCAAACAAGAGAGTAAAATCGTCGAAGTAGACAGAGCGAATCTGCAAACAGCGATCGTCACTAACCCGCAGGCTGACTATAGTAACCGCGTCTTTGATTTTAACGATCGGGTGCGAAATTACAATCAACTAGTCATCCAACTCCAGGCACAAACCGCCAGCTACAATCAACTGGTAGCCGAACGCAATTCCATCACTCAAGAGGAAAGATCTCTATTTGAATCGTTAGAAAACAAATCGACGCAGCAAGTTGCCAACTAACTTGCCATCGGTTTACTCACATCTTGCATCAAAACATACTCCCTTCCCACCCAAGCAATAGACGATTGCGATCCTTGATATCGCTCCCCTATCCACTATTCCCTATCCCCTATCCACTCTAGATGTCTAATTTGACACTGGGGAGGGAGTAGTTGCTAGTGTTTTAGGGGATAGTAGATACTGAATAGTTTTAATGCTTAAGCTGTGGAACATCTAACTCTGATTACGATCGCTCAACAATTTGCAGCATCCAGGGCAATTACCGAGCTACGGGCGTTTGGCAGTGGCAATATTAATGATACATTTCTCGTCACGATCGCGGATGAACTAGAACCGCACTTTGTCTTGCAGCGCATCAATACTCATGTCTTCAAGCAACCCGCGCTGGTGATGCAGAATATGCGGATTTTCACCGAACATGTCTGTGCCAAAATCCAGTCCCAACCGGAGCAAAGCGACAGGCGGTGGGCAGTACCCCGAGTATTACTAACCACAGCCAGTCGCGACCATTGGGTCGAACCCGACGGTTCTTATTGGCGGGCAATGAGCTTTATCGATGATTCGGAAACGATCGATGTGATTCAGGACGCAAAACATGGGCGCGAAGTTGGCTATGCACTGGGCAAATTTCACCAGCTCATTAGCGATCTCGATCCGGCAAAATTAGCCGATACGCTGGTGGGATTTCATATTACCCCCCAATATCTGACCAATTATTTGCAAGTCCTAGCAACAGCCAATCCTCCTCACAATCGGGAAGTAGATCGTTGCCTGAGCTTCGTGAAATCGCGCCAAGAGTGGGCGCGAGTCTTAGAAGATGCTAAAGATGATGGCAAGCTGCCATTAAGACCGATTCACGGCGATCCTAAAGTGAATAACGTGCTGATTTGCACTACCACTCAACAGGCGATCGGGATGATCGATCTCGATACGGTCAAGCCGGGACTGGTACACTACGATCTCGGCGACTGCTTGCGATCGGGTTGCAATCCGTTAGGCGAAGATACCACAGCCTGGGAACAAGTCCACTTTGACACGCAAATGTGTCGCGCCATGTTAGACGGATATTTATCCCAAGCTCGGGGTTTTTTGAGTGCCTATGATTATGATTATCTCTTTGATGCGATCCGGTTAATTGCCTTTGAGTTGGGATTGAGATTTTTTACCGACTACCTCGCTGGGAATACTTATTTTAAAGTCAAATATCCGACGCACAATCTCGACCGCGCTCTAGTCCAGTTTAAGCTGACTGAAAGTATTGAAGCCCAAGAAATGACGATTCGATCGACGATCGAGGAGTTGCGAGGATGAACGATTTCAGACTCCAACCTTTCACCCTTGATGGTAACTTACCATCGATCGAACTAACCGGACGAATCGATCGCCAGGACACTCTATTATCGATCGACTATCAACTCCAAGGCGATCTAGCTGCCATCTCGATCGGGTCGCCCAATCCTACACCCAGCCGTCAGCTTGGACTCTGGGAATCTACTTGCTTCGAGTTCTTCATCGGCATTCCAGATCGTGCTAATTATTGGGAATTTAATCTCTCACCTACTGGCGACTGGAATGTCTTTGCACTAGATAATTATCGCCAGGGTTTGCGGAATGAAATAGCATTTACATCGCTACCAATGACGATCGATCGATCGGTAAATTCTTTATTATTAAGTTCGACAATCGAGCTTAATAAAATTATTTCAGCAACTCAAGCATTAGAAATGTCAGTGACGACCGTAATTAAGTCTAGTCAGCATGAGCTGAGTTATTGGGCATTAACTCATCCTGGCGCAGCAGCAGATTTTCACCTACGGGATAGTTTCATCCTCAAAATCTAAGCAACTCGATCGTTACCCATTACCCATTACCCATTACCCATTACCCATTACCCCTCGATCGCTTTGTGAAGATGAGTTAACATATAAATTAGATATCGCGTAACATTTATTTATAATGCCAACCGAGCGTTCCGATTCATCAGCAATAGATCCGCCAAATTCAATATTTACCAAAGTTCTATTCGGACACCAACCGAGTCCCGAACTGTTGGCAATCCTGATGGTATACGCCGTCCAGGGAATTTTGGGCATCTCTAGGCTGGCGGTCAGCTTTTTCCTCAAAGACGAACTAGCACTCTCACCCGCTGAAGTCGCAGCGTTGATGGGCATCGCCGCCCTCCCGTGGGTAGTTAAACCCGTGTTCGGGTTTATTTCTGATGGCTTGCCTATTTTTGGGTATCGGCGGCGACCGTACCTGATTTTATCGGGGTTACTCGGTGTCGGTGCGTGGTTGAGTTTAGCCTCTGTGGTTGACACTGCGGCGACGGCGACAATTGCGATCGCGATGACCTCACTTTCGGTAGCATTTAGCGACGTGATTGTCGATTCTTTGATTGTCGAGCGTGCCAGATCTGAATCTGTCAGCAAAGCTGGTTCGTTGCAAGCCCTGTGTTGGGGCGCATCAGCCTTCGGCGGACTCCTGACAGCCTATTTTAGTGGCTTACTCCTCCAGCAATTTAGTCCTCGCACCGTCTTTGCATTCACAGCAGCTTTTCCGCTGCTAGTTTCGGCTGCGGCGTTATGGATTGCTGAAGCACCCGTGGCTATCAATGATGGCAACCGCCAGACTATTGTCAAAGATCAGATGCAGCAATTGTGGCAAGCATTGACTCAAAAAGCGATCTGGATGCCGACTCTGTTCCTATTTATCTGGCAATGTACGCCGACAGCCGATTCAGCCTTTTTCTACTTCACTACCAATGAATTGGGCTTTACGCCCGAATTTCTCGGACGAGTGCGACTGGTGACGAGTTTGGCTTCATTGTTAGGGGTATGGTTGTTCCAACGCTTTTTAAAAACTGTTCCGTTTCGGCAAATCCTGATCTGGACGACATTATTATCATCCCTATTGGGTTTGACAGCACTACTACTCGTTACCCATACTAATCGATCGCTCGGGATCGACGACCATTGGTTTGCATTAGGCAA
>Ga0136639_10000514_pt1 | contig 12992 bp, 9 predicted proteins | sample AntDrymUQ8592106_2_FD_113739 | JGI IMG/M metagenome (GOLD analysis project Ga0136639, IMG submission 113739) | Polar desert sand microbial communities from Dry Valleys, Antarctica - metaG UQ859 (21.06) | ecosystem: Environmental > Terrestrial > Soil > Desert | place: Antarctica: Dry Valley...
CGAACCCGCCACCCAACGCATCGCCCTGGACCAGCGCTATGGTGTGGGCTCCAGCGTGCAGTCCGGCATGGAACCCATGCACGAGGCACACCGCGGTGTGGGCGTATTCGTGCAGCGCATCACGATTGCGTTCCTGGATGAGCCGGCTGAACAATGCGAGATCGCCTCCCAGGCTAAAGGCGTCGGTGACCGAACCGAGTATTAAATGAACCTGGCTCGCGTGTTGCTGTGCCAGTGGTCCGTTGCGGAGGCGGGCGCCCAGTTCGTCCTGATAGCGCCTGAGGTCTCCCACCAATTCGCCATTGAAGCAGGACCGCACCGGAGCGATCTCATGGTCGGCGTGCATGTAGGCCCAATACACGTCGCGGGATGCATCTTCTTCGATGCGCAGGGTCGGATATTGCTCGCGGGGGAACGCAATTACAGTAGACATGGGGAAGCCCTCTAGTTGCGGTGACCGCCGCCGAGCGGACGTCAGCGACGGAAGCTGAACGCTCCTCCCGATTCTATGCCCACGCTAAAGTCGGGGACAAAACCCCGTCAACGCACTCCAATTCTTGTTGCATGAAACGTTGCACGGACGAGTGCCACGATCTGCTGGCTGGGCTCAGCTGGGCTTGGGCGGATCCCGAAGCTCCTTGCGCAGGATCTTGCCGACGTTGCTCTTGGGCAATTCGTCGCGGAACTCCACATGCCTGGGCTGCTTGTAGCCGGTCATGTTCTCGCGACAGAACGCCTTGATCGCCTCGACACTGAGCGCAGGATCCTTCTTGACCACGAACACCTTGACCGCCTCGCCGGATTTGTCGTCCGGAACACCGATGGCGGCAACTTCCAGTACGCCTGGCATCATCGCGATCACATCTTCGATTTCATTCGGATACACGTTGAAGCCGGACACCAGGATCATGTCCTTCTTGCGATCGACGATATAGAAGTAACCTTGCTCGTCCATCCGCGCCATGTCGCCGGTATGCAGCCAGCCACCGGCATCGATCGATTGCGCGGTCTCTTCCGGCCGTTGCCAGTAGCCTCGCATCACCTGCGGGCCCTTCACGCACAGTTCGCCAACGTCGCCCATCGGCAACATGTTGCCGTCGTCGTCCTTGATGCACACATCGGTCGAAGGCACTGGCAGGCCGATCGAGCCGTTGAAAGCGCCCAGCTCTGGCGGGTTGATGCAGACCGCAGGCGAGGTCTCGGTCAGGCCGTAGGCCTCGGCCAGGGTGCAGCCGGTGACTTGCTTCCATTTGTCTGCCACGGCGCGTTGCACAGCCATGCCGCCGCCCAACGTCAGGTGCAGGTGCGAGAAATCAACCTGTTCGAAGCCGGGCGTATTGAGCAGGCCATTGAACAACGTATTGACGCCTGTGATAGCGGTGAACTTGAGCGACTTCAATTCCTTGACGAAGCCAGGCATGTCGCGAGGATTGGTGATCAGATAGTTATTCGCGCCGAACTTGATGAAGACCAGGCAGTTAGCTGTAAGCGCGAAGATATGATAAAGCGGCAATGCGGTGACGATGAGTTCCTCGCCCAGACGGATGTTCCCGCCAACCCAGGCAGCGGCCTGCTGCATGTTGGCGACCAGATTGCGGTGGGTCAGCATCGCGCCCTTGGCAACGCCCGTAGTACCCCCGGTGTATTGCAAGAACGCGAGGTCTTCATGGCCGATGACCACGTCTGTCACCTTGTGCATGCGTCCTAGCGTCAGCGTGTCGCGGAACCGTACGGCGCCCGGGATGTCGTAGTCGGGCACCATTTTCTTGATATGCCGAAGCACGAAATTGACGATCATGCTCTTCGGGAATCCGAGCATGTCGCCAAGGCCCGTGGCAATCGTGCGCACGCCCGGCACATCCGACAGCACTTCCTGGACGACATCGCCGAAATTATCCAGCACCAGAATGACCGACGCACCAGAATCCACCATCTGGTGTTTCAGTTCCCGCGGCGTGTACATGGGATTGGTGTTGACCACAGTCAATCCTGCACGCAGCACCCCCAGGATCGCGACCGGATACTGCAGGCAGTTGGGCAGCATGATCGCCACGCGATCACCCTTCTTGAGCTTCAACTCGCCAAGCAGATAACCAGCAAAATCAAGGCTCAACCGATCCAGGTCGCCATAGGTAATCGACTTCCCCATGTTCGAGAACGCGAGCTTGTCGCGGAATTTCTGCACCGAGGCGTCGAACACTGCTGGAATCGACTGGAACTCACTCAAGTCGACATCTTCAGGTACGCCTTTGGGATAGTGGTCCAGCCAAGGACGTTCTGACGTCATGATCAATTCCCCTGAAAGTGAGCCAGCTCGCGAATGCGGCGGCGTATGGATTTCATTCGATTTGAGCATAGGCACCAAGTAGTGACAAGCTGGCTGAAACCGAATGGAGCGTGACGCGATGCAGCATTTCTTGTGGCCGCGAACATTGCGAGCACTTGCATTGCCATGGCTGGTGCTTGTGGCAACAATTGCGTGCTCGCGCACACCACCAGAACAAGCGGTGCGCAAGCAACTCGACGTACTGCAAACGGCGATCGATGCGCGCGATGCCGGTGCCGTACATGACCTGCTGGCCGATGAATTCATCGGCAATGGCGGCATGGACCGTCGCGGTGCGCGCCAACTGGCCGTCGCGATATTCCTGCGGCACCGTGACGTGGGTGCGCGTTTGGGTCCCGTTACTGTCGAGATTCGCAGTGAGGCGGAGGCAGTCGCATCATTCAGCCTCCTGGCGACCGGTGGCGATGGAGGCCTGTTGCCCGGCAACGGACAGGTCTTCGACGTCGAAACCGGTTGGCGGCTCGAGGATGGCCAGTGGCGCTTGCTAAATGCACGCTGGACACCCGAAATTTCCTACTGAGCCTGTGAGATAAAACAAGGGCGACCGAAGTCGCCCTTGCATCGCACATCCCTCGCGCTGCAGTTACGCCTTGGCAGCGAGCTGACGCAATACGTATTGCAGCAGGCCGCCATGACGGAAGTATTCGACTTCCTTCGGCGTCTGCAGCAGGACCTTGGCGCCAAAGCTGGACTTGCGCCCGTCGGCCTTGGTGGCAGTCACAGTCGCAAGCTTCGATGCACCATCTTCCAGCCCGGTGACATCGAACGTTTCGGACCCATCAAAACCAAGCGACTGTGCGTTCTCGCCGTCCTTGAACTGCAGCGGCAACACGCCCATGCCGACCAGGTTGGAGCGGTGGATACGCTCGAAACTCTCGGCGATCACCGCCTTGACGCCTAGAAGAATAGTGCCCTTCGCCGCCCAGTCCCGGCTGGAGCCAGTGCCGTATTCCTTGCCGGCCAGCACGACCAGAGGCACGCCGTCAGCCTTGTACTTCATGGCGGCGTCGTAGATCGCCAGCTTCTCCGGCTCACTACCGTCGTTGCCGAAGTGCAGGGTATTGCCACCTTCCTCGCCACCGAACATCAGGTTCTTGATGCGGATGTTGGCAAAAGTACCGCGCACCATCACATCGTCATTGCCGCGGCGGCTGCCGTAACTGTTGAAGTCGGCTTGCAGCACACCACGCGACTGCAGGAAACGGCCCGCAGGTGAATCTTTCTTGATGTTGCCGGCCGGCGAGATGTGGTCGGTGGTGATCGAATCACCGAACAGGCCCAGCACGCGAGCGCCGTGGATGTCGTCGATGCTGCCGACATCCATGGTCATGCCGTCGAAGTAGGGCGGGTTCTTGATATAGGTCGACTCTTCGCTCCACGCATAGAGTTCGCCATCCGGCGACTGCACGTGGTTCCAGCGGGTATCGCCCTTGAACACGTCCGCATAGTTGCGGATGAACATTTCCGGCGTGACGCTTTGCGCGATGAGTTCACCAACCTCCTGCGTGGTCGGCCAGATATCGCGCAGGAACACGTCGTTGCCGTCTTCATCCTGGCCAATCGGCTCGGAGGTGAGGTCGATATCAATCGTACCGGCCAGCGCATACGCCACCACCAGCGGCGGCGATGCGAGGTAGTTCATCTTCACTTCGGCATGCACGCGGCCTTCGAAATTGCGGTTTCCGGACAACACTGCGGCAACGGCAAGATCGTTTTCGGTGATGCCCTGCGACACCGACGCAAGCAGCGGGCCCGAGTTGCCGATGCAGGTCGTGCAGCCGTAACCGACCAGATAGAAGCCGAGTTGTTCCAGGTCTTCCAGCAGGCCGGCCTTCTTCAGGTAATCGGTCACCACCAGCGAGCCGGGCGCCAGCGACGTCTTGACCCACGGCTTGGACTTCAAGCCTTTGGCCAGTGCATTGCGCGCGACAAGGCCGGCAGCCAGCATCACTGCCGGATTGGAGGTATTGGTACATGAAGTGATCGCAGCAATAACCACGGACCCGTCGCTGATATGCACATCATGCTCGGCGATGCAGATCTTCGAGAGAGGACTTGCGGCAAGATGGTCGGCCTGTTCCTGATCACCGCCCTCGGCATCCATCCGCGCTTTTTCGGCGTAGCGGGCGCGGCGCGCCTGCGTCATTCCTACGACGTTCTCGCGGAAGTTGCACTGCATGTCCGACAGCAGCACGCGGTCCTGGGGGCGCTTGGGGCCGGCCAGTGACGGCAGCACGCTGCCCATGTCCAGTTCCAGGACTGCGGAGTAGGTGGCGTGCGGGGAGTCGGCGTCGTGCCACATGCCCTGCGCCTTGGCATAGGCTTCGACCAATGCGATCTGTTCATCGCTGCGGCCAGAAAGATGCAGATAGCGCACGGCCTCGGCGTCAATCGGGAAGATACCGCAGGTTGCGCCGTACTCCGGCGCCATGTTGGCAATCGTCGCGCGATCGGCCAGCGAGAGGTACTGCAGACCGTCGCCGAAGAACTCGACGAACTTGCCGACAACGCCGTGCTTGCGCAGCATCTGGGTGACAGTCAGTACCAGGTCGGTGCCGGTAGCGCCTTCCGGCAATTTGCCGGTCAGCTTGAAGCCGACGACCTGCGGGATCAGCATCGAGGACGGCTGGCCCAGCATCGCGGCTTCGGCCTCGATGCCACCTACGCCCCAACCGAGCACGCCGATGCCATTGATCATGGTGGTGTGGCTGTCGGTACCGAACACGGTGTCCGGGAATGCCATCAGCTCGCCATCGCCGTTCTCATTCGGAACGACGCGTTCCATGACCACACGGGCCAAGTGCTCCAGGTTCACCTGATGGACGATGCCGGTGCTTGGCGGCACCACCTTGAAGTCCTGCAATGCTTTCTGGCCCCAGCGCAGGAAGCTGTAACGCTCCTTGTTGCGCTCAAACTCGATCTTGGCATTGAGGTCCAGCGCTTCCGGCGCGCCATAGGCATCAACCTGCACCGAATGGTCGATGACCAGTTCCGAAGGAATCTGCGGATTGATCTGGTCAGCGTTGCCGCCCAACTTGATCACTGCATCGCGCATCGCAGCCAGATCCACCACGCAAGGCACGCCGGTGAAATCCTGCAGCAATACGCGCGCCGGCATGAACGCGATTTCCTTGCTGGCTTCGGCCGTCGGGTCCCACTGCGCAACCGCTTCGATGTGCGCCGGCAGTACGCTGACGCCATCTTCATGGCGCAACAGATTCTCCAGCAAGATCTTCATCGAAAACGGGAGCCTGGAGAGATCGTACTTCTCGCCGAGCTTGGTCAGGCTGGAATAGGCATAGGACTTGCCATTGACGTTGAGGTGGGCGCGGGTGGCGAATGAATCGGCCATTGTGGGGGGCTCCAGGTGGGCGGGCGGGGGCGGTAAAACACGCCATTTATCACTGCAATTATGCCCGAACCCGCGTCATTCCGTACGCCTGCAAGCGTTTCAGCCCAACCGCGCATCGATAGCGGCGGCCATGTCCCGACGGCGGAACACGAAGTCCAGCAAGCTGCCGCCGGAATGACGCCACAACACCGCCGAACGCAGCGACGCCAGCAGCAGCGAGCGGATCTCGGCGACCACACCGGCCTGGCCCAGGTAATGCGGATTGCCCTGGACCATGATCCGCGGACTCAATTGACTGATCGTGCCGGCATACAGTTCGGCCAGCTGTGTAATGACGTCCGGGTGACTGGTGCCCAGCTGGACAGCGGTTGCCGCAGCACTGGCAATCCCCGCGCCCACTTTTTCCGCCATCGCATCGTCGCGGCTGAAACGACGTTCCAGCTGCAGCACCGCAAGTGCGAGTTTGCCCAGCGCCTGATCGCGAGGGTTGTTGGCCAGATGATCGCGCAGCAGGCCCAGTCCCTTGCGCAAGTCCTGCGCATCGCCATACACCGCCTCGGCGGTCTCAGCCTCAAGGCGAAGCACGCTTGCAAGGGCGACATCGACCTGCGCAGCCTCGGATTGGCCGGTGTCAGCGATCCGGCGCACCTGGGCCAAGGCCTGCAGGACGCCGGCCAATGCCAGCACGCGATCATCTATGCTCGATATCACTGGTGCATCACTCATGGTTCCGACTCATGCAGCATGACTCCTTGTTGCGGTAACACGCCCAGCCACAGGCGCGTCTGTTGAGAGGATCACTGCGCCGCCGAGGCATACATCGCCGTCGTACAGCACTAGCGACTGGCCCGGCGTGACCGCGCGCTGCGGACGCGCGAAGCGCACCTGCAGGCTGCCGTCGTCCAGCATATGCACGTCACAGGCTTCGTCTGCCTGCCGGTAGCGGGTCTGCGCGGTACAAGTGAACGCTGCTGCCGGCGCGGCACCGGCAATCCAGTGCGCTTGCTCGCTGCGCAGCATCGTGGACTGCAACCACGGGCTGTCATGCCCCTGGTCCACGTACAGGACATTGTCTTCGATGTCCTTGCCGACGACGTACCACGGCGCCTCAACGCGGCCACGCACACCACCGATATGGAGGCCTTCGCGCTGACCCAGCGTGTAATAGAACACGCCTTGATGCGTGCCGACCTGCATGCCTTGCGGATCACGGATGTCACCGGGTTTGGCCGGCAGGTAGTGCGACAGGAATTCGCGGAAATCGCGTTCGCCGATGAAGCAGATACCGGTGGAATCCTTTTTGGCCGAGGTCGGCAGGCCGGCTTCCGTGGCGATGTGGCGCACTTCATCCTTGTGCAGCTCGCCGAGCGGAAAACGCGTGGCCTCAAGCTGTGCCTGGCCCAGTTGATGCAGGAAATAACTCTGGTCCTTGCCACGATCACGTGCGCGTAGCAGGCGATGCAGGCCATCTACGCAATCCACGCGTGCGTAGTGACCCGTGGCAATGCCATCGGCGCCAAGCTCAAGCGCGGCATCCAGGAAATGCTTGAACTTGATCTCGCGGTTGCAGAGCACGTCCGGGTTGGGTGTGCGTCCTGCCGCGTACTCGGCCAGGAAATGGGTGAACACGCCGTCCCAGTATTCGCGCGAGAAATCCCGGAACTTGATCGGCAGCCCAAGCACGCCGCTGACCGCCACGGCATCGCGGCGGTCGTCTTCGGCGCGGCAATCCCCGGTTCCGGCCGCTTTCGGCTTCCTGCCTTCAGCGGCACTCGCGCTGTCCTGCGCATCGTCCTCTGCCCAGTTCTGCATGAACAAGCCAATCACTTCAACGCCCTGGTCACGCAGCAGCAAGGCGGCGACCGAGGAATCTACGCCGCCGGACATGCCGACCACGATACGACCAGCATTCACGCCAGCTGACCCAGCATTGAAAGCGGATGACGACTTCCGCCGAGGTAATCAGAGACCGTGCGCCAGACCAGCGGACTGCGATGACGCGCTGTCAGTGACTGCAACTCTTCAGGTGTGAGCCACAGTGCACGGACAATGCCTTCGTCCAGCTGCGCATCGGGAATTTCCTCAAACGCCTCGGCGGCGAAGGCAAAGCGCATGTAGTGCCGCCCATCATTCTCACCGAGCCGCGGTGGCGCCTTCCACTGGTACGCACCAATGAAATGGGTAGGGCGCACTATCCAGCCTGTTTCCTCGCGGGTTTCGCGCACGGCCGCCTGAAACAGGCTCTCGTCGGGCTCCAGATGGCCCGCCGGCTGGTTGATGACCAGAAGTTCGTTGGACCGTTCTTCCACGCAAAGCAGCCGGCCATCACGCACGACAATGGTGGCCACGGTGACATCCGGCTGCCAGAAGCGGCCTTCGCGATAACTCATGGTGCTGCGCCCATGCGGGCTTGAAGATCAATGCGCATGTCCACATTCTCACTGTTGGCATGGGCTGCGTCCATGCATGCAGCCCTCAGTATCAACCCTCTCTATAATCGGCCCATGCCACAAGACCCACACAACCCCGAGCACGAGCACGAGCACGGCGTCATTGTTGCTCCCAGCCGGCCGGAGACTGCCCGCCCACCGCTGTATTCGGTGATGCTGCTCAACGACGACTACACGCCGATGGATTTCGTGATCGAAGTCCTGACTCGCTTTTTTTCGCTTGATCTTGAACGCGCCACCCAGGTAATGCTGCACGTGCATACGCGTGGGCGTGGCGTTTGCGGGGTGTTCACCCGGGAGATCGCCGAATCCAAGGTAGCGCAAGTGAACGAATATTCACGGATGAACCAGCATCCACTGTTGTGCTCGATGGAGAAAGCGTAGAAAGACTTGTGCGGAGTGCTGCAAATCCCCACATCTTAGAAAGTCGCACTACGGAGGGTTCTACCCCCATGTTCAGCAAGGATCTCGAGCACAGCATCGGCCAGTGTTACAAGCGCGCTCGTGACGCGCGCCACGAATTCATGACGGTCGAACACCTGTTGTTGGCACTTATCGACAATGCGTCAGCGGAAGCCGTGCTCAAGGCGGTAGGCGCTGATTTCCCGCGCCTGCGCCATGAACTGGAAGAGGCTATCGAAGCCTCCGTCAATCAGCTTCCAGAAGACGATGGCCGCGATACCCAACCGACCCTGGGTTTCCAGCGCGTGCTGCAGCGCGCCGTCTACCACGTGCAATCATCCGGCAAGAAAGAAGTCACTGGCGCCAATGTGCTGGTAGCCATCTTCGGCGAAAAGGATTCACACGCCACGTACTTCCTCAACAAGCAGGACGTACATCGGCTCGACGTGGTCAATTACCTCTCGCACGGCATTGCCCATCAGGATGGCGAGGGTGAAGCAAAGCCTGCCGATGGCGATGCGCCGCAAGGCGAGGCCGGCGCGGAGCCCAAGGGCGATGCGCTGACGGAGTTCGCCAGCAATCTCAATGAACTCGCCGCTGCTGGCAAGATCGACCCATTGATTGGCCGTGCCGAAGAAGTCGAGCGCACCATCCAGATCCTGTGCCGGCGCCGCAAGAACAACCCGCTTTACGTGGGCGAAGCCGGCGTTGGCAAGACCGCACTGGCCGAAGGCCTGGCCAAACGCATCGTCGATGGCGACGTGCCGGAGGTATTGAGCGAAGCGGTGATCTATTCGCTCGACCTGGGCGCGCTGGTCGCCGGCACCAAATATCGCGGTGACTTCGAAAAGCGTCTGAAAGGCGTGCTGGTAGCGCTGAACAAGCTGCCGAACGCGATCCTGTTCATCGACGAAATTCACACGATTATTGGTGCTGGTTCCGCCTCCGGCGGCACCATGGATGCGTCCAATTTGATCAAGCCTGTACTGGCGAATGGTGAGCTGCGCTGCATTGGATCCACTACGTTCCAGGAATATCGCGCGATCTTCGAGAAAGACCGTGCGCTGGCAAGGCGCTTCCAGAAGATCGACATCGTCGAACCGACCGTTGGCGAAACCATCGAAATCCTGCATGGCCTCAAGCCGCGTTACGAGCTGCACCACGGCGTGAGCTATGCGGATGATGCGATCAAGGCCGCAGTCGATCTTTCAGTCAAGCACATCGGTGACCGCTTGCTGCCTGACAAGGCGATCGACGTGATCGACGAAGCCGGCGCACGCCAGAGGTTGATGCCAGTTGAATCTCGCAAGAGCTTGATCGATGTCGAGGAAATCGAGACGATCGTGGCGAAGATGGCGCGGATCCCGGCCAAGCAGGTGAGTTCGTCCGACAAGGATGTGCTGCAACATCTGGAGCGCAACCTGAAGATGGTCATATTCGGCCAGGACGAAGCAATTGGCAGCCTGACTTCGGCGATCAAGCTGGCGCGCTCGGGTTTGGGAAATCCAGACAAGCCGATCGGCAATTTCCTGTTCGCGGGACCGACCGGCGTAGGCAAGACCGAGGTCACCAAACAACTTGCGATGCAACTCGGCATCGAGCTGGTGCGCTTCGACATGTCCGAATACATGGAATCGCATTCGGTGAGCCGCCTGATCGGTGCACCTCCGGGTTATGTCGGTTTCGACCAAGGCGGCCTGCTGACCGAAAAAATCGTCAAGACGCCGCATTGCGTGTTGCTGTTGTACGAAATCGAAAAGGCACACCCGGACATTTTCAATATCCTGCTGCAGGTCATGGATCGTGGCGTGCTGACCGACACCAATGGCCGCGAAGCCAATTTCCGCAACGTGGTGCTGGTGATGACCACCAATGCCGGTGCATCGCAGGCCGCGCGGCGGACCATTGGTTTCACAAAACAGGACCACAGCACGGATTCCATGGAAGCGATCCGTCGCGGCTTCACGCCGGAGTTCCGCAACCGGCTGGATGCAGTAGTGCAGTTTCAGGCGCTTGGCTTCGAGCACATCCTGCGGGTCGTGGACAAGTTCCTGATCGAGCTTGAGGTGTTGTTGCACGAGAAGCAGGTGACCTTGTCGGCCACGCCTGAGGCGCGCGAATGGCTGGCACGGAACGGCTTTGATCCCCTGATGGGCGCGCGCCCGATGGCGCGGTTGATCCAGGACAAGATCAAGCGTCCGTTGGCCGATGAACTACTGTTCGGCAAGCTGATTGGCGGTGGTCGGGTCGGGCTGGACGTGCTGGATGGTGTACTGCGCCTGGACGTGCAGGCGGAACCGGAGAAGTTGCTGCCTGCCTTGGTGGAGTAACGAACGCCGCGTATTTCTTTGCTGAAGTATGTAAAGCAAGCAGGACTGCAGCCAGGCCTTCGCCGGGATGAAAAGCAAGCGATGGTGGACAAATTGAAAAAGGCGGCCAATGGCCGCCTTTTTCTTGCATCGACCCTGCCGCTCCGCTACTTCATGCGATAGGTGATGCGACCTTTGGTCAGGTCGTATGGCGTCATCTCGATCTTGACCTTGTCGCCGGTCAGGATACGGATGTAGTTCTTGCGCATGCGTCCGGAGATATGCGCGATGATCTCGTGGCCATTCTCAAGTTTGACCCGGAACATGGTGTTCGGGAGGGTCTCGGAGATCGTGCCTTCAAATTCGATGACGTCGTCTTTCGACATGTGTTTCTATTTCTCTAACAAGTGTGGGCCCTTCGAGGCCCGAAGCCGAGGATTGTGACACGCGGCATGCTCACTTGCAAAAAAACCGTTAAGCCGGCGCTGTGTTGGCCAATGCTGAAGCCGGAATTTCGCCAAACCCGGCCGCCATTTCTCCGGTGGCGTCATCGCGATCTCGCAGCGCTGCCAAGGCTTGCAGGTAATCGCGCCGCGGCCATGTCTCCACACCCAGCCGTTGTGTGTGCGCATTAGGCACCTGGGCATCTATCAAAGGCCATCCGTGACTGTTTAGATGCCGAGCCAAAGCCGCCAGGGCGACAGTGGATGCGCCCGATTCTGCGGAGTACATGCTCTCGCCGCAGAACATCCGGCCCACGGCGAGACCGTACAGGCCTCCAACCAGCCGGCCGCCATCAGGCACGCTGCCATCAAATACTTCGACGCTGTGCGCATGGCCAATTCGATGCAGCGTCAGATACGCGCGTTGCATGGCGGGCGTGATCCATGTACCGGCCTGTCCTGAGCGAGGCGCCGTTGCGCATGCCGAAATGACGTCTTCAAATGCAGTATTCATGCGCACGATCCAGTTCGAATCGCGCAAGCTGCGACGCAGGCGTGTGGGCAAGCGGATCGCATCGGTACGGAAGACCGCGCGTTGCGACGGGCTCCACCACAGGATCGGTTCGTCGTCCGAATACCATGGGAAAATCCCGCTGCGGTAGGCATTCAGCAACCGCTGGGGTGAGAGATCTCCGCCAAACGCCAGCAATCCATCCGGTTCTGCAAGGGCAAACTCCGGCGATGGAAACGGCGCATCTGGATTGGTGGACAACTGAGGCAAACGAAAGCTCAAACCGGATCAACTGTTGAAATTACAGCGTGGCGAAACGGCGAATGGGCGCCGAGCTCCCGGAGCTGCAGACGCACTGCGTCTCGCTCTTGCGCGCACCATCCGTTGAGGGCATTCGCGAAGCGAGGATCTGCCACCAGATGCCGGCTGCGCACCCGCGTCGGCAGGAAGCCCCGGGCGATTTTGTGTCGCCCTTGCGCGCCGGGTTCGAATACCGTCAGTCCTTCGTTAAGGCAGTAATCGATACCTTGGTAGTAGCAGGTTTCGAAATGCAAGCCTGGATGCAGCTCTGATGATCCCCAGTAACGGCCATACAGGGTGTCGCCACCACGTAGACACAACGCACCGGCAATCGGTACGCCGTCCCGTTCGGCGAGGAAAATCACCAAGTGACGCGGCATCGTCCAAGCAAGATGACGCAGAAACTCAAGCGTCAATGCCGGCGAATTGCCATATTCGGCGAAGGTCTGCAGATAGAACCCATGCATCGCCATGAGATCATTGTCGGTGACCGCATCACCATGAACGACACGGAAACAAATGCCGGCATCACGCACCTTGCGCCGCTCCTGGCGGATGTTCTTGCGGTGCTTGTGGTCCATCGCGCCAAGGAAATCGTCGAACGTGTTCCAGCCAGCATTGTTGTGCCAGTGAAACTGGATGTCTTCGCGCAACATCCACTCGCTATCGAAGGCGGTATCGTCTATTTCGGTATGGAAATTGACGTGCGCTGATGACAACTCCGCGTTACGCATATGGCTGCCGATTGCCTGCACCAGCGCAACTTGCGCATCAGCATCACGGGCCAATAAACGGGGCCCGCTCACCGGCGAGTAGGGCACGGCCCCCAGCCACTTGGGGAAATAATCCAGGCCGTGCTGCGCATACGCATGTGCCCA
>Ga0136639_10000515_pt1 | contig 12926 bp, 16 predicted proteins | sample AntDrymUQ8592106_2_FD_113739 | JGI IMG/M metagenome (GOLD analysis project Ga0136639, IMG submission 113739) | Polar desert sand microbial communities from Dry Valleys, Antarctica - metaG UQ859 (21.06) | ecosystem: Environmental > Terrestrial > Soil > Desert | place: Antarctica: Dry Valley...
AGGGTTCCGCGCTCCTGATCGGCGCAGAAGCGTGCTGGCCTCAGCGGCCGCGCTTGGTGAAGCTCACCGGCTCCTCGACATACGGGTCCCACACCTGACGGAGTTCATCACTGATCCGCTCCGGGCGCCCCGTCGCCGCGGTCACCATGACGAGAGTCGTCGCGGCGCGAGTGAACAGCACCCGCGGGCTCACACCGACCGGCGAGTACAGCTCGTAGCAGACCTCGAGGCTTGCCCCGCCGATCCGGCCAATCCACAGTTCGATGTCGATCGGCGCACGCATGTAGGGAATCGGGGCCAGGTACTCGACCTCCTGGCGAGCGATCAGCGCAATCGTCTCCGCCCCGGGGCGCGCGTCGAGAATTGCGGTCGCACCGCCGACCCCGCCGTCGTCGGGCCGCCAGAACGCCTCGATCCGCGCCTCCTCGAGCAGCCGCAGCATCTCGGCGTTGTTGACGTGCGCGTAGGCGTCGAAGTCCGACCAGCGCAACGGGATGATGACGTGGAGGCGTGTCACTCCGGGTCAGTCTCTCGTGAGCTTGCGGTAGGTAGAGCGGTGCGGCTTCGCCGCGTCCGGACCGAGACGCTCGATCTTGTTCTGCTCGTACGCCTCGAAGTTTCCCTCGAACCAGTACCAGTTCGCGGGATCCTCCTCGGTGCCTTCCCACGAGAGGATGTGCGTCGCGATGCGGTCGAGGAACCACCGGTCGTGAGTGATGACCACGGCGCAGCCGGGGAACTCGAGGAGTGCGTTTTCGAGGCTTCCGAGGGTCTCGACGTCCAGGTCGTTGGTGGGCTCGTCGAGCAGCAGAAGATTGCCGCCCTGCTTGAGCGTCAGGGCTAGGTTGAGCCGGTTGCGCTCGCCGCCGGAGAGCACACCCGCCTTCTTCTGCTGGTCGGGGCCCTTAAAGCCGAACTGCGAAACGTAGGCGCGCGAGGGGATCTCGGTCTTGCCCACCTGGATGTAGTCGTGTCCCTCGGAGACGACCTCCCACAGGTTCTTGTTCGGATCGATGCCGCCGCGGCTCTGGTCGACGTAGGAGATGTCGACGGTCTCACCGATCTTGAGCTCTCCGCTGTCGATGGGCTCGAAGCCGACGATCGATTTGAACAGGGTCGTCTTTCCGACGCCGTTCGGGCCGATCACTCCGACGATCCCGTTGCGGGGCAGGGTGAAGCTGAGGTTGTCGATCAGCACGCGCTCACCGAACGCTTTGTGGAGCTTCTTCGCGTCGATCACCTGGGCGCCGAGGCGCGGGCCAACGGGGATGACGATCTCCTCGAAGTCGAGCTTTCTCGTCTTCTCGGCTTCGGTCGCCATTTCCTCGTACCGGGCCAGACGGGCCTTCGACTTCGCCTGACGGCCCTTCGCGTTGCTGCGTACCCAGTCGAGCTCCTCGGCAAGGCGCTTGGAGAGCTTGGCGTCTTTCTTGCCCTGCACCTGCAGCCTCGCCTGCTTCTTCTCGAGGTAGGTCGAGTAGTTGCCCTCATAGGGGTAGAGGTGTCCGCGGTCGACCTCGGCGATCCACTCCGCGACGTTGTCGAGGAAGTACCGGTCGTGGGTGACGGCGAGCACTGCGCCGGGGTACTTGGCGAGGAACTGCTCGAGCCACAGCACGCTCTCGGCGTCGAGGTGGTTAGTCGGTTCGTCGAGCAGGAGCAGGTCAGGCTTCTGCAGCAGGAGCTTCGTGAGCGCAACACGCCGCTTCTCGCCACCGGAGAGGTTGGCCACCTCGGAGTCGCCCGGGGGCGTCCGCAAGGCATCCATCGCCTGCTCGAGCTGCGAGTCGAGGTCCCAGGCGTCGGCGGCGTCGATCTCCTCCTGGAGGGTGCCCATCTCGGCGAGCAGCTTGTCGAAGTCGGCGTCGGGGTCGGCCATCGCGGCAGACACCTCGTTGAAGCGGTCAAGCTTGGCCTTGATGGGGCCCACGCCTTCCTGCACGTTTTCGAGCACCGTCTTGGTCTCGTCGAGTTCTGGCTCCTGCATCAGGATGCCGACGGTGTAGCCGGGGCTGAGCCGCGCCTCGCCGTTGCTGGGGGTGTCAAGCCCCGCCATGATCTTGAGGATGGTCGACTTGCCCGCCCCGTTGGGCCCGACCACGCCGATCTTGGCGCCGGGCAGGAAGGACATGGTGACGTCGTCAAGGATCAGCTTGTCGCCAACCGCCTTGCGGGCGCGCACCATCGAGTAAATGTATTCGGCCATGCACGCCAGTCTATTTGCCAGCGGGGGTAATTTTCCCGCGCGGGCCCAACGAGCGGGTGCTACCAGTCGATCGGGCGGAGCTCACCGATGAGGCACCGTGACTGAGCGAGCAGGGGTCCGACGATTCCGACGTAGCCCGAATCGCTCGCCTGACCGACGAGGCAGGCATCGCCGACGCGCACCGAGAACTGCACGGAATCGGCCTGCAGACCGATCGGTGTCGTGTCGCGCGTCAGCTCCATCGCCTCGCGGTCGAATCCTGCGGCCACGAGGTTGTCGACGATCGGGCGACCCCCCGGCGATGGATCGGCCGCGAGAAAGCGCGCGTTGACGTCGTCGAAGAACGCGAGATTGTCACTGGCGGTTCCGGCGGGGTCGAACTGCGCCGACGGCTCCGGCTCGGTGCCTGGCGCTGGCTCGGACTCGGACTCGGACTCGCCCGAAGGATTAACCGCCGCCGAAGTGGGCCGAACCTCCGGGTCGTTCACCCCACATCCGGTGGCGGTGAGGGCGATGGCAATGGCGATTCCGAGGGTCGCGGGAGCGATCGCCGACCTGTGGGCCGCGGTGCGGATCCTTCTGCGGGGTGCGCTCATCGATCCAAGCTTAGAACGGCACGCTCGCCCCGTCGTCGACGGTCACGCCCCGCTCGGGTTCCGTTCCGTCAAAATCCGCCTGAACTTGGCCGGTAGCGCCGAACTGAGCCTGATCCGTATCCGCCGGCGCGACAGTCTCCGGCCACGCGTGCGCCGCGGCGGCCGGCTCCCCCGCCGCTGCGCCCACCGCGTGCGCCGCGGCCGACGATGATCTCGTCCAGCTCGCCGTCCCGAGGGTCAAGTCGTGCCCCATCCAGTCGACGTCGATATCGACGTTCGTGCCGGCCTTATCGGCGGTCTGCCACGGCCGGATGTGCAGCCGGCCGCTCACTACGACGGCATCACCGCTGTTCAGCGACGCATAGGCGTTGAGAGCGAGCTTGCGGTAGGTGGAGGCCGAGTAGAAGTTGGTCTCGGTCTCGACCCACTTGTTCAATTTCTTGTCGAAGTAACCCAGATTTGAGGCGAGGCGGAATCGAGTGATAGCCACGCCATCACGGGTGGTGTAGTGGATGGGCACAGATGCCACGTTGCCGGTAATGATGATTGTGTCTGTCGTCATGCCGCAAGTGTGCGGCGGCGCGCGGGCCGAACGGGAGGCGGTTCCCCAGTGGGGGAGAGCCGCCTCCGCAGACAGCCTGTGCAGGGGCGAAGACGGTGCAGCGAGTCAGTGCTCGCGGAACTCCGGCCACTCCGAGCCCGGCAGCAGCGCGGCGTGCAGTGCACTCTTCGCTACCTCCAGCGACGGGTACACGGAGCGAAACTGCTCGTCCCTGAGCAGCTTGAAGGTGTATCCGTTCTCAACCCGGTGGATCGATCCGACCGCGCCGGCCGGCCCGAAGGCGACCCAGGTCTGACCGGTCAGGGTGAGGTTGTTGTTGCTCATCGTTGAGCTCCTTTTCCTGTGGTTCCCGCAATCAGGAAGCGAGAATGTAACCAGCGTACGACTTGCGCACCTTATTCACCTTAGGAAGAGCGACAGCCATGCAATACCCCTGTCCGGGATTCTTCGCGAAGAAATCCTGGTGGTAGGACTCGGCCTCAAACCATTCCCCGAGCTCGCTGATCTCCGTGACGATCCCGCCGTCCCACACCTCGGAGGCACGGTCGCGTGCGGCCTCGAACAGCTCGCGCTGGGCGTCGTCGGTGTAGAACATCGCCGAGCGGTACTGCGTGCCGACATCGGCGCCCTGCCGATTCAACTGCCGAGGATCGTGCAGCGTGAAGAAGACGTCGAGGATGACCTCCGCGGGGATGACCTCGGGGTCGAAGGTCACGGCGACCGCCTCGGCGTGGCCAGTGCGCCCCGTGCAGACCGACTCGTAGGTCGGACGCGGATCCGCTCCCCCGGTATAGCCGGAGACGACCGAGTCGACTCCCCTGAGTACGCGGTAGACCGCATCGAGACACCAGAAACAGCCACCGGCCAGTACGAGAGTTTGCATTATGCGAGCCTACTTTCCGGCGCAGACGGTTAGCTGGGCGCCTTCCTCCACAACAGCACACCCGGGGAAGACATTCCCCCGATTGCCCGGCCGTAGGCTGACCGAATGAGCTATCGCGCTGAGCACGCCCGCTATGAATCGATCGAGTACAACCGAGTCGGCCGGAGCGGTCTCAAACTGCCCGCCGTGTCGCTGGGACTCTGGAACAATTTTGGATTCGACAAGCCGGTCGAGACGCAGCGCGCCATCCTGCGACGTGCCTTCGACCTCGGCGTGACCCACTTCGATCTCGCCAACAACTACGGCCCGCCCGCCGGGTCTGCCGAGACCAACTTCGGCCGCATCTTCGCCGACGACTTCCGCCCGTACCGCGACGAAATGGTCATTTCGTCGAAGGCCGGATACGGCATGTGGCCCGGACCCTACGGCGACTTCGGCTCCCGCAAGTACCTGCTCTCCTCCCTCGACCAGAGCCTCGAGCGGATGGGTCTCGACTACGTCGACATCTTCTACTCGCACCGCCCCGACCCGGAGACGCCGATCGAGGAGACGATGGGCGCCTTGGCGACCGCGGTTCAGTCGGGGCGCGCCCTGTACGTCGGAATCTCGAGCTACTCGCCAGAGCAGACTGCAGCCGCGCACGCGGCCCTCGCCGAGCACAAGATCCCGCTGATCATTCACCAGCCCCGCTTCAGCATGTTCGACCGGCACATCGAAGACGGCCTTCTCCCGGTGCTCGACGACCTCGGCATGGGAAGCATCGTCTTCTCGCCACTGTCGCAGGGCCTGCTGACCGACCGCTACCTGAACGGCATCCCGGCAGACTCCCGCGTCGCCGAGGGGCGCTGGATGTCGGCGGACGTGATCAGCGACACCTACCTGAGCCGCGCCCGTGGCTTGGCCGAGATCGCCCGGCAGCGGGGGCAGAGCCTCGCCCAGCTCGCCCTGACCTGGGTGTTGCGCCACCCCCAGGTGACGTCAGCCCTCGTCGGCGCCTCAAGCGTGGCCCAGCTCGAGGACAACATCCGCGCGCTCGAGGGTGCTGCCCTGAGCGACGACGAACTGGCCGCCATCGACGAGTTCGCGGTGCACGGAACCGGCCGCAGCTGACCTGCTGCAGACCACTGTCGGTGGTACCGCCTAGCGTCGTGTCCACACAGACCGCTGGGCCGGACGGCAGACAGAAAGGCACACATGCGCACCATCACGTACCGCGACACCGCGACCGCAGCCCCGGCCACTGGCCCTCGCACCCCTGCGATCCCGGGACTCGCCCTCGTGCGAGTCAACGACGGCCTGTGGCGGGTGGTCCGCCCGGCTGGCGAACTGATCGGCTACGTCGAGCTGATCGCCACTCCCGGTGGCACCCGGTTCCGCGCGAAACGATTCCTGTCCGCGCAGCGACGTGTGCTCATCGACGGGGAGTTCTGGGCGATGGACGACGCGGTTGACTGCTTCCGCACGCGGTAGGTCACCTAAGCCATTCTCATGACACTCGCGCCCGGTCGGCCGCCGGATCCCGAGTTCGGGTTATGTTGCCCACATGGAGCTCTGGAACGACTTTCTCGGATGGTTTGAATCGGCCGACGGCGAGCGGATGATGGGCAACGTCATCATCCCGTTCGTCGCGATCCTCGTCGCAGGGGTCGTCGCCGCCCTGATCGGACGAGGCTCGACGAAGCGCCTCATCACGCTCAACGACCGGGAGAACCGCGTCTCGGCCGTCGCGACGATGATCGGTGCGGCACGACGGGCATCCGTCTGGAACACCCTGAGCGTGCCGGAACAGCAGCACGCCGACCACGTGGCTAGCGAGGCCGACGTGCGCGTGCGCCTGCTTGCGGTGCCCGGTTCGAGTCTCGCCGCCGACTGGGCCGCACACGAGATCGCCAGCATGAAGCGCGACTCGGTGTCGTTCAGCTTTCAGGCAGAGCAGTCGCTGATCGAGTTCCGCGACCGGATGGTGAGCTGGCAGGGCAAACCGGGGCGTGCGAAGAGGCTCTTCAAGAACGATCTCGACCTGTGGGCGTATGAGGACTCGCAGAACAAGAACGACATCGTCGCCCAGCAGCAAGCGTGGGCTGCGGCGCAGGTGGCCTCCGAAACAGGGCCCATCTCGACCATGAAGCCGTCGCAGAAGGAGGCCGAGGCTGCACAGCCCCGTGCAGTCGTGCCAGCGGCGCCCGCCCCCGCCGCCCCAGCCCCCGTGAGGATTCCGGTGCCGGCCACGGCGCCTCAACGTGAGACCCCCGGTAGTTCCGATGAGACTCCCGAGCTCATCGAGCCCGCCCGTCGTTCGAACGAGAACGCATTCGACCACGACGGCAACCGCCTCGACGAGGCTCTCCACTCACCCGTCGCGGCCAACACGGTAACGACGCGGATCAACCCGCCGCGCGTCGGGGACGATGGCGAGAACTCCTGACGTCGCACCCAGCTACACCCCGGTCACGACGCCCGTGCCGGTCTGTAGAGCTCTAACCCCTGCGGCACGATGCGGATGTCGGTGAGATAGCCGCCGCGCGGCGCGTCACCTGACGGGGAGCTGATCGACACCTCTCCGTCGTGCGCGAGCCCCGACGGCTGGCCGCCGTGGGGTCGCACCGCGACCTGCACACTCGGCGCGACAATCCGCTCGACCGCAGATGCGGGAGCCAGACCAATCGCACGCAGGACCGCGCTCGTGCGATGCCCGAACGAGAGAGCGCCGACGGCTCGCGCCCGCGACCCCGCATGCAGGATGCGCACGTCGAGCACACCGTCGTCAAGCCTGCAGCGCTGCAGCGGCGCCACCACGCCCGGGTCGTTGCGGTTGACGCCCACGAAGACGGTCCAGACTCTCGCGTGCCGCCCGTTGACCGTGACGTCGATCGGCGTCTCGTCCCGCAGCACGCGCACCGCGGCGAGAACGGCAGCGGCCCATTTGCCCACGCGCGCCTGGTGCCGCTCCCGCTCCGCCACGAAGTCGGGGTAGAGGCCCACCGAAGCGGTATTGATGACCGTGACCGGATCGCCGCCGCTGAATCGCAGCTCGGCGACATCCGCGCGCACCCCCTCCCCCGCCTGGACAGCATCGATCGCGTCGTTCACGGTCTCGACGCCCGCTGTACGCGCGAAGTGGTTGAACGTGCCGCCGGGGAGCACGATGAGGGGAAGTCCGGCCTCGCGGGCAAGGTGCGCGGCGGTAGCGACACTCCCGTCGCCGCCGTAGACGCCGATCGCCCGTGGCGGGGTGTCCGATTGGAGAGCGTGCCGGATGACCGCCTCGAGACTCTCGCTCCCCTCGAGCTGACGGATGACAGCCTTCGGCAGGCGCTCGGCGAGCGTCGGCAAGGGATCCCGGTGGTACACGTCCGCGCCGGACGAGGGGTTCACGACGATAAACGCTCCGGCGCCCTCCGGGAGGGCGGCGAGCGGCACTGCCCGCCCCGACCCTGCCGGTTTAGGCAGTATCGGCTGCGCGGGCACGAGTATCTTTCCCACTGCCGCCACGGTCATACCGAGCGCTATTCCGCCGACCACGTCAGAGAGCCAATGTGCCCCGGTGTGCAGCCGAGAATAGGCAACACCGAGAGCCGCCGGCGCGATTGCGAAGCCCGCCCGGGATTCCAGCGCCACGCCCGTGGCGAATGCGGCCGCGCTGGCTGAATGACCGGAGGGGAATGACCCTGAAGTGGGCTGCGCGGGCAGGTGCCGCCCGATCGGCACATCTTTCAGCAGTGGCCGATCGCCCCCGAACACCTGCTTCCCGACGAGATTCGCGAGGGCGCTCGCGGCGGTGAGCGAAAGCACTCCGCGCAGCGCGGCCCTGCGCCGGCCGAGCAGAACGAGCACGGCGGCGCAGGAGAACCAGAGAATCCCGCGATCTGCGGCGTGCGAGAGTCTCACGAACCCCCGGTCGACGGCCGGATGCACGTCGCGCGAGTTAATGCGTCGGCCCACCCAGGCATCCGCTTCGCGAACCCAGCGCGGAAGGACTTGGCGGCGGCGCCAAGCGAGAAGCGGGTGACGCACGCTGCTCAGGAGCATGCTTCAGGTTAGACCGATTCTGCCCAGCGCAACGGGGTGATAGTCGAGGAGGGGCACGCCTAATCTCATCGCATGAGACATATCACCTTCGGCAGGAAGTCCTTTCTCCTCGGTAATGAGGCCGCGGACGCGGTGATCAAGTACGCCGCCCTCCTCGCGCAGAACCACACGGCCGACACCGTCACCCTCAACGCGATCAGCTCCGACGGCGACGAGGTGCAGGTGACGATTCTCCTCGACACCGGCGGACCGATCATGTCGGAGACGACCGACAGCAGCCAGCCGGAACCAGAGAACTCGATTGCGGTGTCGTATATCGAGGCGCGGACGACCCAACTCACCGGATTTTCGGTCGCGGTACCCGACGATGGGTCGTCGATCGCGGACTGGCACCGCGATGCCGCCGACGACGAGCTGTCAGAGGTATGAGCATTGGCTCGTCGCGGGGGGCCAGATGCGTTCCGCTGATGGGCGACCAGCGCCATTTGCCAGTGAGGCGCCGCGGCTCAGAGCCGGTAGGTCCTTGGTCACAGGGCGCGGGACGTGTTAGGTGCCGGGAGGCCGGTACTTGATCTGCCCGGCTGTGCGCATTGCCTCCATCGTTTCGTCGACGGTCAAGAGCACTGTCGTTTCGAACGAGCTCAGTGCGCCGCCTCCGCTGATCGCCAGTGCCACCGCGGCCATGGACGCGTTGTCCGGTGCCTCCCACACGCTGTAGCCGTCGTGGGCGCCAAACGCGTACCAGAATCCATGGAGTTTCCCGCCGACCGATTCGATATACGCCTGAGCGGCCTTTCGGCGGTCTTCCGGGTTGCTGATCAGCCTCGCCCAGGTCTCGGGTGTGTAGCGGAACTTTGTCAGATAGAGCGACATCGTCTGTTCCTCTCGTTCGCCGTCGGAAGTATGGATTCGCCCAGAATGGCACCCTGCTGCCATAACTTCAACGGATCACATCTCGGTTCAACAGCCGGATAGTGGTCGGGCCGTCGTCGGAATTCGTGGCATCCGCCCCCGTAACGCCCAGCGCACCGGCGACGCCGCCGCCGCAGATCGCCAACGGCGGGTTTGGAGCCGGCCTCAGCTTGTGGGCGGCCAGCTGCGTCGCGGCCTCGGAGCCCCCTACCGTGGCCGACACCGGGCCACAGACATCATTTTCGCGCAAATCGAACGAATCCGACAGTACCTCTCCGGCGCCATACCAAGGCGGCGTCGATGCGTGTGCCGACAAGACGTTCACGAGGCCGATCTCTGCGCCAATTCAACGCCAGCGAACTTCACAATCGAAGTAGAACCACACGCGGACACACGTGACTGTGATGCTACGACCAATCTCCTCGTGCTGTGAGCCAGATTGTGATGCTCGGCGGACGGCCCGTCGGGGTAGACAAGGGAGAGTTCGACGTAGAGGTCGACAATGGAGCGAGATTGCTTATGGCCGTTGAACCGGGCATCCCGCCACGGAACGCCCTACGCGTGCCCGACCCAGCAGACTAGAACAGCCGACGCAAGCGTATACGCTGCTTCGCTTTGCGTCCGTGACCCGTCGGGGCCGAGACCATTCGGAAGCGCCGTGGCGTCGACCAGCAGCGTCTTGCCATCCCTCACGAAGGCGACGATCCCGTCACCGGTGGAGAAGGACGGCATGCCCAGTCCCGCCATTCCCTTGATGTCCTCGGCGTTTCCGTAGCTCTCCTTGAGAGCGGTGAAGTATTTTTTGCCCTCGGCGACATCCGTGGCGTCGTGCACGGAGAGCACCAGAGAATTGCCATCGATGTCATAGGTGCAGGTGAACATGGGCTTGTCCCACGATGACGACGGACTGAGTTCGCGGTCCAGACCGAGGACGTCGGTCACGTTGCCCACGACTTGACCGGTGCAGATCATCTGCGCGGCGTCGGACGGCCCTTCGGTGTTCTCCTGATCCGGCTCGTGCTCGGATCCGGACATCTCCGTGCCGTCTGGCATGCTGTGCGACGCGTCCGGATCGGGGCTTGGCGTGGAGTCAGAGGGAGAGGCCGCGCAACCGGTCATCAACAATGAGACGACGGCGAGAGCGCCGAGCCACATTCTTCGGTCCATATGAATCTCCACATCTGATCGCTAACAGGCGCACGTCCAGTCGTTCGCCGGCCGTGACATATCTGAGTGGTGCTGTTCAATGAAAGCACGTTGAGTGCTCTATTCGGCACTGCAAAGGATGCCACGCAAATTTCTGACGCAGATTGTGTTCCCACGCAACGTCGGTGTCCCCGTCATTCCCGTCGGGAATGTCGGCAGCTGCGATTTGCGGTCCTAGTCGAGGAATGCCGCCCTCGGCAGCATCTGATTCTCCCTGAGCTTCAGCTTGTCGGCAGCCGACGGACACGCGGCATCCGCTGCGTCATCCCAGTTGTCCTCGATATTTGCCACAAGCTGATCGACGACATCCTGGGCTGCTGAGCCCGACAGCCCATAGATCTCGGATTCGGCGACCAGCACGGCGAGGTTCGATTTCTCCTCTCCCGGCACCCCACCCCGGTCCCGGCCGTGAGCCAGCGCCTGACGGAAGCTATCTTCCGGGCGCGGGCCGGAAGTGAGGTCGAATGCCGGTGTCAGCGTCAATTTCTGGCCGTCCCAGGATGCTGCATGGCTGCGGGCGTAGTCGTCGTTGTTTCTGATGGCGATGTTCAAGGCGATGCGTCGGACAGTTCTGGGCGGGGCTGCGCGGGATCAGAGGCATCCTGTCGCAGCACGTCAAGAATCTGCGGGTACGCCCCCGTACCGGGCTTACATCTCATCAGCCGTAGCCATTTTGAGACCGGAAACAACGTGTGGCGAGTCCCTCGGTCTCGATCGAAACCGCGGACGAGGAGCACCTCTTGTCGAACGAGAAAACGACTCGTCTTTCCGGCACATCAATCCCTGCCGGGCGCCGAGTTCGTTCCGATGTGAACACGCGGGTCTTATGACAGAGCAATCGTCACGACTTCCACGCTATCGCCGCGCTTGGGGCGACTCGCTTGCTGATATCGGCCGTTGCCCACACCACTCCCTTGTGCGTTGCGCCCTTCGCGTGAGCGGGCGCCGAGGGAACCGCTCACACCGAATTCGCAGGATTAAGGCGTCGACTACGCCACAGGACGAGGATCCTCGCCCGTCTATTCGATCGGAGTACCCCATGCTTACCCGACGCGCACTTGTGGCTACCACTGGTATCACCGCTCTTTTCCTCACGTCGCTGGCGATATCGCCAGCGATAGCGCACGAACAGTCCTCCAATAAGGGGCAGAGCAAGACCGTGACACTGACGGCTCAACTGACCGAGCTCAACGGATCCGGGGTGACAGGCAACGCCACCGCCGTGGTGCGAAACCAGAAGATCCGGCACATCGAAGTCCATGCGTCCGGACTCACCCCCGATGCGCCGCACGCCCAGCACATCCACTTCGGAGAGCAGGCGCGCAATGAGTGCCCGACGCTCGCCCTAGACGACACAAACGACGACGGCCGCCTCAACACAGTCGAGGGCACCCCGGCGTATGGTCCGATAGTGGTCTCGCTCACCACGACCGGGGACACCAGCCCTGCAAGCAGCCTCGCTGTCTCGCGTTTCCCGGTGGCAAGCGGTGGCGAGCTGAACTACAGCCGCGACAAAATCAACTTCACTGATGTCGCCGGCACCGGCTATTCCGGCGGTACGGGCACGGCTAAGCAGATCGCCGACGCGGTCCGAGCCGGAGAGGGTGTCGTGGTCATCCACGGGATCGACTACGACGGCAACGGCATGTACAGCTTCAGTGAGCCCGAGGGCGCGAGCGAGCTTGACCCCAGCCTGCCGGCTGAGGCCACCGACCCGGTCTCGTGCGGAGTGCTCAACTGAGCTGAAGTGCGGGGTCAACGTCACAAGCGACGTCCCCTCGCACAGGAGACGTCCCACGGGGGCGATCGACGGATCACGTTGACCGCCCCCGCGGGAACGTTCGGCCTTGACGGGAAGCGTTCCAGGCCGAAGCCCCAGTGACGGGCGCGTGGTGATGACCAGTGACCGCAGCCGGTCCCGCAGGTCGCATTGTGCGTCGGCGGCGAGCAGCGCGCGCACCTTCACCGAAAACGGCCAGGCCACAAGGGATGACGATCTCACCACCGCTGAGCCAACCGGTCGAGCCGAACACGAACACAAGCGGAGGGTACCGATGCCGTCGACGGCGTCGCTGGCGCAGATCCTCCGCAATGCTCGTGCGGGGCGGGTGGAGCCCCCTGACACGTAGAGATCGGCCAGGACGAGAGGCGAATCCACGGTGCGTCCTACGCGAATCACCGTCGGTCCGTTCGCCCCACAGCTAACTCGGCGAACTCGGATGCGGAAAACTCAGCACCGATGACTATGCCATTGTTGCGGGAGATATTGGCGATCTGCACCTTCAACTACCCCCTCGAGACATCCGACCTCGGCCGAAGCCCCCGCACACACGGGTGCGGCACAGCCGGAACGGGCTGGGTGTCTCGTAACCTCTCTGCCTCGCGACGGGCTGGACCCGTCACCCATGTGAGGAGGCTGCTCGATCGCTGGGCGTCGCCCCCCTCGCAGCGCGGTTGCGCGTGACCGTGCCGCTCCTCGTGCCTGCGGTGTGCGCCGGTGGCGCCCTCGTGGCGCTCGGTGCGGCGAACGAG
>Ga0136639_10000516_pt1 | contig 12924 bp, 6 predicted proteins | sample AntDrymUQ8592106_2_FD_113739 | JGI IMG/M metagenome (GOLD analysis project Ga0136639, IMG submission 113739) | Polar desert sand microbial communities from Dry Valleys, Antarctica - metaG UQ859 (21.06) | ecosystem: Environmental > Terrestrial > Soil > Desert | place: Antarctica: Dry Valley...
CAACCAGTACTTCCACAGGGAAAAACCAGCCTATGCCTCTGTACAAAAAGTCGTTCACACTAAATGATAAGCCAGAAAATGCCGTAGTGCATATCTCTGGCTTAGGTTACTATGAGTTGTATGTAAACGGAAAAAAAGTCGGCGACCATGTTTTGGATCCCGGGCAAACCAATTATGATGATTATGCCTTTTACGTTACCTATAAAATTGATAGCCTATTAAAAGAAGGCGAAAATACCATTGGCGTGATGCTTGGCGATGGTTGGTACAATCAGGATAAAGTTTGGGGCGGTAACTTTGTTTATGGCAAACCAACTTTTTGGTGTCAGTTAGATGTTTTTGGCGATAGCTTTCAGCAAATTGTATCAGATCAAAGTTGGAAATGGGCTTACGGCCCCATTATGAGCAGTAATCTTTATGCCGGCGAAGTTTATGACGCCAGAAAAGAAATTGAAAACTGGTCGAACCGTGTGGCTTTAGGCGATAATTGGTCTCCCGTTGAACTCGCTAAAATACACCCTACCGTTTTAAAACCTCAGGACATACAGCCCATCAAAAAAATGGCTGAACTGCCAGTCAAGCGCTTTTACAAAACCGCTAAAGGAAGCTACATTTTTGATTTGGGACAAAATTTTGCAGGCTGGAACTTGCTTAAAGTTGAAGCACCTGCTGGCACAGAAATAACCTTAACTATGGCCGAAGAAGTGTATCCAGACGGTACGTTGAACACTACCACGACAGGGACTTTTGCTACGAAAGTAATTCAGCAGGAAAAATACATCGCCAAAGGAATAGGCACTGAAATTTGGGAACCTCGCTTTACGTATCATGGTTTTAGATACGTTGAAGTGGAAGGCTTAACCAATCGACCGATAAAAGATTTGCTGACCGGCATTGTAATTTATTCTGCTGTTGATGATGCAGGCAGTTTTTCCAGCTCAAATCCGCAAATCAATAAATTACATAGACTGAGTTATTGGACACTCATTAGCAATTTGCACAGCATCCCAACGGATTGCCCTCATCGCGAAAAATGTGGCTGGCTAGGCGATGCACATGCCATGGGTCCAACTACCATCTACAATTTTAACATGCAAAATTTTTGGCTAAAGTACATGGATGACATTCATTCTACAGCCAAAAAAGCAACCAAAACCATTTTCCATTTAGGTAAAAATAAATTTTTCAGAAACGGATTTAAAGAAGCGGGCATTCCGTTTATGGTAGCGCCAGGGAAAAGATTGCCCGGTGCAGCTTCGCCAGATTGGGGAACTGCAATTGTGCAACTTCCGTGGTTTTTGTATAAATATTACGGAAATACACAGGCCATACAAAAGTTTTATCCGGATATGAAACAATGGGTAAAGCATGTCGGCGATATAGCTAAAGAGCACATTGTTTACGAAGGTTTGGGAGATTGGTGTCCGCCCGGCGATATTGAAAACATAGATTGCCCTATTGAAGTAAGTTCAACCGCGTTCCATTACCACGATTTAACCATTATGATGCAGGTTGCTGGTGTTTTGGGCAAAACAGCAGATCATAACCTTTACAGAGATGCAGCTGCGAAGGTTAAAAAAGCGTTCATTGCCAAATTTTTTGATGAGCAACAAAACACTTATGGCAGCCATACCGCAAATTCCATGGCTTTAGATTTTGGTTTAGTGCCAAAAGGAAAAGAAACTTTAGTTGCTGATGCCATGGTAAAAACGAGTAAAGAAAAGTTCGATGGATTTATGTACGCTGGTATTTTTGGCTTGCAAAGGATTTTCGACCAGTTAAGTAGCAACAATAATGAGCAGGCCGCTTATGACATCCTGAACAAAAAAGGAGATTACAGCTTTGAGCTGATGTGGAAGAAATACGATGCGACAACCTTGTGGGAGGTTTTGCCTATCGATACGTTGCAACAGAAAGTAGAAAAAACAGCAAGGAGATCACATAACCACCCAATGCAAGCCGGGTTTGATGCTTGGTTTTTTTATGGCATAGCCGGAATTAAGCCGACCATAGCGTCTCCTGGGTTTAAAAAAATTATATTATCGCCACAGCTAACACAACAGTTGGATTGGGCAAGAGGAAGTTATAATTCTGTTTATGGCAAAATTATCTCCAACTGGAGAAAAGAAAACCAACAGCTCATCTGGGATATAGAAATTCCGGTGGGTTCAAGCGCAGAAATAAAAATTCCTACAGCTTATTCTAAATTGATTATCAAGGATGCGCAAAACAAAGTGGTTGTCAATGACATGATTAAAAATTTACCCTCGGGGAAATATCAGCTAATAGCATACTAAGATGGAAGAAGAAATGCCCTCTGCCATGCTGGTACATCGTTCAAATAAATATTAACCAAATCATATTACTATGCTATTAATCAAACATCCTCGTAAAATATTAAGTGGCACATTGTTAATATTGGCTTTTGTTGCTTGCGTTTCCAAAAAAGAACAGAACGTAAAAAGCCAAATGGCAAAACCACTTGATAATTTAGAGACTAGTTTTATCACTCCACCAGATAGTATCCAAACCAGCGTTTATTGGTATTGGATTTCTGATCATATTTCTAAAGAAGGAGTGATAAAAGATCTTAAAGCGATGAAAAGCGTGGGAATTAATAGGGCTTTCATAGGTAATATAGGCATTAATGGGGTTCCTTATGGCGATGTTAAATTGTTCTCAGAACAGTGGTGGGATATTTTACACACCGCACTTAAAACCGCAACAGAACTTGATATAGAAATTGGAATTTTTAACAGCCCGGGATGGAGCCAATCTGGCGGGCCTTGGGTTAAACCTGGCCAAGCTATGCGTTACTTAACTTCTTCAAGCAGTCTTGTTAATGGTCCGGCGAAAATCAATTTAAAGCTCCCAATCCCAGCAGATAATTTTCAGGATGTTAAAGTTTTAGCTTTTAAAACACCAAAAAATTACCATAGTAACATCGTGGATAATAAGACGAAAATTTCAAGCTCAAGCACTTTCAACAACATGAATTTGATGTTTGATAAAGACACTGCAACCAGTGTTTTGTTTCCAAATAAAGATTCGGTAAGTATTGATTTTGAAACGAAACAAGGGTTTACTTTGCGTAACATTTACCTTTTACCTGCAAGTGGTAGTATGTATGCCAATGCAACTGTTTGGGCAAAAGTAAACGGCAAATACGTAAACATCAGTCAGTTTAACATCGATAGAAAAAACATCAATTTAAACGTTGGTTTTAAGCCTTTTGCACCAGTTTCTATCGCTGTTCCTGCAATAACAGCAAAACAATTCCGCATTGTCTTCAGTAAAAAAACACCCAAGTTTGGCATTAAAGAACTGGTGTTTTCTTCATCACCGGCAATAGAACGTTACAGCGAAAAATCTTTAGCGAAAATGTTTCCTTCGCCTCTTCCTTACTGGAAAGAATACCAATGGCAACAACAACCCGAGGTAGAAAATTCAGATCTAATGATTAACCCAAAAGATGTTATAGACGTTTCCTCATTTTTAGACGCTAATGGTATACTCAATTGGAATGTTCCAAACGGCGACTGGGAAATTATGCGCATGGGCATGACACCTACCGGCGTAACCAATAGTCCTGCTTCTCCAGAAGGTACAGGTTTAGAAATCGACAAAATGAGCAAAGCCCATGTAGCAAGTCATTTTGATGCGTTTTTAGGAGAAATTATGAGGAGAATTCCTGCCGAAGACAGAAAAACATGGAAAGTAGCTGTGCAGGACAGTTATGAAACAGGCGCGCAAAACTGGACAGATGGTGCCATCGAAAAATTTAAAGCTACTTACGGTTACAGCCCGATGCCGTACTTGCCAACTTTAGAGGGCAAAGTGATCGGTAGTCCGGATATATCTGATCGTTTTTTGTGGGATTTACGACGTTTTATTGCCGATAGAGTGGCTTACGATTACGTAGGTGGTTTAAGGGAAGTTAGCAATAAGAACGGGTTAACAACATGGTTAGAGAACTACGGACATTGGGGGTTTCCCGGCGAGTTTTTACAGTACGGCGGTCAGTCGGATGAGATTGGCGGCGAATTTTGGAGCGAAGGTGAATTAGGAAACATCGAAAATAAAGCAGCCTCTTCTGCAGCCCATATTTACGGAAAAACGAAAGTATCGGCCGAATCATTTACCGCTGCAGGTAAAACTTTCGCCCGCTATCCAGAGATGATGAAACAAAGAGGCGACCGCTTTTTTACCGAAGGAATTAACAATACTTTGCTGCATCTTTTTATCCAACAACCAGACGATAGACTTCCGGGAATAAACGCCTGGTTCGGAAACGAATTTAACAGAAATAACACCTTGTTTAGCTACATGGATTTGTTTATAGCTTACCTAAAGCGATCTAATTTTATGCTTCAACAAGGTAAATACGTTGCTGATGTGGCGTATTTTATTGGCGAAGATGCCCCTAAAATGACGGGAATCACAGACCCAGAACTTCCAAAAGGATATGCTTTTGATTACATCAACGCAGAGGTAATTAAAACTATAACAAAAGTAGAAAACGGGCGGATTTATTTAGCCGACGGAATGAACTATGGAATATTAGTGCTTCCAAAGCTGGAAACAATGCGTCCAGAACTTTTACAAAAAATAAGCGATTTGGTACAACAGGGCGCTACAATTTTAGGCCCTGCACCTAGCCGTTCTCCAAGTTTAGAAAACTATCCGGAAGCAGATAATAAAGTAAAACAATTAGCATCAGCATTATGGGGCAATATAAATGGCACCAGCGTCAAAATTCATCGTTCCGGTAAAGGTCTTGTACTATCAGGTATGGATATGCAAACTGCACTTAACACCATAAATATTAAGCCAGATTTTTATACAGAAAAAGAAGATCCAATCCTATACATACACCGTAATACGCCCACTGCTGAGATTTACTTTTTAAGCAACCAAAGTCAAAAAAGTATTAGTATTTCTCCCGAATTTAAAATTAAAGGCAAACAGCCAGAACTTTGGAATGCCATTAATGGCGAAAGAAGAAACCTAAATGAGTTTACCATTACGGGTAAAGGGACTAAAGTTCCAATAACATTGGCGCCATTGGAAAGTGCTTTTATCGTATTCAGAAAGGATGCTAGCACAAGCCTACCAAATGCAGTTAATTTTCCTCAACCAAATTTGGTAAAAACAATTAACGCTGGCTGGAAAGTAACTTTTGACTCGGAACTACGTGGACCAAAATTACCCGTTGCATTTGATGAATTGGTTGATTGGACAAAAAGAGAAGAAGAAAATATCAAATATTATTCGGGAACTGCGATATATCGTAACACCATCAACATTGATAAAATAGATAGAAACAACCGTGTGCTTTTAAACCTAGGCGATGTTAAAACAATGGCAAAAGTGAAAATAAATGGAGAATATGTTGGCGGTATATGGACTGCTCCGTGGCAACTTGACATTACAAACTTTGTAAAACCAGGCGCAAATACAATAGAAATTAGCGTAGTAAATACTTGGGCAAACCGATTAATCGGCGATAGCCGACTACCAGAAGCGGAACGTAAAACTTTTACTCTTGTAAACCCATATAAGCCAGATAGTCCGTTAGAACCATCAGGTTTAAAAGGGCCAGTAAGTATTTATAGTGTACGTGTAAGTAATTAGCACAGCATTGTCTCTCTAATAAAATATAAATAGTTAAATCATGATGAAAAGAAAAACAAGAATTTTTTACGGCTTAGCCATTATAACATTAGCAGGCGGACTCATCTCTTTTATAAAAAAAGATAAAGAGCCAAAAAAGCCAAATATCATTTTTTTACTAGCCGATGATTTAAGATATAATGCTTTAGGTTGTATGGGAAATACCATTGTACAAACACCCCATCTGGATCAAATGGCCTACCGAGGTACGCTATTTACCAATGCCTACGTAACAACGCCAATTTGCGCCATAAGTAGGGCAAGTATTTTTAGTGGACAGTTCGCAAACCGGCATGGCATTAATGATTTTATAAAAGATTTCGACGAATCGGCTAGAGCTAATAATTATCCCGCCATTTTAAAAAACAACGGTTATTACACCGGCTTTGTTGGTAAATATGGGGTAAGTTTAAAGCATCATCCAAATGAATTTGATTACTGGAAAGGTTTTGATAGCCAGGGGAAATATTTTTATAAAGATAAAGATGGCAAGCCTATTCACAATACAGATTTATTAGCAAACCAAGCTTTAGAATTTTTAGATACTAGAGATAAATCAAAACCATTTTGCTTAAGTGTAAGCTTTAAAGCACCACATGTAGAGGATGGCAATCCTATACATAATGGATATGTTTATAGCCCTGCTTACGAAAACTATTACAAAAACGAGACTATCCCCTATCAAAGCAATGCTGATGATAAATATTATGAATCTTTTCCGGATGTTTTCAAAAACAGACCTACAGATGGTGCAACAAATGAAGCTAGAGTAAGATGGGGATTAAGGTTCTCTACGCCCGAAAAATACCAAGAGTCGGTAAAATCTTATTACAGATTAATTACAGGAATGGACGATGCTATCCAAAGAATTGTAGATGAACTAAAGAAAAAAGGTTTAGAAAAAAATACGGTCATTATTTTTTCGAGCGATAACGGATATTCTTTAGGAGATCATGGTTTAGAAGGTAAATGGTTTGGACATGATGTTTCTCTAAAATCGGTGACCATTGTATATGATGGCAGAAAACTACAAGACAAGCATACCAACCAAAACATGGTTTTAAATGTGGATATAGCACCAACCATTTTAGATTATGCGGGTATTAAAAAACCAGAAATGATGCAAGGCGAAAGTATTAGGCCACTTGCAGAAGGCAAACAAGTAGCTTGGCGCAATGATTTTTATTATAACCATCTTTTAGATACCAGAACCTCAAAAGTGTATTTGCCAAAATCAGAAGGCATAGTGGGGTCAACTTATAAATACAACAGGTATTTCAGCGGAGATGACCCAGATGATTTCTTTTACGAGGAACTATTCAACCCTAAAACCGACCCATTAGAGATTAGCAATTTGGCTAACGACCCAGAAAAATCCATGGTCAAAAACGAATTAATTGAAAGGATGAAGAGTTTGAGAGTTTCGCTAAAGTAAGTTCGCAGCCCACTACATTCAAATATCACGGAATTAACATGGGTGATCCTGTTTTTATTGATTAATTGCTGTACAAGATAGAGCAGTATGCCATAAGAATTGGAACTTGCTATTTTGAACAATAAATAAAGATTCTATGAAACTTAAATTCACTATACTCTATTTTCTGCTTTTCGGAGCTGCCTCATATGCGCAACTGCCGCCGGTTTTTGATGAGGCTGCCAATAAACGAGCTACACCTTCAGAAATGGTGACCACGTATTTAACGCCAAAAGCAATCGTTTGGCAAAATGATAATTCCGGAACCTATATCCAAAAGGTTGAAAAACTTTTGGAAAAAGGCAATGGTCAGGTTGCAGTGAACGACCAAAATCTTACCAGGTTAATAAGTGATAGCATAAAGAGACCCGGAATTCTACTGGATTATGGAAAGGAAATTTATGGTGGATTGAAAATTTCCATGGGAATTAGACCTCTAAAGACTCCACTGAAATTGAGAATTCGTTTCGGAGAGTCTGTAGGCGAAGCCATGTCTGAAATTGGCGGTGCGCAAAATGCAACCAATGAGCATTCTTTGAGAGATTTTATTGTAGAAGTTCCATGGTTAGGGAGTGTGGAGTTTGGTGATACCGGTTTTAGATATGCTCGGGTTGATGTGGTTGAAGGCAACGAAAATGCACCGATTAAATCTATCCAAGCTGCTTTTAAATATCGCGATATTCCTTATATAGGGAGTTTTAATTCAAGTGATCAACGATTAAACGAAATATGGGCAACCGGTGCGTATACGGTGCATTTGAATATGCAGAATTATTTGTGGGATGGTATTAAACGTGACCGGCTGGTTTGGGTGGGCGATATGCATCCGGAAGTAATGACCATTAATACGGTTTTTGGAGATAATGAAATTGTTCCCAAAAGTCTGGATCTTGCCCGAGATCAGCATCCCTTACCCCAATGGATGAACACCATAAGTTCCTACTCCATGTGGTGGATTTTAGTTCACAAAGACTGGTATGACTATCATGGTAATCTGGAATATTTAAAAGAGCAAGAGGAGTACATGACTGCCCTGCTGGATCAGTTAAGCACTTTTATAGATAAAGATAACAAAGAAATTCTGAATGGTGGCCGATTCTTAGACTGGCCTACGAGTGAAAAACCAAAAGCGGTTCATGCCGGCTTGCAGGCCATGATGGTTATGACTTTTGAAGCTGGAAGTGATATGATGAAAATTTATGGGAAAAAAGATCTTGCTAAGAAATATGCTGATGTGGCTTCCAGGTTAAGAAAACATATTCCGGATGGAAACACGACGAAACAGGCTGCGGCATTAATGTCCATTGCGGGTTTGCAAGACGCTGACAAGGTTAATAAGGAAGTTCTTTCCAAAGGCGGAGTAACCGGAATGTCAACGTTCTACGGATATTATATGCTGGAGGCCATGGCTAAAGCAGGTGATTATAAAACGGCTTTAAACGTAATTAGAGAATACTGGGGCGGAATGCTGGATTTAGGTGCTACCACTTTCTGGGAAGATTTTGATATCAATGATACAGCTAATAGCGGAAGAATAGATGAACTGACTCCAAAAAAGCTTTTTGACATTCACGGCGACTTTGGAGAATATTGCTATGTTGGTTACCGACATAGTCTGGCACATGGATGGGCCAGCGGCCCTACTCCTTGGTTGAGCCAGCATGTTTTAGGAATCAGCTTGAGCGATGCTGGAAAAACGGTTACGATCAAACCTCATTTGGAAGATCTAAAGTTTGCTGAAGGAACCTTTCCAACGAAATTCGGAGTTCTTAAAGTACGACATGAAAGGGGTTCGGATGGGAAAATAAAAACAAAAATAGAGGCTCCTAAGGGATTAAAGATTCTGAAATAGAACCAATATGAGATATAAATTTTCAATAGTGCAGGATTGGTAACTTTGATAAGTTTGTACATATTCCTCAAGAGTATGATGTACAGCGTGGAGGCCTGAAATACAATTCTAAAATAGAAATTATTTACTAATATCCTAATGATCCGTAAAGCATTCAAAATGAAGGTCTACCCTGAAAAAACCGTTGAATATATTCATCGGCATAACCCGGTCTGGGAAGATTTAAAATCGCTTTTAAAACATCATGGTGTGCACAATTACAGCATCTTCCATGATTTAGAAACCAGTATCCTTTTTGCCTATGCTGAATTGGAATCAGAAGAAATGTGGAGTGAGATCGCCAATACCGAAATTTGCCGGAAATGGTGGAAATCAATGACTGAACTGATGGAAACACATCCTGATAATAGTCCTAAATCAACTGAGTTAAAAGAAGTTTTTCATTTAGAATAGATCGATGAAATTTCTAAGAGTATTTATTGTTCTACTGTTTTTCGCCGGCGCCCATTTTTGTAAGGCGCAGAAAGCGGCGAAGCCAATGAATATTGTTTTAATACTGGCAGATGACCAGGGAGCGCATCTTTCAGCAATGGGCACACAAGGAATTTCAACACCTAATATTGATGCCTTGGCAAAGAACGGAATGTTGTTTACCAACGCCTTTGCCGTGGTGCCTTCTTGTTCGCCAAGCAGAAGTTCGATCATGACCGGAATGTATCCTCATGCCAACGGACACTGGCGTAATACCATTACGCCAACATTAAATGATCCCGATTCTGAATTCGGGAGAAATTCTACTACCGTAGATGAGGTAGGGATTCATGAATATTTAAAAACACTGCCGGAGATACTTCAAAAGCATGGATATTTCACCGCTATTACTCAGAAATTTCATATGAGTCCGCCCTGGAAATTTCCGTTTTCAAATAGGAATTCTGTTCATAACGATCCTCAGGAATATAAAAAGGTCATTTCAGAATTTATAAAAGAAGCAGGCGAAAAACCTTTCTTTTTTCAGGCCAATGTTGCTCCACCACATCGTCCTTTTAGTTCGCATATGGATAAATTTCCTGAATTTCTTCCTGATATAGAAAGCATTAAAGTGCCGGATTATTTGGCGGATACCCCGGAAATGAGAAAAGACCTTCAGCAATACTATGGCTCTGTTCAACTGGCCGATGCCTGTGCAGGAGAAATTATTGAGGCCCTGAGAGAAAATGGTCTGCTGGAAAATACATTGATTATTTACACAGGGGATCAGGGTGAGCCTTTTCACCGATCTAAAGCATCTGCATATTATGCAGGATTGCATGTTCCGTTTGTAGTAAGCGGTCCCGATATTTTTAAAAATAAAAAGACAAATGCGCTTATTTCTTTAATTGATATTATGCCCATTTTTCTGGATTATGCCGACATAGAGATTCCTAAAAGCGTACAGGGGAAATCATTGAGGACTGTTCTTTCGGGGGAATTTAAAAAAGAATCCGGAATGGATTATATTTTTGGAGAACACAATTCTCACGGTCCCGCCAGAGCTGAGCATTATCCCAGCCGAATGGTATTTGATGGTCGTTATTATTTTATTCATAACCTGATTCATAAGAAAACTTATGAATTACCTGCTGATTTAAAAGATGAAAAAAGCTGGGGAAACCATAGTTATAAGGCTACGCTCAATGCGAAAGAAAGTCATCCGATACAATACCAACTTTTAAAAACTTTAGAAAATGGCAGGCCGGAAGAAGAATTATACGATATGCAAAACGATCCCGGTCAGCTGAAAAACCTGGTTGCTGATCCTAACTTGGACAAAAAATTAAAGAAATTGCGTTCAATTTTAAAGAAATGGAGAGCCGATACAGGAGATATAGCGGACGATCCACAAAATATTAAAACCAGACTTCAAAACGTTGAAAAATAAAGCACTGAAACAACCATTTTAAAAAAAAGCGAATGCATTTAGCAGCGAAATATTTCAGCATTTTTTCCAATTTTTATTATTGTTTCTTGCTTCAGTTGCCGGGTTAAGAAGCAGAAGATTGATCACATTTCAAGTCTTCAGAAAAGGCCAAATATCATCTTTATAATGGATGATCAGCATCGGTACGATGCATTGGGAATGATCAATCCTACCTTGATCATTCCAACCTTGGAAATCTCGTTGCTCAATAGATATAATAAATATGAATAATGCGAGACGGAATTTCAGTTTAGAAGTTCATTAATTACCATCCCGCATGGTGAGCGTGAAAAACACAAATTTCTTAATTCAAATAGCGATTTCAACATGATAGTACAGGATACATTCCCATCAACGATGTTTTAGTTTCATGAAAATATCCACATTATTAAACAGAATCTACTTTTACTTATTTCTCTATTCATTCTTTGCTTTTTGAGCATTAAGAGCTATGCCCAAGATATTGTCTTAGAACTTGAAGAAAAGGCAGAAGTTCAGACAAATCAAGAAAATACCACACAAAGCAAAATTTCTCTCTGCTGTCGGTTTATCCTAATCCGGCAAACCAAAGCACCACCGTTAAATGGGCTGATGAAATACTGCAATTTAGAGATTTTGTACTGGTTGACTACAACAACAACTTTTACCCGGTAAATAGTGAAACTACGAACAAAAAGGAGTTGAGTTTACAATTCTCAAATATAAAGCTCTGGATTTATATCTTAAAGGGAAGTGTTAACGGAGATATTTAACTCACATAATGTGAATAGAAATTAATTTTTGCAAATAAAAATGGACAGACCAATTACCCTTGGAGAATTTATTATAGAAAACCAAAAGGACTTTCCCTATTCTAAAGGTGAACTAAGCGCTTTGATGAGCTCTATTCGGCTCGCGGGGAAGGTTGTGAATCAGCAAATAAATAAAGCCGGATTATCTGAAATTCTGGCCAAGGCCGGAAAAGACAATGTACAGGGTGAAAGCCAGGCAAAACTCGATGTGATTGCAAATGATGTATTTATAAGCACTTTGCGGAATCGTGGCGAAATTTGCGGACTAGCTTCGGAAGAGTTGGAAGACTTTCTTGTATTTGATGATGAAATTCACAATAATGCGAAGTATGTGGTTCTGATTGATCCTTTGGATGGATCTTCAAATATAGATGCAGATATAACGGTAGGAACCATATTTAGTATTTACCACAGAGTTTCTAAAATTGGCACCAATGTAATAAAAACCGATTTTTTACAACCGGGAATTAATCAGGTTGCCGCCGGTTATCTGATCTATGGGACATCCACAATGCTGGTTTACACAACGGGAAATGGAGTTAATGGATTTACGTACGATCCGGGGATTGGCTCTTTCTTCCTTTCTCATCCTGCAATAAAATTTCCATCAAGTGGATATACCTATTCAGTAAATGAAGGTAATTATGTTTATTTCCCAGAAGGGGTTAAGAAGTATATTAAATGGGCTCAAGAGCTAAATGAAGAGGATAACAGACCATTTACTGCCCGATACACGGGTTCTTTGGTAGCCGATTTCCATCGTAATATGTTATTTGGTGGAATTTATCTGTATCCGCAGGGAACTACATCACCTCAGGGAAAACTGCGTTTACTTTATGAGTGCAACCCAATGGCATTTTTAACAGAACAGGCTGGTGGCAGAGCATCTGATGGTTTCCGAAGAATAATGGATGTTGAGCCAAGAGAATTACACCAACGTATTCCATTTATTTGTGGAAATAAGGAAATGGTAGCGAAGGCAGAACAATTCTTAAGTGCAGAACAAAATCATACATAGTCAATGGTCGCAGCTTTAAAAGGTTTTTTTATTAAATCTTATCCTTTAAGAAAAAATCAATAGATCTAGATAAAGCACAAATTATTTTATTCCCAAGCGGCAGGCTATTTTCTGAATAAGGTTTACCGAATTCCCAATAAAGATCTATTTATTAAA
>Ga0136639_10000517_pt1 | contig 12890 bp, 13 predicted proteins | sample AntDrymUQ8592106_2_FD_113739 | JGI IMG/M metagenome (GOLD analysis project Ga0136639, IMG submission 113739) | Polar desert sand microbial communities from Dry Valleys, Antarctica - metaG UQ859 (21.06) | ecosystem: Environmental > Terrestrial > Soil > Desert | place: Antarctica: Dry Valley...
CCTGGGCTTCACCGGGGGATTTCTACTGGTGTGCCTCGCGGTAATCGCGTGGATTTTCAGGACGGGGTACCGGCTGAAGCAGTAGAATCCTCCGCGACGGGGAGGGGGACCGCCGGCGCAGCCGGTGGTTGAGGGGGGTCGCCAGAAGTGCTCACCCGCGGCCCGCCCCCTCCGTCAGCGCTTCGCGCCGCCACCTCCCGTACCGCGGAGGAGTTTCCTAAATACGGTGCTCGCCCTTGACCCAACGCACCGTCCCCGAACTCGCCCGCATCACCACGCTCTCGGTGGTCATCTTGCCGGCCTTGCGCTTGACGCCCGCAAGCAGCGAGCCGTCGGTGACGCCGGTGGCCGCGAAGATGCAATCGCCCTTGGCGAGTTCGGTCAGGTCGTAGATCTTGTCGAGGTCGGTCACGCCCCATTTCGCGGCGCGCGCGCGTTCGTCGTCGTTGCGGAAGATCAGCCGCCCCTTGAATTGCCCGCCGATGCAGCGCAGCGCCGCGCATGCCAGCACGCCCTCGGGCGCGCCGCCCGATCCCATGTAGACGTCGACCGTAGTGTCGGGATCGGTGGTCGCGATCACCCCGGCGACGTCGCCGTCGCCGATCAGCATCACCCCGCAGCCGATCGCGCGCAGCTCGGCGATCAGCGCTTCGTGGCGTGGGCGATCGAGCACACAGGCGATGATCTCGTCGGGCGCGACACCCTTGGCGGCGGCAATGGCGTGGATGTTCTCGGTCGGGGTCTTCGCGAGATCGATCACGCCGTCGGGGTAGCCGGGGCCGACCGCGAGCTTGTCCATATAGACGTCGGGGGCGTTGAGCAGATGGCCCTCCTCGGCAATCGCCAGCACCGCCAGCGCGTTCGGCCCGGCCTTGGCGGTGATCGTCGTACCCTCGAGCGGGTCGAGCGCGATGTCGATCCGCGGGCCCTTGCCGATCGCCGAGCCGACCTTCTCGCCGATATAGAGCATCGGCGCCTCGTCGCGCTCGCCCTCGCCGATGACAACGGTACCGTCCATGTAGAGTTCGTTGAGCGCGGCGCGCATCGCCTCGACCGCGGCGGCATCGGCCAGCTTCTCGTCGCCGCGCCCGACCAGCTTCGACGCGGCGATCGCCGCAGCCTCGGTCACGCGCACCATTTCGAGCACGAGGACGCGATCGAGTACCTTGCTGGCGATTTCGGTCATTCGGCATCCCTCACCTGATTTTGGCCGCGCGATAGGGGGGGGAGCCGCGGATGTCGAGGCTTGCGGAGCGCGGGCGAGTGGATCATCATCCCGGAATGTTGCCGCTCCTCCTCCTGCTCGCCGCCCCTGAGGACGCCCCCAATGCGGCGATCGCCAGCTATCGCGCGCTCACGCAGGCCGAGGTGCGTTGCGCCGAAGGGGCGGCGGCGGACGAGATCACCGTCTGCGCGCGGCGCGACGCCGATCGCTACCGCGTGCCGTTGACGATGATTCCGGTGCGCGACAACGTGCCGGTCGAGCGGGCGCGGCTGCTCGAACCCAAGCTCGCCGGGTGCGGCCGCGTCGGGCAATCCTTCGCCGATTGCGGCTTCATCGGGGTTACGATGTCATCGGGTGGAGCGGGAACCAAGATCACCGGTCGCAAGCTGGCGCCGTGAGATGAGTCGCGCGGACGCAGCGCCGCCAACTTCCGTTCGTGCTGAGCTTGTCGAAGCACGTGTTTCGGGGGGATCGCTTGGAACACGCCCTTCGACAAGCTCAGGGCGAACGGGCGAGGACTCCTCGCATCGAGCTACGCCAGAATATGCATCCACATCGGCTGGCCGGCCAGGCTCTGCGATCCGCGCAATTTCTCCAGCGCCTGCGCTACTGACCGTTCCGGCCCCTCATGGGTGACGATCGCCACGAGGACGCTGCCGTCGGCACTGACGCCGCGCTGGATCAGGCTTTCGATCGAGACGCCGGCGTCGCGCATCGCTGCGGCGATCTCGGCGAGCACGCCGACCCGATCGGCGACGGTGAAGCGCAGGTAGGCGCGGCCGCGGCGCTCGCCGGTGTCGGCGGCCTGCGGATGCGCGAGCGACGCGGCGGGCATCGCATAGGGCGGGCCGAATTCGCCGCGCGCGATGTCGATCAGGTCGGCGACGACGGCGCTCGCGGTCGGCCCGTCGCCCGCGCCGCGCCCTTGGAACAGCAGCCTGCCGACGAAATTACCCTCCGCCACCACCGCGTTGAGCGAACCGACGACATGCGCCAGCGGGTGATCGAGCGGCACCAGATGCGGGTGGACCCGCTGGAACAATCTGCCGCCCTCGGCCTCGGCGACCCCCACCAGCCGCACGCGATAGCCCAGCGCCGCCGCTTCGGCGATGTCGGCGCCGAGTATATGGCGGATGCCGGTCACCGCAACTTCGTCGAACGCCGGCTGGGTGCCGAACGCCAGGCTGGCGAGGATCGATAATTTGTGCGCAGCATCGACACCGTCGATGTCGAAGCTCGGATCGGCCTCGGCAAATCCCAGCGCCTGCGCCTCGGCGAGTACCTCCGCGAAATCGCGGTTTTCGGCCTCCATCTTCGAGAGGATGAAATTGCAGGTGCCGTTGAGGATGCCGTAGACGTGGACGATCTCGTTTGCCGACGCGCCGTCGCGCAGCCCCTTGATCACCGGCACCCCGCCGGCGACCGCGGCCTCGAACTTCAGTGCGACCCCAGCGGCTTCGGCGGCTTTCGCAAGCTCGAGCCCGTGGTGCGCCATCATCGCCTTGTTGGCGGTGACGAAGGATTTGCCGCTGGCGAGCGTCGCGCGGGCGAGGGTCAGCGCCGGGCCGTCCGACCCACCGACCAGCTCGACGACGACGTCGGCGGATGCGTGGGCAGCGAGCGCGGTCGTGTCATCGATCCAGTCGAATCGAGTGATGTCGACGCCGCGATCCTTGGCGCGGTCGCGCGCCGAGACCGCGACGATTTCGATCGGCCGCCCGGCGCGGCGCGTGATCAGTTCGCGATTGGTGTCGAGCAGCCGGATGACCCCGCCGCCTACCGTGCCGAGGCCCGCGAGGGCGATTTTCAACGGCTCCTGCATGCGGCCCCTTTCGTCACCGATCGACGGGCGGCAGCGCTAGCGGAGGAGTGGACCCCGGCACAAGGCCGGCGCGACGCGCTATTTCTTGACCAGCCCGATCTCGACCAGCCGCTCGTGGAGATAATCGTGGCTGCTGATCGGCTCCGGATAGCGGTTCGGCCGGTCCGCGGTGATCGTACCCGGCAGTGTCGCGATCATGAAGTCAGGCGCCGGATGCAGGAAATAGGGCATCGAATAGCGCGAGAAGCCGCGGCGCTCGGGCGCGGGATTGACGACGCGATGCGTGGTCGACGGCAGGACATGGTTGGTCAGCCGCTGGAGCATGTCGCCGACGTTGACGACCATCGCCCCCGCCGGCGGCTTGACCGGCAGCCAGCAACCGTTCTTTTCGAGCAGTTCGAGCCCAGCCTCCTCGGCGCCGAGCAGCAGGGTGATGAGGTTGATATCCTCATGCGCCCCGGCGCGAACCTCGGGCGCGTCGACCGCCACCGGCGGATAGTGGAGCAGGCGCAGCACCGAATTGCCGTCGGCGACGGCATGATCGAACCAGTCCGGCTCGAGCCCGAGGTGGAGCGCGATCGCCGACAGCAGCTTGAGCCCAGCGGCGTCGAGCGCGTCGAACAGGTCGAGGAAGGTTTGCTTGAACCCCTCGGGCCGGTCGGGCCAGACGTTCGGCGCCATCTGCGCCTCGAAGCGGTGGCCGCGCGCCAGTTCGCGGCCGACGTGCCAGAATTCCTTCAGATCGACATGCGTCGCGCCTTTGGCGATTTCGGTCTTGAACGGGGTATAGCCGCGCGCGCCGCCGCCGCCGGCTTCGAAATAGGCGCGCTTCTCCTCCTCGGGCAGCGCGAAGAACGCCTTGGTCATCGCCCAGGCGCGATCGACGACCGCGTCGGGAACGCCGTGATCGGCGATCATCGCGAAGCCGAAGCGCTCGAACGACCCGCCCAATCTCGCGGCGAAGCCCGCGGCGTCGCCGGCCTGGTCGGCGAGGCTGATGAGCGGCACCTGGGCCATTGGGGTATCGAGCATGGTGCGGAGTCCTGAAGCGGAGAAACCGGCAACATAGGACTTCGGCGCGTCAGAAGAAACTCCCCTCCCTTGTCCAGGGGGGGGGAGAAGATCAGCTACCGATCGACAGCACATTCTCCGACTTGCCGGTTCCCGTCGCCTTGGTGGTCAGGCTGAAGCCGTTGCCGTCGTCGGTCGTACCCGACAGATTGTCGCCCGCAGCGGTCAGCTTGAAGCCCTCGGCGGACAGCTTGCCCTGGAACCATTCGCGCACTGCGGCGGTGCCGACCGGGCTGGTAAAGGCGACGCGCACGCGGTCGTCGCCCTTGCCGCCCCGATCACCGTCGATGTTCATCGAGGTGATCTTCGAGCCATCGGGCAATTTGACGCCATTGATGTCGAAGTCGCCCGCATCGAGCTGGAATTTGGGCAGGCTGATCGCACCCTTGAAGCCCGGCGCGTCGATCGACACTCGCCCGTCCTTGCCGACGCCGGCGGCGAAGTCGCTGCCGTTGTCGCCGCCGGTGATCGAGATCTGGGTGCCGTCTTCGCTGCCGCCACCGCAAGCCGCGAGCAGCAGCGCCGGGGCCAGGATCAACATGCGCATCGGAAAAACTCCTGTGTTACTCGACTAGTACAGTTAAGCGCGGCTTGCCACGGCGTCAATGTTTTCCGCGTTGACCGGATCGTTGACGCGGGGCAGCAATCGGCGATGGCCAGCCTCCCGACGATCGCCAATAATCCCGACGTGCGCTTTCTCGGCAAGCTGCTCGGCGACGTCATCCGCGCTTATGGCGGAGAGGCGTTGTTCGCGCGGATCGAGTATATCCGCGCGACGTCGGTCGATCGCGCGCGCGGGGTCGCGGGCGCGGCTGCGATCGATCCCGGGCTCGACCGGCTGACGCTCGACGAAACGCTCGATTTCACGCGCGGCTTCATGCTGTTCTCGATGCTCGCCAACCTGGCCGAGGATCGTCAGGGCGTGGCGGCGGAAAAGCGCGCCGATGTCGCCCACGCGCTGGCGGCGCTGCAGGAGCAGGGGATCGGCCGCGACGCGGTGATGGCGTTGCTCGACGGTGCGCTGATCGCGCCGGTACTGACCGCGCACCCGACCGAAGTGCGCCGCAAGTCGATGATCGATCATCGCAACCGGATCGCCGACCTGATGGCGCTGAAGGATCGCGGCGTCGAGGAAACGCCCGATGGCGACCGCGTCGACAACGCGATCCTGCGCCAGATCGCCTTGCTGTGGCAGACGCGGGTGCTGCGCCGCGAACGGCTGTACGTCGCCGACGAGGTCGAGACCGCGCTCAGCTATCTGCGCGACGTGTTCCTGCCGGCGCTGCCCGCGCTTTACGCACGCTGGGATCGCGCGCTGGGCGAGCGCGTGCCGTCGTTCCTGCGCCCAGGCACCTGGATCGGCGGCGACCGCGACGGCAATCCCTATGTCGACGCCGAATCGCTCCGGCTCGCGCTGGCCAAGGCGTCCGAAGCCGTGCTCGGCCATTATCTCGAATCGGTCCACGCGCTGGGCGCCGAACTGTCGATCTCGACCGAGCATGCCGAGGCCGACGCCGGCGTGCTCGCGCTGGCCGAGGCGAGCGGCGACGCGGCGCCGAGCCGCGCCGACGAGCCCTATCGCCGCGCCTTGTCGGGCATCTACGCGCGCCTCGCCGCGACGCATTCGAAGCTGGTCGGCAAGCCGGCACCGCGACCCGGCGCGCTCAAGGGCGAAGCCTATGCCGACCCGTCCGAGTTGCGCGACGATCTGGCAGCGATCGCGCGCGCGTTGGCGGGCGATGGTGGCCCGTTGGCGTCGGGCGGCGCGCTCGGGCGGCTGATCCGCGCGGTCGAGACCTTCGGCTTTCATCTCGCGACGCTCGACCTGCGCCAGAACAGCGCGGTGCATGAGCGCGTGGTTGCCGAACTGCTCGACGCGGCGGGGGTAACCGACGACTATGCCTCGCTCGACGAGGGCGCTCGGATCGACCTGCTGCGCGCTGAGCTCGCCAGCGCGCGGCCGCTGACCAGCCCTTATGCGACCTATTCGGACGAGACGACGTCGGAGCTCGCGATCGTTCGCGCCGCCGCGGAGGCGCACGCCCGCTTTGGCCGGGCCGCGATCGTCAACTACATCGTGTCGATGGCGCAATCGGTGTCGGACCTGCTCGAGGTTCATCTGCTGCTCAAGGAAGCCGGACTCTACACGCCCGGCGATACCCCCAAAGCGCACATCATGGCGGTGCCGCTGTTCGAGACGGTCGCCGATCTCGAACGCGCGCCGGGCATCATGTCCGACTGGCTGGCGCTGCCCGAGGTCGCCGCGATCGCCACGGCGCGCGGCGTGCAGGAAGTGATGATCGGCTATTCGGATTCGAACAAGGACGGCGGCTACCTCACCTCGACGTGGCAATTGTCGAAGGGGTCGTCGGCGCTCGCGCCCGTGTTCGACAAGGCAGGCGTCGCGATGCAGCTGTTCCACGGTCGCGGCGGCGCCGTCGGGCGCGGCGGCGGCTCGGCATTCCAGGCGATCCAGGCACAACCCCCCGGCACCATCCACGGCCGAATCCGGATCACCGAACAGGGCGAAGTGATCGCCGCCAAATACGGCACGCGGGCGAGCGCGATGACCAACCTCGAGGCGATGGCCTCCGCCACGCTGCTCGCAAGCCTTGCCCCGGTCGAGCTGCCGGCGGCCGACGCGGCGCGGTTCGCGGCGGCGATGGACGAACTCTCCGCGACCGCGTTCAAGGCCTATCGCGGGCTGGTCTACGAAACCGAGGGCTTCCGCACCTTCTTCCGCCAGGCCACCCCGATCGCCGAGATCGCCGGGCTCAAGATCGGATCGCGCCCGGCGAGTCGGAAGAAATCCGATGCGATCGAGGATCTGCGCGCGATCCCCTGGGTTTTCAGCTGGGCGCAGGCGCGGATCATGCTGCCCGGCTGGTACGGCGTCGGCGCCGCGCTCGACGCCTTCGCCGACAAGGGGCTGCTGCGCGAGATGGCGGCAAGCTGGCCGCTGTTCGCCTCGACATTGGCCAACATGGAACAGGTGCTGGCGAAATCGGACATGGAGATCGCCGAGCGCTACACCGCGCTGGTCGAGGATCGCGCGCTGGGCGACGGCATTTTCGGGCGCGTGCGCGACGGCTGGCGGCAGACGCATGATTGCCTGCTCGGCGTCACCCGCCAGACCCGTCTGCTCGAAAAACACCCCGGCCTCGAAACCTCGATCCGCCTGCGCCTGCCCTATATCGAGCCGCTCAATTACCTCCAGATCGAGCTGTTGAAGCGCCATCGCGCCGGTGAGGACGACCCGCGCATCGGCGAGGGCATCTTGCTGTCGATCAACGCGATCGCGACGGCGCTGCGGAACAGCGGGTAGCGCGCGGCCGGGCGCGCGATTCGCGCCACCAGATCGCAGACTCGCCACGCGCGTCGCCGTTCAAGCGACGCACCCGATGCGCGGGTGAACGTGACATTGCAAAAGTGCGCGTGAATTCGCCCGCCGTGGACCGCGAACGGCGCGCGCGGCGTTGAGCTGCGATGCACCCCGATTTTACTCCGGAAGATCTCGATGACGCCCGGCGTTGGAACAAGAAGCTGGCGATGCTCCCCCGACTGCGGATGCAGACCGCGCTCGGACGCGTCGCCCTGAACGCGCTGTTGCGGCTGGCGGAGATTTATCCCTCCATTCGAGGCAGCCAAACGAGCGCAACCCGCACTCTGAGAGAGATCGTGGCGCTCGATCGACCCGTTAAGCTGCGAATATTTCGACCAGCGGGGGAGTGCCGTGGAGTCATCCTGGACTGTCACGGTGGTGGGTGGACGATCGGCAATGCCCGGATGGCCGACGATCAGAATGCTGAGCTGGCTGCCCGGATCGGGGTTGCGGTGGTGAGTGTCGACTACCGACTGGCGCTCGCCCATCCGATCAGTGCGCTGGTGGACGATTGCGAAGCGGCGGCGGTGTGGACGATGGAACACGCCATGCGCGAGTTCGGCTCGAACCGGATCGTCGTCAAGGGTTCCTCCGCCGGTGCGCATCTCGCTGCGGCTACGCTGCTGCGACTGCGCGATCGCGCGACGCCCATCCCACATGTTGCGGGCGCTATGCTGTTCTTCGGATTATACGACTTCGCAGGCACCGCCATGGTACGCGCCGCCGGTCCCGAAACGCTGGTTCTGCACGGGCCGACCGTCCGAGCGACCCTGTGCAAGCTCACCCCGGGAATGACCGAGCAAGAGCGGCGCGATCCGGCTATCTCTCCTCTCTACGCTGACCTGTCGGGTCTGCCCCGCGCACTGTTCGTGGTGGGCACGAAGGATATGCTGCTCGAGGATAGCGAGCGCATGGAGGCGCGATGGCGAGCGGCGAGCGGCAATTCCGAACTCCTGATCGTCCCGGAGAGCCCGCACGCCTTCAACCGCATGGGCACGGCGGTCGCTAAAAAGGTCGAGCGTTACGTCGACGCCTGGATCGTGGAGCAACTCGGGGGCGGCTGAGTCCGGGTACGACGACGCCGGCGCGTCACCCCCGTCAGCCGCGCCGTTCGTCAGATTAACCGGGAAACATCTGGTTCACGATCTGCGTCAGGTTGGTGCGGTTATAGGGCTTTCTCAGGATGGGCTGCTCACCATGAGCACCTTCCACGAAATGGTTACCATAGCCGGTCGAGAACGCGAATGGCACGCTGTCGGCGCCAAGAGCATTGGCGACGGGGTCACTGCGGATGCCGTCGCGGTTGATGTCGAGCATCGCGAAGTCGAAATGCCGAGCCGAAATGAGTTTCAGCGCTTGCTCCACCGTCGCCGCGGCGGTGACCGACTCCGCGCCCAGATCGCTCATCATGTCCTCGATTGCCATCAGGACAAGCATTTCATCCTCGACGATGAGGATGTGCTTCCCGGCGAGCAGTTGATCATCCCTCATTCGCCACGTGTGGGGCAGGGACGTGAATAGCACAAACGATACCTTTGGCCCGGTAGTCGAGCGTCACCTTTCCGCCGAGTTCGTGAGCAAGCCCCTGTTCGATCACCCGCGACCCAAAGCCGCGTCGCGACGGCGGTGCGACCGGGGGGCCGTCATTCTCGCGCCAGTGCAGACAGAGCCACCGTCCGTCGGGCTCACTCTGCATCGACCAGGTGACCGAAACCGAGCCCGCCTCGTTTGAGAGGGCGCCATATTTGACCGCGTTGGTCGCGAGTTCGTGGAACGCGATGCCCAGCGCCAAGGCGGCCTTGGGCGACAGCCGAACATTTTCGCCTTCGATCCCGAACCGATCGGAATGTCCGTTGACGACAGAGAACGGCTCAAGCGCAGTCGTCACCAGGTCGTGCAAGCCCGCGCTGCCCCATTTTTCGTGGGAAAGCAGATCGTGCGAGCGCGACAATGCGCCGATCCGCGATTCGATGGATTCGCGCATGATCGACGGCTCCGAATGATTGCGCACGGCCTGTGCGACGATCGCCTGGACCGTCGCCAGGGTATTCTTCACGCGATGGTTCAGTTCTTCGATCAACATCTCTGCATGGTCTTGCGCGGCGTGATGCCGCGATTCATCGACGAGCGACACGAAATGTTGCACCACCTCCCCTGCTTCGTCGCGGACCGCGTTGACGAACAGCGACGCCCAGAGGGCGCTGCCGTCCTTTCGGCGCATGCAGATTTCGAGATTATCGTCGCTGTCGTCCGCAAAGCCTGCTTCGATCTCCGCGCGCCCGGCGTCGGTGCCGGCCGCCAGCAGAAAATCGAAGCGTTGCGCCAGCACCTCGTCACGATCATATCCAGTGAGCTTGAGGAAGGCGTCGTTCGCAAAGATGATCGGATGATCGCGTTCGCGCGCGTCGGTGAACACCATGGGCATTCGCGTCGTTTCGGCGGCGATGACGAACGGCCCGAGGTCGTCCTCGAAAGCCTCCACATCGGCTTCGGCGGCGTGCTGCTCGCTGTCCTTGGGCGCCTTGTCGGACATGGTGCTCTCCTGTCGCGGACCGCACGTCCGCGCTGACACTCGATATAATCAGGCATCAGCCACGAGCCGATGTCAGATCGCCTTACCAAATATTCAGGTTAAATACGCGCGACGCGTTTGCGTACCGGCAATCGACCTTCATCCGCCGTCGATCTTCACCGCGCCCTTGGATCTGGTTCTCGCTATCCGGTCGGCAAGCAGACATTCTGCTCTCGGCCAGGGTGAGCATTTTCACGGACGCCGGGAAAACCTCCACGGACGGGTCGCTGACGGCCGGGGCATTCACCCCACAAACGGTGCCGCCACCTCCTTCGGCACACGCAGCACGCGGCCCGTCGCGCGATCGACGATCGCCCAGGTCGTCACCGCCTCGACCTTCACGCGACCGTCGGCGCTGGTGAAGCGCACATGCCGGTCGAAACGCGCGCCCTTGGGTGGTTCGGGGACCCAGGTCTCACCGGTCACCGTCTCGCCGGCCTTCACATTGCCGCGGTAATCGATCTCGTGGCGGGTCACGACCCAGATATAGGCGTCGTGATGTTCCGGCGCGGCGACCGCGTGCCAGTGCGCGACGGCGATGTCCTGGATCCAGCGCACCCACACCGCATTGTTGACGTGGCCGAGCTCGTCGATGTCGTCGGCGACGGCGGTGATCGTCCGGCTAAAGCGGGTCAGCGCACCGCCCCCGCCCTCGGCCGCGCCGGGACCCGCGTAATCGGCAGCTTGCGTTCGGGATTGGCGCCGATGCCGTCGTTGAGCACGATCGGCTGCGAACAGCCATCGACGAGGTTGTAGAGCGCGTAGAGCCGCGCGGCGGGGGGTTGATCGCCGAGCTTTTCGGGACCCACCCTGTTGGGCGCACGCACGATGTCCGCCGTGGGGGTGCAACGCTCGCCGGTCGTCTTCGATCGCAGCGGATGCTCCTGCGCGACGGCGGGCGCGGCGAGGGGCGTAGCGAACAGTGCGAGCAGGGCGACGATCGGCAGGCGCATGTTGATTTCCCTTCCAGCGGTCCTCGAAACTGCGCCCCGACCGCGCCCTGCGTCAAGATCACGGTTTCAGCGCGACATCCTCGCCGTCGTCGAGCGCTTCGTCGGCGTCCTCGGCGTCGTCGTCGAAGTCGGCCTGGGCGTCGTCCTCGTCGGTGTCGTCCTCGTCCCGATCGATTTCATCATCTTCCTCGCCGCTCTCGTCGGCGACCATCGCGATCTCGTCGGTGCCGTCGTCCTCGAGCGGCTCGCCGCCAAGATCGGGGGCAAGATCGGTGATGATCGTGCCGTCGCTCGGCCCGTCGCGGGTCGCTTCCAGGATTTCGGCGCGCTGGCTCTCGTCATAGCCGTCCTCGTCGTAACCGTCGTCGTTGGGACCCTGTTCGGGAACCTGGTGGCCGCCCATCATCGTCTCCATCCTCGCCGCGGGATGCGGCCCATGATGCACGAACGGGAAGCGGGCGATCGCGTTCCCTTCAGTCGCGACGAATCACCGGCTCGTGCGCCGGACGGAACATGCGGCCGCGCTCGGCGACCAGCACGACGAGCAGCGCGAGCAGCCCCATGCTCGTGAAGCCGATGTACAACGGCACCGTCGTCCCGTCGTAGCTCTGGCCGATATACGCGCCGATCAGCGCCGCGCCGAGGGTCGCGACAAAGCCCTGCAGGCTGGCGGCGGTGCCGGCGATATCGCCCATATGCTCCATCGCCATCGCCGAGAAATTCGAGGTGGCGAGACCGAAGCACGCCATCATCAGCGCCTGGACGACGATGAAATTGATGAGCGTCTCTACCCCCGACAGCGACACCACGAGGTGGACGATCGCCATGACGATGAAGCCGATCAACGCGGTGTGCGAAATCAGGCGCGTGCCATATTTCATCACGATCCGCGAATTGACGAACGATCCGATCGCCATCGTCCCCGCGACCGAAGCGAAGACGAGCGCGAGCAGGTGCGGCACCTTGAAGATGTCGAAGACGATCTGCTGGATCGAACCGATGAAGCCGAACAGCCCGCCTTGCAACGCGGTCGCCGCCAGCGTGTAGCCGACCGCGCAGCGATCGCGCGCGACCTTGCGCGCGCCGTCGGCGAGCAGCCCGAGCCGCAAGGGGCGGCGATCCTCGACCGCGAGAGTCTCGGGCATCCGCGCCATGAACCAGATCAGCACCAGCGCGGCGCACAGCGCGATCCCGCCGAAGATCCAGCGCCAGTCGGCGACGAGCAGGACGAGCTGGCCGAACGCCGGCGCCAACACCGGGACGATCATGAAGACGATGAAGGCAAGGCTCATCACCCGCGCCATCGCCCGCCCCGAGAAACAGTCGCGCACCAGCGCGACGGTGACGGTGCGCGCGCCCGCGACCATCGCCCCCGACGCCATGCGCGCGATCAGCAACAGCTCGAAACTGCCCGCGATCGCCGCGAGCAAATTGGTCAGCACATAGCCGGTCAGCGCCACCATCAGCACCGGTCGCCGCCCGAACCGGTCGGTCATCGGCCCGTAGACGAGCATCGCGAAGGCGAAGCCGACCATGAAGGCGGTGATGATGAACTGGCGGCTGTTCTCGTCGGCAACGTCGAGCGCGACGCCGATCGCGGGCAGCGCCGGCAGCATCGAATCGATGCCGAGCGCGGTCAGCGCCATCAGCGCGGCGATCAACGCGACGAATTCGACGAAGCCGATCGGCGCGCGGTTGAGGGACTCGTCGGGGGGCATGTTGCGCTGCGTCATGGCGGATTGGTGCGGTGGGGTCGACCCCTTCCTGACCCTCGCCAGCTTGCGCGGGAGAGGGCAGGCTAGCCCCGATACAGCGCGTCCAGCCGCGCGCCATAAGCCTCGCGCAGCACATGCCGCCGGATCTTC